>FSZM01000148.1_pt1 | contig 67267 bp, 57 predicted proteins | sample 1638831 | NCBI WGS metagenome assembly FSZM01 (sample SAMEA3914813, study PRJEB12502) | metagenome | biome: forest; material: soil | place: Canada | collected 2011-07-07 | depth 0.3 m
ACGATATCGTAAACCGTGAGGAAGTAGGGCTCGTATCCAAGCTCGGCGATCAGCTCCAGTTCCATTTCCAGCTGCGCCTGCACCTTGGCACTGATCCCGCCGGGAAAGCGCCAGTGCGCCCCCTGATAGGTTGCCTGCCGCAGATAACTGGCCGGCGTATGGCCGGACGGTACCAGTTCGTCCGGGTATTCATACTTCAGCTGGTCCAGCGAGAATTGGCACTCGGCGACGATGTTCAGCGTTTCCGCCAACGCCGCCGGCGGATAGACATTGGCCAGCCGCAGGCGCGGGCGCAAGTGTTGCTCGGCGTTCTGCGGCAATGCATAGCCGCATTCCCCCACCGCCTTGCCCAGCCGTACAGCGCTCAAGGTATCGTGCAGCGGCTTGCGCGAACGGACATGCATGCAGACGTGCCCCACCGCTACCACGCGCATGGCGTGTTGCTGCGCCACCTCCGCAATGCTGAGCCGGTGCGCCTCGTCAAACGCACGCTGCAGCAGGTTCAGCCCCATCCAGCATCGCCCCGGAAACGTGGCTGCCATCCACGCCGCCTGCGTGTGCAAGCGGTCGACATCGTCGGCCCGGTGCGCCGGATACTGCGGCAGCAGGATCAGCAGACAATCCGGCAGCCCTTGCAAATGCGCGAGCTCGGGCGGCGGCCCATCCAGGTCGGCCGGCGTCAGCAGATAGCTGCCCTTGGCCACGCGGTTGCGTCCTAGCGTAATCAGCTCGCACAAATTGCCGTAGCCATTGCGATTTTGGGCCAGCGCCAGCAGCGACAGCGCCGGCGTGCCGTCCGGATTGCGCAAATGAAAATGCGCGCCGATCAGCAAGGGCAAGCCGGCGCGCTTGGCCTCGCCGTGAGCACGCACTACGCCTGCCAGCGAGCATTCATCGGTGATGGCCAACGCCGCATAATCGAGCTGCACGGCGCGCGCCACCAGCTCCTCGGCATGGGAGGCGCCTTGCAGGAAAGTGAAATTGCTGAGGCAGAACAGCTCGGCATAGGCCGGCAAGCCCTGCACCGGTATCGCGGAGGTCATGGCATGAATACTGTGTTTTTATACAGCATACACCATCCGCCGCAGGCTAGGCTGGAATTTGTAGCGTTTGATTTGTACCATTTGTTTTGTAACATTTGCTTACGTTTGCTTACATCTCGCTAACCCCAAGCAACGCGGCGCCGATCTACACTCAAGCCATCCCTTGTTCACGGAGCGATCCATGCGCCGCGCAATTTACGCAATGCTGTTCCTGTCGATGCTGCAATGTGCGGTGGCGTATGCCTCGCTGGGCAGCTCGCCCTCCAATTTCGGCGCCACGCCGCAGCTCAAGCCTGGCGCACGCAGCCTGGCGGCCGCCAGCGGCGACGCCAACTACACCGTCTCGCAATCGACGCTGGACGGCGGCACCGTGGTGCGCGAATACAGCGACAGCACCGGCGTGGTGTTCGCGGTCAGCTGGAATGGTCCCTTCCTGCCCGACCTGCGCACGCTGCTCGGCACGCATTTCGACACGCTGCGCAGCGCAGCGGCCAAGACGCCCAAGGCCGGCCACTCACAGCTGCTAGTGGACCGTTCCGACGTGGTGATCGTCTCGAATGGCCATATGCGCTCATTCAGCGGCAAGGCCTGGATACCGGGCGCACTGCCGGCCGGCTTCTCTACCGACAGCATGGAATAAGGGGCCGATCATGAGCAAGCGTATCAAGCCGCTGGGCGCCATGCTGTCCACCCTGATGCTGACGGCGTTGCTGTCGCTGGCCGCATGCGGCGGCGGTGGCGGCAGCACCACTGCTACGCCCCCCCCCACGCAGGTGATGGCCACGCAACCGCCCGCCGCGCCCACGGTCAGCGTCGCGCTGGCACCGGCCAGCATCACCATCGCGCAAAGCGCCCAGCTGAGCTGGTCGTCCAGCAACGCCAGCAGCTGCACCGCCAGCGGCGCATGGAGCGGTGCGCAGGCCACCTCCGGTGCACTGACTGTGACGTCGGCAACGCCCGGCAGCTACACCTACACGCTGGCCTGCACCGGCGCCGGCGGCAACGCCACCGGCAGCGCTACGCTCACTGTCAGCAAGGTCCTCAATAACAGCACGCAACTGCTGGTCGACAACGGCCCGAGCGGCGCGGGCGGTGCGATCAACACGGTGTATGTCAGCGTGACCGTGTGCCGGCCCGGTACCAGCATCTGCCAGACCATCGATCACGTGATGGTCGATACCGGTTCCTATGGCTTGCGGCTGCTGGCGACATCGCTCAATTCTTCGCTGGCACTGCCGGCTGTGCAAACGAGCTCCGGCGCCGCCGTAGGCGAGTGCGGGAAATTCATCAGCGGCTATACCTGGGGCGCGGTGCGCCAGGCCGACGTCAAGATCGCCGACGAAAGCGCGCCTGGCCTGTCGGTGCAGGTAATTGACGACAGCGATGCCAATTTCGCCTCGGTGCCGTCCAGCTGCACCAGTGCGGGGACCGATATCGGCAGCGTGTCGGCGCTGGGCGCCAATGGAGTGCTGGGCATAGGCTTGTTCAAGCAGGATTGCGGCAGCACCTGCGCGCGCGCTGCCGTCAGCGGCAATTACTACGCTTGCACGGCAGGCGATTGCCGCGCGACCGCCATGCCGCTGGCGCAGCAGGTCAGCAATCCGGTGGCGTCGTTCGCCGTCAATAACAATGGCGTGCTGCTGGTACTACCCAGCGTGGGCGCCGCGGGCCTCACCTCGATCAGTGGCTCGCTGATCTTCGGCGTCGGGACGCAAACCAATAATGCGATAAGCGGCGAGACGGTCTACAAAGCCAATAGCGGCGGCGATTTCAGCACCACTTACAAAGGGCGGGTGTACAGCGCCAGCTTCATTGACAGCGGGTCGAATGGCTACTTCTTCAACGACAGCTCACTGAGCAGCTGCAGCAGCAGCGGCGAATTCTACTGCCCGAACGGCACACAGAGTTTGAGCGCGGTGAACAGTTCATACGATGGCAGCAGCTCGGGGACGGTGAGCTTTAGCATCGTCAATCTCGACAACCTGGCTAATTCGATATCGGCGGCGCAGATCGGCGGCACGCTGGGCAGCAAGTCCAGTGCATCGCTGGGCAATGCGTTTGATTGGGGGTTGCCGTTCTTCTATGGCCGGCGCGTGTTTATTGTGTTCGAGGACAGTAGCACCGCTAACGGCACCGGGCCGTATTGGGCGTATTAGAACCTGAACATACAAGCGGGGGGCGATCCCGCTGGGATCGCCCCCGGTTTTACGCTACGCGCCAGGCGCACGCTTGACGTGTGGCTACGCCGGCGCGGCGCGCGCCGTGCTGGCACTGCGCCCACCGGCACGCACCACGTCATCCGCGCTGACCACCAGCGCGCGCTGCTGGCGATGCGACACTCCCATGCGGCCTTGATCCAGCAGGAACAAATCGCCCAGCTCAAACGGCCCGCTGGCTCCCGCAATCAACTCCGGTGCGAACGACAGCGCAATCTGCCCCCTGCCCCGCCTCCAGCCATACGGGTAGAGCCGCCCGAGGTGAGCATCGTTTGCGTAGTTTCATGCCTTTCCCCTGGTAGTTGATCGAAGGATGACGCATCGCTGTCGCGCGCCGGCGGCCGCTGGCCCCAGCGTGCGCCCTGCCAGCGTAGTAGCGCGGGCCTTGGCGGCATTGTCAGACCATGCCATGGCCTTGCTTGAATGCGCCATGGCGCCCCAGGCCAACCATGGGGCTTGTCCGGCACCAGCTGACATAGACGAATTGTCACGACCTTGTCATGTTTATTAGTTAAAGTCGCCACCTCTAAATTATCCCTGACCGAGGCAACGATGAAAATTAATATGGTCATGCTGGCCGCCCTGGCCGCTGCCGGCCTGGTAGGCTGCGGCGGTTCTTCCACACCTGCTGTCCCGGAAGGCACCACCGTTACCCTGGCGCTGATGGAGACCACCGACGTCCACGCCAACGTGATGAGCTATAACTACTACGCGCTGGCCGTAGACACCACGCTGGGCCTGGAGCGCACCTCCACCCTGGTGCAGGCGGCGCGCGCCGAGAACCCGAACAACGTGCTGCTGGACAACGGCGACGTCATTCAAGGCACGCTGCTGGGTGACCTGCAAGCGGTCAACCAGCCGATCGCCTGCAGCGACACCATGGCCGTGCACAAGGTCATGAACGCCATGAAGTACGACGGCGGCGGCTTCGGCAACCACGAATTCAACTACGGCCTGCCTCTGCTGAGCCAGATCACCAACACTGACTTCGGCGTGAGCGGCGTAACCAAGCCGGCCGGCACCTGCGGCTCGCCGAACTTCCCGCTGGTGCTGAGCAATGTGACCAGCGTCTCGAGCCAGAAGCCTATCGTGCAACCATACTCGCTGCTGGCGCGCACCTTCTCGGCCACCAAGCCCGATGGCAGCAAGCTCGATGTCACGATGAACATCGGTATCATGAGCTTCGTGCCACCGCAGATCCTGGAGTGGGACCAGAAGAACCTGGCCGGCAAAGTCGCCGTCACCGGCGTGCAGGAAGCGGCCAAGCAGTACGTGCCTGAACTGCGCAGCAAAGGCGCCGACCTGGTGGTAGCCCTGTCGCACGGCGGCCTGGATACCAGCGCCTACAGCCCGAAAATGGAAAACGGCTCCTACCACCTGAGCACCACCGGTATCGACGCGCTGCTGATCGGCCACTCGCACCTGATCTTCCCGAAGGGGAAAGAGAGCGGCGCCGCTGCGCTGGATCCGTCGTTCGCTTCGATTCCGGCCAGCGCCAACGTCGACGCCATCAACGGCTTCGTCAACGGCGTGCCGACCGTGATGGCGCAAAGCTGGGGCCGTCGCCTGGGCATCATCAAGATGACCCTGGTCTACACCAGCGGCAAGTGGGTGGTGCAGCCAGCCAAGACTACCGTGGAATCGCGCGGCTTCAAGTACACCGACGGCACCACCATCGTCGCGGCCGATCCGGCCATCGCTCCGCTGGTCGCCACCGAACACGCCGCCACCCTCGCCTACGCCAAGCAGCCACTGGGCGTGAGCAGCGACTTCGAAATGTCGGCGTACTTCGCCCTGGCCGGCGACGTCAGCGCGATCGAGCTGGTGAACCAGGCGCAGCTCGACTACGTGAAGAAGTTCATCGCCAACAGCAGCGATGCGACCATCGCCAGCTACAAGAACATCCCGGTGATCTCGTGCAGCGCACCATTCAAGGCGGGCCGCAATGGTCCTTCCGACTTCACCGACGTGGCGCCAGGCGCCAGCGCGGCGGCGCCGGTGGGCCTGCAAGTGCGCAATCCAGGCGACCTGTATCTGTACTCGAACAACAACCTGCAGGCCGTGAAGATCAAGGGTTCCGACCTGAAGGCCTGGCTGGAAACCGCGGCCAAGCAGTTCGGCCAGATCGATCCGACCAAGACCAGCGAGCAGGATCTGGTGCCTTCGTACGGCACGATCTACAACTACGACGTGTTCTACGCCGAGAACAACGCGCTGACTTACCAGATCGACGTGACCAAGCCAGTGGGCAACCGCATCGTCGGTCTGACCTACCTGGGCAAGGCCGTGGCGGACAGCGACGACTTCATCGTCGCCACCAACGACTACCGCGCAGGCGGTGGCGGTGCGGTGCCTGGCATCGACGGCAGCAAAACCATCATCAAGTCACCCGACGCCAACCAGGCTGTGGTCAGCAACTACCTGATCGCACAAGGCGCGGCAAGCGGCAAGGTCACGCTGGCCAACAACGGCAGCGCAAAGAGCTGGAGCTTCGTTCCGGTGACCACCGCAGGTCCGGTGATCCTGCGCTCGGCGCCGGGCCACCTGGCGCTTGCACAAGGCAACGGCGTGAAAAACATCACGGCTGAAGGCAGTCTGGATGCAAGCGGCTTTGCCAAGTACACGCTGGATCTGAGCAAGTAAGCAACAAATAAGCAACAAGTAAGCAATAAGTAAGTAACAACAGGGACGGGCTTCGGTCCGTCCCCTTTTTGAATTTCAAGGCATCACATGCAATACAAGAAGCGTAAGCAAATCAGAAAAATCAAGGATATCGTCATGCTGGCGCTGGCCTCGGTGACCAGCGTGGCCGTGCTGATCGGTTGCCAGTCGCCTGACGTGACGCCGGGATCGGCGCAGATCGAGTCGCTGGCCATGAGCGCGCGCCAGGGCGGTGACGTCAAATCGGAACGCCGCCTGATCGACCTGGCGGCACAAGACCTGCCGGTGGCGCAGCGCGAACTGGGCCTGCTGTTCGAGCAGCGTCCCAAGCAGCGCGACGAAGCGATGCAGCTGTTCGAACGCGCCGCGCGCGCGGGCGATGCGGAAGCGGCATTTGAATTAGGCGAGATGCTGCGCATCGGCGTGATCGGCGTTGCGCCGGCGCCGGACCGGGCCTGGCCATGGTACAAGATGGCGGCGCAGCAGAAACACGCCAAGGCGGCGCTGATGCTGGGTATGTTGTTCAAGAACGGCGAAGGCATGCCACGCGACGAAGTCGAAGGCGCCAAGTGGCTGACGCTGTCCAGCGACCTGGGTAACGCCCACGCGATGTTCCTGCTGGCAAATATGTACCGCGAAGGCAGCGGTGTAACACAGGATGCAGCCAAGGCCCGCGTGCTGCTGGAAGAAGCGGCCGAACACGAATACCCACCGGCGATCCAGGAGCTGGCAATCACCGTGCAAACCGGCGACGCCCTCACCGCCCGCGACGAAGTGCGCGCCGCGTACCTGCTGAAGGAAGCCAGCGAGCACCGGCACAACAACTGGAATCGGTTCTAAAGCGCAGTCTGGTCTGAATTTTTCAGCCATCGCAGGCGTGAACGATGGGCGGGATCGAGTATCAGCAATTCGGGGGTGACGCGCAGCAGGCCGGTCCTGTCGAATGCGGCGGCGGTGGCGGCGATGAGGGGTTGGAGCTGCTGCTCCAGCACTGTGTTGTCCTTCACAATGCCCATCCAGAGCACGTAGCTACCGTCGGTGCGCACCGGCAGTTGCGGGAAATTGTTGGGCACATCCAGCGTCGCCAGCACGCCGGCCTCGCGCACGCCGGCAGCGCGGTATGCGGCGAAGGCATTTTCTACCTGCTGCACAAAGGCTTCCGCGCTCGCTCCGGCTTTCAGCGCAAATATCTGCGCCACCACCACGCCGTGCGCACCATCGCGCTCCTTGACTGGATCGACCGCGGGCAGCACCGGCACCCGCCGCAACGGCCGCATCAGCATCACGTTATCGCTATCGACGATCAGCGCGTTCAGCGTGGACTTGTGCTCCTTCCACAAGGGGCCGTAGTAAAAGGCCGAGTTGATGATCGCCCTGTCTTCCATATTTTTAAACCCGCGCAGCCAGGTGAACGAAACCGGATTGCCGCGCTCCGTGAACTGCCCGAATGCGATCGCCCCCAGCTGCTCGAACGCTTCAGGAAAGTAGCTCTGGAAGTAATTGGCAAAATCCTGCTGTCCACCCGGCGTGATCGTATAGCGTCGAAACTCGATCACCTGAAATTCCCCCAGGTGTGCGACAGCCGGAGGCACGCGTTCCTGCGCAAACGCCATCAACGACCAGCCGCTCAGCGCGGCAGCAAGCAAACGATGCATGAAACAGCTCCCATCCAATTGATCAGCCACCAGCATAAAACCGATACCGGACAGTATCCGCCCTGATTTGCACAACTCCGGCTGCGTTGAACAGCGCACAGACCGGCTTGCGAGCGGCTTCTAGACTGGCTGCGCAGCCCGCACTTTTGTTTGCCAGCCTAGGAGCCGCCATGAGAACCACGTCGCATTCGTCGCAAAAAATCCCCAAGCCCATTCCTACTCAAACTGACCCGCAGGACGCAATTACCCTGCTGAGCGAGGACCACGAGCACGTCAAGTCGCTGTTTGCGCAGTATGAGCAATTGGGCGATCGAGCCCACGTCACCAAGCAGAAACTGGTGCAGCAGATCTGCACCGAACTGACCCGGCACGCTACCGCCGAGGAAGAAATCTTCTACCCGGCCGTACGCGAGGCGAACCCGGATAACGAGGATATCATCGACGAGGCCGTGGTCGAACACGCCGCCGCCAAGGACCTGATCGCCCAGATCCTCGCCATGGAACCCGGCGATGAACTGTTCGACGCCAAGGTCAAGGTGCTGTCCGAGCAGATTGAGCACCATGTGAAGGAAGAGGAAAGCGACATATTCCCCAAGGCCCGCAAGGCCAAGCTGAACTTGATGGCGCTGGGTAAAGCCATCGCCCGGCGCAAGCAAGAGATCAAGCTGCCGAACACCTAGGCTGCAAGCGTCCTGCTCATGCCAGGCTGGCCATCTCGCGCCGCATGTTCTCGATGGCACGTTGGTTGTACTGGTCGGCGAAGTACGAATTGGCATACAGCTGCCCCGCCTCGGCCTTGCGGCACAAGTGCGCCAGCGCGCCGCCGCGCTGGACCTGGTACTTGGCGTCGGGCAGATGGCTGTACTCGCGCCGGATCGCCTGTGCATAGTTCTGGTACACCTCATCGTCCTGTCCCAGGATCGCCAGGTCCACGCTGAGCATGATGTCCTTCAGGCGGTGGCTGATGGCCGCTTCCTGGAAGTGGTCGGTGGCGCGTATCAGCTCGGCCGCGTCGCTCAAGTCGTGCGCCAGCTGACTGCCCAGCCACAGCTGCGCGCTGGCTTCTTCGTTGGTCGGGCCAGCGCCGTTATGGCCATATTCGGCATCATGAAACCAGAACGCCTGCTTGATGATATCGACATCGGCCGGATCTGGCTGGGTATTGGCCGCCCACACGCGAATTTCGCACAGGCCGTGCACCAGATGATCGAGGTTGTGATAGTAGCGCGCCGGCCCGCCGTACGCAGTGGCGCCAGTCAGCTGCACGAACCATTGGTCGGCGTGGGCGATGGCCGGCGCGCCGGCGTGCGCGTAATCCCACAGCGTCTCCCATTCCTTGCGCAGCCAGCTCAGTACCCAGGCGTGATAGGCCGGTCCCGGCACGAACTTCTTCATGATCCAGTTCCAGCCGATCGGCCCCTCCAGCGCCTTGACGAAGCTGGAACTGACCGAACCCAAGTCGCGCGGCGGCATGACGAAGATAGTCTTTGCGCCCTGCAGCACGTCGACGTTGGTTTGCTGGATCAGGTTCTCGTAATCGAAATCGGCAGTGGTGCGGATGCCGCGTATCAGGCAGTCGGCGCCGTGCTTCTTGGCCGCGCGCGCCGTGTAGTCGCCCTTGACGATCACCACCTGCACGTTGTCCCAGCCCTGCTCGGCACAGCTCCGGTCGACGATGCTCTTGCGCTCTTCGGCCGAGAACTTGGGCTTCTTGGCGGTATTCTCGGACAGGAATACCACCACCTCGTCCGCTAAGGAACGGGCTTCGCCGATCACCCACATATGGCCGTTGGTGATCGGGTCCAGGGTGCCCGAAAAGCCGATCTTCTTCATGCGCCGCTCCACCGAGGTAAAAGCGACATTCTAGCCGAGCGTTTATGCCGCGGCAGGAAAATCGATACGCACCCGCAGCCCGCCCAGCCGTTCCGAAGTTTCCAGCGTCAGCGCGGCGCCGTGGCGTTCGGCGATGGATTTGATGATAGCCAGTCCCAGCCCGCTGCCGCCCGCCTCGCTGCCGGGCACGCGGTAGAAGCGACTGAACACCCGTTCGCGTTCTTCCGGCGAGATGCCGGGGCCAGTATCGTCCACGCTCAGCGTCACGCCAACGGCGGTGCGGCGTACATCCAGGTCCACCGTACCGCCTGCCGGCGTGTACTTGACGGCGTTGTCGACCAGGTTACGCACCAGGATGATCAGCGCGTCCGGCTGGCCGGCCACGTTGGCGTCGTCTGCATGATGCAAGCCCAGGTCGATCTGGCGCGAAGCTGCCAAGCCGGCCATATCGCCCAGGATGCGCTTGACCAGGTCGGCCAGGTTGAGCGGCTCGAGCTTGAATTCATTGGCGTTGCTCGCTTCCTGCCGCGCCAGTATCAGCAGCTGCTCCACCAGCCGCGTGGCGCGTTCGATGCCCGACGTCAGACGCGACACCGCCACTGCACGCGCCGTATCGTCCTGCGCCCGTTCCAGGCTCAGAATCTGCAGCTTGAGCGCGGCCAGTGGTGAGCGCAGTTCGTGCGCGGCGTCGGCCACGAAATGCTGCTGGGCGTCGAAGGCAGTGCGCACACGGCCGAACAGCAGGTTCAGTTCATGCACCAACGGCCGCACTTCGTCCGGCAGGCCGTTCTCGGACACCGGCGACAGATCGTCGGCCTGGCGCGCCGCCACTTGCCTGCGCACTCGCGACACGGGAGCCAGCGAACCGCTGACCACCCACCACACCACCAGCATCAGCACCGGCGCCATCACGGCGATCGGCCCGACTGTGCGCAGCGCCAGCGTGCCGGCCATGCGCTGGCGTACCGCCATGTCCTGCGCCACCTGCACGGTCTGATTGGCCGTCTGCACCGAGAAGATGCGGTAAGTGGTGCCGTTGGCCTTGACGTTGGAGAAGCCCAGCACCGCGCGCTGCGGCAGCGCGGCGTGCGACAGCGAACGGAACACCTGCACGCCGTCCGGCGTCCACACCTGCACCACCAGGTCATTGTTCTCGGCGTCCGGCATCGGGCCGGCCGTGGTGTTGGTCATCGGTACACCGGAACGCAGCGACAGCGCCATCTGCTGCATGTGATAGTCGAAGATCTGGTCGGCGTCATACAGCGCGCTGCGGTAGGCGATCAGCGCTTGCGCCACGGCAGCCATGGTGATCGCCGCCAGCAGGAACCACAGCAGCCTGCCGCGCAACGAGTGCGTGACGGCGACACGGGGCAAGGGAGGAACCTTCGGCACCCTCACCTTCATAGCTTGGGCACCATATAGCCCAGGCCACGTACGTTTTGTATCAGTTCGCTGCCGAGCTTCTTGCGCAAGCCATGGATGTAGACCTCCACCGCATTGCTGTTGACCTCATCCTTCCAGCTGTACAATTTTTCTTCCAGCTGGTGGCGCGACAGCACGATGCCGGGCCGCGCGATCAGCGCTTCCAGCACCGCCCATTCGCGCGCCGACAGGTTGACCAACCTCCCTTCGGCCATCACTTCGCGGGTTTGCGGATTGACGGTGACGCCTTTATGTTCGAACACCGGTTCGGCGCGGCCGGCGGAGCGGCGCAGCAAGGCGCGGATGCGCGCCAGTAGTTCGTCCAGGTCGTAGGGTTTGAGCACGTAATCGTCGGCGCCGGCATCCAGGCCGGCAATGCGCTGTTCCTTGGCGTCGCGCGCGGTGGCGATCAGCACCGGTGTCAGCTCCTTGCGGGCGCGCATGGAGCGCAGCACTTCCAGACCGTCCTTGCGCGGCAGGCCCAGGTCCAGCAGCACCAGGTCGTAACTCTGGGTCTGCAACGCGGTGTCCGCCATCGCGCCGTCCTTGACCCAGTCGACGGCGTAGTGCTCGGCCCTCAGCAAGTCGAGCACCACTTCGCCGATCATCGTATCGTCTTCTACCAGCAGAAGTCGCATTTTTTGTTCCTCTCGATTTTATTGAGCGTTTCTGCCAATAGTAAGCTTAGCCGAGGCGCACCGGGATAAAGATCTTATCCTCGCCGCGTTGGATCAGCAAGGCCACTGACTTGTCGGACTTGCTGACCACGTCGCGCACCTGCTCGATGGTGTTGACCGGACGGCCATTGACCGACAGCAGCACGTCGCCCGGCTGCACGCCGGCGTTGGCTGCCGCGCCGCCCGCATCCTCGATCAGCAAGCCGTTCGGGATGCCGGACTGGCGCTTCTCCAGCGCATCCAGCGGTCGCAGCGACAAGCCCAGCCGCAGCTTGGCGCTGACCTGCTCGGTGCGGTCGGCTTCGGCCACCTTGTCGTTGTCATTGCCCAGCGTCGCATTCAGCTGCACCGACTTACCCTGGCGCCAGACTTCCATCGACACTTTATCACCTGGCGAGGCCAGGCCCACCATGGCCGGCAAATCGCCGGAACCGATGATCTTCTGGCCATTCAACTTGCGGATCACGTCGCCCGGCTTCAGGCCCGCCTTGTCGGCCGGACCGCCATGCTCCACGTTCGACACCAGCGCGCCTTCGGGCGTAGCCAGGTTGAAGGAATCGGCAAAGCCCTGGTTAATCTCCTGCACAGTTACACCCAGCCGGGCGTGCACCACCTTGCCGGTCGAAAGGATCTGGTCCTTGATCTTGCTGGCCACCTCGATCGGAATCGCGAACGACAGGCCCTGGTAGCCGCCGCTCTGGCTGTAGATCTGCGAGTTGATGCCGACTACCTCGCCGCGCGTGTTGAACAGCGGGCCGCCCGAGTTACCCGGGTTGACCGCCACGTCGGTTTGGATGAAGGGCACGTTGGATTCGTCCAGCGAGCGGCCCTTGGCGCTGACCACACCGGCCGTCACCGTGCTTTCCAGACCGTAGGGCGAGCCGATCGCCAGCACCCATTCGCCGACCTTCAGGTCATTGCTGCGCGACAGCGGCACCACCGGCAGATTCTTGGCGTCGATTTTCAAAACTGCCACGTCGGTCTTGGGATCGGAACCGAGCACCTTGGCGCGGAATTCGCGACGGTCGGTCAGCTTGACGGTGACTTCGCGCGCGTCGCGCACCACATGGGCATTGGTCAGGATCACGCCGTCCGGGCTGATGATGAAGCCCGAGCCGATGCCGTGCGTCGGCACTTCGCGCTGACCGCGCTGCTGCTGCCCTTGGAAGCGGCGGAAAAATTCAAGGAATGGGTCGTCGCCGAGCGGATCGCCACGCTGGCCGCGCGCCATTTCGCCGCCGTCCAGCGAGGTCTTGGTGCTGCCGGTGACGCTGATGTTGACCACCGCCGGGCCGTTATGCGCGGCGATGACGCTGAAGTCCGGCAGCGCCATGGTCGGCGCAGGCACGGCGACGGCGGTATTGGCGGCGAGCGGCGCAGCCGCGATCTGCGGCGCCGCGGCAGCCAGGGCATTGCTTTGATAGACAGCGACTGCACCTCCAGCGCCAAGCGCGCCGGCGGCGGCCAGCGCCAATAGCAGACGCTTGCCAGTCATCGATCCGAGAGTAGTGGGGGACATTGCTGCACTCCTGATTGAATGAGGTTGTTGATGTATTCAATATGAGGCTTAAAACTTAGGTACCGCTTAACCTGCAACGGCTAGCGCATCCGACTCGGCGCCAGATGTGCGACTGGCCGGATCGCCCGGCCAGTTTTACTACCTTGTGTCAGCCGCTGTGTTCAGCGACGCTCAAGCGAGGCTTACGCTGCCTGGCGCTGTTCCAGCGCAGTGACGTTTTCGCCGCCGTTAATGACGATCTTGCGTGGTTTCAGCGCTTCCGGCACTTCGCGCACCAGGTCGATGCTCAGCATGCCGTTGTCGAAGCTGGCGCCGCTCACTTTGACATGGTTGGCCAGCTGGAAGCGCTGCTCGAAATCACGCGCCGCGATGCCGCGGTGCAGGTAGGTGCGCTCCACGCCGTCGCGCTGCTTGCGGCCGACCACGTGCAGCGAGTCACGCTCGAAGGTGATCTCGATCTCGTCGCGGTTGAAGCCGGCCAGCGCCATCACGATGCGGTAGTTGTCTTCCGAGACCAGTTCGATGTTGTATGGGGGGTAGCTAGGAGTGGCATCGTTGCGCTGGGCGTCATTGAGCAGCTGGGCCAGACGATCAAAGCCGATGGCGGAACGATACAGTGGGGTCAGGTCAAAAGTACGCATGGTAAATATCCTTTTCAAATGAAGCGATATGGTTAGTGGCGGTCCCCATCTGGGCAACCGCTGAGTCCCATCTAGGGGTCCCAAACGCCTTTTCAAGGCCTTGAAATTCGCTGCAAGCATCCCCAGAGGCGCAACTATTTTTAAAATTTTTCGACTTTTTTTTGCCAGATTTGCAAGTTACCCACGTGCTACACTCTTCAGCTTGTTTCCACAGCCTTGTTAGCCATGACCACTGCCCTGCTCCGTTACACGCCACTGCTGGCCGCCCTGCTGGCTAGCGGCGTCCTTGCCGATACCATTCCTGCACCGGTCGACCAGCCGTATCCCGGCACTGTGGTGCTGAAGGTGGACGCCAGCAACACCGCTCAACAGATCTTCCGCATCCATGAAAGCATCCCGGTCAAGCCGGGCAAGCTGACGCTGCTTTATCCGCAATGGTTGCCGGGCAAGCACGGCCCAGCCGGTCCGCTGAACCAGCTTGCCGGCCTGACGCTGAGCGCCAACGGCAAGCCGCTGCAGTGGCAACGCGACACGCTCAATGTGTACGCCTTCCACGTCGACGTGCCGAAGGACGCCAGCGTCATCGAAGCCGACTACCAATACCTGTCGCCGGTGGAAGCGAGCCAGGGCCGCACTACCATGACCAACGACATCGTCGGCGTGCAATGGCAATCGATGGCACTGTACCCGGCCGGCTATTTCACTCGCGACATCACCGTGCAGCCCAATCTGACCCTGCCGGCCGGCTGGCAGTACGGCACGGCACTGGAAACGGCCGAGCGCCAGGGCGACACCGTGGCCTTCCAGCCGCTGAACCTGGAAATGCTGGTCGACTCGCCGCTGTTTGCCGGCCGCTACTTCAAGCGCATCGACCTGGATCCGGGTGCCAAGCGGCCGGTGCACCTGAACGTGGTGGCCGACAGCGCCGAAGCGCTGGCAACCACGCCGGAGCAAATCGAACTGCACCGCGCGCTGGTGCAGCAGGCTTACAAGCTGTTCAACTCGCAGCACTACCTCCACTACGATTTCCTGTTCGCGCTGAGCGACGACTTCGGTGGCATCGGCCTGGAGCACCAGCAGTCCAGCGAAAACGCGCTGTCGGCCAACTACTTCAGCGAATGGGCCAAGAGCGAAGGCAAGCGCGGCCTGCTGCCGCATGAATTCACTCACTCGTGGAACGGCAAGTTCCGCCGTCCGGCCGACCAGAACGTCCCCAACTTCAACACCCCGCTGCAGAACTCCCTGCTGTGGGTATATGAAGGCCAGACCCAGTACTGGGGCGACGTGCTGGCCGCGCGTTCCGGCCTGATCAAGCAGGACCACGTGCGCGACATCCTGGCCGCCACCGCCGCCCGCTACGACAACCAGCAGGGCCGCTCGTGGCGCGCAGTGCTGGACACCACCAACGATCCGATCATCAACGCGCGCCGTCCCCAGGCCTGGAACAACTGGCAGCGCAGCGAGGACTACTACTCGGAAGGCGCGCTGATCTGGCTCGATGCCGACACCAAGATCCGCGAGCTGTCCGGCGACCAGCGCTCGCTGAACGATTTCGCGCGCAGCTTCTTCAGCGTCAACGACGGCAGCAATATCGCCAGCCACTACACCTTCGAGGACGTGGTCAAGGCGCTCAACGCCGTGCAGCCATATGACTGGGCCAGCTTCCTGCGCACTCGCGTGGACGACCTGCGCCCGGCTCCGCTCGATGGCTTTGCCCGCGCCGGCTGGAAGCTGGTCTACAGCGACCAGCAGACCGAATTCCTGAAAGCCCAGGAAGAGCAGCGCAAATCGGCCGACTTCCAGTACTCGCTGGGCTTCAACGTCAGCAATGAAGGCAAGGTCGAGTCGCTGCTGTGGGATAGCGTGGGCTTCAAGGCCGGCCTGTCGGTCAGCGCCAGCATCGTGGCCGTCAACGGCCGCGCCTACAAGGCCGAGGTGCTGCGTAGCGCAGTCAGCGCCGCTAAAGACAACAAGGCACCGATCGAGCTGATACTCAAGCGCGGCAACCTGTACCGCACCGTCGCGCTCGACTACCACGGCGGCCTGCGCTACCCGCGCCTGGAACGCATCCCCGGCACGCCGGACCGCCTGGAGGCAATTCTGCAACCGCTGAAATAATTTCAGCGCCAACACCGGGCGCCGCGTCATCGGGCGCCCGGCCGCGGGTTATACTGTTGACATCACTTCGGTTGGGATGCCCATGTCAGCCAGTATCAATGATCAGCAGGCTTTGCAGTTACTACGGGAAGAGAACCGCCAGTTGCGCAGCGAACTGGACGACCTGCGCGCTTCCGACCGCGTGTTTCGCGCCCTGCTGGAACACGCCCCCATCCTGATTTCCACCAAAGACCTGCACGGCCAGATCACCATGGCCAACCGCCATTTCCAGATCCTCGACGGCTACGATCCCGAGCGCTTTGTCGGCTACAGCGTGTTCGAGCTGTTCCCGCGCGAGATCGCCGAGCATCTGTGGCACAACGACCGCCGCGCCGCGCTGGAAAAGCGCGCCATCCTGGAAGAAGAAGCGGTCTACCACAAGGACAAGACGCTGCACACCTACATGACCATCAAGTTCCCGCTGTACGACGCCGGCGGCGAAGTCAACGCGACCTGCGCCGTCTCGACCGATATCACCGAAGCCAAGGCAGCCCATATCGACAGCGTCACCGACGAGCTGACCGGGCTGAAGAACCGCCGTTATTTCAACATCCGCTTCATCGAAGAGCAAAAGCGCGCCCACCGCGACAACCGCATGCTGACCCTGCTGCTGCTCGACGTCGACCGCTTCAAGGAATATAACGACAGCTACGGCCACCCGCAGGGCGACCAGGTGCTGAAGATGGTGGCTGCCACCATGCATGCCACGCTGAACCGGCCGGGCGACCTGTGCTTCCGCATCGGCGGCGACGAGTTTGCCTGCCTGTTCGCCAGCAACTGCGAGTCGGAAAGCGAGTCGCTGGCCGAGCGCATCCGCGACGACATGGCCGCGCTGCAGATGCCGCACCTCGGCAACGCCCCCTACGGCCATGTGACGCTGTCGCTGGGACTGGCCTTCATCGGCCCGGAATCGACGCTGTCGCAGGGCGAGATTTACGCGTTGGGCGACCAGGCGCTGTACCGCGCCAAGCACCGTGGCCGCAATGTAGTGTCGCGCTGATTTGGTGTATGCTGCCGGTATGAACAAAGACACCGATATCCAACTCAGCGGCCCGTTCAAGGCCACCGACGGCTCCGGCCGTGCCCACGACATCAAAGCCATCCGCATCTTCGACGAAGGTTACGGCGCCATCGATGTGTACGTGGATTTTGTCGCCTCGGTCAGCGGCCTGCACAAGGACAAGAGTCTGATCGACGGCGTGATGGCGCAACTGCGCAGCGTCGGTTACAAGGGGCCGATGCTGACGCCGGGCGACCCGGTGCTGCAGGAAGCGCGCCTGATGGTGCTGGAAGCACCGGACGAATTCAACACCTTCGCCGCCGGCAAGGGCTGGAAAGACTTGGCCGAAGACTTCGGCGACGAATAATCAGCCTGTCATCAGCCTAGGTAACGCTCGCTCCACGTGGCGATCAGGTTCGCCACGTAAATCGCATCCTCGCGCTTGCTCAGCAAGTGGTCGGCGCTATCGAGCGAGATGAAACTCTTCGGATGCTTGGCCGCGGTAAAAATCTCCATCGCATTGCTCAAGCCTACCGTGGTATCGCCCGGCGCGTGCATCACCAGCAAGGCCCGCTTCAAGGCCGCGATCTTCAACCGCAGATTGTGCGCACTGACATCTTCGACAAATTGCTGCTTGATGCGAAATGGCCGCCCCGCCAGTTGCACCTGCGCCTCCCCTTCCTGCGCGATTTCGTCCAGATACTGCTGGAACAGGCCGGTGACATGCGACGGCTCGCTGGGCGCGGCGACGGTCACCACCGCCTTTACTTCCGGTATGCGCTCGGCCACGCCCAGCACGGCCGCGCCGCCCAGGCTGTGGCCGATCAGCAGTACCGGCGCGCTGTAGTTGGCGCGCAGATAATCGGCAGCGGCCACCAGGTCGGCCAGGTTGGACGAGAAATTGGTGTTGGCAAACTCCCCTTCGCTAGCGCCCAGTCCAGTGAAGTCGAAGCGCAGCACGGCGATGCCATGCTCGGTCAAGCCCTGTGCAATGCGGCTGGCGGCAAACACGTCCTTGCCGCAGGTGAAACAGTGGGCAAACAAGGCATAGGATTTAACGGCGCCATCGGGCGCATCGAGGCGGGCGGCCAGCTTGTGGCCGTCGGCGCCGGGAAATTCCAGTCGTTCTGCTCGCATGGCGGCTCCCGTTCAGATGGTGTATCAGCTACATCTTAGCCGAACAAGCCGTGCAAGTACCAGCGCGGCTCGGCATCGCCGTCGCTGCTGCGGATGCGTTCGCGGAAAACCCAGTAGTGGGCGTGGTCCTGGCCCTCGGCGATGAAATAGTCGCGCGTCTGCGTCTGGCTCCACCAGCCGGCTTCGATGCGCTCGCCGGTCGACATCATTCTCAGCGGCGAGCCATAGAACGGGCGGTGCTCGCGCATCAGCAAGGCGATCGGCTTGGCCAGCAGCCAGGCCGGGCGCGGCAGGCTGGGCAGGTCCGGCGGCAGTTGCGCGCGCACGTCGGCCGGGCGGATTTTTTCCTGCACACTGACCCAGCGGTTGGCTTCCTCCGGCCGGTAGTCGGCGCGCGGCGCGGCCTGCAGCACGTTGTCCGCGCCGAGGCGGGCCACCAGCACCTCCATCAGGCGCTGCCGGTCTTCCTTGCTGCCGCCCGGTTCGGGAAACAGCGATTCGCTGGGTGCTACCATCGCTTGCACCTGCAAGGCTTCCAGGGTCAGGCCGATCACCGGGGCATCCAGCGCCAGCTTGGCCAGGCGCTCCTTCAGCAGGCGCAGCAGATGCTCGTCGCGCCAGGTGGCCTCGGCCAACACGATGTCCAGCACGGTGGGCGGACGCGCCACCTTGCCCCGTTCATGCTCCAGCAGCAGGCTGATGCGCTCGACCGCAAACTGGTGCGCACACAGCCAGCCCGTCATCTGCTGCAACAAGCGCTGGGCGCCGCACAGCAGCGCCCCGGCATGTTCGACCCGGTCGAACAACTCCAGCTTGGCGCGGAAGCTGGCCGGCGCTTCCAGCCAGTCGAACAGCTCGGGCAGCTGGCCGTGGGCGGCGTCCAGCATATCGAGCAAAGCCCGGCCACAACGGCGCTGCAAACCGGGGCGCGGCAAGCGGCGCATCTCACCCAGCGTCATGCAGCCTATGCCCTCGAACCAGCTCAGGTAGGGGCGAGCGGGCGGCAACAGGCTGCTGGGCAAGCGGTCCATGCGCCGCACTGCCGCATCCATGGTCAGCACGCGCCCGGCGCCGCTGCGCGCCAGCAGCCAGGCGGCGCGTGCGGTGGGGGCGCAACTGAGTTTGCCCGTCAGCCCCAGGCTGCGCAGGCTGGCCGCAATGCGCCGGCACAGCGCGCCGATGCCGCCGAACAGGCGCAGGCTGGCGCCCACATCCAGCAGCAGCGTGGCTTCCTCGGCCTCCGCCACTTGCGGGGTGAATTGCAGCATTGCCATGGCTACGTCGTTCAAGGCGGCCAGCTCGCGCTGCGGATCGCGCTGGTGCAGCTGCACGGCCGGCGCCAGCATCAGCGCGCCACCGCGGCGCATGCCCAGCCGCACGCCGGCCGCGCGGGCCAGCGGCGAGACGGCGGCCACCCGTTCCTGCTCCAGCACCACGCTGCAGGCGTCAAGCGACCAGCGCGGGCAGAACACTTCGAGCGGGAGCCGGGGCAGATGGAGTCCGATCCAGAGTCGCATGGCGCTGCAAGAGCGATGGGGTTAATGGGAGGAACAACGGCGCATCGCGCTGCGGTCCCTTGCGTTTTACAAAACCGATGTCGATGCCGCCGGGTGCCGGCGTAATCGATAAGCGCAGCGGCGCCGGCGACGCGTCCTGCGCGGCAGACAGCGGCCGCATCATGCAAAACAGCGTGTTGCCGCTTTGCGCCGCCAGATGCAGGCGGCGCAGCGTTTCGCCGCGCATGTGGTTCTGCCACAACAGCAGCGCACCGCAACAGCCGCTGCGCAGCACTTGTTCCGCAGCCCATAGCGCGTCGCCGCTGTTCTTGCTGCCGCTGCGTATCCAGATCAGCTGCGACGGGGCTATCCCCTGCCCAGCCAGCGCCAGCGCTTGCGGCTCATGCGGCGGCTGCACCATGACGATGGAACGGGGCACGAGAGCCCGCTGGCCCAGGCTGGCCAGCGCCGGCCGCAGCAGCCGCAGTTCGCCGACGCCGTGCTGGGGCAGCAGCAAATCAATCAGCATCCCCAACGGCCAGCCGCCGCCCGGCAACTGGGCCGATAAGGCGGAATAGCCGGTATCGAGGTAATCGCCAGACGTGTGCGCCAGCTGCGAGGCCAGCCACAGGGATGGATGGAGCGCTTCGGGCGCAGCAATGAGTTGGGAGCAAGCCATGAAATTATAACGCAAAATACTGTATGAATGCACAGTACCATCCATGACGGACTGTGGCAAGCAGCAGCGACTGTTGCGCCTTTTATTAAAATTTTTATATCACCACCTGCGCCCGCCGCTGATGCTGGAGCGCGGGCGTACACTATCGAGTCCGCAAGGCCAAAACTGACATGACAACAATGAGAGAGGCAATAATGAAAAAGTTGACCTGTTTTGTGCTCACCCTGCTGTTTCCCCTGCTTGCCTACGCCGAGCCCGACGTAAACACCATCGACGTGTACCGCGTCTGGGTCAAGGATGGGCATATGGCCGCGTTTGAAAAAGCGGTCGCGGCGCACGCCAAGCAATTCCACACCGGCCACTGGAAGTGGCGGGTCTACCAGGTGCTGAGCGGGCCGGACGGCGGCTCTTACCAGATCATCGAAGGCCCCAACAGCTGGACCGACCTCGAAGGCCGAGGCGACCTCGGGCCTGCGCACAACAAGCATTACGAAACCACGCTGTTGCCACATATCGCGAAATCGTCGCCGGAAACGTACATGACGTATGAGGACAAGCTCAGCACCACCGCGCTCGGCAACTACTCCAGCAAAGCGCTGATCAATCATGCCTACATCAAGCCTGGCCGTATGCAAGCCTACATGGAGGCACTCAAGACCAATAAGGCGGTGTGGGAAAAGCGCGGCCTCAATGTCGCGGTATGGCGTTCGTTTGCCTCCGGACCAACCCAGGTGGGCATCGTCTATCGCCTGAAAAACGGCTTCAAGGACTTTGACATCGACGATGGTCCCTACAAAGCGACCTATGACGAGATCAACGGCGCCGGCTCCTACGACAAATACCTGGAAGAAATGGCGCGCGATATCGAGCACTACTCCAGCGACATGATCGAGTACAGCCCCAACCTCAGTTCGCCGAAATAAGCGCCTTCCAGTGACGGCGCGCTGACGACGGTATCGTTACCGCCGTTCTCTTGCGGAAGCGCGCCCTCAAACCGGGAACCGCCCACGATTTTAAATCAGTGAAAACCTGGCCGGTTCCCTATTCTCTTTACTCAGGGCGGAGATGGCGAAACGCGCGATGGCGTGCAGCGTGGCGCAGTCGCTGCCGGCCTTGGCGCTGATCTTCATGCCGGCCAGCGTGGCTTGAATGAAGGCGACGGCGTCGGCAATGTGGGCATCGGCCGGCATCTGACCCGCCGCTGCGGCTTCATGCAGCGCATGCTCCAGCGCTTGATTCAGCAGCGCGCTGCTGGCGTCGCGCGCAGCGAGCACCTCGGCATCCCTGTCGCCGAATTCGCAGATCGCATTGACGCCCATACAGCCCTTGGCATGGTCCTGCTCCGGCCGCGACGCAAAGGTGGACAACATATTGGCCACGCCATTGAGCCCGCGCACCCCCTGCAAGCTGTCCAACAACTCGGCGATGCTTTGCTGGCAGTAGTGGCGCAACGCCTCAAGGTACAGCGCATGCTTGTCGCCGAAAGTGTCGTACATGCTTTGCCGGCCAATCTGCATCGCTCCCAGCAGATCGGTGGTGGAAGTGGCCGCATAACCTTTCAGCCAAAAGACAGCCATCGCCTTGTTCAGCGCGTCGTCGCGGTCAAACTCCCTGGGTCTTGGCATGGCTGTCTTCACTCCTTTATGCGCATTGGATCAATCAGTCAAATAAGAATTTGTTGAAACACGTGACAACTTTGCTTATGAGGTAACATGCAGCAAGCTCATCAACCACCGGGAATGCCTTTGACTACCATCCAGCTGATAGGCGCAATTGTGTTTGGACTGGCGCTGTTGCACACCTTTGCCGCCAAGTCGTTCGAGGTGCTGTCGCGCCGGATTCCACGCCACGCCGGGCTATTTCACCTGCTGGGCGAGGTGGAAGTGGTGTTCGGCTTCTGGGCCTTTATCCTGGTGATGGTGATGTCCTTCGTCAGCGGCGGCGATGAGGCGATTCGTTATGCCGAGTCGCGTCAATACACCGAGCCGCTGTTTGTGTTCGTGGTGATGGTGGTGGCCGCGTCACGGCCGGTGCTCGACATCGTGCAGCGCGCCCTGCTGGTGCTGGGGCAACTGCTGCCGCTGCGCACCGAGTTGGCGCTGGTCTGGTTTGGCCTTGCGCTGGTGCCGCTGACCGGCTCCCTGATCACCGAGCCGGCCGCAATGACGCTGGCCGCGCTGATGCTGGCGCCGCAGATCTTCCGCCACGGGATGCCGGAATGGCTGAAATATGGGGCGCTCGGCGTGCTATTTGTGAACGTCTCCATCGGCGGCACGCTGACCGCCTATGCCGCACCGCCCGTGCTGATGGTGGCCGCCACATGGCAATGGGACAGCGCTTTCATGGCGACCCAATTCGGCTGGAAGGCCGCCATCGCGGTGCTGGTCAACGCGACCGCCATCAGCTTCGTGCTGCGCAAATACTTGCGGCCCGCGTCGGACAGCCAAGCGGATACGCAAGCGTGCATTCCCCTGCTGGTCAGCGCCATTCATCTGGCCTTCCTCGCCGCCGTGGTGGTACTGGGACACCATCCGGTGTTGTTCCTCGGGGTCTTCCTGCTGTTCCTCGGCTTCACCCAAGCGTATGAGCATTACCAGAATCCCTTGATCGTCAAGGAAGGCTTGCTGGTCGGCTTCTTCCTCGCCGGCTTGGTGGTGCTGGGCGGGATGCAGCAGTGGTGGCTGCAGCCCATCGTTTCCAGCCTGCCGCCGGTGGCGCTGTTTTTCTCCGCGCTGAGCCTGACGGCGATTACCGACAACGCCGCCCTCACCTATCTCGGCTCGCTGATCGCCGGCATCTCGCCGCAGTCGCAGTACATGCTGGTGGCCGGCGCAGTGGCCGGCGGCGGGCTGACGGTGATCGCCAACGCGCCCAATCCGGCCGGCGTATCGCTGCTGCGGCGTGGCTTCCAGGACGAGTCGATCAGCGCAATCGGTCTGCTGGCAGGCGCCTTAGCGCCGACCGCCGTGGCGGCACTGGCCTTTCTGCTGTAGTTACAGCCTGCGCTGATGGCGCGCGAAAAAATCCATCATCATCTTGCTGGCATCCGGCCCGGCCTTGGCGTTAAAGGCCACTTCAGGGTTGCCGCCACTCCACGCATGCTCCAGCTTGGCGATCCGCGCGACGCGCAGTATCAGCTTTCGTCCCACATAAAAATCGTCGATCTGGTGCGCGTTGTGGCGGCCGCCCGGCTTGATCGTCACTTTCGGCCGCGCCAGCGGCGGCAAGCCATTGAGCGCCAGGCTTTGCTGCGTCAGCTGGATCTGGTTGATGGGACGGACCACGCTATCGTCCTGCCCCTGGATCAGGATCGCCGGCATGGCGGGAAATTGCGGACGGCGCGATAGCAGCTCGCCGATGGCGTGGTTGGCACGGGCACCGGCACCATGCTGCATCACGCCTAGCGCGCCTATCGCGCTGTGGCCTGCGCCGAACACAGGCCCGGAATGCAGGCCGACCGCCGCGATCAACTCAGGATGATTCAACGCCACGATGTTGGCCATGCCGGCACCGGCCGAAATACCACCGATGTAAATTCGCCTGGCATCGATCGCGTATTGCGAGCGCACCTGGTCGATGATGCCGACGATCATGCGCACATCCCCACCGCCTTCCTGCGTGCTGCGGTCATACCATTTCCAGCAGCGCTGCGCCTGCGTGCTCACTAGCTGTTGCGGGTACAGCACCGCGTAGCCCAGGCGTTCGGCCAGCTGGTTCATACGCGTGCCTTGGGCGAATTGCGTGGCGCTCTGGTGGCAGCCATGCAGCATCACCAGCAGCGGCATGCCATCGTGCACGGCTTGCTCGGGCAGACGGCTGGGCAGGTAGAGCCAGTAGCTCATGCGGCGCGCGGGGGCCGCAGCGGCACCGAACGGCAGCGACAGGTGCGAGGCTAACCACTTGCCTGGTGCCGGCGGGATATGAGATGCAGGCAGTGTGGCTTTCGTAACGGCGACGGCACGCGGCGACAGCGATCGCTTGACCGGTGGCGTGCGCTTGGCCACCGGCGATGCGCTCAGCAAGCCATAGCCCGCGCCCAAGCTAGCGACCAGGGTCGGCTTGGGTTTGGAATCTTTGCCTGCCTTGGACTTGACCTTGCGCCGCGGCTTGGGCTTGGGTGCGGCAAACAGCGTGTTCATCAGCCGTCGCACGGCAGTCGTCATCTTCATGCAGCACTCCCCATGTTGCAGTGCAGTATATCGTTGGCTGCCGTCCGTCTTCGGTACGCCAACGCGCATAACGGATTAACGCCGCCTCAACTTCCACACAGCGCAAGCCAGGGTCAGTGCCGTACATCGATGGCGGAATGACGTTCCCCATCAACTGAAAGCGCATCGGGGCTGCGCCCATTAGCCCCCATTCGTCGCCAAGCCAGAGAGATCTAAGCCGATAGACGCGCAACGTCACATGCAGGGCTGCATGAAGGACGTGACCTTGAGCATCACAACGGGGGTACATGCCAGGAGCAGACCTGATGCTCTAACGCAGCATCGCGTAAATTGAGCCGGGACCACGCTAACAAGGCCTGCCCACCTTGCGTGCAGGCGTATGCCGGGCCATTTAGATATTGTAAATTTGCTCATAGACATCTTTGATCTCGTCACTGAAGCCACCCCATTCATCGTCTGTCAGCAAGCCGGTTCGTCGCAGCAAGAAGAGCTTGAGCATGGCATTGGAACGTTTGAGGTCATCAAACATTTGACCGAGTTCGCGGTCCCGATTCTGAATGAGTCTATACACCGTCAGGTAGCGCTCGTGCGATGTCTTCCCGTGACCGGATGATACCGCTTCGATTTCCGACAGTATGCGGCGGCAAAAGCGATCGAGCGCCACAGGCTTCAGCTGTCGCAGGTGCTTCCAGTCTGATTCCCTAATATCAGCCACAGCGTCACCTTTTCGGTCCAGCGTTCAAAAATAAGCGGCGCGGTAGCGCGTCCGGCTTGCTTGGGCAATTGCCATTGCAATAGATGGCTCAAGACTAGGCAAACTGATGACGGTGGAAACTAGCACACAACAGATACGCTCTCCAAGCCCCAACCAGGATCGCGCCAAAGGCCCAGTTGCTCTCGTGTCACGCAATCGGCGATGGGCAAGCAGATCATTGCCTATCCAAGACTTGCGCCTATGGCGTGAGCCATAACTCCCACGGTGCAGCTCCGTTGAATGTGGCCTAAGGTAGGCGCCCGCAATGTCGCAGTCTTCCCCGTCAAAAGCGCGAAGTAGGTCGGGGCGTGCGGCATGGGAGTCAATCTTACCAAGAAGCTACTCCAGTGTAGCACGCCCTACAAGCACGTCCCTCCTCGGAGGACGCGTGTGCACCTGTGTACCCTTCCGGCCAATGTCGCCTGAGCAAGTCCAGCAGCGCATACGATGGAAGCGCTACAAACTACTGTTCGTCATGCCCCTGCTAAACCCATCAGCGCTGCATGGATTCCCACACTTTTTGCAGGCGCTTCACCGACACTGGCATCGGTGTACGCAGTTCTTGCGCAAACAAGGACACGCGCAGCTCTTCCAGCATCCAGCGGAACTCGACCAATTTCGGGTCGGTGTTCTTGCCGGCTTGCTTGTCGCGGCTGGCGCGCAGGTATAGCGCGGCCGCTTGCTGCCATTCGGCCATCAGCTTGACGTCGCGCGCCGGGTCGCCACGCAGCTTTTCGATGCGCACGTTCATCGCCTTCAGGTAGCGCGGGAAATGCGCCAGCTGGCTGTAGTCGTTCTCGGACAGGAAGCGTTTGTTGACCAGGCCTTGCAGTTGCTGCTGCATGTCGGCCGCGGCCTGCTGCGGCAAGCCTTGCAGACGCTTGGGCAGGCCGTGGAATTCGGTCAGCACTTGCGACAGCAAACGCGCGATCTCGTTTACCAGCAGCACCAGCCGCGACTTGCCCTCGTCCTTGCGCTTGGCAAAGCTGGCGGCGTCGGACGGCAGCGCGTCCTGCAGGCAGGCGATGTCCATGGCCTTGTTGATGATCTGCTCACGCAGTTCTTCCTGGGTGCCCATGCTCATGAACTGCATGCCCATCTGCTGCAGGCCAGGGATACTCTTTTCGATGAACTTGATCTGATCCTTCATCTGCAAGGAGAACAGGCGGCGCAGGCCGATGCGGTGCGTGCGCGCCGCCACGGTAGGGTCGTCGAAGACTTCGAGGTCGCAATGCGTGCCTTTGTCGACCAGCGCGGGGAAGCCGATCAGGGTCAGCTTGCCCTGGGCGATTTCCAGCAGTTCCGGCAGTTCGCCGAAGGTCCAGGAGGTCAGGTTGCTTAGCGTAATGTTGTTGACCGGCGCTGTCGCAGATACGGACTTCTGCTTTCCTGCAGGCTCAGCATGGGCCGCGGCGGCGGACCGTCCCGCTGTCGCGGGCGCCACGGAGACGACGGCGCGGGCGGCGACTGTCGATTGCGGGCCGGACGCTTCCGCCATCTTCTGGAAGCTCTCGCGCGCCTGGCTGCCGAATTCGGCCTGCAAGGTGGCGAGGTTGCGGCCCATTTCCAGCTGGCGGCCATGCTCGTCGATCACCTTGAAGTTCATGAAGTGGTGCGCTGGCAGCGTCTCCGCCTTGAAGTCGGAGGTCAGCACCGAAATAGTGATCTGCGAACGGATGTCGGCGATGATCGCGTCGATCAAGTCACCGCGCCCGAAAGTGCCAGCTTGCTGCACGCGCTCGCAGAACTTGGCCGCATACTCCGGCAGCGGCACGCAATGGCGGCGCAGCTTTTGCGGCAAAGATTTCAGCAGCAAATGCACCTTCTCCTTCAGCATGCCCGGCACCAGCCACTCGCAACGTTCGCGCGGCAGCTGGTTCAAGGCATACAGCGGCACCGCCATGGTCACGCCATCGCGCACGCTACCCGGTTCAAAGTGATAAGTCAGCGCCAGTTCCAGGCCGGTCACGTTCATCACCTTAGGGAACAGATCGGTGGTAACGCCGGCCGCTTCGTGGCGCATCAATTCGTCGCGGTTCAGGTACAGCAGCTTGGGCTCCTGGGCCGTCGCGTCCTTGTGCCACTTTTCGAAACCGGCGCCGTTGACCACGTCCGCCGGAATCAGCTTGTCGTAGAAGGCGGCGATCAGTTCATCGTCCACCAGCACGTCGAGGCGGCGCGACTTGTGCTCAAGGTTTTCGATTTCCTTGATCAGCTTATGGTTGTGGGCGAAGAATGGCGCGCGGGTCTCGTAGTCGCCGCCGACCAGCGCGTCGCGGATGAAGATTTCGCGCGCTTCGGTCGGGTTGAACAGGCCGTAGTTGATGCGGCGCTGGCTGTATACCACCAGTCCATACAAAGTGGCGCGCTCGGATGCGCTCACTTGTGCCGAGCGTTTTTCCCAGCGCGGTTCACCCCACGATTTTTTCAGCAGATGACCGCCGATTTTTTCCAGCCACTCGGGCTGGATCTGCGCCACGCAGCGCGCGTACAGACGCGTGGTGTCGACCAGTTCGGCCGCCATGATCCACTTGCCGGGCTTTTTCAGCAACGAGGAGCCGGGCCAGATGTGGAACTTGATGCCACGCGCGCCCAGGTAGCCGGCGCCTGGCTCGTCTTCGGATTTGAAACCGATATTACCCAGCAGGCCAGTCAACAGCGCCAGGTGCAGGTTTTCATAAGTGGCTGGCGTTTCATTGACGCGCCAGCCCTGCTCTTTCACGATCGTCAGCAGTTGCGAATGCACGTCGCGCCACTCGCGCAGGCGCAGCTGCGACAGGAAGTTGCTGCGGCAATTGTCCATCAGCTGGCGGTTGGTCTTCTTATGCTCGATGGCGTTTTCGAACCAGTTCCAGATCTTGAGGTAGCTGAGGAATTCAGACTTCTCGTCGGCGAACTTCTTGTGGGCTTCGTCGGCGGCCTGCTGGTGCTCCATCGGACGGTCGCGCGGATCCTGCACCGACAGGGCGGAGGCGATGATCAGCACTTCGCTCAGGCAGACGTTCTCCAGCGCCGCCAGGATCATGCGGCCGACGCGCGGGTCCAGCGGCAGCTTGGACAGCTTCTTGCCCAACGGCGTCAGCTGGTTGTATTCGTCAACCGCGCCCAGCTCCTGCAGCAGCTGGTAGCCATCGGCGATGGCGCGGGCCAGCGGCGGCTCGATGAACGGGAAGGTCTCGACATCGGCCAGGTGCAGGGACTTCATCCGCAAAATAACGGAGGCCAGCGAGGAGCGCAGGATTTCCGGCTCGGTGAACTTCGGACGCTGCAGATAGTCCTGCTCTTCGTACAAACGGATGCAGACGCCATCGGCCACGCGGCCGCATCGGCCGGCGCGCTGGTTGGCGGCCGATTGCGCGATCGCTTCGATCTGCAGCTGTTCGACCTTGTTGCGGTAGCTGTAGCGCTTGACGCGCGCCAGGCCGGCGTCCACCACGTAGCGGATGCCAGGCACGGTCAGCGAGGTTTCGGCCACGTTGGTGGCCAGGACGATGCGGCGCGCGTTGCTCAGCTTGAAGACGCGCTCCTGCTCTTCGGCCGACAGGCGGGCGAACAGCGGCAGAATTTCCACGTGCGGCGGATGGTGCTTGCGCAGCGCTTCGGCGGTGTCGCGGATTTCGCGCTCGCCGGGCAGGAACACCAGCACGTCGCCGGAGCCGAGACGGGCCAGTTCATCGACCGCGTCGACCACGGCGTCCATCAGGTCGCGCTTTTCGCGCTGGGCCGCGGTGCGCTGGCCTTTGCCTTCAGCGTTGGCCACGGCCGCCGCATTGGCCCCATTCGGCACATCGCTCTCGATCGGGCGGTAGCGCACTTCCACTTGGTACAGGCGGCCGGAGACTTCGATCACCGGTGCCGGCTTTTCCGGCGTGCCGAAGTGGCGCGCGAAGCGCTCGGCGTCGATGGTCGCGGAGGTGATGATCACCTTCAGGTCGGGACGGCGCGGCAGCAGCTGCTTCAAATAGCCCAGCAGGAAGTCGATGTTCAGGCTGCGTTCGTGCGCCTCGTCGATGATGATGGTGTCGTAGCCCTTCAGCAGCGGGTCGGTTTGCGTTTCGGCCAGCAGGATACCGTCGGTCATCAGCTTGACCGAGGCACCTTTGTTCAGCGTGTCGGCGAAGCGAACCTTGAAGCCGACATGTTCGCCCAGCGGCGAGCCCAGTTCCTGCGCGATGCGCTTGGCGGTGGACGAGGCGGCGATGCGGCGCGGCTGCGTGTGGCCGATCAAGCCTTTTTGTCCGCGGCCCAGCTCCAGGCAGATTTTCGGCAGCTGGGTGGTCTTGCCGGAACCGGTTTCGCCGGAGACGATGATGACCTGGTTATTCAGCAGCGCTTGGGCGATCTCGTGGCGGCGGCCGGACACTGGCAGGTCTTCGGGGAAGGTGATGGTCGGCAGCGGGTTGCGAAAGGCGCGTTCGGCCTCCTTGGCGGCCAGTTCCTCCGGCGTCAGGCGCGCACGCGGCTCACGCCGCGGCTGGCCCGGCTGGTCCGGCTGGCCGCCCGGCTGCGGGCGTGGCTGCCCCTGCCGGGCGTGCGGCCGTTGCGCTCTGCGGGGGGAGGAAGTCGGCTTGACGGACGGGTTCGACGGCGTTTTCGGTTTGTTACTGGCTTCTGACATTGTTTTTTACGAGTATTTGGCGCGCAGGCCGCGCACCGAATTATAATGCGCCTAATGGAAAACCCTACCCAATTCGTCCACTGGCTGCGCTCCGTCGCGCCCTACATCCACGCCTTCCGCGGCAAGACCTTCGTGGTCGCCTTCCCCGGGGAGCTGGTCGCCGCCGGCGCCCTGCAGGTGCTGGCCCACGATCTGTCGCTGCTACACGCGCTCGACATCAACGTCACCGTGGTCTACGGCTCGCGCCCGCAGGTGGCCGAGCAGCTGGCCCTGCGTAACGTCGCGGCCCGCTTCCACAATGGCGTGCGCATCACCGACACTGCTGCCATGGAGTGCGCCAAAGAGGCCGCCGGCGAACTGCGCCTCGACATCGAGGCCGCCTTCAGCCAGGGCTTGCCGAACACGCCGATGTCGCATGCGGCGATCCGTATCATTTCCGGCAACTTCATCACCGCCCGTCCGCTGGGCGTGATCGACGGTGTCGACCTGGAGATGACCGGCATCACCCGCAAGGTGGACGCCGAGACCATCCACTCCATCCTGGGCTCGGACGGTCTGGTGCTGTTGTCGCCGCTAGGCTTCTCGCCGACCGGCGAGGCGTTCAACCTGACGATGGAAGACGTGGCCTGCAGCGCCGCCATCGCGCTGCACGCCGATAAGCTGATCTTCATCACCGAAACGCCGATGATGACCGACGCCGGCGGCACGGCCATCCACGAACTGTCCTCGCATCAGGCCGAAGCCGTGCTGATGGCCGGCTTCCTGCCGGACGCCACCTCGTTCTACCTGAAGCACTGCATCAAGGCCTGCGACAACGGCGTCGAGCGGGCCCACATCGTGCCGTTCGCGATGGACGGCTCAGCCCTGCTGGAGCTGTTTACCCACGATGGCGTGGGCACCATGATCTCGCACGAAAACCTGGAATCGCTGCGCCAGGCCAGCATCGAGGACGTCGGCGGCATCATCAAGCTGATCGAGCCGCTGGAGGCCGACGGCACGCTGGTCAAGCGCGGCCGCGAACTGATCGAGCGCGAGATCGACTACTTCTCCGTCATCGAGCACGATGGCGTGATCTTCGGCTGCGCGGCGCTGTACCCGTTCCCGGAACAGAAAATGGCCGAAATGGCATGCCTGACCGTCAATCCGGACGCGCAGGCGCAGGGCGACGGCGAGCGCATCCTGAAGCACATGGAGAACCGCGCGCGCGCCATGGGCGTGACCAAGCTGTTCGTGCTGACCACCCGCACCGCGCACTGGTTCATCAAGCGCGGCTTCGTGGCCGCTACGGTGGACGCGCTACCGAAGGACCGCCAGCGCATGTATAACTGGCAGCGCAAATCCCAGGTTTTGATTAAGTCTTTATAATCACGGTTTTACTGACCGCTTTAGGAGCAACACAGATGGCCCGCACCGTGCATTGCATCAAACTTAATAAGGACGCCGAAGGCCTGGATTTCCCGCCGTATCCCGGCGAATTGGGCAAGAAGATTTTCGAATCGGTGTCCAAGGAAGCGTGGCAGGCATGGCTGAAGCATCAGACCATGCTGGTCAACGAAAACCGCCTGAACCTGGCCGACCAACGCGCCCGCAAATACCTGGCGACGCAGATGGAAAAGCACTTCTTCGGCGATGGCGCCGACGCAGCCCAGGGCTACGTGCCGCCGGCTGAATAAATCAGACAGCGGGGTCAGTACCCTGACCCCGCCTAGCTTACATCGCCCGGCACTGGCGTAGTTCGCATTTGGCGATGAACACTTTGCCGTTCTCGCAGCTCATGCGATAGATTTCCACCGGACCCGGTTCGCTCAGCAAGCCAGCGCCCAGGCCGCCGCGGCAGTTCTGCTGCTTGGCCAAATTCTCCACCGTGGCTGAAGACACGCCCGGACGAAATTCCACTTTTTCGATTTCCACGCCGTTGTAGCCAACGATGGGCGTGCCGTCGGCCGCCGTGGTGCGCGGCGCCGGCTTGCGCGCGTCCAGCTCCCTGGCGTTCGCTTCTTCCTGCGCGCGCCTGTGGGAAGGCAGCCAGGAACAGGCACTCAACAGCAAACCGCAGGACAACAGCAAGGCTAGTGATCGATTCATGTGTTCGCTCATAAAGGGTCAGACCCCAGGATCTGCCCCTGGTTGATGTTCTCGCATTGCATGCGCCCGGAAAACCTCAGGCGTAAAACCAGGGGCCGCCCCCAAGGCCGCCCCCAGGGCATGCTCAGAAGGTCAGCTTGCGCACGCCGTCGGCAGTACCCAGCAGACAGACGTTGGCACCGCGCGCGGCAAACAGGCCGACCGCGATCACGCCGACGATCTGGTTGATCTGCTGTTCCAGCGCCACCGGATCGGCGATGGCCAGGCCAGCCACGTCGATGATGTTGCCGCCGTTGTCGGTGACGAAGGCTTGCTCGCTGCCGGCCTTCAGGCGCAGCTTGGGCGTGCCGCCCAGCGCTGCCAGCTGGCGGGTGACGGCTGCGCGCGCCATCGGCAGCACTTCCACCGGCAGCGGGAACTTGCCCAGCACCTCGACCAGCTTGGAGCCGTCGGCGATGCAGACAAATTGCTTAGACACCGATGCCACGATCTTCTCGCGCGTCAGCGCCGCGCCGCCGCCCTTGATCATCGCGCCCTTGTCGGTGATCTCGTCTGCGCCATCGATGTAGACGGCGATCGAGGGCACGTCGTTCAAGTCATACACCGGGATGCCATGGCCGGCCAGGCGCGCGGCGGTCGCTTCGGACGAGGCCACGGTGCCCTTGATGCGGTGCTGGATCTTGGCCAGTTCGTCGATGAAGAAGTTGGCGGTGGAGCCGGTGCCGACACCGATGATCTCGCCGTCCACCACATAGTCGATGGCGGCGCGGGCTACAGCTTGTTTCAGTTCGTCTTGGGTCATGATTGCTCTAAAAGTAAGGAAATGCGCAGCGCCGCCCGGCCTGCGGTGGCGCGATGTCGCTATTTTAGCGGATCGCCCGGCGCCGCCCCGCTTTCCAGCCAAAAATTGCGCTCAGACAACACCGCCACCAGGCCGGTGTCGCAGACTTGGCACAGGCCCACGATCGCTTGCCAGCGGCGGCGGCGGATATGCGAGAATGGCTGACACGCTGCGCCGCCCACAACAGATCGCCAGGAAGACGACATGAATTCCACTAAAACTATACTCATCGTCGATGACAGCCGGGTATCGCGCATGATGGCGCGCCAATATATCAACAGCCTGCATGCCGACTGGCGGGTGGAAGAAGCGAGCACCGGCGAGGAAGCGCTGGAACGGGTGCGCAGCGTGACGCCGGACCTGGTCTTGATGGACGTCAACATGCCCGGCATGGGCGGCATGGCTGCCGCCGAGCAGCTCCGCCAGCAACTGCCGGCCACCCCGATTTCGCTGCTGACGGCCAACGTGCAGAGCGCCACGCGCGAACGCGCCGCACAACTGGGCATCGGCTTCATGGAAAAGCCCATCACCGAGAGCCGCATCGCACAGCTGATCGCCACGCTGGAAGGCTGACCCATGTTCAATCTGAGCGAGCTGGAAAACGACGCCCTGGTCGAAATTTTCAACATCGGCGTCGGCCAGGCGGCGGCCTCGATGAGCGCCATCGTCAACGAGGCGGTGCGCATGTCGGTACCCTCGATCAGCTTCATGAACCGGGCCGATGCCGGGCGCATGCTGGGGCCGCGCGATCCCGAGCCGGAACGCATCTGCGGCGTCAGCCAGCACTACGCGGGCGCCTTTGACACCGATGCCATCCTGATGTTTCCCGAAGATAAAAGCCTGGAGATCGTGCGTCTGATGGTAGGCGAGGCCGTGCCGCTGAAGGAGCTGACCGAGATGGAGCAGGAAGCCATGTGCGAGATCGGCAATATCATCCTGAACTCCTGCGTCGGCACGCTGGCCAACATCTTCCAGCGCGAGCTGCAAGGCTCGCTGCCGCGCTACCACGTCGGCACCAGCGACCAAATCCTCACCGCCAGCGGCAGCCCGACCGACACGGTGGTGCTGATGCTGCACATCGATTTCCTGCTGGAGAAGCACCAGATCCACGGCTATGTCGCCTTCATCCTCGACATCACCGCGCTGCACGACCTGAAAGAGCAGATCAACCTGTACATCGCCCGCGCCATGGGACAGGCCTAGTCATGAGTACCGAGACCAAACGCACCGCGCACCGACTCAGCCTGCTGGAAAGCGTGCTGTGTACGGTCAATGTGGGCGCCATCGTGCTCGATGGCGAGCGGCGCATCGTGGTCTGGAACAGCTGGATGGAGCGCCACACCGGCCTGCAGTGGGACGTGGTGCTGGAGCGCGAATTCTTCGCCGTCTATCCCGAGCTGCGCGGTCAGCGGGTCGACGCGGCGATCCAGCAGGCGCTGTACAACAACTTCCCGTCGCTACTGTCGCAGACGCTGAACAAGGCGCCGTTCCCGCTGTACGCCGATCCTTGCGTATCGCGCGCCGAGCGTATCCAGCAAGCGGTCGAGGTCACCCCGGTGTCCTTGGACGCCACGGCACGCTACTGCCTGATCCAGATCACCGACGTCAGCATCGCCGTCACGCGCGAAAAGCTGCTGCGCGAGCAGGCCATGGTGCTGCGCTCGCAGACCTTCTCCGACGGCCTGACCAGCATCGCCAACCGCCGCCACTTCGACGTGGCCATGGAAAAGGAGCACCGGCGCGCCAAGCGCGGCGCTCTGCCGCTGTCGCTGCTGATGATCGACATCGACAACTTCAAGGCCTATAACGATCACTATGGCCATCAGAAGGGCGACCAGTGCCTGATCCAGGTGGCGGCCGCGCTGTCGGCCATGCTCAAGCGCCCGTGCGACCTGATGGCGCGCTACGGCGGCGAAGAGTTCGCGATGATCTTGCCCGACACCGACGTCGACCAGGCCGTGCTGATGGCCGAGCAGATCCGCCGCCGCGCGCTGGAGCTGGCCATTCCGCACGAGCGCAACCAGGGCGACCTGCGGCTGATCACGGTCAGCATCGGCATCACCACCCAGGCAGCCGAGCTGGCGGTGGAAATCGACACCCTGATCAACGCCGCCGACCGCGCCCTGTACCGCGCCAAGCACAACGGCCGCAACCGCGCCGAGTTCCTGCTGCCGGGCTGACGGTTCCCCGGAAAGAAGTACGGGCGTGCTGCGCTGTGGCGCGGTAGAATGGCTGCATGCGGTGCGTTCGTCCGGACGCGCCATCGTCGACCCGCGCTTCCACGAACCGAGCCGCCATCATGCATACTGCCGCCACTGCCCCAACTGCTCATGCGCACAACCGCTCCATCCCCGCTGTCACTGTGATACCGGTATTGCACTACCCCGATGTCGGCGAGGCCGCCGCGTGGCTGGTACGCGTGTTCGGGTTTGCCGAACGGCTGCGCATCGCCGACCATCGGATCCAGATGACGATCGATGCCGGCGCCGGCAGCGGCGCGGTGGTGATCGCGCAGCGCGCGGCCGAAGCCATGCCGCATGTGCATGCCTGCCATTCGGTGATGGTGCGCGTCACAGGCATCAACCAGCACTGCAAGCACGCACAATCGTGCGCCGCCAACATCCTCAGCCCGCCAACCAGTTATCCCTACGGCGAGCGCCAATACTCGGTCGCCGACCTGGGTGGCCACATCTGGACCTTCACCGAAACCATCGCCGACGTCGATCCGGTCGCATGGGGTGGCGTGATGGTGATTTAAGCGCTTGCGCAACACTGGCACTGCAAGGCCAAGCAGGCTTTCCAGCGTGCTACGCTGGCCGTTCCATGATGGAGGATCGATGCGCTTTAAATTTCAAACCTTGCGGCATGGTCGCTGCCTGGCCGAGACCGAGCAGGAAGGTAGTCATTTCGAAACGGTGATCAGGTTCGACCAGAATACGTCACCGAAGAGCGTGCACTACGTGCTGCACGTGCGCGACGAACCGCTGCCCAAACAGATTCCGGAAGGCGGCGCTTTGCAGGACGCCACCCTCATCGCCATCAATCACTTCCAGTCGGTCAAGACCAAGGACGGCGATGAGTTCGAGTTCCACTGCAGCCGCATCACGCCGCGCTGGTCGGGCGTCATCTACAACATGATGGGCGGCTAAACAGTATCAGCGCAGGCCGCTGGCCGCTTTCGCCAGGTCGGTGATGCGTTCCCAGTCGCCGGCGGCGATAGCGTCTTTCGGGGTCAGCCAGGAGCCGCCCACGCAGGCGACGTTTTTCAGCGACAGGAACTGCGACGCCGTCTCCTGCGAGATGCCGCCCGTCGGGCAGAACATCACGTCCGGCAGCGGGCCGGCGATGGCGTTCAGCATGCCGATGCCGCCCGCCGGCACTGCCGGGAACAGCTTCAGTTGCTTGAAGCCCTGCTCGCGCGCGGCCATCACTTCGGACGGCGTCATCACGCCCGGCAGCAGCGGCAGGCCGCTGGACTTGGCGGCGGCAATCAGCGCCGGCGTCAATCCTGGCGAGACACCGAACACCGCACCCGCATCGCGCGCGGCGGCAAATTCTTCGGGCTGCGTCAGGGTGCCGACGCCAACGATGGCGCCTTCCACCGCCGACATGGCCTTGATCGCGCCCAGGCCATGCTTGGTGCGCAGCGTGACTTCCAGCACGCGGATGCCGCCGGCTACCAGCGCGCGCGCCAGCGGTACGGCATGTTCAGGCTCGTCGATCGCGATCACCGGGATCACGGACGAAGTGCGCATAATGTCGAGCAGAGTCATAGTCATGGCTTAAGCTTCTTTCTTCATCGAGAAATCTTCATCGGAACCTGGCACGGTATTGCCTACCGGGTCTTGGTCATGCAGCCCCACGGTGGTGGGAATCGGCGACGGCAGCGGGAACGTAGTCGCGCCCTTCTCCGCTTCGCATACGCTGTTGCGGAACATGGCGAACAGCTCGCGCCCCATGCCCACGTGATTCGGCGACAGGTCGGCGCTGGCCAGCGCGCGCGCATGCCATACGCTCGATTCGACCTTGGCTTCCAGCGTGCCGGTTTCAGCGCACACCCGGATGATGTCGCCGTCGCGCACCAGGCCCAATGGGCCGCCCGCCAGAATCTCCGGCGATACGTGGATCGCCGCCGGCACCTTGCCCGAGGCACCCGACATGCGGCCGTCGGTCACCAGAGCGACCTTGCGGCCGGCATCCTGCAAGTTGGCCAGCGCCGGAGTCAGTGCGTGCAGTTCCGGCATGCCGTTGGCGCGCGGCCCCTGGAAGGCGATCACCGCCACGAAGTCGCGATCGAGCTTGCCGGCCTTGTAGGCGGCCATAAAAGCTTCCTGCGAATTAAATACCAGCGCCGGCGCTTCCACCGTGCGGTGTTCCGGCTTGACTGCCGACACCTTCATCACGGCGCGGCCCAGATTACCCTGCACCAGCACCATGCCGCCGTCGGCCGAGAATGGATTAGCGGCCTTGCGCAGCACTTTTTCGTCGCCCGATTCGATCGGCGCATCCTTCCAGAGCACGCCCTTGTCGTCCGCACCCAGGAACGGTTCGGCCGCGTGTTTGCGCAGGCCCTTGCCCAGGATGGTGGTGACGTCGTCATGCAGCAGGCCCGCATCGAGCAGTTCGCGGATCACGAAACCGGTGCCGCCGGCGGCGTGGAAGTGGTTCACGTCAGCTTCGCCGTTCGGATAGATGCGCGTCAGCAGCGGCACCACTTTCGACAGCTCGTCGAAGTCGTTCCAGTCGATGACGATGCCGGCCGCCTTGGCGATGGCCACCAGGTGCAGCGTGTGATTGGTCGAGCCGCCGGTGGTGAGCAGTGCCACGATGGCGTTGACGATGCACTTTTCATCGACGATATAGCCCACTGGCAGGTACTCGTCCGACTGCGCGGTGATGACGGCGGCGCGCTGCGCGGCAGCCTTGGTCAGCTCGTCGCGCAGCGGCGTGTTCGGGTTGATGAAGGCGGCGCCCGGCATGTGCAGGCCCATGACCTCCATCAGCATCTGGTTGCTGTTGGCGGTGCCGTAGAAGGTGCAGGTGCCGGCGCTGTGGTAGGACTGCGACTCGCCTTCCAGCAGCTCGGCGCGGCCCACTTTACCCTGCGCGTACAACTGGCGGATCTTGGCCTTTTCGGAGTTCGACAGGCCGGTGGTCATCGGACCGGCCGGCACGAACACCGCAGGCAGATGGCCGAAGTGCAGCGCGCCGATCAGCAGGCCCGGTACAATCTTGTCGCACACCCCCAGATAGACGGCGCTGTCGAACATATTGTGCGACAGCGCCACCGCGGCCGACATGGCAATCGCGTCGCGCGAGAACAGCGACAGTTCCATGCCCGGCTGGCCCTGGGTCACGCCATCGCACATGGCGGGCGTGCCGCCGGCGAACTGCGCCACCGCGCCCACTTCGCGCACGGCTTGCTTGATAATCTGCGGATAGCCCTCGAACGGCTGGTGCGCCGACAGCATGTCGTTGTAAGCCGAGATGATGGCCACGGAAGGCTTCTTCACTTGCTTGAGCATCAGCTTGTCATTGGCCGGGAAGGCGGCGAAGCCGTGCGCCAGGTTCGTGCACGACAGCGCGCCGCGCTGCACGCCCTTGACGCGCGCCGCTTCAAGATGGGCCAGATAGGCGCCGCGCGAAGGCTTACTGCGCTGAGTAATACGGGCTGTTACGCTTTCGAGGACTGGATGCACCGCCATGATCGTTCCTTATGAATGAATTTCGCTGAAATTTTACTACAATTTTCAACGCAATGCAGCCCTTTATTATTTTGAAACAAGCATTCAGGCCGCCCAACAGGTGAGCGCATGAAACTGTAGTGAATTTACCTGTTTTTGCTGTATGATTAAATATCAACGCCATCCCATCCGTCATCCAACAATCGCCGCCGACTATTATGCGCCAGCCTGTCCTGACCTCCACCGCCAGCTTCCGAGCCCTCGAATCCCACTACGCCTATGCCAAGCATTGGCAACTGCGCCAGTTGTTCGCCGCCGATGCGCAGCGCTTTCCCAAGCTGACGGTCGATGCGGCGGGCCTGTTCCTCGACTACTCCAAGAACCGCCTGGACGCGGCCACCATCGCCCTGCTGCTGGACCTGGCGCGCGAACGCGGCGTTGAGACCAGACGCGACGCCATGTTCGCAGGCGAGAAGATCAATCTTACCGAACATCGCGCCGTGCTGCATACGGCGCTGCGTTTGCCGCGCGACAAGACGCTGCTGGTCGATGGCCAGAACGTCAGCGCCGACGTGCATGCGGTGCTGGAGCGCGTCAGGGACTTCAGCGACCGCGTACGCAGCGGCGCATGGCTGGGCCATAGCGGCAAACCGATTAGCGATGTGGTCAACATCGGCATCGGCGGCTCGGACCTGGGACCGAAGATGGCGGTGCTGGCACTGCGCTCTTACTCGCATCCGCGCCTGAAGATGCACTTCGTCTCCAACGTCGACGGGCATGACATGGACGCGGTGCTGGAGCAGGTGGACCCGGAAACCACGCTGTTCATTGTCGCCTCAAAAACCTTCGTCACCGCCGAGACCATGCTGAACGCCGGCACCGCGCGCAGCTGGTTCCTGCATAGCGCCAAGGAAGAAGACCTGGCGCGCCACTTCGTCGCCGTCTCCACCAATACCGAGGCGGTACGCGCCTTCGGCATCGATCCGGTCAATATGTTCCCGTTCTGGGACTGGGTTGGCGGCCGCTACTCGGTGTGGTCGGCTATCGGCCTGCCGGTCGCGCTGGCGGTGGGCTTCGGCTACTTCAGCGACTTCCTGGCCGGCGCGCACGCGATGGATGAACACTTTCGCAGCGCGCCGCTGGAGCAGAACATGCCGGTGCTGCTGGCCATGGTCGGCTTCTGGAACCGCCAGTTCCTCGGCTGCCCGTCGCTGTCGATCGCCCCCTACCACCAGGACCTGAGCCGCTTCCCGGCCTATTTGCAGCAGCTCGACATGGAGAGCAACGGCAAGCGCGTCACCACTGGCGGCGCCACGCTCGACACGCCGACCTGCCCCGTCGTGTGGGGCGAGTGCGGCACCAACGCGCAGCATGCCTACTTCCAGCTGCTGCACCAGGGTACCGACGTGACGCCGATCGACTTCATCGCCGCGCTGCGGCCCACGCACGACCTGGCCGGCCATCACGACTCGCTGCTGGCCAACTGCTTCGCGCAGTCGGAAGCCTTCATGACCGGCAAGACCGCCGATGAAGTGGCGGCCGACCTGGCAGCGCAAAACCTGCCCGCCGCCGAAATCGCAGCGCTGGTCCCGCACAAGACCTTCCCGGGCAACCGGCCATCGAACACCATCCTGATGGACCAGCTGACCCCATCGGCGCTGGGCGCGCTGATCGCGCTGTACGAGCACAAGACCTTTGTGCAGGGCGTGCTGTGGGACGTGAATAGCTTCGACCAGTGGGGCGTGGAGCTGGGCAAGGTCCTGGCCAAGAACATACACGCGGAACTGACCGGCGACATTCAGCCGGCCCGCCACGACAGCTCGACCAATGGCCTGATCGTCATGGCCAAGGCCGCACAACATCTCTAGCAATGGGATGGCCGCCTGCGCGGCGGTCGCCGATGCGCAATGATGAGGAAAAAATGACGCACTATCATATCGAAGCCGCCTGCGACGGCGTGATGCAAACCGGCGAATGCCCGCTGTGGCACCCGGAAGAACAAGCGCTGTACTGGGTCGACATTCCCGGCTTGACCGTGCACCGCCTGGATCCGGCCAATGGCGCGCGCCGCGCGTGGAAGCTGGACAGCGAACCGGCCGCGCTGGCCCGCAGCGCCCAGGGCGGCCTGATCGTCGCCATGCGCAGCGGCTTCGCCCATCTCGACACCTGCGCGCCTGGCGACACGCCGGTGCTGACCGATATCGCCCCGGCGCCGTACGACACCGCCACCACCCGCTTCAACGACGGCCGTGCCGACGCGGCCGGCCGCTTCTGGGTCGGCACCATCTACGAGCCGCGCGACAAGCAGGCCGCCGAGATGTTCGTGCTTGAAAAAGGTGCCGTGCGCAAAGTGTGGTCGGGCGGGATGACGGTCTCGAATGGCCTGGGCTTCAGCCCGGACAACCGCACCATGTACCACTCCGATACGACGTCGCACCGCGTATTCCGCTACGCCTACGACCTGGCCAGCGGCAGCGTCAGCGACCAGCAGGTGCTGCACCAGTTCAGCATGGACAAGGCCAACCACTACGGCGGCCGTCCGGACGGCGCAGCGGTCGACAGCGAAGGCAATTACTGGTGCGCGATGATCGAAGGCGCGCGCGTGGTGAAGATGTCGCCATCCGGCGAGATCCTTGACCAGATCAAGCTGCCGGCGCATTTCCCGACCATGCTGGCCTTCGGCGGCGCCGACCTGCGCACGCTGTACATCACCACCATCGGCAGCCGCCCGGCCGCGGAGCTGGAACGCTACCCGCTGAACGGCCGCGTGCTGGCGCTGCGGGTGGCCGTGGCAGGCCGCGCCGAGCCGGCGTATATTGAATAAACACCGGCAACATCATGTAGTAAATTTTCTTGCAATGACGGAATTCATGTAGTAAATTTACATTAAATCTGCCTTTTCAGCAAACACTCTCAGCGAATACACACACATTATGGCTCTTACCGATTTTGACCTGGTTCTGTTTGGCGGCAGCGGCGATCTGGCGATGCGCAAATTGCTGCCCGCGATGTACGCCCGCGACGTGGCCAATGACCTGCCGCCGACCGCGCGCATCATCTGCGTCGGCCGCCAGGACTGCTGCCAGGAAGACTTCCTGCACACCGTCGATACCACGTCCAAGCCGCACATCAAGTCGCCGGCCGTGACGCCAGCCGCCTGGGCCAAATTCACCGCCCGTATCGTCTACGTATCGCTGAACGCCACCGATTCCAGCACCTACGCCCCGTTGGTCGAGGCGCTGCGCAAGGACGACGCGATCACCAAGGTCTACTATTTAGCCACGCCGCCGGCGATCTTCGCGCAGATTTGCGCGAATCTGAAAGAGCATGGCCTGGTCACCGCCAGCTCGCGCGTGGTGCTGGAAAAGCCGCTGGGCCGCGACCTGGAATCGGCCAAGCAGATCAACGCCGAAGTGGGCCAGGTGTTTGCCGAATCGCAAATCTACCGTATCGATCACTACCTGGGCAAGGAGACGGTGCAAAATCTGCTGGCTCTGCGCTTCGGCAACATCCTGTTCGAGCCGCTGTGGCGCCGCGAATGGATCTCCGACGTGCAGATCACCATCGCCGAAAAGCTCGGCGTGGGCAACCGCATGGGCTACTACGACACCTCGGGCGCGCTGCGCGACATGCTGCAGAACCATTTGTTGCAGCTGCTGTGTATCGTCGCCATGGAACCGCCAACCTCGATTGCGCCGGACGCCGTGCGCGACGCCAAGCTGCAGGTACTGCGCTCGCTGAAAAAGTTCACGCCAACCACGCTGGCGCAGAACATCGTGCGCGGCCAGTACCGCGCCGGCCATGTCGACGGCAAGCCGGTGCCGAGCTACCGCGACGAGCCGGATGCGCCGGAACACTCGCGTACCGAAACCTTCGTGGCGATGAAGGCGGAAATCGACACCTGGCGCTGGGCCGGCGTACCGTTCTACCTGCGCACCGGCAAGCGCATGGCCGATTCGCTGGCCGAAATCGTGGTGCGCTTCAAGCAGATCCCGCACTCGATCTTCCACCAGCCGACATCGAGCTTCCAACCGAATTCTCTGGTGATCCGTTTGCAGCCTGACGAAGGCCTGCGCATGAATCTGATGGCGAAGACGCCGGGCGACGGCATGCGTTTGAAACCGGCCGAATTGGAACTGGACTTCCGCGAGACCTTCAAAACCCCGCGCATGGACGCCTACGAGCGCCTGCTGCTGGACGTGCTGCGCGGCCAACTGACCCTGTTCATGCGCGGCGACGAATTGGAAGCGGCGTGGGAATGGGTGGAGCCTATCCTGAACAATTGGGAGCAGGACGACACCATGCCGATTCCGTACGCGGCCGGCACCTGGGGCCCCGCCGCCGCCTCGGCCCTGATCGGCCGCGACGGCCTGCAATGGCGCGAAGAAGCTTTACCTGAAGACTGACGATTAAGGCCACATGCTGCTCGATTCCATCCGCACCCAGCTCGACTCGCTGTCGAAATCCGAACGCAAAGTTGCGCTGGCAGTGCTTGACCATCCGACCCAAACGGTCAACCAGAACATCACCGCGCTCGCCAAGAGCGCGCAGGTGTCCGAGCCGACCGTGGTGCGCTTCTGCCGCACGCTGGGTTACGACGGCTGGCATGAATTCAAACTGAAGCTGGCGCAAGGCCTGGCGCTGGCCCTGCCCGGCCTGAACGAACAGCCGGCGCAGGACGACCTGGCGGCGGATCTGGTCAACAAGATTTGCAGCCGTTCGATCAACACCCTGCTCGACCTGCGCAACAACCTCGATCCGGACGCGATCCAGAAGGCGCTCGATATTCTGTCGAAGGCCAACAAGATCGAGTTTTACGGCCAGGGTACCTCGGGCATCGTGGCGGCGGACGCGCAGCACAAGTTCTTCCGCTCCGGCGTGCCGACCGTGGCCTATGCCGACCCGCACATCCATAGCATCGCAGCAGCCCTGCTGCGCACTGGCGACGCGGTAGTGGCGATTTCGCAGCGCGGCAACAGTCCGTCGCTGGTCCGCTCGGTCAAGCTGGCACGCCGAGGCGGCGCGGAAGTGATCGTGCTGGCGCCGTCCGGCACGCCGCTGGCCGACCTGGCCACGGTGCTCATTCCGATAGACCTGATCTTCAACACCGATCCCTACACGCCCATCTCGGCGCGGCTGGCCTACCTGGTGGTGATCGACGTGCTGGCCGTCGGACTGGCGCTGCAGCGCGGCCCCGAGTTCCGCAAGAAGATGCAGAACGCGCAGAAAGCGTTGCAGGAATTCGACATGCAATTCGATTCCTTCATCAACTGATGCACCGGCCTGTCGCCGCGCGACTGGCCACTGTAACAATTTGAAATACTTTACAGCCCGAGATTTACACCTCCCCTGTTGCCATGAGCATCAGGCTCATCTAGCCTGATCTTACTTTCGACGTGGAGGTCATCATGAGCCTGGGCGACAATTCCGGCATCACCAGCGGCTACAAATTTGATATCAGCAATGGCGCAGTGACGGGCGAAGAACGCGTCATCGGCAGCCATACCTTTAACCTGCACCTACCATCCGAGGCCACGTTTGCAGTCGGCACCGGCAGCGTCACCGAAACCATCACCGGCACGCATGCAAGCGAAACGCTGCAGTTCGCAGCAGATGCGAGTGACGCCACGCTCTACCATCTGGCGTCCGACCAGACCGTCATCAGCAACCCGACCACGCTCTACGGCAACAGCACCTTCGGCTACGGCTTCACCATCGCCAACGGCGCGGTGACGGCGATGTCAGTGACACACTCGCACGGCACGCACACCAGCACCCATACGCTACACACCGGTCCCACCACCACCTTCAGCGTCGGCGCCGACGGCACGGTGACCGAGACCAGCATCGCCGGCCACACCATCGACAGCACCACCTTCGCTCCGGCCGGCACGGCGGGGCTGTATGCGGTGGCGTCCGAGACCGAGAGCTTCATCCAGGCCGGCAGCGCCACCACGCGGCTCGACATCGATCCGTATGAACGCGCCGAGTTCACCATCGACGCCAGCGGTACCGTCAGCGGCGTGCAGCGGGTGCTGGCCGACGGCAGCACCAAAACCGTCACGCCGGGCAATTCCACCACCTACAGCCAGCTGGCCGCCGGTTATGTGCTGGAGGTGCAGACCCATGGCACGCATACCGCCTATGAGCTCTACCACGACGGCAATGGCGATGGCATCTATACCGCAGTCGCGCACGGCAGCGGCAGCACGGTCGATCTGGTCGGCCTGCAAACGCAGATCAGCGCCAGCATCAACGCGGTACTCTGAGTCCAGGGCGCTCCGCTACAGGCAGCGGCCCGCTGAGGTACACTGGCGCACCGATCACTCGAAACTAAAAACGAGGCCATCATGCGCGCTGCCTGGTATGCAAAAAATGGCGAAGCCCGCGAGGTGCTGATAGTGGGCGAGCTGCCCACGCCAACACCCGCGCCGGGCGAAGTCCGCGTCAAACTCGCCACCTCCGGCGTCAATCCATCCGATGTCAAATCGCGACGCGCCCGCCCGCTCGATGCGCAGCGCATCGTCCCGCATAGCGACGGCGCCGGGGTGATCGACATGGTCGGCGATGGCGTCCCCGCCAGCCGCATCGGCCAGCGCGTATGGATCTGGAACGGACAATGGCAGCGCCCCAGCGGCACGGCGGCCGAATACATCGCCCTCCCTCAGGAACAAGCCACGCCGCTGCCGGAGAACACCGATTTTGAAGCCGCCGCCTGTTTCGGCATCCCCGCGCTGACAGCATGGCAGGCCGTGCATCTGCTGGGCGACATCGCCGGCAAGACCGTGCTGGTGATCGGCGCCTCGTCCGCCGTCGGCCACTATGTGGCGCAGATGGCGGTCCTGGCCGGCGCGCAGGTGATCGGCACGGTCGGCTCGGCCGTGAAAGCTGCGCACGCGCAGGCGGCCGGCGTCCACGCCAGCATCGACTACAAGCACGAGCCCGTGGCGCAGCGGGTCAAGGAGCTCACCGGCGGGCGCGGCGCCGACGCCATCGTCGACATGGACTTCTCGAACACGGCCCATCTGCTGGCCGACGCTGTGCTGGCGCCGCACGGCACGCTGGTGTGCTACGGCTCGAACATGCCGGGCGCAGTCCCCGTACCCTTCCGCGCCCTGCTGTTCGGCTCACTGAACCTGCGCTTCTTCCTGGTCTACGACCTCCAGCGAGCCGACCGCCAGCGCGCCCTCCAAGGCCTGAACGCCCTGCTGGCCAGCGGCAAGCTGAGCCACACGATAGGCGCCCGCTACCGGCTGTCCGAGATCGCCGCCGCCCACGAAGCCGTCGAGCAAGGCGCGGTGATCGGCAACGTGGTGCTCACGCTTTGATATGGTGCTGCCCGATTAAACGCGTGTCATTCAATTAATTGTCGCAGTCCGCCACGCTTGCCGCCCGATTCCTTTAACAAAGCGCCAAGCTTCGTTACAATAGCTTCAGTGTTGTCCGGCCCGTCCGGCAACCCGGCCGCGGACCGTTCCCGCACTTGTTTCCACATTACCGGCCCCCGACATGAACCAACTCGAGCAACTCAAGCAGTACACCACCGTGGTCGCCGATACCGGCGATTTCCAGTCGATCCAGGCCTACGCCCCCCGCGACGCGACCACCAACCCGTCGCTGATTCTGAAGGCAGTGCAGAAGGACGAATACAAGCCGCTGCTGGAAAAAGCCGTGCGCGATAACTTGAACGCTTCCACCGGCGAAGTCATCGACCACCTGCTGATCGCCTTTGGCAAGCAAATCCTGAACATCATCCCCGGCCGCGTCTCGACCGAGATCGACGCCAAACTGTCGTTCGACATCGAAGGCTCGGTGACCAAGGGCCGCGAGCTGATCGCCCTGTACGAAAAAGCCGGCGTGCCACGCGAGCGCGTGCTGATCAAGATGGCCGCCACCTGGGAAGGCATCCGCGCCGCCCAGCAGCTGGAAAAGGAAGGCATGCACTGCAACATGACGCTGCTGTTCTCGCTGGGCCAGGCCATCGCCTGCGCCGAAGCGGGTGCCAAGCTGATTTCGCCGTTTGTCGGCCGCATCTACGACTGGTACAAGAAATCCACCGGCATCGACTACCTGGGCGCCGAAGATCCGGGCGTGCAGTCGGTCAAGCGCATCTACACCTACTACCGCAAGTTCGGCTACAGCACCGAAGTGATGGGCGCCAGCTTCCGCAACACCAGCCAGATTCTGGAACTGGCCGGCTGCGACTTGCTGACCATCAGCCCGGACCTGCTGCAAAAGCTGGCCGACAGCGACGCGCCAGTCACCCGCAAGCTGAGCGCCAACGCGCCCGCCGCCGGCATGGTGAAAATGTCGCAGGACGAAAAAACCTTCCGCTTCCAGCTCAACGAAGATCAGATGGCGTCGGAGAAACTGGGCGAAGGCATCCGCGCCTTCTGCGCCGATTCCGGCAAACTGAAGCAGATTATTTCCGGCATGCGCTAAACCGGCGTCCAGCCGGACCTCCAGGACCAGCAGGAGCGCGGCAATCGGCCGCCCTCCTGCTTTTTTTCGCGCCGCCGCGCGAAAAGTCTACTGCACGGTGTAGTACAAAACCTTATATTTCTGCCTGTATTACAATGTTGCAACCTCAGCTAGCACCTTAGGCTAGTTGAAGTTCGTCTTGCACATAAAACACCTTTTCACGAGCCCTATCCATGAGATCTGTACCGCGTTACACCATTGTCGCTGCCGCGGCCCTCACCGTATCCCTGCTGAGCGCCTGTGGCGACAAGGCCGCCACCGCCGGCGGCCCGCCACCGCCGGCCACCGTCTCAGTGGTCACCGTTGCTCCCGCCGCCATCACCCTCAGCACCGAACTGCCAGGCCGCCTGGAAGCTTCGCGTATTGCGCAAGTGCGCGCCCGTACCGCCGGCATCGTGCTGCAGCGCGTGTTCAAGGAAGGCGGCGACGTCAAGGCTGGCGAGGTACTGTTCCGCATCGATCCGGCCCAGTTCCAGGCCGCGTACGACAGCGCCAACGCCGCCGTGGCCAAGGCCGACGCCAACCTGGCGCAGGCCAACCTGAAGGTCAAGCGCTACAAGCCGCTGCTGGCCGCGCAAGCGGTCAGCCAGCAGGAATACGACGACGCCGTCACCGCGCAGGAGCAGGCCACCGCCGACCTGGCCACCGCCAAGGCCGCGCGCACCAACGCCAACCTGACGCTGGGCTACGCCACCGTGACCTCACCGATCTCCGGCCGCGTCAGCCGCGCGTTGGTGACCGAGGGCGCGCTGGTCGGCCAGGGCGAAGCGACGCCGATGGCCACGGTGCAGCAGATCGATCCGATCTACGTCACCATCACCCAGTCGTCGACCGAACTGCTGCAACTGCAAAAGGCCATGGCCAACGGCAAGCTGCAACGCGCCGGCAACGGTGGCAGCAAAAGCGAGGCCAAGGTCACCTTGATGACCGAGGATGGCCAGCTCTATCCGCACTCGGGCAAGCTGCTGTTCTCCGACGTGTCGGTGGACGAAAGCTCGGGCGCCGTGTCGATGCGCGCCGAATTCCCGAATCCGAACCGCACCCTGCTGCCCGGCATGTACGTGCGCGCCCGCCTGGAGCAAGGCGTGGACAATGCCGCCATCACCGTGCCGCAGCAAGCCATCGTGCGCAGCCCGGAAGGTTCGTCGGTGTGGATCGTCGGTTCGGATAACAAGGTGCAGTCGCAGCCGGTTACCGCCACCGCTAACCAAGGCCAGAACTGGATCGTCAGCTCCGGCCTGAAAGGTGGCGAACGCATCATCGTCGAAGGCTTCCAGAAAGCCAAGCCGGGTGCGCCGGTCCATCCGCAGCCATGGCAAGGCGCGCCAGGCGCCGCCGCGCCTGCCGCTGTCGTCGCCGCTTCGGCCGCGTCCAAATAAACCCCGGGAGTTCAGATGGCAAAGTTTTTCATCGATCGCCCCGTGTTTGCGTGGGTGATCGCCCTCTTCATCCTGCTGGGCGGTGCGCTGGCGATCACGGTACTGCCCGTGGCCCAGTACCCGACCATCGCGCCGCCGTCCATCGTCATTACGGCCAACTACCCTGGCGCCACCGCCCAGGTGCTCGATGACGCAGTCACCAGCGTCATCGAGCAGGAAATGAACGGTGCCGACGGCCTGCAATATGTGGAATCGCAGAGCGAGGCCACCGGCGCCGTCACCATCACCGTGACCTTCGTACCGGGCACCAATCCGGATCTGGCCGCGGTGGATGTGCAGAACCGCATCAAGCGCGTGGAGTCGCGCCTGCCGGCCGCCGTGACGCAGCAAGGTGTACAGGTCAACAAGGCCCGTTCCAACATCCTGATGTTCGTCGGCCTGACTTCGACCGACGGCCGCCTCGATCCGTTCGGCCTGGGCGACTATATGGCCCGTAACGTGGTCAACGAAATCAAACGCATTCCTGGCGTGGGCCAGGCGCAGTTGTTCGGCACCGAGCGCGCGATGCGCATCTGGGTCGACCCGAACAAGCTGGTGGGCTTGAAGATGACCATGACCGAAGTCACCAACGCGATCAGGGCGCAGAACGCGCAGGTCACCTCCGGCACGCTGGGCGACTTGCCCAGCCCGGAGCGCCAGACCTACTCCGCGCCTATCGTGGTGACCGGCCAGCTATCGTCGACCACCGAGTTTGAGCAGGTAGTATTGCGCGCCAATCCGGATGGTTCGCTGGTGCGCCTGAAGGACGTGGCCCGCATCGAAATGGGCGGCGCCAACCTGAACATCAACGCACGCCTGAGCGGTGCACCGTTCTCCGCCATTGCTGTACAGCTTTCCTTGACCGGTAACGCGCTGCAGACCGCCACCGCCGTGCGCGAACGCATGGACCAGCTGGCCAAGTACTTCCCGCCCGGCGTGAAGTACACCATTCCTTACGATACCTCGCTGTTCGTCAAGATCTCGATCGAGGAAGTGGTCAAGACCCTGCTGGAAGCGGTAGTGCTGGTGTTCCTGGTGATGTACCTGTTCCTGCAGAATTTCCGCTACACGCTGATTCCGACCATCGTCGTGCCGGTGGCACTGATGGGTACCTTCGCCGCGATGCAGGTGTTCGGCTTCTCGATCAACGTGCTGACCATGTTCGGCATGGTGCTGGCGATCGGTATCCTGGTTGACGATGCCATCGTGGTGGTGGAAAACGTCGAGCGCATCATGAGCGAGGAAGGCCTGTCGCCGCGCGACGCCACTCGCAAGGCGATGAAGCAGATTACCGGCGCGATCATCGGCATTACGCTGGTGCTGATCGCCGTGTTCATTCCGATGGCCTTCTTCGGCGGCGCAGTGGGCGCGATCTACCGCCAGTTCTCGCTGGCGATGGTGTCGGCGATGCTGTTCTCGGCGCTGATGGCGCTGACCCTGACCCCGGCACTGTGCGCAACCATTTTGCAACCGGTGGAAGCGGGCCATCATCATGTGAAGAAAGGCTTCTTCGGCTGGTTCAACCGCGTGTTCGCCGTTACCGCGACCGGCTACCAGGGCGTGATCGCCCGCATCCTCAAGCGCACCGGCCGCTATCTGATCGTCTTCGCGCTGATCCTGGGAGTGGTGGGCTGGCTGTATTCGCGTCTGCCGTCGTCCTTCTTGCCGAATGAAGACCAGGGCTACCTGATCACCAACATACAGCTGCCGGCCGGTGCCTCGACCAGCCGTACGCAGGCCGTGCTGACCCAGGTCGACGCCTACTTCCGCAAGCAGCCGGCCGTGGCGCGCACCATCGCGGTGGCGGGCTTTTCGTTCTCGGGCAACGGCCAGAACGCCGGCCTGGTGTTCGTGCCGCTGAAGGACTGGAAGGAACGCGGTCCACAGGACTCTGCACAAGCCATTGCGCAGCGCGCCTTCAAGGACTTGTCGGGCATTCCGGACGCCGTGGTGTTCCCGCTCAGCCCTCCTCCGATCCGCGAACTGGGTAACGCCACCGGCATTACTGCGCGCCTGCAGGACCGCAGCGCGCTGGGCCACGATGCGCTGATCGCCGCCCGCAACCAGCTGCTGGGCCTCGCCGCCAAGAGCGCCATCCTGAAAGGCGTGCGTCCTGAAGGGCTGGAAGACTCGCCGCAGCTGCAAGTCGATATCGACCGCGAAAAGGCCAACGCACTGGGCGTGCCCTTCGCTGACATCAATAGCACGCTGTCGATCGCACTGGGTTCGTCGTATGTGAACGACTTCGCCAGCGCGGGACGCCAGCAGCGCGTCATCGTGCAGGCAGACGCACCGCGCCGCCTGCAGCCGGAAGACATCATGAAGCTGCATACGCGCAGCAGCAATGGCACCATGGTACCGTTCTCCTCGTTCGCCACGACCCACTGGATCCAGGGTCCGGTGCAGCTGGTGCGCTACAACGGCTACCCGGCCATCCGCATCACCGGCGACGCAGCTCCTGGCCGCAGCACCGGCGAAGCAATGGATGAACTGGAACGCCTGGCCGAGCAGCTGCCGCCTGGTTTCGGCATCGAATGGACCGGCCAGTCGCTGGAAGAAAAGACTTCCGGCTCGCAGGCGCCGGCGCTGTTCGCGCTGTCGCTGCTGGCGGCCTTCCTGGTGCTGGCCGCGCTGTATGAGAGCGAATCGATCCCGGTGGCGGTGCTGCTGGTCGTGCCGTTGGGCGTGCTGGGTGCACTGCTGGGCGCCACCATCCGCGGCCTGCCGAACGATGTGTACTTCAAGGTCGGCCTGATTGCGATTATCGGCCTGTCGGCCAAGAACGCGATCCTGATCATCGAATTCGCCAAGGACCTGCAGGCGCAGGGCAAGGGTCTGATCGAAGCCACGCTGGAAGCGGTGCACCTGCGCTTTCGCCCGATCATCATGACCTCGCTGGCCTTCATCCTCGGCGTGCTGCCGCTGGTAGTTGCCAGCGGTGCCGGTTCCGCCAGCCAGCGCGCCATCGGTACCGGCGTGATGGGCGGCATGATCACCGCCACCGTGCTGGCCGTGTTCCTGGTGCCGGTGTTCTTTGTGGTGGTACGCAGAATATTCAAAGGCAGCGAACGTCAACGCAAGCTCGCCGCACATGAAATGGACAACAAACAGCATGAAACCTATGACTAACCCGGCCCGCTTGCGCATCGCCCACGGCGTGCGCCCGGCCACGCTGAGCGCGGCCCTGCTGTGCGCGACCCTGCTGTCGGCCTGCTCGATGGCGCCGACCTACCAGCGTCCCGATGCGCCGGTGGCTGCCGCCTTCCCGGCCGATAGCTTTGGCGCGGGCGCCAAAGCCGGCTTCGCCACCACCAAGGCCGGCGACGGCGTCAAGGCGCCGGTCGATACCGGCTGGCGCGAGTACTTTACCGATCCGCGCCTGCAGCAACTGATTGCCGCCGCGCTGGAAAACAACCGCGACCTGCGTAGCGCCGCACTGCACATGGAAGAAGCGCGTGCGCAGTACGACATCGAGTCGGCCGATCGCCTGCCCAATGTGAACGGCAACGTCGGCGTGGCCAGGGCCAAGACACCGGCCTTTCTGTCGCCGACCGGCCAGAGCACCATCGGCAAGCGCTATGACGTGGGCGTGTCGGTATCGTCATTCGAGCTGGACTTCTTCGGCCGCGTGAAAAGCCTGAACGACGCCGCTCTGGCAGCCTACCTGGCCACCGACGAGGCGCGCCAGGCGGCGCAGATCGCGCTGGTATCGCAAGTGGCGCAGGCTTACTTTACCGAGCGCGCCTATGCCGAACAGTACACGCTGGCGCAGCAAACGTATGAAGCGCGCGCCCGCACCTACAAGCTCACGCAACAGCGCGCCGACGTTGGCGCCTCGTCGCGGCTCGACCTGCGCTCCAACGAAACGCTGATGGAAACGGCGCGCGCCGCCGCGCTGAACCTGGCCCGCCAGCGCGCCCAGGCCGAGAACGCGCTGACGCTGCTGGTTGGCCAGCCGCCGGCCAGCGCCGCGAGTGGCGCATTGGCCAGCGACGCCGAAGTCGACGCCATGAGCGCGCTGCCGGACGGCTTGCCGTCCGACCTGCTGGCGCGCCGTCCCGACATCCGCGCCGCAGAGCAGCGGCTGAAGTCCGCCAACGCCAACATCGGCGCGGCGCGGGCCGCGTTCTTCCCGCGTATCAGCCTGACGGCGGCAGTGGGCAGCAGCAGCCCGTCGCTGAACGGCCTGTTCGACTCCGGCTCCGGCAGCTGGACGTTTGCGCCGCAGCTGGTGCAGCCGATCTTCGACGCCGGCCGCAACCGCGCCAACCTGTCGCTGAGCGAAGTGCGCAAGAACCTCGCCGTGGCCGACTACGAGAAGACCATCCAGAGCGCCTTCCGCGAAGTGAGCGATGCGCTGGCCGCGCGCGAGTACCTGGGCGAGCAAGTGGCCGCACAGCGTGCAGTGCAGGACGCGCAAGCCGATCGCCTGAAGCTGCTGCAACTGCGCTTCGACAACGGCGTGGCCAGCACGCTGGACGTGCTGGACGCGCAGCGCGAGCTGTTCAGCGCCCAGCAATCGCTGGTGCAGGCGCGCCTGCTGCGCACCACCAGCGCCATCGACCTGTACCGCGCCCTCGGCGGCGGCTTGAAGTAGCGTAGTAAGCTCGCAGTACCGCCGGGGCAGGCCTGCTGCGCCATGCCCCGGCATTTCCGCCAACTATTCCCAGTATCGCCAATACCATGCAGTCACCGATCACCATCCGTCTGGGCCAGCGTGCCCGCCTGCGCATTGCCGCCGAAGGCATGCAAGCTTGCGATGTCGCCATCATTCCTGCCGCTGCCGGCGGTCCCAAGGGATTGATACTGCACGGCCTCGATTGCTGGATGTTCGGCCATTGGCTGAAACAGGCGCCGCGCCAGCGCCGCTTGATCGGCGCGTCGATCGGCGCGTGGCGCATGGCGGCATCGGCTTTCCACGATCCGGTCGCGGCCCACAAGCGGCTGACCCGCCTGTATGCCGGCCAGCGCTACCCGGCCAAGGTGGACGCGGCCTACGTCAGCCGCACCTGCCGCGCCTTGCTCGACGAACTGCTGGACGGCCGCGCCGCCGAAGCCATCAGCCATCCCGACTACCGCCTGTCCGTGCTGACGGTGCGCGGCGCCGGCCCGCTGGCCCGGACCCGCGGCGAGCGCTGGCGCGAAATGGCCGGCTTCCTGCGCGCCGCGCTGAGTAACGCCGTCTCGCGCCAACGCCTGGCCAAGGCGATGGAACGGGTGGTATTCCACGACCGGCGCGACGACAGCGCCTGGCTCACGACACGCTTCGACGCCTTCGCCAGCCACTTCGTCGGTCTGTCCGTAGCCAACTTGCGCGACGCGCTGCTCGCTTCCGGCTCGATCCCGCTGGTGCTGGAAGCGGTGACCGGCATCGCCGGCGCGCCCGACGGTGCCTACTGGGACGGCGGCTTGATCGACTACCACCTGCACCTCCCCTATCAGCGCGACCCCGGCCTGGTGCTGTACCCGCACTTCAGCGACTACCTCGTGCCCGGCTGGCTGGATAAAAGCATGCCCTGGCGCCGCGCCCGTGACGCCGCGCTGGACAATGTGGTGCTGGTCTCGCCGTCGCCATCCTTCCTGGCCACGCTGCCGCACGGGAAACTGCCGGACCGGGGCGACTTCAAGCGCTATGGCCAGGACCACGCCGGCCGCGCCGGCGACTGGGGCCGCGCCGTGGCCGAGAGCGAGCGCCTGGCCGAAGCCTTCGCCCGCTGGTGCGAAAAGCCGGACCTGAAGCAGACCGTGGCCTTCTAGCCTGCACCGGCGGCATGGCTCGCGAATAAATTATTTACGCCTGGCAACAAATTACCAAAAGTAAAAGATAATTTACTTTCGGTAATCCCCCTCCCTGCCACTCTTGTAAATATCCAGCATGACCGCCTTCCACAACCTGCGCATCGGTACCCGCCTGGCACTGGCTTTTGCCATCATCCTGCTGCTGGCCCTCATCTCCACATGGCTGGGGCTGCAAGCGGCCAGCGACAACGCACTAGCCAGCCAGGCCATGATGGCCGATCCGTTGCTCAAGGAACGCACCGCCAGCGACTGGTACCACCAGACCAGCGTGACGTGTCGCCCGCACCGTCATCATCGCCAATAGCCGCGACACCAGCCTGGCCGCTACCTTCGCCGCAACCATGGCCGAAGGCACGCGCAACGGCACGGCGCTGAACAAGAAGATGGGCGAGCTGGTTGCGAGCCCGGCAGAAAAGGCCTTGTACCAGGCCACCTTGGCCGTGCGCGCCAAATTCGTCGAATCCAAGCAGCAGCTGATGGACGCCAACCAGGCGGGCAACGGCGAGCTGGCCGCGCGCATCTTCCACGATAGCTTCACGCCCGCCGCCGACGCCTACCTGGCCGGCGAAAAGGCGCTGATGGCGCATGAGCGCGAAGTGCTGGACCAGATGTCCACGGATATCCAAGACGCCACCGCCCGCCGCCTGCACCTGGCCATCCTGCTTGGCGTGCTGCTGGCCGCGCTGGGCGCCGTGTGCACGCTGCGGATCTCACGCAGCATCACCCGGTCGCTGCAGATGGCGATCGACATCGCTGCCACCGTCGCCAGCGGCGACCTGAGCACCCGCTTTGCGCCGCCGACCCGCGACCAGATCGGCGACTTGATGCGCGCCCTGCACGGCATGAACGATGCGCTGGCCCGCGTGGTGGGCGAGGTGCAGCACGGCACCAAGGCGATCTCGCTGGCCTCCGGCGAAATCGCTGCCGGCAACGGCGACCTGTCGGCCCGCACCGAGCAGCAGGCCGGCGCACTGGAAGAAACTGCGTCCTCGCTGGAACAGCTGAGCGCCAACGTGCGCCAGAACGCCGCCAACGCCAAACAGGTCAAGCAGTTGGCACAGGCCGCATCCGGCGTGGCCGAACAGGGCGGCGCCATCGTCGGCCAAGTGGTCGAGACCATGGGCGCGATCGACGCGTCGGCGCGCAAGATCGTCGACATCATCGGCGTCATCGATGGCATCGCGTTCCAGACCAATATCCTGGCCTTGAACGCTGCCGTGGAAGCGGCACACGCCGGCGAGCAGGGACGCGGCTTCGCCGTCGTGGCGACCGAAGTGCGCAATCTGGCGCAGCGCTCGGCCGCCGCCGCCAAGAAGATCAAGGGCCTGATCGCCGACTCGGTGCAACAGGTCGGCCTGGGCGCGACGCTGGTGGAAAAAGCCGGTGCCACCATGGACGACGTGGTGGCCAGCGTGCGCCGCGTCAGCGACGTGATGGCCGAGATCAGCAGCGCCAGCGACGAACAGAGCGCCGGCATCGAGCAGCTGAACCAGGCCATGAGCCAGATGGACCAGGTCACACAACAGAACGCCGCGCTGGTAGAGCAAGCCGCCGCCGCCGCGAGCATGCAACGGCAGGCCGCCGCGCTGGCCCAGGCGGCATCGGGCTTCCGGCTGCAGGACCGGCCGCGCCTCGGAGCCGGCCGTACTTCCGCTGCGCTGCACATCGCCGCCTGAGCGATGCCCTCCCCGCCCTGGCTGCGCGCCGCCGCAGCCAGGGCCAGCAAACATGCGACACCCGTTCCCCGTCGCAGAAAATTCCATATCCCCGCCCCTTGAATCGGTGCATACTAATCGGGCACCGCACGGCCCGATCCAGTAGCTTCCGCCGCAGGTCTTCAGGGGGGAAATATCATGAATTTTCTGTCGCACATGCGCATCGGCAGCCGCCTCGCGCTCGGCTTTGCCATCGTCCTGTTGCTGTCCGTGATCGCCACTTCGGTCGCGCTGCTCAATGCCCGCGCCAACGCCGAAGCCACCAAGCAGATGATGGCCCAGCCGCTGGCCAAGGAGCGCCTGGTGGCGGACTGGTATGTGTTGATCTATTCCGCCGTCGCCCGCACCGCGATGATCTCGCGCAGCACCGATGAAACCCTGCCGGTGGTGTTCGCCGACGTGATCAACGCCAGCGTCAAACACGGCGGAGAGCTGATCGACCAGATCAAGGCCCTGCTGACACGCGACGAAGAAAAGGCCATGATGGACAACATCGTCGCCCTGCGCAACCGCTATCAGGCCAGCAAGAGCGCCGTCATGAACGCGCGCAAGGCCGGCGACGCGGCCGACGCCGAACGCCAGTTCAAGGACGTGTTCACACCCGCCGCTGACGCTTACCAGAACAAGGTCAAGGACTTCCTGGCGTTGCAGCGCAAGGCCATCGACGACACCGCCCACGCCATCGACGCCGCCAACGACCGCAGCACCATGCTGCTGATGCTGCTGGCGGCGCTGCTGATCGCTTTCGGCACGCTGGCCGCGTGGGTAATCTCGCGTTCGATCACGGTGCCGCTAAAATCGGCGATCGGCGTCGCCTCCACCGTCGCCGCCGGCGACCTGACCACCCAGTTCAGCAGCGAAACCCCGTCCGACGAAATCGGCGAATTGATGACGGCACTGCGCGCCATGAACGATGCGCTGCGCACCGTGGTCAGCCAGGTGCAGATCGGCACCCACGCCATCGCCACCGCCTCGGCGCAAATCGCCTCCGGCAATATGGACCTGTCGGTGCGCACCGAGGCGCAGGCCAGCTCGCTGGAGGAAACCGCATCCTCGATGGAGGAACTGACATCGACCGTGCGCCAGAACGCGGAAAACGCCAAGCAAGCCAACCAGCTGGCACTGGCCGCGTCCGATGTGGCGGAAAAAGGCGGCAGCATCGTCGGCCAGGTGGTTGACACCATGGGCCATATCGATGCCTCGGCCAAGAAGATCGTCGACATCATCGGCGTCATCGATGGCATCGCGTTCCAGACCAATATCCTGGCCTTGAACGCGGCCGTGGAAGCGGCGCGCGCCGGGGAACAGGGGCGCGGCTTCGCGGTGGTGGCATCGGAAGTGCGCAATCTGGCGCAGCGCTCGGCCGGCGCGGCCAAGGAAATTAAGGAACTGATCGGCAATTCGGTGGAGCAGGTCGACATCGGCGCGCGGCTGGTGCAGCAGGCCGGCAGCACCATGGACGACGTGGTGGCCAGCGTCAAGCGCGTGACCGACATCATGAGCGACATCACCTCCGCCAGCAGCGAGCAAAGCATGGGCATCGACCAGGTCAATATCGCCATCACGCAGATGGACCAGGTGACGCAGCAGAATGCGGCGCTGGTGGAACAGGCAGCGGCGGCGGCGTCCAGCATGCAGGACGAGGCGGCGCGGCTGGCCGATGTGGCGTCGTCGTTCCGGCTGGGTAATGATATGGCCTCGATGCTGAGTGCGGCACCGGCGCGGCGCACCAGCAGCACACCGCCCCTAGCGGCCCGGCCAGCCCAGGCGCCACGGCCGAGCCGTCCGGTTGCGGCTACGGGGCCCATGCGCCTGAAACCGCCCACTAGCGCCGGCGGGGCCGGCAAGCCTGCCACCGCCGGCGCCGACGAGTGGGAAGAGTTTTAGTCGGCAGCGAGGAACATCTGCTGCAAATCGTTGAGGAAGCGCTGTCCCAGTTCGGTCGGGCGGATGATCATATGGTCGCGATACAGCAGGCCCTTGGCTTCCGCCGCGTTCAGCTGCTTCTCGATCGCGTTCAGGCTCAGACCCGTGCGCTCGCCAAACAGCGTCGGCGCAAAACCGCCGTGCAGGCGCAGCGTATTGAGCATGAATTCGAAGCCCATGTCTGCGCGTGAAATCTCGTACTCTTCCTGCACCGGCGCGCCCAGGCGCACCTGCTCCATGAAGGCCTTGGGCTGCTTGTAGCGCGCCTGCCGCAAGATACGGTGCGGGAACGACAACTTGGAATGCGCGCCCGCGCCGATGCCGAGATAGTCGCCGAATTCCCAGTAATTTAAATTGTGCCGCGCCTGATGGCCAGGCTGCGCATAGGCCGACACTTCATACTGGCCGTAACCCTGCTGCGCCGTCATCTGCGCGATCATGTCCTGCATGTCGGCGCTGGCGTCATCGTCCGGCAGCGTCGGCGGGTACTTGGCGAACAGCGTGTTCGGCTCCATCGTCAGGTGGTACAGCGACAGGTGCGGCGGCTTGAAGGCCATCGCCGTTTCCAGGTCGATGCGCGCCTCGTCCAGCGTTTGCGACGGCAGCGCGTACATCAGGTCCAGGTTGAAGTTGTCGAAATTGGCCAGCGCGATTTCCACCGCCCGCTTGGCTTCGTTATCGTCATGGATGCGGCCGAGCGCCTTCAGGTGGCGCTCGTTGAAGCTCTGGATGCCGATCGACAGGCGATTGACGCCGCTGGCGCGGTAGGACTTGAACTTCTCCGCCTCGAAGGTGCCGGGGTTGGCTTCCATCGTGATCTCGACGTTGCCGTCCAGCGGCAGCAAGGTGCGCACGTCGGACAGCAGCCGGTCCAGGCCCGCGGCCGACATCAGGCTGGGCGTACCGCCGCCGATGAAAATAGTGTAGATCTTGCGGCCCCAGATCAGCGGCAGCGCCATTTCCAGGTCGGCGCGCAGCGCGTCCAGATACTCGTCTTCGGGGAAGGCGCCACCGTTCTTGGCTTCGTGCGAATTGAAGTCGCAATACGGGCACTTCTTCACGCACCATGGGAAGTGGATGTACAGCGACAGCGGCGGCAGCGATTGCAGGTTCAGCGAACCGGATTGCAGGTACTTCAGCGCAGCGCCGGCGGCATCGCCCAGCTGCGCGGCATGGTCCGCCGCATCGGCTGGATTGGACGGGCCGCTGGCCTTGGCCGCGCTGCCGGGACGGACGACTTTAATCGGGATCATTTCAGCTTCTCTACCAGTGCGCGCAGTGCCTGGCCGCGGTGCGAGATGGCGTTCTTCTCTTCCTTGCTCAGCTCGGCGGCGCATTTGCCCAACGATGGAATGTAGAAGTAAGGATCGTAGCCGAAGCCGCCTTCGCCGCGCGGGGTAGCGATCATCTCGCCATTCCAGCGGCCATCGGCGATCACCGGCTGCGGATCGTCGGCGTGGCGCACGAACACCAGCACGCAGTAGTAGTACGCGGACTTGTCTTCATGCTTGGCCAGTTCGGCGACCATCTTTTCGTTGTTGCGCGCGTCCGACTTCGGCTCACCGGCAAAGCGCGCCGAGTACACGCCGGGCGCGCCGCCCAGCGCATGGACACAAACGCCGGAATCGTCGGCCAGTGCCGGCAGCCCGGTCAGGCGCGAGGCGTGACGGGCTTTTTCCAGCGCGTTCTCGACGAAGGTATGGTGTGGCTCGTCCGCCTCCGGGACGTTCAATTCGCCCTGGGCGTGCACGGAAAAACCGACCGTGGACAGCAGCTCGTTGAATTCTTTCAGCTTGCCGGCGTTGTTGGAGGCGAGGACTAGGCGTTGGGTCATGATTATTCTGGCAATGGTGAGCAGCGCCTGCGCAGCTGATGCATGCAGGCGCCTGAAGTGCCGCCATTGTAAACCTTTTGCCCCGGCGCCGTCGCGTCGGGCCCCGCCCGGCCGCTTAAGCGGCGACCTGCAGCACCAGCTTGCCGTTGTTGGCGCCGTCGAACAGCTTCTGGAACGTCTCCGGGAAGCTCTCCAGCCCGACCACGATATCTTCGCGGGTCTTCAGCTGGCCGGACTTGATCCAGCCGCCCATGGCCATGATGGCTTCCATCGCCCGCGGATAGTAGTCGGCCACCATCAGGCCACGCATGCTGGCGCGCTTGACCAGCAGTTGCAGGTAGTTGGCCGGCCCGCGCACCACCTCCTGGTTGTTGTACTGCGAGATCGCGCCGCAAATCACCACGCGCGCCTGCATGGCCAGGTTGAGCAGCACCGCATCCAGGATCTCGCCGCCGACGTTGTCGAAATAGACATCCACGCCTTTCGGCGCATGCTGCTTCAGTGCCGCCGCCACGTTGTCGTGCTTGTAGTCGATGGCCGCATCGAAGCCCAGTTCCTCGACCAGATAGCGGCACTTGTCGGCGCCGCCGGCGATGCCGATCACGCGCGCGCCCTTGATCCTGGCAATCTGCCCGACCACCGCGCCAACCGCACCGGCAGCAGCGGACACCAGCACCGTCTCGCCCTGCTTGGGCTGGCCCACTTCCAGCAGGCCAAAATAGGCGGTCAGGCCCGGCATGCCCAGCGTGCCGAGGAAGGTCGGCAACGGCGCCAGGCGCGGATCGACCTTGTTCAAGGCATGGCCGTCGGAGATCGCATACTCCTGCACGCCCAGCAGGCCGCTGACGAAATCGCCGACCGCGAACTTCGGGTTCTGCGACTCAGTCACCTGGCCGAGCGCGATGGCGCGCATCACGCCGCCTATGGCTACCGGCGGCATGTAGGAATCCTCGCTGGCGTTCATCCAGCCGCGCATGGCCGGGTCCAGCGAAATGTGGCTGATCTTGACCTGCACTTCGCCGTCGCCCAGCGCCCGCAGCGCTTCGCCGATGTAGTCGAAATCGCTGCGCTGGACGGCGCCTTCGGGACGGCGGGCAAGGCGGAACTGGTGGTTGGTGATGGTCATGGCGGTTTCCTTGAAAAGTGATGCAAGCAGTATAAGTCGCTACCCCTCGCTTGATAAGTCATCAATAACGCGATACATTGTTGACCATATCAGGACAATAAAACCATGCTCAATCCCCAGCGCCTCGCCATTTTCGCCACCATCATCCAGGCCGGCAGCATCAGTGCCGCCGCCACCCAGCTACAGTGCGGAAAATCGGTGGTGTCGCGCCAGCTGGCCAAGCTGGAGGAAGAACTGGGTGCACGCCTGATCCAGCGCTCCACCCGCAAGCTGGCGCTGACCGAGATCGGCGAACTGGTCTTGCAGCAGGCGCGCCAGATCGAACGGGCGCTGGCCAATATCGAACAGCTGACCGACCAGTACCAGCAGCAGGTACGCGGCGTGCTGCGGGTATCGTGCTCGATCGCGGCGCGGCGGCCGCTGGTGCCGCTGCTGACCGAGTTCACCGCCCTGTACCCGCAGGTGAAAATCGCGCTGCAGCTGGAAGATCATCTGGTGGACCTGATCGCCGAGCAGATCGACGTGGCGATACGCAGCTCGAACCTGGTCGATTCCTCGCTGGTGGCGCGCAAGCTGGCGGACAATCCCAGCATCATCGTGGCGGCGCCATCCTACCTGGCGCGCGCCGGCACGCCGCGCACGCCCAAGCAGCTGCGCGAGCACGCCTGCCTGGTGTACGCCAACGGCGGCAAGGTCTCCGACGAATGGACGTTTATCGGGGCGGACGGCCACTACTCGGTGCACGTGGACGGGCCGCTGCAGATCAACGACGGCAGTTCACTGGTGACGGCAGCGGCGGCCGGCGCAGGCATCCTGCGCGTGCCACTGGCATTGGTGCGCGAGGAACTGGCCAGCGGCGAGCTGGTGCCGGTATTGGCCGACGTCCAGCTGCCGCAAGGCTCGGCGACCTACGCCGTGTATCCAGCGCGCGAATTCCTGGCGCTGAAAACCTCGGCCTTCGTCGAGTTCCTGCAAATGAAGTTCAGAGGCCGAGCGCCTGCTTTTGCAGCTTGATCAGGTCAGCGATGCCAGCCTGCGCCAGGTCCAGCAGGCGGTTCATGCGCTCGCGGTCAAAAGCCTCGCCTTCGGCCGTGCCTTGTACTTCGACGAAGTGGCCGGTGTCGGTCATCACCACGTTCATGTCGGTGTCGCAGCCGGAATCTTCGATGTAGTCCAGGTCCAGCACCGGCATGCCTTGATATACGCCGACCGAAATCGCGGCCACGAAGTGCTTCAGCGGGATGGCCGGCAGGACGCCGCGCGCCACCAGCTTGGCGAACGCATCATACGCCGCCACCATGGCGCCGGTGATCGATGCGGTGCGGGTACCGCCGTCGGCCTGGATCACGTCGCAATCGAGGTGCAGGGTGCGCTCGCCGAAGGCGTTCAGATCGAAGGCGGCGCGCAGGGAGCGGCCTATCAGGCGCTGGATTTCCTGTGTGCGGCCGGACTGCTTGCCCTTGGCCGCTTCGCGGTCCATGCGACTGTGGGTCGATCGCGGCAACATGCCGTATTCGGCCGTCATCCAGCCCTGGCCTTTACCCTTCAGGAAGCCAGGCACTTTTTCCTCGATGCTGGCGGTGCAGATCACCTTGGTGTCGCCGCATTCGATCAGCACCGAGCCTTCGGCGTGCTTGGTGTAGTCGCGCGTCAGGCCGATGGTGCGCAGTGCGTCGACAGTGCGGCCGCTAGGGCGGGATTCAAAAGTCATGTTTTTCCTTGCTATAAACAATATAAATTATTTTAAAATTTGCGACGATTTTTCAATCGCGCCACGTATTTCAGCAATGGCTTTTTCGATTTCATCTTCATCGAAGGCGTCCACCGGCGCTTCCGGTTCGGCCGCCACCGGCTGCGGATCCACCACCGCCGTGCTGTTGATGGTGGTGCTGAGCAGGTCTTCCGGCAGCGCCTCGGTCGAAATCACGGTCGACATGTCGGCCGCCGTCAGGCTGGCCACGCTGTCGATCACCGAACTGCCTTGCCACATGATGGCCAGCGCAGTGACGTTGTCGCTGGCCGCGCCGGCCAGGCCGACCGCCTTGCCGACCAGTTCAGGCACGGCGCGTACCACGGTCTGGCTTTGCAGGCTGCGCACCAGCTCCTCGTCCGGCAGCACCGCCCACAGGCCGTCGGAGCATAGCAGCACCATATCGCCCGGCAGCATGCTGGCGCGGCTGGAGATCTCGACCTTGGGCACGGCGCCGGCGCCCAGGCAGTTATACAGCTTGTTGCGGTCCGGGTGCGTGGTGCGTTCGGACGGCGACGCCAGTCCTTTGGCAATCAGGTTCTCCACGTGCGAGTGGTCGCGCGTGCGCGCCAGGATCTGGCCATTGCGCATCCAGTACAGGCGCGAATCGCCGCAGTGCGCCCAGGTCGCCGTGTTGTGCTGGATCAGGCAGGCCACGACGGTGGTGCGCGGCGTCTCCGGCAAGTTGTGGGCGGCACGGTAGCGGTGGATGTCCTGGTGCGCGACCATGAACGCCTCTTCCAGAAAGCGCTCCGGCTTCTTCACATACGGCGTGGCCTGCTGCTGGAACAGGGCTGAAATGGTCTGCAGCGCGATGGTGGCGGCGATTTCGCCGCGCAGATGGCCGCCCATGCCGTCCGCCAGCACCAGTAGCAGCGCGTCGCGGGTGAAGCTGTAGCCCATGCGGTCCTGATTGACCTTACGGGCGCCGATGTGGCTTTCCTGATACACGGAGAATTGCATGATTCAACCTTCCTTTATTGCAGCGTATCGCTGCCGGCGCCCGCTTTGTTGCGACCCAGGCCCAGGCGACCGGCCAGGCCACGCAGGCCCTCGCCCAGGCGATCGAACGTGCCAGTCGGCGCGGGCGGCGCGGATGTGGCCACCACCGGCATCGCCTGCAGCACCTTTTGCAACGCGAACACGCTTTGCGGCCGGGCCAGCGGATCGATTTCCAGGCAGTCGCGCACCAGCTTGACCAGTTCTTCCGAATACAGGCCATCGAGCTTCAGGAAGTGTTCCGCCATTTTATCTTCGGTCTTGCGCTGGTCGGCCGGTTGTGGCGGCGAGCCGACCATGCAGGCAAACATCGCCGCGCCGATGCTGTAGATATCTGACCACGGCCCCAGGCTGCCGGTCCTGGAATACAGCTCCGGCGGTGCAAAGCCCGGCGTGTACATCGGCGTGAGCTTGGGCAGGTCATTGTTGACGGTCTGTCGCGCCGCACCAAAGTCCAGCAGCATCGGCGAGCCGTCGGTGCGCAGGTAGATATTGGCCGGTTTCAGGTCCAGATGCAGCAGCTTGTTGGCGTGGACTTCGCGCAAGCCTTTCAGCACCTGCGTAAAAATCTGCCGGATGAACGGTTCGCCCAGCTTGCTGCCTTTGGCGCGCTGGCGCTGGATGTGCTCCTGCAGCGAATGGCCCGATTCATAGGCCATCACCATGTAGACGGTATCGTGGGCGCGGAAGAAATTGAGCACCCTGACCACATTCGGATGGGCGATCTTGGCCAGCGCCCGCCCCTCCTCGAAAAAGCACTTCAAGCCGATGCGAAACACCGGCAGATTGCCTTTCGAGATGGCCGGCACCAGTTCGCCTTCCTGGCGCAGGGCCAGGGAACTGGGCAAATATTCCTTGATCGCCACCGCCACGCCGTCGGCGTCATACGCCAAGTAAACAATACTGAACCCACCGGACGCAATTTTCTTTACAATGCGATATCCAGCAATTTCCAGGCCATCCGGCAATGGGGCGTTATTTTGTGCAGCCATAGATTTCCTCGCCTCAACAATCGGATTGTGTGGATAAATCACTGTTTTGTAAAGATTAAATCGGGGACATCCTTTGAGTATTTCAAGCATGACGGGCTACGCGGTTGCCACCAGTGAAAGCGCTGCCGGCACACTGACTATCGAAATCAAGAGCGTCAACTCGCGCTTTCTTGACCTTCAGTTTCGAATAAACGACGATTTGCGTGCGCTCGAACCCGATTTGCGGGCCGCCATCATGTCCGCGATCACCCGCGGCAAAGTCGAACTGAGGCTCAGTTTCGGGCGCAAGGCGGCCAGCGCCGGCAACCAGGCGTTGAACATGTCCCTGTTAAACGAATTGCAACGTCTGCAAGAGGAAGTCGGCAAGCACTTTGCCGGCGCGCAGGCCATGACCGTGGCCGAGCTGTTGCGCTGGCCGGGTGTGATCGAGGAAGCGCAGATTGGCCAGGAATCGCTGCAGGCCGACGTGGCCGCGCTGACCGCCCGCACCGTGGCTGCCTTCGTCCTCAGCCGCCAGCGTGAAGGCGCGGCGCTGGAAACCATGCTGACCTCGCGCATCGACGCCATGGAAGCCATCGTCAAGCGCATCACGCCGCTGATACCGCAAGTGGTGGCAGCTTTCCAACAGAAAGCCGTCGAGCGCATGCAAGATGCACTGGGCCTGGCTTGCCAGGGTTCGAATTCGGCGCTGTCGCGCCAGGACGCGCTGGAGCGCATCCGTCAGGAAGTGATCCTTTACGGCATCCGCATCGACGTGGCCGAGGAACTGGGCCGCCTGTCGGCACACCTGAGCGAGACCCGCCACATCCTGAAAAAAGGCGGCCAGGTCGGCAAGCGCCTGGACTTCATGATGCAGGAACTGAACCGCGAAGCCAACACCCTGGGCGCCAAGGCATCGGTCAAGGAGCTGGCCGATGCCTCGATGGAGCTCAAGCTGCTGATCGAGCAGATGCGCGAGCAGGTGCAGAATTTGGAGTAAGGTTTCATGGGGTCTCACACCACCCCAACAAACCGGTTAAGTCGTTGATTTTGAATGGAAGTTCTTCCCAGGGAGTTGCAGAGCGTCCCAACCAAGCGCATGTTTTGTTTGGGGTAAATCGTGGGGTAAATTCGACATTTCGCAATGTGGAATTATCCGAACATTTACCCCAAACTTTCCTCTGGGAGGTGCGCCATGACTGGGTTTGCGGGAATTGCTTCAGATAGAACATTGAGGGCCTGGCTGAGCGCTGGGCCTGTTGACCGGGCGGTCGGCGACGGACTGACGTTCGTCGCGACAGAAGCGAGCGCCAGCATTGGCAAGGCGTCATGGATCCTGCGTTATCGGTTTGCTGGCCGAAACAAGGAAAAAGTGATCGGGCGCTACCCGGACATTTCACTCAAGGACGCTCGCGAACTGGCTCGCAACAACCGAGCCCAGATTCAGCAAGGCGTTGACGTTGCTTCCGAAAAGCGCCGAAAGAAGCTTGAGGCCGTCGATCGGCACAATGTGGCCGGGCTTGGTAAGCTCTGGATGGAGCGCCACATCATTCCCCATTACGCTCACCCAGAAGTCGTCGAACGCGTCATCCGGCGCCACATCAATCCAGTCATCGGCAAGCTGCCCGTCGAAGAGGTTCGGCCGGTGCATATTGACGATGTGCTGACCCGCATCGTCATGGCCGGAGCGCCTACGGTGGCCAATGACGCACTGCGCTACCTGTTCCGCATGTTCCACTTCGCGGTGAAACGCAAGTGGATTGAGGCGAATCCAGCCTATGGCTTTGAGATATCCGACGCCGGCGGGACAGAAACGCCGCGGGAACGCTGGCTGAATCGCCAAGAGCTGGCTGCACTGGCCGAAGCCATGCAGACGACAGAGAACTTCGGACGCATCAACGAGCTGGCCACCTGGCTGCTGCTTGCCCTATCCGCAAGGTACTCCTTGAGAGGTCCGTTGCGCCGCTTGGACGTGATGAGTTCTACCGGTTGTCCAAGCGGGCATTCGTACACATCACAGACGAGTTAATTGCTTGCCTCTTAAACCGGACGGGTGGTTTTCCGCTGTTCCTCGATGGTTATTTGCATCGCTTGCAGAACCTGGGCTTGATCACGCGAGGCGCCAACTCGCAGAGTTTCGAAATCAGTGAGCCCGCGCGCATCCTCGCCGACACGCTCCCTGAGGGGCGGCAGCTAATTCTCGAAGAGCGTGTCAGAGCTGGTTTGGCGAAGGCATTTCCTGAAGACTGGGAACACAGGTCAATCAGCTTAGGCTTGATTGCGACGGCGGACAATGCAATCGGGCAGACCCTGATCCGCGATGCGTTAGGAATGCCGGATGCTGAATTTCTGGGCCTCCATAGAGTACTGAAGGATGCGGGGATTGGCGCCGTACTGCCCGACAGCCAGATCGTGTTCCGCCATGACTTGTTGCGGGAAGCGGTAGCGGCGGTCGCCACTGCTTCCAAAACTTTCGCGCGCCGTGCTCGCCGAGTGGCCGAAGTTCTCCTGGCGCATAGCGCGTCATCGGGTGAAGTCAAGGTGCGAGCCATCAGGGTGAAGATTTTCGCTTTGCTAAAGGACGACGTGTCGCGCGAGCTGGAGCTGCGCAATGGCCTGAAGGCGGCGCACAAAGCACACGACTATCGACATATCGTCTCGTTCCTCAACCTTCTCCTGCCGCTGTTACAGGATCGCCCCAATGTCCATGAGCGCTTGCAATTGATGAAGCAATTGGCTTGGGCGAATTGGGTGTCCGACTCGCTTTTGGTGGCGCGCGACCGGTACATCCAGTTGGCCACGGAAGCTGAACGTAATCCAGACGGCGATTTTTCCCTGAGCGAAGCGATTGCCACCGACGCCTATCGCCGTGCCATCGGCCTGGATCTGGAACTCATGGAGCCGTATGCGTTCCTCGAGAACACCATCTCGGTTCTTAAGCGGCGCCAGGACCACGTGACG
>FSZM01000109.1_pt1 | contig 63045 bp, 50 predicted proteins | sample 1638831 | NCBI WGS metagenome assembly FSZM01 (sample SAMEA3914813, study PRJEB12502) | metagenome | biome: forest; material: soil | place: Canada | collected 2011-07-07 | depth 0.3 m
GCGGCGAAAAACTAGATTAAAATACTGTATGTACATCCAGTTACCCAGCATCGCTGGAGCTAACTGGATACCCCATATGAATTCACAGTGTATCAGCGGCCACCGGAAAAGCAAGGAGGCTTCGCCTCCCGCGCTTACATCACCGCCCTGAACGACGGCGTTTTACGCGCTACCGGATAAAATATATTCAAAATGCCACTATTATGTCGTAAAGACGGCAATATTGAGCTTGCTACGTTTTTAGCTAGTCCGGCTTCTATCGTGTAGCGGAGGGCCGGATCGTAGCTGGCAGGTTGCGCACGATCGCCCGCAGCATGTCGTCGACGTCGATCGGTTTGGCGATGAAATCATTCATCCCGCAAGCAATGCATTGCTCGCGTTCGGACGACATCACGCCGGCTGTCATCGCCAGTACCGGCAGCGTCAGCGCCAGGTCGGAGCGGATGCGGCGGGTCGCTTCGAAGCCGTCCATTTCCGGCATTTGCACGTCCATTAGCACTAGATCGTATTGCTCGGCTGCATGGCTGAGCCGCTCGACCGCGGCCTTGCCGTTGTCCACTGCGTCGATGCTGGCGCCGGCGAAATCGAGCATGCTGCGCGCCACCAGCTGGTTGATCGGGTTGTCCTCGACCAGCAGGATGCGCACCCCGTCCAGGCGCAGCGACGACGTCTGCAGCTCGGCGGCAGGCGGCACGTCGATGGTGGCGCGTGCGGCAGGCGGCGTACTACCCGCGGATGGAGGGAGCGCTGCGCTGGCGCCGGCCGATTCATGCGCGGCGGGGCTGCGCTCGTCCGTTCCCCGTGCGGCCTGCGCGGCACGGGCGGCGCGCGCCGACAGCGCCAGCTGCACGGTGTCCGTCAGGCGGCCTGGCGTGACAGGCTTGAGCAGCACCGCGTCGGCCATCTGGGCGCCGTCAGCGTGCAGCAGCTTGCCCTGGCCGAAGGCACTGACCATCAGCACGATGGGCAGGCTGGCGCCGCAGGGCGCGGTGCGCATGGCCTGCATCGCGGCCATACCGTCCATGCCCGGCATGTTCCAGTCGACCAGCGCGGCGTCGTAGTGGGAATCCGGCGCGGCCAGCAGCAACAGTGCATCCGGGCCGCTGGCGGCGCGGTCGGCATGCCAGCCTTGCGCGCGGATGGTCTGGCACAGGTAGTCGGCGCTGGTTTCGTGGTCGTCCACCACCAGCAGGCGCAGGGGCTTGGGCGGCGCAAGCGTGCCGATATCGGCCAGCGCCAGCGGCACCGTCAGGATGAATTGGCTGCCGGTGCCGGGCGTGCTGCGTACCGCGATTTCGCCGCCCATCAGCGCGGCGATGCGGCGCGATATTGCCAGCCCTAGGCCGGTGCCGCCAAAGCGCCGCGTCATCGAGGCGTCGGCCTGGGAGAAGGGCGCAAACAACTGCGTCAGCAGCCCGGACGGGATGCCGATGCCGGTGTCGCACACGGTAAAGCGCAGCTGCAGCGGGCCGGTGGCCGTCACGCGTTCGACCAGCACCGTGACCGCGCCGGCCTCGGTAAATTTGATCGCGTTGCCGACCAGGTTGACCAGGATTTGCTGCAGACGGTGGCCGTCGCCCAGCAGCGCGGCTGGCACGTCCGCTTGCACGCCGATGGCCAGTTCCAAATCCTTTTCGCCGGCGTTGACGGTCATGATGGTGGCGATCGCCTCCAGCACGGGGCCCAGCTGGAACGGCGCCGGCGCCAGTTCCATGCGGCCCGCTTCGATCTTGGAAAAATCCAGCACGTCGTTCAGGATGCTGAGCAGCGAATTGCCCGACATGCGTATCATCTCCAGATATTTTTGCTGATCGGCTGACAGCGAGGTATTGTTGAGCAAATGCGTCATGCCCAGCACCGCGTTGAGCGGCGTGCGGATCTCGTGGCTCATATTGGCCACAAACTCGGTCTTGGCGCGGCTGGCCGCTTCGGCCTGGTCGCGCGCCAGTATCAGCGAGGTTTCCGATTCGCGCAGCGCGCCGGTCATGTCCTCGGCCAAGGCCTGGGCGTAGGCCTGGCGCGCCGTCAGCGCTCGCACCACGCCGAAAAATAGCAGGCTGATGATGGTGCCGGCCAGCAGCACGATGTGGGATTTCTGCCGGTCGATCTGGTTCTCGAACGCGGGCAGCGAGGTAAAGCGCATGGTCCAACGGTGGTTGACCAGGTTCAGTGGCATGGTGCCGATAAAGGGATTCGGGTACTGGCTCATTTCGCTGGGGCTGCGCTGGCCGCTGGAATGCAGGTGGTCGGCATCGGCCGTGCTGTCGCCGTCGAAAATCTCCAGTTGCAGTTCGCTGTCCGGTGCGCCCAGGATGCCGCGCATCAGGTCATCGACGCGGAAGGCGCTGTAGGCAAAGCCTTGCAGGGCCGCCATGCGCTGCGTCGCGTCGCCCAGCAGCGCGCCGTTGGCATACACCGGCAGGTAGATCAGGAAGCCGGCCTGCACCTTGCTGCCGTCTTCCTGCACCAGCTTGAGCTTGCCCGTCATTGTTGCGCGGCCCATGCGCGCGGCCGACAGCATGGCGTTGCGGCGCACCGGTTCGGACAGCATGTCGTAGCCAAAGGCGCGCAGATTGCGGCCGCTGAATGGCTCCAGGTACAGCACCACGCTGCCCGGCGTATCGGCGGCCAGCTCCGGCCAGACATGGAAGGATGGATAGCCTTCGGCCCGCACCGCAGTTTCCAGCGCGGTGCGGGCCGGGCCGCTGACGTAGCGACCGTAGCCCATGCCCTGCATGCCGGGGAAGTGCCGCTCGATGTCGATGCCGGTGACGAATTCGTGCCATTGTGCACGGCTGACCGAGGGATTGGCCTTGAACAGTGCCTGCGCGCTGCGCAGCGCCGTCTCGTACTGCGCCAGCCGGCGGCCGATGCGCTGCTGGATGGCGGTGCAGTCGGCGGTGAATTGCTCACGCGCGCGGCGCTCGGTGCTGACGGTCAGCAGGTGCCAGACCAGCACCGTCAGCCCGATGCCGGCGAACAGCGTAGCCCACTGCGCCAGGATGCTGTCCTTGCGGATGTCGCCCAGGCGATGGCGTTCGCTGGCGTCGGCGCACAATATCATGCCGATTACGCTGCACAGCATGATGAAGCTCTCCAGCGAGATCAGCGCGTCGTTGAGCGTACCGGCGGCGAACGGCCCCAGGCCGCGGGTGGTGCCCAGCACCGCACCGCCGGCAATCAGCAGGCATACCAGGCTGGTGCCGCGCAAGCCATAGCGGTAGGACGACCAGCCGATCACCAGCATGAACAAATAGGCCAGCCAGTGCATGGCCGCGCCCTCGGCAAAGCGCTGGCTGAACACGGCCGCGATCAGCGCCGCCAGCGACAACAGCGACAGCGCGGCTTCCAGCAGCTTCGATGGCCGCAGTTGCAACGGCCGTCCCAAGCGCCACGCCACCATGGCCGGCGCCACCACCAGCACGCCAGCGGTATCGCCCACCCACCAGGTGGCCACCACGGTCCAGTAGGCGGCCGGCGGAATCAACTGGCCCTGCAGCAGGGCGACGCTGCCGATGCCGGCGCTGACCAGGCACATGACCATCGCGGTGACGGCGAACTTGTAGACGGTGTGCAGTTGCCCCAGCGGCTGTGTGCCACCGGAAAGACGTTGCATCAGCACCGCGCCGGTCAGCGCTTCCAGCGTATTGCCGACCGCGATAGCCAGCGACACCGACAGGATGTTGCCATCCACCGGCAGTCCGTTGGCGCTGAAGGTGGCCACGTTGGCCATGAAGGCGCCCAACAGCGCGCCGGGCCAGACGCGGTAGCCCATCAGCAGCACTGCGCCGAAGGCGATGCCGGACGGCGGCCACACCGGAGTGGCATTACTCTGGTTGAAGGCCAGCAGCAGGCCGGCGCGCGCGGCGATGTAGTAGCACAGCGTCAGCAGGGCGATGGCCACGATGGTGGCCCGTGCGGACGCCGGTGGCGCGGGCGCGATCGAGGCTGGCGCCACGCTGGCCGCAACGCCCTGGCGCGCATCCGCCGGCGGCCGTGCCAGGGGCACGGCTGCGGAGGGTTGCGTTGGGCGGCCTGCGCTCATGAGAGGGGTCTGGTGTTGTCTTATGGGAAATAACTATAGCCCAAAAAACGGCGCTCCACGGTTCTTTTGCGGTACGCGCGCAATACCCGTCTCGGATGTGCCACAATTGCCCAGTTGTCAGCCCATGCCATGGCATGTGATACTTTGCTGTCAAAATGGTAAGGATGCGACAGGATTCATGGCGCTGCTTAAAAAGTTAGTACCGCAGTCAATACCGAGCTGGTTGCCGAGGACTTTGCGTTTCCGCCTCAGCACCCTGGTCATGCTGCTGGTGTTGGGCGCCACTGTTACGGTCACCGTGGTGGCGCTGATGCTGGCGGAGCGCGACATGAAGGCGGTCATCGGCAACCAGCAGTTTGCGCTGCTGTCCGGCGCCGCCGCGCATATCGACGAGCACCTGGCCGGCAAAAAGGCGATGCTGGCGGCGCTGGCGGAATCGCTGCCGCCGAGCGCCCTCAGCGATCCTTCCCAGCTGCACAAGTTCCTGGCCGGGCGGCTGACCGCGCGCCGCGAGTTTTCCAGCATCGAGGTGTATGACGCTGCCGGCACGCTGGTCCACACCCAGCCGGCGGCGATGCCGGTGCAGCCGTTCAGCGTCAAGGGCGTGGCATATTTCGAGCGCACCGTGGCGCTGCGGCGCGGCGTGATCTCGGCGCCCTTCGTCAGCAAGCTCGCTGCCACGCCGACGGTGCTGATCACGGCGCCCGTGCTCGATGACGCGGGGCGAGTGGTGATGGTGCTGGCCGGGGGCATCGATCTGCTGCATTACGCACCGTTCCAGGCGCTCAGCGCGCTCAAGCCGGGCAGCACCGGCTTCACTTTCATCATGACTGCCGACGGTATCCTGCTCAGCCATCCGGAAAAGAGCCGCATCCTGCAGAGCATCAACGCGCGCCCCGGCCGCAACCCGGCCACCGAAAAGGCGCTGGCCGGTTTCGAGGGATGGATCGAGGCCGAGAACAAGATCGGCGACCAGGGCATCTATTCCTATCGTCGCCTGACCCAGACCGACTGGATCGTGGCGGCGCGCTTCCCCAGCGCCGAAGCATTGGCGCCGCTGCGGCAGATGCGCTACGAGGCGGCGGCCGCTGCCGCCGTGTTCGCGCTGCTGGCCGGGCTGCTGGCGTGGAAGGGCATCGCGCGGCTGCTGCGGCCTTTGCAGCGGCTGCGCCGCAATATCGCCGAGATCAAGAATAGCCGCGCCGGCATCCAACTGCTGCAGCTGGACCGCAAGGATGAAATCGGCGAATTGAGCGGCGCCTTCTACCGCCTGATGGCCGAGCGCGAAAAGGCGCAGGCGCGCACCCGCAACATCGCCGACAACCTGCCGGTACTGATCGCCTACCTGGACAAGGAACAGCGCTACCAATTCACCAACCAGCACTACCAGACCCAGTGGGGCATCGATCCGCAAGCCATGCTGGGCCGTACCGTGCATGAAGTGTTCGGCGAAGCGTCGCGCAGCTGGCAGGGCGATCTGGAACTGGCGCTGAGCGGCGTGCGGGTGCATTACGAGCGCACCTCGCACTTGCATGGCAGCGACGAGCACTTTCTGGTCGACCTGGTGCCGGACATCGATGACGAGGGCAAGGTGCAGGGCACCTATCTGATGGCAATGGATATCACCGCCCGCAAGAACGCCGAGTTGAAACAGGCCGCCAGCGAGCAGCGCGCCGAAGCGGCCAGCCGCGCCAAAAGCGAGTTCGTGGCGAACGTGAGCCACGAGATCCGCACGCCGATGAACGCGGTGCTGGGCGTCGCCTATTTGCTGGGGAATACGGAGCTGAACGCTGCGCAGAAAAAATACCTGGACATGATACTGGACTCCGGCAATGCGCTGCTGGGCATCTTGAACGCGGTGCTGGACTTTTCCAAGATCGAAGCCGGGCGTATGGAGTTGGCCCCGGTGTCGTTCCAGCTCAACGACGTGCTGAATGCGATCGCCACCGTGATGACGCTGAACGCCGGCGAGAAGCCGCTGGAACTGGCGATTGGCGTCGACCCGTCGGTGCCGCAGTCGCTGGTGGGCGACGCGATGCGCCTGCAGCAGGTGCTGATCAACCTGGTCAACAACGCCGTCAAGTTCACCGAGCGCGGCGAGGTGTCGCTGCTGGTGGAGCGCGCACCGGGCCCGGACCTGCGGCTGCGCTTCGTGGTGCGCGACACCGGCATCGGCATGGATCCCGAGCAGCAAAGCCGTCTGTTCTGCGCTTTCAGCCAGGCCGACGCCTCGACCACGCGCCGCTTCGGCGGCACCGGCCTGGGGCTGGCGATCTGCCGCCGCCTGGTGGAGCTGATGGGCGGCGAGATTTCGGTGCGCAGCGCGGCCGGGGTGGGCAGCGAATTCGTCGCCACCATCCCGTTCCTGCCGGGCGCCGAGGCAGTCAATGGCGTCAGCCACGGCAACGGCGCGCTGGCCGGACTGCGGCTGCTGGTGGTGGACGACAACCAGACCAGCCGCGATTACGTGTGCCGCACCATCCGCAGCTGGAAATGGAGCGCCGACGCCGTCGCATCCGGCCAGCAGGCGCTGGACCAGCTGCTGCGCCAGCAACTGGCCGGCGCCCATTATGATGCGGTGCTGGTCGACTGGCAGATGCCTGGCATGGACGGCATCGCCACCATGCAGGCCTTGCGCGCTGCAGCGCCGGAATACCATCTGCCGGTGGCGCTGATGGTCAGCGCCACCGGCCGTGACGCGCTGATGCAGCATGCGGATGCGGCCGGCGCCGAGGCGGTGCTGATCAAGCCGGCCACCTCATCGAGCCTGTTCGACACGCTGCACGACGCGCTGGCCCAGCGCAACGGCGAGCATGGCGCCGCACCGGCAGCCCTGCAGGCCGGCCGCGACTCGCTCGACAGCGTGCGCCTGCTGCTGGTGGAAGACCATCCGCTGAACCAGATCGTCGCTCGCGGCATGCTGGAATTTGCCGGCGCCGTGGTGGAGGTGGCGGAAAACGGCAAGGTAGCGGTCGACCTGCTGCGCGACCGGCCGGAACACTTCGACATGGTGCTGATGGATGTGCAGATGCCGGTGATGGATGGCTTCGCGGCGACCCGTGCGATCCGTGATGAACTGGGCCTGCAATTGCCCATTCTGGCCATGACGGCCGGCGTGCTGCAGTCGGAGCAGGAGCAGTGCCTCGCCGCCGGAATGAACGACTTCATCGCCAAGCCGGTCGACGTGGAGCAAATGCTGGCCACCATCACGCGGCACATGCCGGCGCAGCGGCGTGGCCTGCAGTGGGCGCCGGAGTCTTGAAACTGGCGACACTGGCACCCGTTGGCTGCATTTCGCGCCGCCGTGCGGCACTTCGTCGCGCGGGTGCCCACCGTGACCCCGGCGCGTCCTATAGTGGCGCCATCCTCATTTCGAAAAACCGAGCATGAATCTTGCCACCCCTGAAGCGGGCGAGGGCTGCGTGCGGGCCAGCCCGCATCCCTTGGACCTGATCCCGCTGTTTCGCCGCTGGCCGCCGTCGCAGCCGCGCAACCTGCTGTATACGGTCATCTGGAGCAGCAGCGTTGGCACGCTGCTGGCATTGGCGCAGCTGACGGTGGCACAACAGCGCGAACCGCTGACCAGCTATCTGTGGCCGATGCTGCTGATCGGCAACCTGATCGGACTGCTGATACACGCTACTTCGCTGGCCGGCAACCGCCTGCTGAAGGGCTGGCCGCGCAGACTGCGGGGGTGGCCGCGTTTCGTGTACCAGGCGCTGATGGTGGGCTGCTGCGTGGTGGCCGGTATCGCGCTGGGCAGAACGCTGCTGAGCGGTAGCTCGCCATGGGACTACCTGAGCCACCGCGACACGCTGGCCGAAGCGCTGGTGATCGCGCTGTTCTTTTCGATGGTGATGTATGGAGTACGCACCGCCGGCGAGCAGCGCCTGGCGCGTGAAGCCCGCGAAGCGCGCCAGAACGCACAGATCGCCGCCACCGCGCGCCTGCTGGCGGAAGCCCGGCTGCGCGCCCTGCAGGCGCAGATCGAGCCGCACTTCTTGTATAACACGCTGGCCAATGTGGTCGGCCTGATCGGCCCGCAGCCGGCGCGGGCGCAGTACATGCTGGAGCGCTTCATCGATTATCTGCGCGCCAGCCTGGCGGCCAGCCGACAGGAATACGCCACGCTGGGCGCGGAAGCGGACCTGATCGCCGCCTATCTGGATGTGCTGGCGGTGCGCATGGGCGAGCGGCTGCGTTACCGGATCGAGGTGCCCGACGCATTGCGCGGTGTCAGCATCGCGCCCATGCTGCTGCAGCCGCTGGTGGAAAACGCCATCGCCCACGGACTGGAACCGAAGGTGGAAGGCGGCGAAGTGCTGCTGGCTGCTTGCGAGCAGGACGGCCGTTTGTGCGTGCAGGTCAGCGATACCGGTGTCGGCCTGGATGCCGTGCCGGCGCGGCCGGCCAAGCGGGGCGGGGGTGTCGGCTTGAGCAATCTGCGCGACCGCCTGCGCAGCTTGTACGGCACCGAAGCTCAGGTACAATTGTTAGAAAACCAACCCTGCGGCATGACGGCCCGGCTGCTGCTGCCTTTGAACGCGAGTCCATCATCGAACCTCAATACCGCGCCATAATCGCCGACGATGAAGCCCATCTGCGCGACTACCTGCAAGGCCAGCTGAAAGGCCTCTGGCCTGAGCTGCACATCGTCGCGCAAGCCGCCAACGGCCTGGAAGCGTTGCGCCTGATCGACGAGGAAGCGCCGGACGTGGTCTTTCTCGACATCCGCATGCCCGGCATGAACGGGCTGGATGTGGCGGCGCGGCTGGTGTCCGGGCCGCGGCCGCCGCATATCGTGTTCGTCACCGCCTACGATGAATACGCGGTGGCCGCATTCGAGCATGCTGCGCTGGACTACCTGCTCAAGCCGGCCAGCCTGGAACGGCTGACCAGGACCGCGGCCAAATTGAAGGCAGCACTGCGTCCACGCGCCACGGCGCCGGCTGCGCTGCCCGTGCTGTCCGACCCCGCCGCGCTGCAGGCGCTGATGCAGCAGCTGAGCAGCCATCTGGGTACGCCGGCCGCGGTATCGGGTGCGACTCCGGCCCCGGCGGCGCAGCACCTGCGATGGATACGCGCCGCGCACGGCGACGAAACGCGCTTGATCCCCATCGAAGACGTGGTCTACTTCCAGTCCAATGACAAATACACCAGCGTGTTCCTGGCTGAAGGCGAAAGCCTGATCCGCACGCCGCTGAGCAAGTTGCGCGAGCAGCTCGATGAGTCGCAATTCTGGCAGATCCACCGTAGCGTGATCGTCTCGGCCCGCCACGTGGCCGGTACCCGCCAGGACTTCCGCGGCCGCCTGATGGTGCGGCTCAAGGGCCGGTCGGAGCAGCTGGTCGTTAGCCGCAATTACGTCGACCTGTTCCGGCAGATGTGAGCGTCATGCGAGCGGCCAAGCTGATGTGCTCGGGCGCGATATTGTTCTGGTGTTGCCTGGCCCTGAGGCCGCTGCCGGTACTGGCTGACCTGACGCGGGAGGAAATTTTCGACCCCAGGGGCATCGCCTTGGCGCGCCTGTCTCCGGATGACAAGCATATCGCCAGCATTGTCTATGCATAAGCCAACGGGGGGGCGGCTATTTGATCTGCACTGCGGCTGGCGCGATGTGATAGGCGTCGTAGTAATAGCGCTTGTACAGTGCAGCCAGCGTGCCGTCCTTTGCCATGTCGCGCAAGGCGCGCTCGAAGTCCTCAAGGAAGGCGGCGGCAGGTGACTTGCGCGAGATGGCGATCGCGCGCGAGCTGGTGTCGGGGATGCGATAGTCGACCTTGTCGATCTGCGTTTCCAGGCGCAGCTCGGCCAGCAGAGCCTCGCCCTGGTCTTCCGGGATCAGCACGGCGTCCAGCCGGCCCAGCGCCAGCTTGCGGAAGTTGATCGCCATGTCCTTGACGGCGTCCTTTTGCAGGTTGCTGTCGTGGTCGAAGCGTTCCAGGTATTGAGCCCCCAGCTTGGTGCCGATGCGCAGCCGAGCCAGGTCGGCATAGCTGCGGATGCTGCCGCCCCGGCCTTTCTGCACGTAGAACACCTTGTCGGAGCTGCGGTCGCGATACGGCGATTGCAGGAAGTGCAGGTAGCGTGCGCGCTCCGGCGTGTTGCGCAGGCCGATGATGATGTCGGCATTGCCGCCTTCCAGCATGTACAGGCAGCGCTTCAGCGGGCAACTGCTGATCTTCAACTGGTACCCGGTGCGGCGCGCCAGTTCGCGCACAATTTCAGTGTAGGCGCCGCCGTACTCGCCGTTGCTGTAGGTCTTCCACGGCAGCAGTTCGTCGAACGCCAGCACCAGCGGCCGCTCAGCCCGCGCCATGCCTGGTGCAAGGCAGCACAACGCCGCCAGGGCCAGCGCGGCGAGCCGCTTCACTTCGGCAGAACCGGTTTCACGCGCGACGCCGCTTCCTTGGCGCGCAGGCGCGCGGTCTCGACATCGTCGGCGCTGGCCAGCGCCACGCCCATGCGGCGGCGCGCGAACGATTCCGGCTTGCCGAACAGGCGAATGTCGCTGCCTGGCACGCGCAGCGCATCAGCCACGCCTTCGAAGGCGATGCCTTGCGCTTCGTGTTGGCCGTAGATCACCGCCGAAGCGCCAGGCGTTCGCAGCGCCACGTTGACCGGCAGGCCGAGAATGGCTTTGGCGTGCAGTTCGAACTCGCTCTGCACCTGGGTCGCCATGGTGACCATGCCGGTATCGTGGGGACGCGGGCTCACTTCCGAGAACCACACCATGTCGTCCTTGACGAACAGCTCCACGCCGAACAGGCCGAGGCCCCCCAGGTCGGCGGTGACCTTGCCGGCGATGTCGCGTGCGCGGGCCAGCGCCAACGGTTGCATGCGGCATGGTTGCCACGATTCAACGTAGTCGCCTTGCACCTGTACGTGACCAATCGGTTCGCAGAACTGCGTTGCCACCTGGCCGTTGGCGCCGATGGAGCGCACCGTCAGCAACGTGATCTCGTAGTCGAAGTCGATGAAGCCTTCGACGATGACGCGGCCGGAATCGACCCGGCTGCCGGCGGCGGCGTAGTCCCACGCGGCCTTGACGTCGGCCGCGCTATCGAGCTTGGACTGGCCTTTGCCGGACGAGGACATGACCGGCTTGACCACGCACGGGAAGCCGATCTCGCCGCAGGCCGCTTCCAGTTCGGCCAGCGAGCTGGCGAAGCGGTAGGGCGAAGTAGCCAGGCCCAGCGTCTCGGCGGCCAGCACGCGGATCCCTTCGCGGTTCATGGTCAGCTGCGCGGCGCGCGCGGTCGGAATGCAGGTGATCTTGCCGGCTTGTTCCAGCGCCGCCAGCGTGTGGGTGGCGATGGCTTCGATTTCCGGCACGATCAGGTCCGGCCGCTCTTGTGCGATCAGCGCTTCCAGCGCGGCGCCGTCGGCCATGTTGATGACGTGGGCGCGGTGCGCCACCTGATGTCCCGGCGCGTTCGGGTAGCGGTCGACGGCGATCACTTCAACGCCCAGGCGCTGCAGGGCGATGATGACTTCCTTGCCGAGCTCACCGGAGCCGAGCAGCATGACTTTGGTGGCGTTGGGGGAGAGGGGGGTGCCGAAGGTGCGGGGAGTGGTCATAGTGGTTTTTAACGGTGCGGGATCAGAAGGAATAGACCAGGGTGACCGAGGTTTGGGTGTCGGTATTCTTTTTGTCTTCCTGGACGCTGGTGTCGTTGCGGATGTTAAAGGCAGCCTTCATCTGCATGGTGCTGTTGATCTTGGTGCTCAGCGCGGTCTCCGCCATCGAGTGGATGTTAGAGGTGCCGCGTTCTACGCTGACTGTCTGCGACAGCAGCGCAGTGTCGCTCAGCTTCCACTTGACGGCCGCCGCGCCGCGCACCGTGACGCCGTTGTCGAGCTCACCGGCAGCACGTTCGCCGGAGAAGTAGCCCGGGCCGATTTCCACGTCCACGGTCTTGCGGTCATCCTTGTACCACTCGGCGCCGTAACCTACGCCCAGCGTCGAGTAGCGGGTGTAGGCGCCGAATTTGTCGTCGATGTGGGTGCCCAGCACGAACAGCTTGTCGCCGTCTTCGAGCAGCTTGAACGCGGCCTTGGCCGACAGCGAGAGGCGCTGGGCCGAGCGCTCGCGCTCCTTCTGGCCGTCGTCGCGAGTGACTTCCTCGTCCTTGAAGTAGCCGCTGACGATGTATTCGTTGCTCCAGTCGTTGGTTTCCTGCTTGGCGTCGATCTTACTGGTGACGGAGGTACCGACGGTATTGCCGGAGGTGCTGATGGCACCCAGTTCGGCAGAGGTAGTCCAGCCCAGTTGCGCGGCAGTTTTGGCGCAAGCGGCAGGGGTGGCAAAGATGGCGATCGCAGATGCGAAGCCGATAACAGAAACAGCGGGGGAGAGTGATTTCATGGAGCAGGTGAGGCCCGCCGCGCTTTGCGGCGCACCGTGTACGGTTACGGTCAAAGCGCCATTGTACCCGAGGCCGTACTCCGGCTCGTTCCTGCATGCCCGTTCAGGAACGGATGTAGGCGTAGCCCTCGGCCTGGCGCTTGATCAATTCTCCGACACCGGACGGCACATAGCCTGTACCGGGAATCATGTCCTGCGGTGTCAAGCTGCGGCCACGCATGCTGTTCTGGCAAGCCAGCACGGCGATCTTCGCTTGCAGCGATTCCTGGACGCGGACGAGAACTTCCGAGCCGGCCAGCAGCATGTCGATGCCCGGACCGTAGGCGACGATCTCAATGGTGATGTTGGCCGCGCCCAGGTCTTCCTGCGCATTGCGCGCGTTATTGAGCGTTAGCAGCCACTTCTTGGGATCGTTGTCGCTGACCTGGAAGGCGACACGATAGCTGCCTGACGCTGCGGCCGCAGCCTGGGTGACCGGCGCCGCGACAGCGCCTGCGGCGGCAGCGGCAAGTGCGCCGCGCATCATGGCGCGCCGCGATAGGTTTTGATTGTTCAAGATGGGCTCCTGTATGTGCGGTAGAAGACTAACCTGATCCCGCATTCGCAGTAAGAGGTGATGTTATCGGGCGGCGTGCGTTCGGCGGCGAACAGACGCCGCCGTGGCCCGGCGTGAAGATGGCACTACCGATTGTGGAGGACGCCATCATGAACTGCCTATCTACCCTGGACCGGCTGTGTGCCGTTTGTGGATTGCTGCTGGCATGCGGGGCGGCTGCCGCTGATATCAACCGATGTCGCGACAACGGCGGCCATGTCTTGCTGAGCGACAAGCCGTGCTTGCAGCAGGGCTTAGCGGCCGATGCGGTGGTAACGGACAATGTGCCCGCCGCTGCGCTTTCGCCTCCGGCTGACGAGGTGGTGGTCATCACGGCGGCGCGCGACGAGCAAGAGCCAGTTGCCGAGCCGAAACGCAGCCCGTGGGCGGATTTGCCGCACCCGCTGCCGCATCGTCCAGTGACGCTGGATGCCTCGACCCTGCAAGCGGCCCACAGCGCGATGCTGGTGGACGACGAAATGCGGCGCCAGCGCAAGCTCGCCAGTGTACGATAAGGAGGCTTAGCTGCTGAGCCAATAGTCCGGCCGCGCGTAAATCTCCTTCAGCATGTCGATGAAGAAGCGCACCTTGGCTGGCAAGTGGCGCTGCTGTGGGTAGACCGCCATGATGTCGTACTGCGGCAGCGCGTAGTCGTCCAGCACCGTAATGAGCTCGCCCGAGGCCAGTTGCGCCTCGATCTCCCACGACGAGCGCCACGCCAGCCCCAGACCTTCGGTAGCCCAGCGGTGCAGCAGTTCGCCATCGTTGCAGTTCAAATTGCCGTTCGCGCGTACGGTCACCTGCTTGCCGTGGTCCTGGAAGTACCAGCCGCGCTGCTGGCCACCCTGCAAGTTGAAGGCCAGGCAGTTGTGATCGGCCAGATCCTCCAGCGTGCGCGGGATGCCATTGCGTTCGAAGTATTCCGGCGTGCCGCACACCACCCGACGGTTGCTGGCCAGCTTGACCGCGACAAAACTCGGATCGATCACGCCGCCGATACGGATGCCCAGGTCATAGCCATCGCGCACCAGATCCACCACCCGGTCGGTCAGATTGAAGGAAATCTGCACGTCCGGATGCGTGCGCACGAAACCGGCGGCATGGGGTGCCACGTGCTTGCGGCCAAACGCCGCCGGCGCCGACACGGTCAGGTGGCCGGTGGCACGGTGCCGGCCCTCCGACACCGTGCGGTCGGCATAGCCCAGATCGGTGAGGATTTTGCGGCAATGGTCCAGATACAGCGTGCCTTGCTCGGTCAAGGTCAGGTGGCGCGTGGTCCGGTGCATCAGCTTTACACCCAGGCGTTTTTCCAGTGCGTCGATACGCCGGCCCAGCATGACGGGTGTGATGTGCTGGCCCAGCGCAGCCTTCGCCAGGCTACCCTTTTCGGCCACGTCGACGAAGGCCTCGATTTGCGTGAGTTTGTCCATATGCCGATTATTCCATACTTATTCCATATTTTCAGTATCGAATAAAGCGAGGTTTTGTCATCTTATCAGCGCCGTTCTTTCCCGCTACGATGCACTCATCGAATTCTCATACTCACATCAGGGAGCACGGCAATGGCACGGATGACAGCAGCGCAGGCAGCAGCAATCGTTTTGGAAAAAGAGGGTGTCACCCAGGCATTCGGCGTGCCGGGTGCGGCGATCAACCCGTTTTATGCGGGCTTGAAGAAACAGGGCTGCATCAAGCATATCCTGGCACGCCACGTTGAAGGTGCCTCGCACATGGCCGAGGGCTACACCCGCGCCAAGGCAGGCAATATTGGCGTCTGCATCGGCACCTCCGGCCCGGCCGGCACGGACATGATCACCGGCCTGTATTCGGCTCAGGCAGATTCCATACCTATCCTCTGCATTACCGGCCAGGCTCCGCGTGCCCGCCTGTACAAGGAAGACTTCCAGGCGGTTGATATCGAATCGATCGCCAAGCCGGTCACCAAATGGGCCGTCACCGTGCGCGAACCGGCGCTGGTGCCGATGGTGTTCCAGCAGGCCTTCCACATCATGCGTTCCGGTCGTCCTGGTCCGGTGCTGGTGGACCTGCCGTTCGATGTGCAGATGGCCGAAATCGAATTCGACCCGGACACCTATCAGTCGCTCGATGCCTACAAGCCGAAAGCCACCCGCGCCCAGATCGAAAAAGCGCTGACCATGCTCAATGACGCACAATACCCGCTGATTACGGCCGGTGGCGGCGTGATTAACGCCAATGCGTCCGACCTGCTGGTGCAATTCGCTGAACTGACCGGCGTGCCGGTGATCCCGACCCTGATGGCCTGGGGCGCGATCCCGGACGACCACAAACTGATGGTCGGCATGGTCGGCTTGCAGACCAGTCACCGTTACGGCAACGCCACGCTGCTGGCATCGGACTTCGTGTTCGGCATCGGTAATCGCTGGGCCAACCGCCATACGGGCAGCATCGAGGTGTACACCAAGGACCGCAAATTCGTCCACATCGATATCGAACCGACCCAGATCGGCCGCGTGTTCGGCCCGGACTTCGGCATCGTCTCCGACGCCGGCGCCGCGCTGAAGCTGATGATCGAAGTGGCCACCGAATGGAAGGCTGCCGGCAAGCTGAAAGACCGTTCGGCATGGGTGGCCCAGTGCCAGGAACGCAAGCGCACCATGCAGCGCAAGACGCACTTCGAGCAGGTGCCGGTCAAGCCGCAGCGCGTGTACGAGGAGATGAACAAGGCCTTCGGCCGTGACACCTGCTACGTCAGCACCATCGGCCTGTCGCAGATCGCCGCCGCGCAGTTCCTGCATGTGTATAACGCCCGCCACTGGATCAACTGCGGCCAGGCCGGCCCGCTGGGCTGGACTATTTCGGCGGCGCTGGGCGTGGTTGCGGCCGACCCGCAGCGCAAGGTAGTGGCGATTTCGGGCGACTACGACTTCCAGTTCATGATCGAGGAACTGGCTGTGGGCGCGCAATTCAAGCTGCCGTATCTGCATGTGGTGGTGAATAACTCCTACCTGGGCCTGATCCGCCAGTCGCAGCGCGGCTTCGACATGGACTACTGCGTGCAGCTGGCGTTCGAAAACATCAACGCGCCGGAATTGAACGGCTACGGCGTCGATCACGTGGCCGTAGTGGAAGGCTTGGGCTGCAAGGCGATCCGCGTCACCAACGCCGACGATCTGCCGGAAGCCTTCGCCCAGGCGCACAAGTGGATGGAAGAGTTCAAGGTGCCGGTGGTCGTGGAAGTGATACTCGAGCGCGTGACCAACATCGCCATGGGTACCGAGATCGACAAGATCAACGAGTTCGAAGAGCTGGCACTGAAAGGCGCCGACGCGCCAACCGCGATCTCCCTGCTGGACTAATAGATACAACGAAAGGAAGCGAAATGACCAAACTGGCCGCCAATCTGACCATGTTGTTTAACGAAGTGCCATTCCTGGACCGGTTTGAAGCGGCGGCCAAAGCCGGCTTCACGGCGGTGGAGTTCCTGTTCCCGTACCCGTTCGAGGCCAAGGACCTGGCCGCGCGCCTGCAGGCCAACAAGCTGGAACTGGTCCTGCACAACCTCCCGGCCGGTAACTGGGAAGCGGGCGAGCGTGGCATCGCATGCCATCCGGAGCGTGTTGAAGAATTCCGTCAGGGCGTGGCGACGGCGATCAGCTATGCGAAGCAGCTCAATGTCAGTCAGCTCAACTGCCTGGTCGGCATCGTGCCCGCCGGCGTCAGCCTGGATGCGGCCCACCGCACCGTGGTGGCCAACCTGAGGTTCGCTGCCGATGCGCTGAAAGCGGAAGGCATCCGCCTGCTGATTGAGCCGATCAACACCTTTGATATTCCGGGGTTTTTCCTGTCCCGCACCAGCCAGGCCGCCCGCATCATCGAGGAAACCGGTTCGGACAACTTGTTCATCCAGTACGACATCTACCACATGCAGCGCATGGAGGGAGAGCTGGCGAACACGATCAAGGCCAACTTGCCGCTGATACGCCACGTGCAGCTGGCTGACAACCCAGGCCGCAACGAGCCAGGCACCGGTGAAATCAACTATCGCTTCCTGTTCCAGCAGTTGGGCGCCATGGGCTACGACGGCTGGATAGGCTGCGAGTACAAGCCGCGCGGGACGACCGAGGCCGGTCTGGGTTGGCGTGCCGGGCATGAGTTGGGACTGTAAGCGGCATCGTTCAAACATCACTATCTAAACAAGGAAAACATCATGTCTCGAGTTGGATTTATTGGTCTGGGTATCATGGGCGCACCGATGGCGCAGCATCTGCTCGCTGGTGGCCACAAACTGTACCTGCACGACATCAAGAACCCGCCGTTCTCGCTGATCGAAGGCGGCGCCACCGTCTGCACCTCGGCCGCCGAAGTGGCGGCGCGCGCCGACATTATCATCATCATGGTGCCGGACACCCCGCATGTGGAGGCCGCGCTGTTCGGCGAAGAAGGTCTGACCAAGGGCCTGCGTCCCAACACCATCGTGGTCGACATGAGCTCGATCTCGCCGATCGAAACCAAGAAGTTCGCCAAGAAGATCAACGCCTTGGGCTGCGAATACCTGGATGCGCCGGTGTCTGGCGGCGAAGTGGGCGCCAAGGCTGCATCGCTGACCATCATGGTCGGCGGCTCGGAAGCGGCCTTCAACATCGTCAAGCCGCTGTTTGAACTGATGGGCAAGAACATCACGCTGGTCGGCGGCAACGGCGACGGCCAGACCACCAAGGTCGCCAACCAGATCATCGTCGCGCTGAACATCCAGGCGGTGTCGGAAGCGCTGCTGTTCGCCTCCAAGGCCGGTGCCGATCCCGCACGGGTGCGCCAGGCGCTGATGGGGGGCTTTGCCAACTCGCGCATCCTGGAAGTCCACGGCGAACGCATGGTCAAGCGCACCTTCAACCCTGGCTTTCGCATCGAACTGCACCAGAAAGACCTGAACCTTGCACTGCAAGGCGCCAAGGCCATGGGCGTTTCGCTGCCGAACACCGCCAACACACAGGAACTGATGAACGCCTGCGCCGCCAACGGCTTGAGCGGACTGGATCACTCGGCCCTGTGCCGGGCGATCGAAATCATGTCCAACCACCAGATCGCAGAGGCTTGATCGCATGAGTACCATCAATCCACGCCAATTCCTGCTGGACCTGTACGGCAGCGCCGTTGACGCGGTCAGCGCGGCCAGGTGCCTGCCAGCGTATCTGCCGGAGCCGCCGGCCAACGGCCGCACGCTGGTGATTGGGGCAGGCAAGGGCGCAGCCGCCATGGCCCGCGTCGTCGAACAGAACTGGAATGGCGACATCTCCGGCCTGGTCGTCACCCGCTATGAGCACGGCGTGGATTGCCAGCGTATCGAAGTGGTCGAAGCGGCGCACCCCGTGCCGGACGAGGCAGGGCGCGCCGCGGCCGGCCGCATGATGAAGATGGTCGAAGGCTTGAGCGAGAATGACCTGGTTCTGTGCCTGATCACCGGCGGCGGTTCCTCGCTGCTGGCATTGCCGGCGCCCGGCATCACGCTGGAGCACAAGCAGCAGATCAACCGCGCGCTGCTCAAGAGCGGCGCCACCATCTCCGAGATGAACTGCGTGCGCAAGCACCTGTCGGCGATCAAGGGTGGCCGGTTGGCGCTGGCCTGCGCGCCGGCGCGCGTGGTCACGCTGCTGATCTCCGACGTGCCTGGCGACGATCCGGGCATCATCGCGAGTGGTCCAACCTTGCCCGATCCGAGCACCTGCGCCGATGCGCTGACGGTGCTGCGCAAGTACCGCATCGAGGTACCGGGCAGCGTGCGCGAGCATCTGGAATCGGGCCGCGGCGAAACACCAAAGCCGGGCGATCCGCGCTTTGCCCGCAACAGCCATCACGTGATTGCGATTGCGCAGGATGCACTGGAAGCGGCGGCGGCTCACGCCAATGCGGCCGGCATCAAGCCTTACATCCTCTCTGACGGCATCGAGGGAGAGGCGCGCGATGTGGCGCTGGTCCACGCGGCTATGGCCAGGCAGGTTACCTCGCGTGGCCAGCCGTTCCAGCGCCCGTGCGTGATTATCTCCGGCGGCGAAACCACCGTCACCGTGCGCGGCTCCGGGCGTGGCGGACGCAACGCCGAATTCCTGCTGAGCCTTGCGGTGGCGCTGGAAGGCCACGCGGACATTCACGCGGTTGCCTGCGACACCGACGGCATCGACGGCTCGGAAGATAACGCCGGCGCGCTGTATGGCCCGGATTCGCTGCAGCGCGCGGTGGACAAGGACATGCGCGCCAAGGCCCTGCTGGAAAATAACGACGGCTACGGATTCTTCTCCGCGCTGGACGATCTGGTGGTAACCGGTCCGTCGCGTACCAACGTGAACGATTTCCGCGCCATCTTAATTCTGTAAAAAGGAAGCACCCATGCGACGTCAACGTCAGGCCAAAATCGTGGCCACCCTCGGCCCGGCCACCAGCAGCAAGGAAGCGATCCTGGCATTGTTCGAGGCCGGAGCGGATGTGTTTCGCTTTAACTTCAGCCACGGCTCCCATCAGGATCATCAGGCGCGCTGCAATATCGTGCGTGAGATCGAGCGTTCTGCTGGCCGTCCCATCGCCATTCTGGCGGACCTGCAAGGCCCCAAGCTGCGCGTGGGCCAGTTCGCCGACGGTAAAGTCACGCTGGAGGCGGGCCAGGAATTCACACTGGACCGCGATACGGCACCGGGCAATGTGCAGCGGGTCTGTCTGCCGCATCCGGAACTGTTTGAAGTGATCGGCGCCGGTCAGTCGCTGCTGCTAGATGACGGCAAGCTACGGCTGGCGGTGCTGGGCAGCGATGGCCGCAGCATCCGTACCAAGGTGGTCAATGGCGGCGTGCTGTCGGACCGCAAGGGCGTCAACGTACCGGACGTGGTGTTGCCGATTCCCGCGCTGACTGAAAAGGATTTGCGCGACCTGGACTTTGCGCTGGAGATGGGGGCGGACTGGATTGCGCTGTCGTTCGTACAGCGCCCCGAAGATCTGCTGCAGGCGCGGGCGATAGTGGACAACCGCGCGGCGCTGCTGGCCAAGCTGGAGAAGCCGGCTGCGCTGGATGCGCTCGATGCCATCGTTGCCGTGTCGGACGCCATCATGGTGGCGCGCGGTGATCTGGGGGTCGAAGTGCCACCAGAGCGCGTGCCCGGCGTGCAAAAGCGCATCCTGCGCGCCTGCCGCCAGCACGGCAAGCCTATCGTCATCGCGACGCAGATGCTGGAATCGATGATCTGCGCTCCGGTGCCGACCCGCGCCGAAGCATCCGACGTCGCCAGCGCGATCTACGATGGCGCGGATGCAGTAATGCTGTCGGCCGAATCGGCCAGCGGCGCCTATCCGACAGCAGCGGTGTCCATCATGAATCGCATCATCTGCGAGGTGGAAAAGGATCCGATGTATCGCCAGATGATCGACGCGCAGAACCAGGCGCCGATGCCGAACTCCGGTGACGCGATCTGCTCGGCGCTGCGGGATGTGACCAGCATCGTCGGCGCCGTGGCGACGGTGACCTACACCAGTTCCGGCCACACCAGCCTGCGCGCGGCGCGTGAGCGGCCGATGGCGCCCATCCTGAGCATCACGCCGAACCTGTCGACCGCGCGCCGGCTGGCGCTGGCCTGGGGTGTGCATTCCACGGTCAGTGTGGAGGTGCGCAATGTGGATCGCATGGTGGCGGCAGCCTGCCAGGCCGCGCTGCGCGAAGGCTTCGGCCAGCCGGGCGACCAGATCGCCATCACGGCGGGCGTGCCGTTCGGACAGCCGGGCAGCACCAACCTGCTGCGCATCGCGCAGATATGGCCAACCGACGAACCGCTGGTAGCGTAGGCCAGTCATTGATCGAAGATGTTTTTTGAGTCGCACAGCCGAGCATCGGCATGGCGCGTTGGCGTGCCTCTGGCCGTGCAGAGCCAGCTGAGCGCCATCGCGCAGATATACCTGCAATCCTCGCCCATCTTCGGCGGTGTCGTGCTGCTATGCCTGTATCTGACCGGCCCGGCGCTGGCGCTGGGCTGCCTGCTGGGTGCCTGCAGCGCGTCGGCGACGGCGTGGATGCTGGCTTTTCCCGACGAGGACCGACAGCAGGGACGGTACAGCTTCAACGCCGCGTTAAGCGGAGCAGGGCTGTGCATGGGCTACCAGTTCAGCTCCGCGCTGGGGGCGTGGATCGCCGTAATCGGCGTGCTGACCGCCTTGCTCAGCCGCGCCGCGCAATGCGCCGGCATTCCTGTGCTCACTTCCCTGTTTGTCGGCGCCATGTGGCTGACCATCGCCGCCGGGCCATCGCTGGGCCTTCAAGCGGTGACGCAGGCGGCGGCAAGCGGCGGCTGTGCTCTCGCCCCCATGAGCTATCTGTTTTGCGCAGTGGGCCAGGTGAGCTTCATCGGCCCTGCAGCCCTCGGCATGCTGCTGTGGGCCGCGCTGGCGCGTCGCCGCTGGCAGGTGGCCATGTGGACGCTCGCCGGGGCTGCGTTGGCCTGGTGTGTTGCCAGCATCGCGGACATGTTGCCGTTATGGCCCGGTATCAAGGCCCAAGCCACCGGCATGGGCATCAATAGCGCGTTGACGATGCTTGCTTTGAGCGCCTTCCAGCGCTCACGCTCCCAGCGGGTGTTTGGCGCCACCCTGAGCATCCTGCTTTGCCTCGGGTTTGGCGCTGCCGGCCAGCCTTACTTCACCTTGCCGTTTGTACTGGCAACTTGGCTGGTGCTGCCGGCGCGCGGGCGCTGGCGGTGGAAGACCAGGGGACTGTAAAGCAGGTTCGAAGGGGGCGGTGAAGTGCACGGCGTGGGCCCCGTGCAAAATGGCTGCGCGGCCGATTTCGGCGGTTTCGGCTGGCGCCGGCAGTTCGAGCTGGCGATCTTGCAGTGACATGGCTCGATTGCTCACGATCGAGGCCGAAAATCATAGCGAATTTTCGGCTATATAGGCCGTTAGTCCGTCCGCCAATGCGCTGAAGACCGTGCTGCAGGCTGGGTTGTTGCGCAGGTTTTCGTGCATGGCGAGCCAGGTGTCGAGCTGGATGCACATCTGGCCGGGCAGCACCCGGATCAGGGAACCGTGGCGCTGCGCAAGGCCGACCTGGCAGATGCCGATGCCTACCCCGGCGCGTATCGCTGCCAGATGTACCAGATCGCTGTCGCAGCGCAGCTGGTAGGCGTCGTGCGCTGGGCCGCCGATCTGCGCACGGATGCCGCGGGTATAGGCTGTCTCTCGATCGACGCCGATCAGCGTGTGGCCTGCCATCTCGTCCCAATTGCTCGGCGTGCCGCGTCGCTTCAGGTAGCTGCGATGGGCGTGCAGTCCCAGCTCGATATTGCCGATGCGGCGCGCGATTAGCGCTTCGTGCTCGGGCCGCGTCATGCGCACGGCGATGTCGGCGTCGCGGCGCAGCAGATTCTCCAGCTTATTCGATACTGCCAGTTCGATCTGGATATGGGGATGGCTGCGCGACAGCTTGGCCAGTATTGCCGGCAGCACTTCAGCGCTGATGACTTCACTGGCGGTGATCCGCACCGTGCCGCGGATTGCGCGCTCGCCATCGCGGCCGATGCCGGACGCGGCCCGCAGCAGCGCCGCTGAGGTGGCGGCCAGCGTCTCTGCATACGATTCCAGTTCGTACGCAGCCTCGGTCGGGATGAAACCCGTTTGGGAACGGGTGAACAGGGCCAGGCCCAGGGCCTGCTCCAAAGCGTCGATATGGCGGCCGATGGTGGGCTGGGTCAGCGCCAGCGCGCGGGCAGCAGCTGATAGAGAGCCTTCCTTCAGTACGGACAGGAAGGAGCGGTATAGGTCCCAGCTAGGTTCGATGGAGGTCATGCAAAATAGTATAGCTTGTATGCAGTTTTCAGCAATTTTCTTTTAAGTGCGCTTACGCCAAACTGGCTCCATCAACTTCAGGGAGAACGGCATGGAACAGGTCAAGACTGCTTTGGTATTGGGCGCTACCGGTGGCATCGGCGGCGAGGTGGCGCGGTTGCTGGTGGCGCGCGGCTGGCGGGTCAAGGCGCTGCACCGTGCGCCACAAACGGCGGCACGCAACGGCGATGGCATGCAATGGCTGCGCGGCGATGCGATGCTACAGGACGATGTACTGGCGGCCGCCGCCGGGGTGCAGCTGATTGTCCATGCCGTCAATCCGGCTGGTTATCGCAACTGGGGGCAACTGGTGCTGCCGATGATCGATAACAGCATTCGGGCCGCCCGGGCCAGCGGCGCGCGCATCTTGCTGCCGGGAACGGTCTACAACTTCGGCCCGGACGCGCTGCCGAACCTTCGCGAAGACTCTCCACAGCGGCCCATCACCCGCAAGGGAAAGATACGCGCCGAGATGGAGGCGCGCTTGCAGGCTGCGGCGGCCGATGGCGTGCGCACGCTGGTGGTGCGTGCCGGCGATTTCTTTGGTCCTCGGGCGGCAAACAACTGGTTCTCGCAAGGGCTGGTCAAGCCGGGGCAGCCGGTGGCGGGCATCAGCTATCCGGGCCGGCCGGGCATAGGCCATCAGTGGGCGTATCTGCCCGACGTGGCCGAAACCATGGTGCGGCTGATCGAGCGTGAGGCAGAACTGCCAGCTTTCGCCAGCTATCACATGGCGGGGCACTGGGACGGGAATGGCCAGCAGATGGTGGCCGCTATTGGCCACGCGGCGGGCAAGCCGGAGCTGAAGGCAAGCGCCTTCCCGTGGTGGCTAGCCACGCTGGCTTCGCCGTTTGTGACGGTATTCAGGGAGCTGCGGGAGATGCGCTACTTGTGGGAGCAGCCGGTGCGCATGTCGAACCAGCGTTTGCTCAAGGTGCTGGGCAGCGAACCGCATACGCCGCTCGATATCGCGGTTCGCACCACGCTCGATGGCCTAGGCTGCCTGCCGGCCGCGCAGAACGGCGCGGCTACGGTGGCAACTGCCAGAGCCACGTCCGGCCAGACTGCAAGCTAGTCGCGCTCGGACCACAGCTTGCCGGCTGTGGCCCAGTTCTCGCGCTTGCACTCTTGGATGATGATGTCGACCGATTCGGCCGATGCGCCCAGCGTCTGCACGGTCGCTTCGGTGATGGCTTTGACGAAGGCGCGTTTTTGTTCCGGCGTGCGGCCTTCAAACAGCTGAACGTTAATGGTTGGCATACGCTCTCCTTTCAAGTACGGTATTGAGGACTTAGCTGATCCAGCTGGCGCAGCAGGGCGGGCCATTCGAGGCGGCCTTCCGGCGAGCCGTCGCCAACGAGCTCGCGATGGGCTTTCTGGCAAACTTCGTGTGACGGCATGCGCAGTACGGCGCCGCCGGATTGGGCCTTGATCTGGATAGCGCAGGCCTGGTCCAGCGTCTCCATCCGCACAAACGCTTCTGCGACAGTGCGGCCGCAGACCAGCGAGCCGTGATTGCGTAGCAGCATGGCTGGCCAGGCGCCGAGACGTTCGATCAGGCGCGCTTGCTCGGCAGCGCTCAGGTCCAGGCCTTCGTAGTCGTGATACGCGATCTGTTCGTAAAAGCGCAGCGCGTGCGCCGACAGCGGCAGCAAACCCTGTCCCTGCGCGCCGACCGCAATCGCGTTCACGTTATGCAGATGCATGACGCAGATCACCTCGTGGCGCGCCGCATGCACGGCCGCGTGCAGCGCGTAGCCGCTCTTGTTGATCGGATGCGGCGAGCTGCACACGATGTCGCCGTTCAGATTGACCTTGACCAGGTTGGATGCCCGTACTTCATCGAAGCGCAGGCCGAAAGGATGGCTCAGGAAATGTCCAGGTTCGCCCGGCACGGCCGCCGTGATGTGGGTGTAAATCAGATCATCCCAGCCTCGCAGCACTGCCAGGTGGTAGCAGGCCGCCAGATCGACGCGTACTTGCCATTCCGCGCGGCTGGTGAGGTTGTCGGCGCGCGAAGTGCCCAGCGCCTGCAGGCCTTTGTTGGATAAGCGCTCCATGGTTCACTTCTGCCGCTGATGCACGACCTTGCCCGCCGCGTAGGTGACGGACACAGTGCGGTCGTCGCCCAGCATCGCGATGGCGAACAGCAGTTCTTCCAGGCTGTTGCTGCGTTCGGTGCGACGTGCCAGCAACGGCGTGGCCTTCGGATCCAGCACAAGGAAGTCCGCCTCCGCGCCCGGCACGAAATTGCCGATCGTGCCTTCCAGCTGCATCGCACGCGCGCCACCCAGTGTGGCCAGGTAGAACATGCGCATCGCTTGCAGATAAGTACCGCCCATGCGCGCTACTTTGTAGGCTTCGTTCATGGTCTGCAGCATGGAGAACGAGGTACCGCCGCCAACGTCGGTCGCCAGCGACAGCGGCACGTTCTGCGCGTCGGCGCGTTCGAAGTCGAACAGGCCGCTGCCCAGGAACAGGTTGGAGGTCGGACAGATCGAAATCGCCGACTTGGTCTCGCCCATGCGCGCACGGTCGGCGTCATCGAGCCAGATGCAGTGTGCATACATCGAACGCTCGCGCAGCATGCCGAAGTGGTCGTACACGTCCATGTAGCTGCGGGCGTTGGGGAACAGCGATTTGACCCAGGCCACTTCGTCGGTGTTCTCGGCGACGTGGGTTTGCAGAAAGGTGTCCGGATAGGCCCTGGCCAGCGCACCGGCCAGCTCCAATTGAGCTTCGCTGGACGTAGGCGCAAAGCGCGGTGTGATCGCATACAGCTGGCGCCCGCGCTTGTGCCACTTCTTGATCAGTTCTTCGGATTGGCGCGCTCCCGATTCGGCGGTGTCCTGCAAAAAATCCGGGCAGTTACGGTCCATCAGTACCTTGCCGGCCACCATGCGCAGGTTGCGTTTTTCGCTCTCGGTGAAGAACGCTTCCACCGACTGTGGATGCACGGTGCAGTAGACCATGGCGGTGGTAGTGCCGCAGCGGGTCAGTTCGTCGAGGAAGAAGCTGGCGACCTGGCTGGCGTGCGCCGGATCGGCGAACTTGCGCTCGGTCGGAAAGGTGTAGGTGTCCAGCCATGGCAGCAGGCCGGGCGCCGGCGAGGCGATCATGTCGGTCTGCGGGTAATGCACGTGGGTGTCGATGAAGCCGGGTGTAATCAGCTTGTCACGGTAGTCGTGCACTGGCGTGCCTTGCGGCAGCAGACCGCTCAGGCTGGCGTAGTCGCCGGCCAGGTGGACCTTGCCGTCGTTGACGATCAACAAGCCGTCTTCGTGATAGCTGCAGGCGTTCTTCTGGAAGGCCGGGTCGTCGCTGAAGTGCAGCAGACTGGCGCGGTAGGCCTGGAAGGTGCCGGTGGATTGATGAATGCTTGCCATATTTGTGTTCCTCAATGCTGGTTGTACGCGCCCGTACGTGAGTGCGCGTAGCAGTAGGTCGCTGACCGGTGCAAGGCTGCCCGAAAAGGCGCGCGCGGCTATGGATGCGCTGCGCAGGGCGCCGCACCAGTGTTGCGTTGCGTGTGGGTATTGCTAGCGCAAAGGGCTAGCGCTCAGATATGGGAGTAGCGATGGCGCGCTCCCGCCCCGGCGCTGCCGGAGAGTGAAGGCGCCTTGCTGCAAGGCGTGATGGAGGAATTCAGAGCGTGCATTCGGTCTGTTTTTCTTGCATGGTTGCGGCGGACGGTTTCGTCGACGCTGCGAGCGGTATTGTAGCAGTATTTGCAGCGGCAGCTGCTTCCCAGACCTGCATCAGCTGGGCCGCGACCGAGACGGCGATGACCGCGGGCGCCTTGTCGTGGATGCCCGGCAGGCCGATCGGGCAGGTCATATCGGCCATGCGTTCGGCCGGGATGCCGCGCTCCTGCAGCCGCCGTTCGAACGAGACGCGCTTGGTCTTGGATCCGATCAGGCCAAACCAGCTGAAGTCGTCGCGGTGCAAGATGTGCTCGGACAGCAGCTGGTCCAGCGCGTGGCTGTGGGTCAGCACCAGGAAGGAGGCGCCGGCCGGCGCTTCTTCGACTACAGCTTGCGGCGTGTCGGTCGCTTCGATGCGGACGTTGGCAGGAAGGACCGATGGGAACATGTCTTCGCGCTCGTCGACCCACACTACCTGGCATGGCAGTTCCGCCAGTGCCCGCACGATCGCGGCACCGACATGGCCGGCACCGAACAGATACAGGCGAGGGCGGTACGGCAGGCAGGAATCCACCATCCAGCGAGCGCCTTGTTCGTCGATGCGTACCTTGCAGTCGATACCGGGGCCGGGACGGGCCAGGATCGCGGGACCCGGTCCACTAAGCAGGATGCCGCCCGCGTCATAGATGCTGGCCGGCTCCAGCGTATCGAGCGGCAGCAGGCGCCAGCTGTCCTGGCCGTCGCGCCAGCGATTGGACAGCGTGTTGAAATGCTCGCCGGCTTCAGGCGTGATCCGCTCGAACATCAGGTGCACTACGCCGCCGCAGCACTGGCCCAGGCTGGGGCCGAGCGGGAAGCGCTGCAGACGGCGCTCGGCCGACAGTTCGCCGGCGGGCATGGCCAGCATTTCGCGGGCGATGTCGGTGGCGACCATTTCGAGGTGGCCGCCGCCGATGGTGTCGAAGGCCCGGGCCTGGGTGATCAGCATCTTGGCGCCGGGCTCGCGCGGGGCCGATCCGGCTACCTGCGCGACCGTTACCAGCACGCGCGGCACGGCCTCGCTGGCCGCCGCCGACAGTGCGCTGAGGGGAAAAGACATTGAGTTAGACATATTGCACCGTATGAGAGAGTTGGCGCTCGGATCGTCATCCCCGCGCAGGCGGGGAACCATGCTGAGCCGACCATCACGCTCAGTATGGCTTCCCGCTTTCGCGGGAAGCCGCTTCGTACTATGGGCGGAACCAGGCCTTAGTGGCTTGCCTCGGCTTCGACTCGCGCTTGAACTGCGCTGATCGCGTTCAGGATCGCTTCGCTGGTGGCCGGTGCGCGCAGCGGGGGATTGAAGCGGTGCTCCGCCACGCTGGAGCAGGCATCACGGATCGCCAGGAACACCGAGAACGGCAGCAGCAGCGGCGGCTCGCCGACCGCCTTGGAGCGGTGGATAGAATCGGTCACGTTGCGGTTCTTGAACAGTTTGACGTTGAAGTTCTCCGGGCAGTCCGATACGCCTGGGATCTTATAAGTCGACGGCGCATGCGTCATCAGCTTGCCGCTGGCGTTCCACCACAGTTCCTCGGTGGTCAACCAGCCCATGCCCTGAATGAAAGCGCCTTCAACCTGGCCGATGTCGATGGCCGGGTTCAGCGACTGGCCGGCGTCGTACAAGGCATCGGCCTTCAGCAGCTTCCATTCGCCGGTCAGCGTATCGACCACCACTTCCGACACCGAGGCGCCGTAAGCGTAGTAGGAAAATGGATTGCCGCTCATGGTTTTCGGGTCCCAGTGCAGGCCCGGAGTGGCGTAGAAGCCATCGGACCACAGCTGGACACGCGCCATGTAAGCCTTCTGCACCAGTTCCGCAAACGGAATCGCGTGCTCGCCGACGTGGACGAAGTTAGCTTCGAAGCGCACCGTCTCTGGATCGCCCTCATGGCGCTTGGCGGCAAAATCGGCCAGGCGCTTGCGGATGGTGTGGGCGGCGTCCTGCGCGGCCTTGCCGTTCAAGTCGGCGCCGGTCGAGGCGGCGGTTGCCGAAGTATTGGCGACCTTGCTGGTGTCGGTTGCGCTGGCGCGCACCATCGCCATGTCGATGCCCAGTTCATGCGCCACCACCTGGCATACCTTGGTGTTGATGCCCTGGCCCATTTCGGTGCCGCCGTGGTTCACCAGCACCGAACCGTCAGTGTAGATGTGTACCAGCGCGCCGGCCTGGTTGAAATGGGTGACGTTGAAGGCGATGCCGAACTTCACCGGCGTGAGCGCCAGACCGCGCTTGAGCACCGGGCTCTTTGCATTGAAGGCGTTGATTTCGTCGCGGCGCTTGCGGTACTCGCTCTCGCCCTCCAGCTGCGCCACCAGGTCGTGAATCACGTTGTCGCGCACGGTCTGGTTGTACTGGGTGACGTTGCGGCCTTCTTCGTCGTTGCGACCGTAGAAGTTGATCTTGCGCACGTCCAGCGCATCCATGCCGAGGTTGCGGGCGATTTCGTCGACGATGTACTCGATCGCGATCGCGCCTTGCGGGCCGCCGAAGCCGCGGAAGGCGGTGTTCGACTGGGTGTTGGTCTTGCCGGCCATGGCGCGGATATCGACATCGCCAAGATAATAGGCATTGTCGAAGTGGCAGACGGCGCGGGTGGCGACCGGCGCCGACAGGTCGGCCGAGAAGCCGGCGCGCGACACCATCTCCACCTTGGCGGCAACGATGCGGCCGTCGTCGCCGTAGCCCATTTCGTACTCGTAGTAGAAGCAGTGGCGCTTACCGGTGACCATCATGTCGTCGTCGCGGTCGGCCCGCAGCTTGACCGGGCGGCGCAGGCGCGCAGCCGATACGGCGGCGCAAGCGGCCCACAGTGCGGACTGCGACTCCTTGCCGCCGAAGCCACCGCCCATGCGGCGGCATTCGACCACGATGTCGTGCGAGTGACGGTGCAGGGCGTGGGCGACCACGTGCTGCATTTCGGTCGGGTGCTGAGTCGAGCAGTAGATCAACATGCCGCTGCCTTCCTTGGGAATGGCATACGAGATCTGGCCTTCCAGGTAGAACTGCTCCTGACCGCCGACGTGCAGCTCGCCTTTCAGCTTATGCCTGGAGCGCTCGAAGGCGGCTTTGACGTCGCCGCGTGCCAGGTGCATCGGCGGCACCACGAAGGACTGCGCCTCGCGCGCCGCCTGCGGCGTGAGGATTGCTGGCAGTTCTTCGTATTCGATCTGCGCCTTGCGGGCAGCGCGGCGGGCGTTGTCGTGCGTGTTCGCGACCACGATGAAAATGGGCTGGCCGACATACTGAACCAGTCCTTCGGACAGAATCGGGTCGTCGTGGATGATGGGGCCGCAGTCGTTGGTGCCCGGGATATCCTTGTGCGTATACACGGCCACCACGCCCGGCGATGCTTTCACCGCATCGAAATTCATCGACAGAATATTGGCGTGTGCCTTGGCCGAGGTGCCCAGCGCGGCATGCAGCGTGCCTTGCGCCTCCGGGATGTCGTCAGTGTAGGTAGCTTCGCCCAAAACATGCAACACCGCCGATTCGTGTTTGTGCGACTGCCCGACTTCGGCCCATGCCATTGGAACTGCTTGGCTCAGGAAGGCTTCGGTTTTGCTGTTCATGCGGCGACTCCTTCACCAAAGTGGAATGCGTTGATAGCCTGGACCGGCATCGCCGAATCCGGATTGGTCTCCAGCCAGAAGCGGCGCAGCAGGTTTTGCGCGGTCTTCATGCGGTAGTTGGCGCTGGCACGCATGTCGCTCAGTGGAGTGTAATCGTTGGCCAGCGCTTCCATGGCCGCTTTCAGCACGGTTTCATCCCAGCGTTTGCCGTTGATGATGGCTTCGGCCTGCGGTGCGCGACGCGAAGTGGCGGCCATGCCGCCATAGGCGATGTGGGCATCGCTAGCCACACCGTCCACCAGCGTGACAGCGAACGCGGCGCAGACCGCGGAGATATCCTGGTCGTAGCGCTTGGCCAGTTTGTAAGTGCGGAACTGGACGTCCTTGCGCGGCAGAGGAATGCGTACTGCTTCAACGAATTCGCCTGGCTGCCAGTCCTTCTTCATGTAATCGAGGTAGAACTTCTCCAGCAGTACGGTGCGCTGGCCTTTATCGCTGCGCAGGACGATTTCCGCACCCAGCGCGATCATCCACGGCGCCGAGTCGCCGATCGGCGAGCCGTTGGCGACACTGCCGCCCAAAGTGCCGGTATTGCGGATCGGCTGCGAGGCAAAGCGTTGCCACATCTCGAGCAGCTCACTCTTATAGTGCTTGCAGATGGCTTCATAGGCGTCGTTCAGGTTGACGGCGGCGCCGATGGTCAGCATGCCGTCCTTTTCCTCCATCTGGTGCAGCTCCTGCACCGAACGCACGTAGATCATGTCGCCCAGGTTGCGCATTTGCTTGGTGACCCACAGGCCGACGTCGGTGGAGCCGGCAACGATGGTGGCAGTGGGCTTTTCGGCGCGCAGTTCGGACAGTTCGGCCAGGGTGCGCGGCGCGTAGAAGGTCTGGCCGTCATGGGTGTAGCTGAACATTTTGTCTCGCTCGATGGCCTGCAGCGAAGCTTTCAGCGCCTCGCGGTCGAACGCGACTTCCGGCAGCTCGCCCATGCGGCGCGCAGCGTCGATGATGGGGCGATAGCCGGTGCAGCGGCACAGATTGCCGGACAGGGTCTCGTCTATGGTCTTGCGGCACGGTGCGGCTTTCAGCGTGCCGGCATCCTCCTGTTTCAGGTACAAGCTCCACAAGGACATCGCGAAGCCCGGGGTGCAGAAGCCACACTGGGAGCCGTGACATTCGACCAGCGCTTCCTGCACCGGGTGCATGTCGCCATTGGGCTGCTTCAGGTCTTCGACCGTGAACACGGCCTTGCCGTCCAGCGTGGGCACGAACTGGATGCAGGAGTTGACCGACTTCATGGCCACTTCGCCGTTCGGCTGCAGTTCGGCCACGACGACGGTGCAGGCGCCGCAATCTCCTTCGGCGCAACCTTCCTTGGTGCCGGTGCAGTGCAGGTCTTCGCGCAGATGCTGGAGCAGGGTGCGGCTTGGCGCGCAATCCGAAACAGACTGCACTTCGCCACGGTAGAAGAACTTAATTGCTTGAGACATGTGATGCTCCGTATTACTTGGATTGGAACTGGCGCAGGAAGTCCAGGAAGATCTGGGCCGACACTTCAGCGTCGTCGGCGGTCATGGTTTCCAGCGGGTTGTGGCTGATGCCCCCGTTGCCGCAGCGGGTGAACAGCATGGCCACATCGGTCATGCGGGCCAGCGCCATGGCGTCGTGGCCGGCGCCGGACGGCAGCTCGAACACTTCCACGCCGGCGCGCGCGGTGGCGGCGGCCAGCTGTCTGGTCAGCCACGAGGCGCACGGCGCCGCTGGCGCGGACATGATCTTGGTGACTTTCAGCTCGATCTGGCGGCGGGCGCAGATGGCCTCGGCCTGGTTCAGGATGTCGGTCACGGCGCAATCGCGGGTCGCGTCATCGGCGGCGCGGATGTCCAGCGACAGCTTGCAGGCGCCGGGAATCACGTTGACCGAGCCGTCCGGCACCTGCAACTGGCCGACCGTGCCGACCAGCGATGGCGCCAGGCTGGCGCGGTGTTCGACATACAGCACCAGTTCCGCGGCGGCCGCGGCGGCGTCCTTGCGCATGCGCATCGGGGTGGTGCCAGCGTGGCTGGCCAGGCCGGTCAGCTCGACCTGGTAGCGGCAGCTGCCAGCGATCGACGAAACCACGCCGGTCGGCAGGCCTTTGTTGAGCAGCACCGGGCCTTGTTCGATGTGGACTTCGACGAAGGCCAGCACCTGCTCTGCCTTGCGCGCCACCGACGCGATCTTGCTGACATCGTGGCCAGCTGCGCGCAACGCTTCCCGCATGGTGATGCCTTGCGCGTCGACCTTGTCCAGCAGCGCCATGTCGAACTGGCCGATGACGGCGTTCGAGCCGAGGAAGGTGCTTTGATAACGCACGCCTTCTTCTTCCGAAAAACCGATGATCTCCAGATTGAACGGCAGGCGTTCGCCGCGCTCATGGAGATGCTTGACCACGGCGATAGGCAGCAAAATGCCTTCGCGGCCGTCATATTTTCCGCCGTTACGGACGGTGTCGTAGTGGGAACCGGTCAGCAGCGATTTGGCACCCGGCTTTGCGGCCAGGTAGCGGCCAACCACGTTGCCGACCGGGTCGATCTCGACTTCCATGCCGGCTTCCTTCATCCAGGTGGCCAGCTGGGCGGCGGTCTTCTTGTGCGCATCGGTCATGTAGGCGCAGGTCAGGTTGTCGGCGTCGTCGCTCCAGGCGCCGATCGTTTCAGCCCATTCCATGATCTGCGGGCCCAATTGCAGCTCTAGCTCCAGCAAGGCGTTCAGGCGTATTTCGGCGATGCGGCCGATCTGGCGCAGGCATTCAGCCAACTCGTCGTCGCGCTGTGAGCGCGAGCGGCGCGCGAAGTGGGCGATGATCTCCTGGCGGGTCAGGCCGTTGCCGGTCGGGCCTTTGACGGCCAGGATGAAGGGGAAGCCGAATTTGGCGTTGTAGTCGGCGTTCAGCTTGTGCAGGGTGGCCAGTTCTTCGCTAGAGCAGTGGGTCAGGCCGGCCTGGGCCTGCTCGCCGGTGGATTCGGCAGTCAATTCGCCGGCCAGGGCGGCTTTGCCCGCCAGTTCCGGGTGGGCGCGGACCAAGCCCAGTTGTTCGTCGATGCTGGCGGCGCGCACCACGTTCTGGAGCGCCTGCTTCATGGCGGTGACGGTGGCGAACGGGCGCTGGGCGGCGGCGCGCTGCGGGATCCATGGGGAGTGTTCGTACAGGCCATGCAGCAGCTGGGTGAATTCCTCGGCGCTGCAGCGGTTCAGGTGGTCGAAAGTGATGGTCATGGTTGTGCAGGCCGCTGGCAGCCTGTCTCCTTGGCTAGGTTGGCCCGCAACATGGCGAGGGCTTCGAATATATGGCAGATAATATATGGCGGGGCGCGTTGTTATATACGCACGGCGCCATATCCGCATTCAGCTCGGCCATATGGGGAGTGTGGCGGATATGCCACGAACCGCGGCCCCAGGGGCAGCCCCGCTGTCTGACCGCGGGGTGACGCTATCGGCAGACCAGCGCCTGGGCTGCCTGTGTGACCTGGTCGCGCAGCCATTTGTGCTCCGGCGCCTGGTGGACGCGTTCGTGCCATAGCTGGTAGAAGCGCATGGCCGGGAAGTCGATAGGCACAGTGAAGGTCTTGATCGGCAGGTTGCGCTCATAGAAGCGCAGGTACTGGCGCCCGGTGGTCAGCACCATGTCCGTCTGGGTCAGCATGTGCGGAATCAGGCTGAAATACGCTGACTCCACCACCACGTTGCGTTCGTAACCCTTGGCCTGCAGGTAGCTGTCGATCACGCCGTGGAAGCCGGACAGCGTGCGCGATGGCACCACGTGCGGCAGGCTCAGATAGTCGTCCAGCGCCATCTCGCCGCGGCCCGTGCGCTTGGCATAGGGACTGTCGGCGCGCATGGCGCAGATGATGGGGTCTTCGAATAGCCGCGACAGGTGCAAATGCTCCGGCGGCTCCTCCCAATTGCCGATCAGCAGATCCAGTTCTCCATCGGACAGCATGCGGATGGCATCGACTTCTTGTCCCAGGCTGTGGATGACGATGCGGCTTTTGGGGGACTCGCGTCGCAGGCGCGCCACAACATTGGGCAAAAATTGAATATCGAGATAGTCGGGCGCACCGATGCGGAAGGTGCGGCTTTCGGCCTTCGAATCGAACGGCGTTTTATGCAAAAACAGCTGGCCTACCTCGTCGAGGATGCGCTTGGCGGGCGTTTTCAGGCTTGCGCCGTGCTGGGTCGGAACCATGCCGCGGCCGCCGCGCACCAGCAGCGGATCGCCCGTCAGTTCACGCAGTTTGCGCAGCGAAGCGGAGATGGAAGGTTGTGGTTGATCGAGTTTCAGCGCGACGCGTGAAACGTTTTTTTCGCAGAGCAGCAGGTACAGGATGCGTATCAGATGCAAGTCTAAGTGGTCGGGAAGTTGTGCCATGACGATAAGGTTCTATAACGGTGTGCCTATTTTTAATATACGGCCAGGTCCATACGAAACACCAGAATTAGTTTTATCGTTCGTTCCACACCGTGCGACAAATCGTGCACGGTTTTCAACCGGTCGCAGCGGAGCTTTCAACAGTTCGCGGCCAAAAAGGGAAGCTATCCCGATCGTCTGGAGCGCCCGCGGTGGCAGACGAGCTTTAATCCAATCATGGGGAAGACAATGGAACTGCTCGCGTATGGCGTGGACTGGCTCAATCTATTGGTGCGATGGCTGCATCTGATTACGGGGATTGCGTGGATAGGCGCCTCCTTCTACTTCGTCTGGCTCGATAACAGCATCCGTCCGCCAAAGCCAGGTTCGGACCTGGCCAAGAAGGGCGTCTCCGGAGAATTGTGGGCCGTGCACGGCGGCGGATTCTACAACCCGCAAAAATACCTGGTGTCGCCGGCCGAGCTGCCGTCGGACCTGCACTGGTTTAAATGGGAAGCGTATGCCACCTGGCTGTCGGGCTTCTCGCTGCTATTCATCGTCTACTACTTCAACGCATCGGCGATGATGATCGATAAATCTGTCGCCGACCTGAGCCAGTTGCAGGCTATCGGCCTCGGCCTCGGTTCGCTGCTCTTGGGCTGGATCGTCTATGACACCTTGTGCCGTTCGCCGTTGGGCCAGAAGGATGGTCTGCTTGGCGCGGTCATGTTCGTCTTCATCGTCGGCATGGCGTATGTGTTGACCAAGTTCCTCAGCGGCCGCGCGGCTTACATCCACGTCGGCGCCATGATCGGCACCATGATGGTCGGGAATGTGCTGATGCTGATTATTCCGGGCCAACGCAAGCTGGTGGAGGCGATGGAGCAGGGCAAGTCGCCGGATCCTATCCATGGCAAGAAGGCTAAGCAGCGCTCTGTCCATAACAACTACTTTACATTGCCGGTGCTGCTCATCATGATCAGCAACCACTATGCGATGACCTATAGCCACGCATACAGCTGGCTGCTGCTGGGCGCCATCATCGCCGCTGGCGTACTGATACGCCACTTCTTCAATCTGCGCCATCATGGCAAACAGCATTGGGCTTACCCGGCTGCCGGCGTGGCGATCCTGATTGCCGTGGCCGTGGCGATTGCGCCGCGTCCTGCGCCAGCTCCTGCGCCGGTCATCGCCGCTGCCGCCAGCACCGAGGGCGCCGCTGCCGATGCCCACGCTGCCGCTCCCGCCGCAGCTGCCGCGCCAGAGTTCGGCCGGGTCCAGGCCATCGTCGCCCAGCGCTGCGCGACCTGCCACTCGGCCCAACCGACCCAGCCCGGCTTCGCCACCGCGCCGGCCGGCATCAAGTTTGATACGCCGGAACTGATCCACCAGAACGCCGCCAAGATCAACCAGCAAGCCGTGGTGCTGAAGGCTATGCCGATCGGGAATATGACCAAGATCACCCCGGAAGAACGCGCCGAACTGGGCGCCTGGTTCGCCGCCGGTGCCAACTGATAAGAGACCATCATGACTATTACTACTATCGACGGTTTCCACCTGAGCGCGGCACAAGTCGTCGCCGTGGCCCGCGATCCGCACATCGAAGTGGCGCTGGCCGCATCCTCGCGTGCAGCGCTGAAGGAAAGCCGCGACTTCATCGAATCTAACTGGATGCACGATGAAGCGCCGATGATGTACAGCTTTAACACCGGCGTCGGCATGCTGAAGGACACCCGCATCAAGGTGGCCGACATCAATCTGTTCCAGACCCAGTTGATCAAGGCCCACGCGGCCGGCATGGGCGAACCATTCTCGGAAGAGGTCAGCCGCGCCACCATGCTGCTGCGCGCGAATGCCTTTGCCTCCAACTACTCGGCGCCGCGCGTGGAAGTGGTGGACCGATTGCTGGCCTTTGTCAACGCCGGCATCCATCCGATCATGCCTCAAAAAGGCTCGGTTGGCGCATCGGGCGATTTGGCGCCGCTGTCCTACCTGGCCGCCGCGATTGCCGGCTTCGAGGAGGCACAGGTCATGTACAAGGGTAAGCGCATGAGCGCACCCGACGCGATCCGTGCCTCGCGCCTTGGCCCGGTCGAATTCGAACTGAAAGCCAAAGATGCCTCTGCGCTGATCAACGGCTGCACCGTGTCGCTGGCGGTGGCGTTGCTGGCCGCTGCCGACGCCCGCAACATGCTCTCCGACGCCTGCCTGTCGCTGGGGCTGACGCTGGAAGCGATGCGCGCCGAGATGTCGGCCTTCGATCCACGCATCCATGAAGCGCGTCCGCACGCGGGACAGATCAAGACCGCGGCCATCATCCGCAACTTGCTGGACGGCTCGACCCGCACCACCCACGCGGCCCGCGCCGTGCAGTTCCCGGAGGAGTTGCGCCGCAGCGACATCGAATACACGCCACGCATCCAGGACGTGTACTCGCTGCGCTGCGCGCCGCAGGTCTACGGCCCGGTGTTCGACGCGCTGGACTACATCGACACCATCCTGGAAAAGGAAACCAATTCCGCCACCGACAATCCGCTGATCTTCGGCAAGGATGGTGGCGGCTTCGAGATTATCTCAGGCGGTAACTTCCACGGCCAGTATCTGGCGCAAGCCATGGATTTGCTGGCGATGGCGGTGGCAGACCTGGGCAGCATCGTCGAGCGCCGCGTCGCGCGGCTGATCGATCCGACGCTGTCGTGGGGCCTGCCACGCAACCTGATGTCCGGCATCCGTGGCGTCAACACCGGCTATCCGGTGGTGCAGTGCTCTCTGAGTTCACTGGTGATGGAGAACCGTACGCTGTGTATGCCCGGTAGCGTGGACTCGATACCGGCCAAAGGTAACAGCGAAGACCACGTCTCCAACTCGACCTGGTGCGCCCGCAAGGCCGCCACTGTGGTGGAGAACACACAGTACATCGTCGGCGTGGAGATGTTGTTGGCCGCGCAGGCGCTCACCATGACTGAGTCGCTGCTGCCTGGTTTTGTGCTCGGCAAAGGCACGCAGGTGGCATATGAGGCGGTGCGCAGTCACATTCCGGCCTGCCTGAATGGTGACCGCTGGTTCCACGATGACATCCAGGTAGCCCGTGCCTTCGTCGTCAGCGGCTCGGTGCGCAAGGCGGTCGAAGCGAAAATTGGTAGTTTTGTCTAAGGGAGGAGCGCATCAGGGGCTACGCCGCAAGGATGCGGCGCGCCCCGGCTGTTATGCAAAATGACAGATAGGAGGTATGCCATCACAAGTATTGTGCAAGATGGCGCCTCAGATAAGGTCATACGCTGGCTGTTCCCCTGTTTAGCCAACGATGACACACGCAGTTAAAAAAGAGAACAAGGAGACGCAACATGCAATTGCTGGAAAAGTACTTCAAGCTGCAAGAGAACGGCACGGACGTGCGCACCGAACTGGTGGCCGGCCTGACGACCTTCCTGACGATGGCTTACATCATCTTCGTCAACCCATCGATATTGGGAGACGCCGGCATGCCGAAAGGCGCCGTGTTTGTCGCGACCTGTATCGCCGCTGCACTGGGCTGTCTGATCATGGGCCTGTACGCCAACTACCCGATCGCCATGGCGCCGGGCATGGGCCTGAACGCCTACTTCGCCTATGTGGTCGTCAAAGGCATGGGCATGCCGTGGCAGATGGCGCTGGGTGCGGTCTTCATCTCTGGTTGCCTGTTCGTGTTCGTCAGCGTGTTCAGGCTGCGCGAGATGATCGTCAATGGCATACCGCATTCGATACGCACCGCGATCACGGTCGGCATAGGCCTGTTCCTTGGCTTGATCTCGCTGAAAAGCGCCGGCATCGTGGTCGCCAATCCGGCCACGCTGGTTGGCGTAGGCAATCTGCACTCGGCGCCGGTGATCCTGTCCATCCTGGGATTCTTCCTGATCGTCGCGCTGGACAAGCTGCAGGTAAAGGGGGCGATCCTGATCGGTATCCTGGTCGTGACGGTGCTCAGTTTCTTCTTTGCGGGCAATACCTTCAACGGCGTGATTTCGCCCCCACCTTCGCTGGCCCCAACCATCTTCAAGCTCGACATCATGGGCGCGGTCTCGGTCGGCCTGCTCAATGTCGTGCTGGTGTTCTTCCTGGTTGAACTGTTCGACGCCACCGGCACGCTGATGGGCGTGGCCAACCGCGCCGGCCTGCTGGTCAACGGCAAAATGGAGCGGCTGAACAAGGCACTGCTGGCCGACAGCTGCGCCATCGTCACCGGCTCGATATTGGGTACCTCCAGCACCACCGCGTATATCGAAAGTGCCGCCGGCGTGCAGGCGGGCGGGCGCACCGGCCTGACCGCGGTTGCCGTCGCCTTGCTGTTCCTGGCCTGTTTGTTCATTTCCCCGCTGGCCGGCGTGGTGCCGTCGTATGCGACCGCACCGGCGCTGCTGTACGTGGCTTGTTTGATGCTGCGCGAACTGGTCGACATTGACTGGTCCGACACCACCGAAAGCGTCCCCGCAGCCATTGCTGCGCTGACCATGCCGTTCACTTATTCGATCGCACTTGGCGTGGCATTCGGCTTCATCTCCTACGCGGTGTTGAAGCTGCTGACCGGCAGGGTACGCGAAGTGCGTCCCGTGATCTGGGCGATCGCCTGCGTGTTCACCTTTAAGTTTGTCTATCTTGGCGCGGGCTAGGCTAAGATATCAAACGATCATCGAAATCGACATTGGGATAAAAAATGAACATAACTAGCAAGAGACTCGGTCCACCATTGGCCTGCCTGGCTTTCATCAGCATGGCGGGGGTGGCGCATGCCGCCGAGTGGAGCGATACATCGCTGGGCTACCGCTACGGCCAGAAGTTTGCCGAGCCGTATGGCCCGAACGATATCAGCAAGAGCATCTTCAGCTTTACGCATGCAAGTGCTTACAAGTACGGTTCCAACTATCTGAACGTGGACCTGTTGCTGGCGGACGATAAGGATCCGTCGGCACCAGGCTCCAAAAGCGGCTCGCAAGAGACCTATATCGTGTACCGTCATACGCTGGACATCGGCAAGATCAGTGGCAGCGCCATCGACTTTGGCCCGGTGCGCGGCGTGGGTGCTACGCTCGGTTTTGACTGGAACACCAAGGCCGACGCCGGCTACAACTCCAAGAAGCGCATGATAGTGGCGGGACCGACACTGATGTTCAAGGTGCCGGGCTTCTTCAATACCAGCCTGTTGGCCATCTTCGAGAGCAATGCGCCGTACAACGGCTACACGCAGACTTCCGTGCCGCGCTATACCTACAAGACGCACCCGATGCTGAGCAGCGCCTGGCTGATACCATTTAACGTGGGCGTGCCGCTGACGTTCGAAGGCTACGCCAACTTCATCGGCAGCAAAGGCAAGGACGAATTCGGCGGGGACACCAAGCCGGAGACCCACTTCGACATGCAGGTCATGTACGACATCAGTGTAGCGGTGGGCACGCCGAAGAACACCTTCAAGATCGGCGTCGAGTACGAATACTGGAAAAACAAGTTCGGCAACGACGACGGCGGTCCCGCCGGCAGCGGCGCTACCGCCAAAACGCCGATGATACGCGCCGAGTATCACTTCTAAGCCAAACCCGCCACAGCCTGTGGCGGGTTTTTTTCTATGGGCGCTGGCTTCCGGGGCGGAAGCGGTCCATCAGCGGTTTGACGCTGGTGCCGTGAAGGAGGATGGATAGGACGACGACGGTGAGCGAGATTTGCGTCAGGTCTTGCGCGTCGGTGGAGGGGAGGCCGTGCTCGATGGCGAACATCAGATAGTAGATCGAACCAATGCCGCGCACGCCGAACCACGCCGTCAGGCAGCGTACGTGCAGGACGGTATTGCTGCCGGCCAGGCCCACCATCACGCTCAGCGGCCGCGCAACCAGGAACAGGAAGGCGGCCATCGCCAGCGATTTCCAGGTCCACGCATCTTGCGACAGCATCCCGCCCAGCAGCAGCACCAGCGTCAGCTCCGAGAGTCGCTCCAGATGCTCCTTGAAGATCAGCGATTCGCCGCTGACGGTCAGCGGCGCTTCATGGGTTTCGCTGGCGACTGCTGCCTCTGACTTGGATGTGTCGGGTTCCAGCAAGCCCTGGCGATCGGTGGGTGCGCCGGCCAGCAGCAGTTCCGTCTGGCGCAGCGCCACGCCGGCGAAGAACACGGCCAGGAAGCCCCAGGCATGCAGCAACAGACTGACGGCATACACCAGCGCGATCAGCCCCAGCCCAACCAGATCATCCAGCACATCATGCTTGGGATCGTCGCCACGCAACTGCCAGCTTAGCCGCGCCAGTGCCGCGCCACCGGCCACGCCGATCGCCACCGCAGCTGCGGTGGCCCACAGTACGTCGAAAATGGCCCAGTGCCAGCTATGCGCGCCCAGGTCGTGCAGTCCAAGCATGCCCAGGCCCAGCATCACGAAGGGGAAGGCGCTGCCGTCGTTCATGCCGGCTTCGCAGGTGAGCAGGAGGCGCAACTGGTCGCGGTCGCCCGCGTGGCGCACTTGTACGTCGGTGGCCAGCACCGGGTCGGTAGGCGCCAGTATGCCGCCCAGCAGGATGCCCACGCCCAGCGGCAAGTGCAGCACGTAATAGGAAAACGCCGCCACCAGCAGCACCGTCATCGACATCGACAGCCACGCCAGGCGGATTGGTGGCGCCCAGCGCTTCAGCGAGAACGGCACCGGCATCTTGACGCCGGCCGAAAACAGCGATATCAGCACCGCGATCTCGGTCAGCACCTGCAGCAGGCCAGTTTGTTTGAGCGGATCGAAGTCGAACACGTCGAAGCCGGTCGGCCCCAATATCAGGCCGACCGTCAGGTAGACGATGGCGGAAGTGAAGGGCGAACGGGCGATAGTACTCGCCGCCAACCCGCGCGCCAACATCAGGCAGCCGATCAGCAGGAACCAGAGGGTGGTAGACATCAATGGCTCCGTGATCGGCGGCCAGGGCGGAACCCGACCGCCGCTCGCTTACATGCGCGGCTCGCCGTTACGGCTGTTGATGGCGATGGTCGAACCCGGAGGCGAGGACATTTGCACCCGGTGCTCCAGCCCGCGGTAGTTATACGTCACGTCCCAGTACTCCGGCGTGGTGTTGGTGACGTTTTCGCAGCGCCGCACATCACGCGCGTAGCTGTTGCCCGCACCGTTGTTGGCGACGTTGTTACCGATCGCCGCACCGGCTATTGCACCGCCGGCCGTGGCAACATCGCGCCCCGTGCCGCCGCCGACCTGGTGGCCCAGGATACCGCCGATCAGCGCACCGGCGATCATGCCGCCGGCATTGGGGCGGGCCGGTTCATTGACTTGCTGCCGTTCTACCCAGCAGCGCTGTTCCGGCGTGCCGACCACCGCATGTACCGACGTCACCGGCACGTCGACGATGCGCTCGTCCGGGCGGCGGCGGTATTCGTAGGTGGCTTGCGGCAGCGGTTCCGGTGACTCGTTGTCGTAGCGGCCCTGGGCGCGCACCGGACGCACCGATGAAATCTGATTGTTCAGCCCCATGCCGCGCAGGTTTTCGTAACTGCCTGGCCGCAGTATCATGCAGCGGCCGCTGAAGCCGGCGTCTTCGCACACTTCCCAGCGGCCATGGTCGACCACCACCGAAGAGGCGCGGTCGTTGAAGCCATTGCGCGAAAAGTCGCGCACCGGCTGATTGGTGCTGAAAGCGCGGCCATGCCAGCCTTCACCTTCATACAGCGTGATCTGCGCCATCGCCTGCGCGCCCAGCGTCAGGCCAGCCACTGCCAGCACGATCTTCAGCGGCTTGTTTTTTGTCTTGTTCATGATCATATCCTTTGATTTAAGTGATACAGCGAACAATGCACCCATCGCTGGTCGCGATCTGTACGCTCGGCCACATAGTAATGTTGATTTCCATTGCCTAATTTCATTATTCAATGAGAAATAAACGCCTAATGTAGACGGCAAGGAGAACAGCATGACCTTCTTGCGCAACGCCTTGCGCATCGTCAGCCCTGCCGTTTTATTCGCATGAGGCGCAGGCGGTGGATCCCGGCCGGCAGCCGTCAGCGCCAACGCCAACGTGACCAAGTCCTACGACAAAGCGCTGCAAAAGGGCATGGCGGTACCGTCCTGCCGTTCACCGATCGGCAGGACGGCACGGTGCGCGACCAGCTCACCGGCCTGGTATGGATGAAACCGCCGGCTGCGCCACGGCGTGCAACTGGACTGGGCTGAAGCAGGTCGACTGTCTCCAGCTATCGTGGAGCGGGGCGGCGGCGGTTGGCCCACTGGCGCAGGGGCTGTGTGGCTTGGGCGACTGATCTACGGCCGGTAACTGGCGCTTGCCGATCCCGCCGAAACCAATATGGCGCTGTGCGTCAATGTCACCTTCCTGAAAGCCGGAAAATCGGTCGAGCAGGCGCCTGTCTTGACGAACTTCATCGAGTTCGAATGCCACTGGAACTCCAGCACCGGCACTCCCGACACCGGCCAGGCAGGGACCTGGCTCAGCTGCGACCATGGCGTCTACAGCATCGCCAAGACCAGTGTTGGCTACACGTTGGCGGTGCGTTCCGCTGTAACGACGGCGCTGTCAGGCCAGCGCCAGCGACAACGTGCGGCGCTGGCCGAGCGCTGCTGCATGGCCGTGCGACGGCAGCCTGAAGGCCGCCACCAGCTGCGCCAGGCGCGCTGCCTGATCCTGCATGGCCCCGGCGGCAGCCGCTGCCTCTTCCACCAGTGCGGCATTTTGCTGGGTCACGCCATCGATCTCGATGACGGCGGCGTTAACTTGTTGGATGCCGTTGGTCTGCTCGGTGCTGGCATTTAGAATCTCGCCCATGATATCGGTCACGTGACGCACGCTGTCGACGATGGCAGTCATGGTCACACCGGCATCAGCGACCAGCGTACTACCCAGCTTGACCTGCTGGACCGAACCGCCGATCAGCGCCTTGATCTCGTGTGCCGCCGCCGCGCTGCGCTGTGCCAGGTTGCGCACTTCGCTGGCCACTACCGCAAACCCCCGTCCTTGCTCGCCGGCGCGGGCCGCTTCCACTGCCGCATTCAGCGCCAGGATGTTGGTCTGGAAGGCGATGCTGTCGATCACGCCGATGATGTCGCTGATCTTGTTGGAGCTGGCGTTGATGGCGTCCATGGTCTGCACCACGCGCGCCACAACGGTGCCGCCTTCGATCGCCACAGTGGAAGCCTTGATTGCCAGCTCGTTGGCCAGTTGCGCGTTGTCGGCGTTCTGCTGCACGGTGCCGGTGAGCTGTTCGATGGAGGCGGCAGTTTCTTCCAGCGAGCTGGCCTGCTGTTCGGTGCGTTGCGACAGTTCCAGGTTGCCGCCGGCAATTTCGGCGGAACTGCTCGCGATTTCCTCGGTGCTGTCTCGAACCTGGCTGACCATCTCCGCCAGATGGTCGCGCATCGCCAGCAGTGCGCTCACCAAGCTGTTGGCATTAGCTGTATTGGCGTCGATATGCACCGCCAGGTCGCCTTCGGCGATGCGGCTGGCAATGCGGCTCGCTTCGCGCGGCTCGCAGCCCAGCTGGCGCAGCAGGTCACGCACCAGCAGCACGGCGCCGACGCCGCCGAGCACCAGTGCCGTCACGCCCATCGCCAGCAGTTGCAACCGCGCCGTCCCGTAGGCTGCGCTGGAGAGCTGCGATTCATGAGCCATGCTCTTAGACTGAAGCTCGACCAGCGTCGACAGCGATTTGACGAACTCTTGTTCGGACAGGCGGATGGTGGCGTTCAACAGGCTGCGGGCTTCGGCCAGGCTGCCCTGGTTGAGCAGCGCGAACAGCTCCTTCTGGTTGGCTTGGTCGCTGGCGCTGGCTTGGACAATATCTGCCAGCGTGTGACGGGCGGCGGGATCGGCCAGCGACTTGTCCAGTCCAGCCAGCAGCGCCGCATTGCGTTCGCGGATGGGCTTGATCTGGCGGGCTACCGCATTTTCTCCCTGGTACTCGGCTGCGATAATGGCGCTGCGCAGCAACTGGTGGATCACGGCCACGTTGTATTTGACTTCGGTGGCCGCCGTGACCTTGCTGTACTGGTCCTGCAAGATGGTGTCCACGCGTTGCTGCATGCCGGTCATCGCCAGCAGCGACACGCCGATGATGGCAGCCAACAGCACCATGGTCATGCCGAAGCCCATCGATAGTCGCAGGCCTATGTTCATATTGGCGAAAATGAATTCCCAGCGCAGGTATATTTTTTTCATACTCTCTCTAAGTGGACATGAACGGCATGTCCTGAGTATGTGGTCGCCGCGCGCGGCCTGCCTGTCTTTTTGCGACAATCGCTTGTCATTTCACGACCACGGGCACCAGCGGGCGGTTCCCGCTGCGCTCTACGCAACACAAGCTGAGTATCAGGTGTTCAGATAGGCGTACTTGAACAGGAAGATCGCCGCGATGATCCACACGATAGGCTTGACCTTGCGGGCCTGTCCGGTGGCCAGCTTCAGTCCCGCATAGGTCATAAAGCCGAAGGCGATGCCGTGTGCGATCGAGTAGGTGAAGGGGATGCACAACGCGGTGATCGCGGCCGGCACGCTCTCCGTCGTATCGGACCAGTCGATGTCCACCAGGTCGCGCAGCATCAGGCAGGCTACATACAGCAGTGCCGGCGCCGTGGCGTAGGCCGGGACCACGCCGGCAACCGGCGCGATGAACAGGGCCGCGAGGAACAGCAACGCCACCACCAGCGCCGTCAGGCCGGTGCGGCCGCCAGCTTGCACGCCGGCCGCGCTTTCGATATAGGCTGTGGTGCTGGACGTACCCAGCAAGGAGCCGGCGACGATGGCGCAGCTGTCAGCCAGCAGCGCCTTGTTCAGGCGCCGCATCTTGCCTTCGACCAGCAGGCCGGCCCGGCTGGCCACGCCCATCAAGGTGCCGGTGGCGTCGAACAGCTCGACCAGGAAAAATACCAGCACCACATTCACCAGGCCCACCGACAGCGCGCCTTTCAGATCCAGGTGCAGCAGCGTCGGCGTAATCGACGGCGGCATCGACACCAGGCCACGAAAGGTATTGCCGCCAAAGAAGAAGCTCAGGATGGTCACCACCACGATACCGATCAGTATCGCGCCTTGCACGCGCAGGCGGTCCAGCGCCACGATCAGCAGGAAGCCGAAGATGGCCATCACGGCGGCCGGCTTGTGCACGTCGCCGGCCCTGACCAGCGTGTCCGGATTGGCGACCACGATGCCGGCGCTCTTCATCGCAATCAGCGCCAGAAACAGGCCGATGCCGACCGTGATCGCGGTGCGCAGCGAATGCGGGATGCCATTGACGATCATCTCGCGTATCTTCAGCACGCTGACCAGGATGAACAGGCAGCCGGAGATGAACACCGCGCCCAGCGCGGCCTGCCACGGTATGCCCATGCCCAGCACCACGGCGTAGGCGAAGTAGGCGTTTAGGCCCATGCCCGGCGCCATGGCGATCGGGTAGTTGGCGTACATCCCCATGATGATGGTGCCCAGTGCTGCGGCCAGGCAGGTGGCGACGAACACGGCGTCTTTGGGCACGCCCGCGTCACCCAGGATGGCCGGATTGACGAAGATGATGTAGGCCATCGTCAGGAAGGTGGTGATGCCGGCCAGCACCTCGGTGCGCACATTGGTGTTGTGTTCGGCGAGTTTGAAAAATCTGTCCAGGGATGGCACGCTGTTCTCCACGCTGCTTGTTTATTGTTGCGCAAGAATAGCACGGATGCATGGCGCTGCCGGGGTGTTGTTTGATACATAAAAAAGATGCAAAAAAGTAACTAAAGCGTCCGGCTAGTGCTACACTTTACGGATCGTACCGGCACTCGCATTTGCACCCTATCTCAGGCATCACGATCATGGAACTACAGCCGCAGCAATCGGGCCGCACGCTAGTGCTAAGCCCCGCAGGCCGCATCGACCACAGCCACGCCGACGCCTTCAAGGCGGCCCTCGACCCGCACCTGTCCGACTGCGTCAAGGATGGCGCGCCGCTGCTGATCGACTTCGCGCAGGTCAGCTACATTAGCAGCATAGGATTACGGGCCTTGATGGTGGCGATCAAGCAGGTCAAGGCGCAGGGCGGACGCCTGGTGCTGGCCGGCCTGACGCCGCTCGTGCTGGAAGTGTTCACCATCAGCCGCTTCGACATGTTGTTCGAGATCTTTGCGGACCGCGCGGCGGCGCTGGCGGCGCTTGGCGGTCCGGCATGAAGGCGCGCATATGGGGCGCGCGCGGCTCGCTGCCGGTGGCGCTGAATCACAAGCAGATCCGCGCCAAGCTGGTCGCGGCACTGCAAGGGGCCATCGGTCGCAATCTGGATACTGCCGACAAGATCGCCGCCTATGTCGACAACGACCTGGGCTTTGATGTCAGCGGTACCTATGGCGGCAATTCCAGCTGTGTGGAAGTGGAGGTCTGGGATGCTGCCACCACCAAAGAGCATGTGATACTCGACATGGGCTCCGGCCTGCGGCCGCTGGGCGGCGCCAAGCTGGCGCGCTACGGGCCGGGCAATCCGCAGACCTACCATGTGTTCATGTCGCACCTGCACTGGGACCACATCATGGGCTTCCCGTTCTTCACGCCGGCCTACATCCCGGGCAACCGCATCATCATCTACGGCTGCCACGCGACGCTGGAAGAAGCCTTCCGCCGCCAGCAGGAGCCGATCAGCTTCCCGGTCGGCTTCCATCAGCTAGGCGCGAAGATCGAGTTCCGCCAGATGCAGCCCGGCCTGCCTGTCGAGATCAACGGCCTGCGCGTGACCGCCAAGCTGCAACTGCATGCCGGTGACTCCTATGGCTACCGGCTGGAACATGGCGGACGCGCCATGATCTACAGCACCGACTCGGAGCACAAGCTCGATAACGCCGCCGAGCGGGTGGCCTTCGTCGACTTCTTCCGCGATGCGGACCTGGTGATCTTCGACGCCATGTATTCGCTGGCCGATTCGATATCGGTGAAGGCCGACTGGGGACACTCCAGCAACGTAGTCGGCGTCGAGTTATGCCAGCTGGCCGGCGTGCATAAACTCTGCCTGTTCCATCACGAACCTATCTACGACGACGCGCAGATCGCCCGCGTACTGGCTGAAACGCGCCGCTATGCCGAAATCACCGGTGAAGCGCCGCTGGAAATCGTCTCAGCCTACGACGGCATGGAAATCGTTCTCTAAGCGCGACCATGCTGCGACGCCTGCAAACCCGCTCGCTGGGCGGCCTGCGTGCCGGCCAGGGGCGGCCGCTGGCACTGGTGGTGACGGCTTTGCTGGCGTTTGCCCTGGCGCTGCCGGGCGAAGGCCCGCTGCCGGGAGTGCGCCTGGCGCTGTTCGACCGCTATCAAAGCTGGCTGCCGCGCCAGCGCGAATCCGGACCAGTGCAGATCATCGCCATCGACGAGGCATCGCTGAAAGAGTACGGCCAGTGGCCGTGGCCGCGCACGCAGCTGGCACAGCTGATCGAGCGTATCGCGGCGCAGCGGCCGCTGGCGATTGGCCTGGATATCCTGATGCCCGAATCCGACCTGACCTCAGCGGAAGCGCTGGCCGCGCGCCTGCCGGCCGGCCCGCTGCGCGATGCTCTGGCCGCGTTGCCTGCCAACGATGACGTGCTGGCCGCGGCGTTGCGGCGCGCACCGGTGGTGCTGGGTGCGGCTGGCTTCAAATTTTCCACCGCCACCACCAGCGACGCCTTGCGGGTGTGGCCGGTGCGCAGCCAGCGCGGCGAGCAGTTGCCGGTGCCGCGCTATCCGCAGGTGCTGGCCAGCCTGCCGCTGATGCAGGCAGCGGCCAAGGGGCAGGGCTTGCTGAACGGCGAGGTGGAAAAGGGCATCGTGCGGCGCGTCGCGCTGGTGAGCGCGGTGCGTGATGCCCTGGTGCCTACGCTATCGATGGAATTGCTGCGGGTTGCCACCGGCGCCGGACGGCTGGAGATCGAGTCCGGCGCCGACGGTGTGCACACGGTCTCGGTCGGTGACCTGCATGTGCCGACCATGTCGGACAGCTCGGTGTGGGTCAACTTCTCAGGCCCGGCGCCGGAGCGCTACCTGTCGGCTCAGGACCTGATGCACGGCCGCTCACTGCACAGCGCCATCCAAGACAAGATCGTCATCGTGGCGCAGACCGGGCTGGGACTGTCCGACTACAAGACCAACGCGCGCGGGGACGTCCTGCCTGGCGTCGACGTGCATGCGCAGCTGATCGAGAGTTTTTTCGACGGGGCCTTTTTGCGGCGCCCAGAGTCGATGCGGTGGGCCGAGGCATCGAGCTTTGCTGCCGTCAGCCTGCTGCTGATCTGGACTGGTCCCTTGCTGCGGCTGCGCGCTGCGGCGCCGCTGACGGGTGCACTGGCACTGGGCTTGTTTGGTGTGGGCGGCTGGCTGTTCGCGCGCGCCGGGCTGCTGTTCGACGCAGCCAGCGTGGTTTCTGCTATGGGCGTGGTCTGTTTCAGCCTGTTGGCCAGCATGCAGGCGGCCGCCGTGGGCGAGCGCAAACGCAGCGAGCGCGCCTTGCAGCTGGCGCGCGAGGCGGCCGCCAAGACCGCCGGTGAACTGAACGCGGCGCGACGCATCCAGATGGCCAGCCTGCCGCATCCCAGCCGCGCCTTCCCCGGCGAGCGGCGCTTCACGCTGGAAGCGTTGCTCGAGCCTGCGCGCGAAGTGGGCGGCGATCTGTATGACTTTTTCATGCTGAACCAGGACCGGGTGTTCTTCATGATCGGCGACGTGTCGGGCAAGGGCTTGCCGGCCGCCCTGTTCATGGTGGTGGCCAAGGCGCTGGCCAAGAGCGTCGCGCTGCGCAGCGGCGCCGACATGGCGGCGATCATGAACGCCGCCAATCAGGAACTGCTGCGCGAGAATCCGGAGATGCTGTTTGTGACCAGCGTGGCCGGCATCCTCGATGCGAGCAGCGGGGAGCTCACGTTATGCAATGCCGGCCATGATGCGCCGCGCCGGGTGTGCGTGGATGGCCATGTCGAGCGTCTGCAACCAGCAGACGGCCCGCCGCTGTGCGTGATGGACGATTTCCAATATCCGGTGCAGCGTTACCAGCTTGCGCCTGGCGAGTGCCTGTGCCTGTGCACCGACGGCATCGGCGAGGCGATGAACCAAGCAGGGCAGTTGTATGGCAATGAGCGGCTGGACCGTTTGCTGGGCGGGCTGGCGGTGCACGCCACGCCCGCCACCATCGTGCAGGCGGTGCGCGACGACGTGCGCGTGCATGTGGGTGGTGCTGAAGCGTCGGACGACCTGACCTTGCTGGTGCTGCGCTGGGACGGCGCGGCGGCTTCCTAGCGCACGCGGATTTCGACGCGGCGGTTGCGTGGTTCGTCGACCCGGTCACTGGTCGGTATCAGCAGCTCGCGCTCGCCGCGGCCCTGGGCTGCGATGCTGTCCGCCGAGATGCCCACTTCGACCAGGATGCGTTTGACCGTTTCGGCGCGGCGCAGCGACAGCTTGTCGTTGTATTCGGGCGTATCGACAGTGTCGGTGTGGCCGATAACGATGATCTCGGGGGCTGGGCGCTTGGCCAGTTCAGCCTTGATCTGCGTTAGTCGCGTTTGAGACTCGGGCACCAGCGTATCGGTAGCGGTCTCGAAATAGACCAGGAACACGGCGGCGCGCTGCGGCAGCGCGGCCAGCGTCTGCGCATACCGCTGGCGCACCGCGCCGGCATCGCCATTGCTACGGGTGACAGTGCCGCTGCGGTCTATGCTGGCGCTCAGGTAGGGCTGGTCCAGCATCGTTTCGCCCTTGGCCGAAGTGATGATGATGGCGCTGGGCTGGCCGTCCTGGCTCGGTAGCAGCACCACGCGTTCGGCCGGCGCGCGCTGCGCCTGGACCACGGCCGCCACCAGGCAGACTATCCAGATAAAGGCGACCATGCTAGTTCCCGTCGCCCACTTCGATGAGGAATTCGGTGCCGCGCACGCCGAGAATGGAGCTGGGCGTACGGAACTGCACCGCGCTGGGCGACTGCTTGGACAATTTGCCGGAAATGACGGCCATGGTGCCGCGCTTGACGGTGGCGTCGAGTGCGCCTTCATGCGTAGTGGGATCGAAGGCGTATTTTTCCAGCCACACGTTGCTGTTCGGACCGACCGACAGCAGCGTCTCGTCGCGCAGCGTGATGCCCACGCTGCCATCTGCGCCGGTGACGATGCGGTCGCTGCTCAACACGGCGGCGCCAGCCTGCGCCGGGTTCTGCTTGCCTTCGCGTTCGATGGCGGCTGTGCCCTTGCTGGTCTTGATCATGCCGGCCGGGAGGTCGGCGGCGTGCGCGCCAACGCCGCATAGCAGCGCCGCCGCAAGGACGGTTCGCGATAAGCGCTTCATCTAATTCCTCCTTGTTCTTCTACTTGTATGGGCAATCCGATAATATGCTTGAATGAAGCAAAAAGGAACCAATTTAGCCGCCGACAGTGGCGAAAACTGCACGCAGCTGTTGCAGTTCCCGGCACGCCTGGATGCGCTACCGAGCGCACTGGCTTTCGTTGCGCAAGCGCTGCAGCAGCATGGTCTGGCGAGCGGCCCGGTGGCGCGCGCCGAGCTGATCCTGGAGGAACTGTTCCGCAACAGCGTCCTGCATGGCTATGGCGGCGACAGTGAGCATGCGGTGTGGGTCGGCGTGGAAGCGGGGTGCCTGCACTACCAGGATGCGGCGCCGCCGTTCGACCCCCTGGCACAGGGCGCGGAGCCATTGGACAGCGCTGTCGCGATCGAAGAGCAGCGTGTCGGCGGCATAGGCTTGCTGTTGATACGCCAGCTGGGCGGCGCTATCCAGTATGATTACGCCGACGGGCGTAACCGCATCGTCTTGCGCATCTAGAAACCAGCATAGGATCAGGAACAGCATGAGCGAATTTTCACAGGATATCTACACCGAACCGTCCAACGTCGATATTCACACCTTGAACAACCTCGGTCCGCTGGCGCCGATGGCCGGCATCTGGCAGGGCCAGCGCGGGCTCGATATCAAGCCCAAGGCGGACGGCCCGCGCAAGCAGGCTTACGTTGAGCGCATCGAGTTGCAGCCTATCGATCCGGTCACCAACGGCCCGCAGCTGTTCTACGGATTGCGCTACCTGATACTGATCCAGAAACCGGACCAGGTGAAGACCTATCACGAACAGGTCGGCTACTGGCTGTGGGAGCCGGCCACCAACACCGTGATCCAGACGCTGGCGATCCCGCGTGGCCAGATCGCCATGGCGGCCGCCGAAGTGGCGCCGGATGCCAAGACCTTCGAGCTGGTGGCGAAGCTGGAATCCGATACCTACGGCATCCGTTCCAATCCTTTCCTGGAATACGGTTTCAAGACGGTGGAGTACCGCATCAAGGTCACCATCAACGACGATGGCACCTGGGGCTACGAGGAAGATACGGTGATGATGATACGCGGCCAGAGCGAGCCCTTCCACCACGTCGACCGCAACCTGCTGCACAAGGTCGAAGGCCCGACGCCGAATCCGCTGGCGCGATAGGCGCCGGGGCGCGCTTCAGGCCAGCGCGTAGCTATTGCGGCCGGCGCGCTTGGCCGCGTACAGCGCACGGTCGGCGCGCGCCACCAGTTCCGCCGCGTCCTCGCTCTCGCGCTCGCTGTTGTACAGCGCCACGCCGATGCTGGTGGTGATGCTCATCGCCGCACCGTTTACCGTCATCGGCGTACGCACCGCTTCGACGATCTTGGCGGCCATCCGCGCCGCTTCGTCCGCCATGTACACCTGCTCGAAGATGATGACGAATTCGTCGCCGGCCAGCCGTGCCACGGTGTCGGTGGCGCGCACATTGCCGATCAGGCGGATCGCAAACTCTTTCAGCACGCTGTCGCCGGCGCCGTGGCCCAGTGTGTCGTTGATGGTCTTGAAGTTGTCAATGTCCAGATAAGCCAGCGCCATGGCGCTACGGTTGCGCCGGCTGCGGCTCATGGCCTGCTGTAGCGTCTCGTCGAACTTCAGGCGGTTGGCAATGCCGGTCAGGGTGTCGATGCGCGCCAGCTGGATCAGGCGCTGCTCGCTGGCGGCCAGCTTTTCTTCGTACAGCACGCGCTGCGTCACATCGTGCAGGAAGGCGGTGGCGTAGTACTGGCCGCCGTGGCGCAGCGCACCTATCGACAGCTCGATCGGGATCTGGTGGCCGTCGCGGTGCATGCCGGTCAGGCGCGCACGCGTGTTGACCAGGGCGCCGCCGCCGGCCGCCGCAAAGCGGGTGATGCCGTTGCGATGTGCTGCACGCAGCGAGGGCGGGATGATCAGCTCCGCCACGTCGCGCCCGACGGCTTCGGCGCGGCTCCAGCCGAAGGTGGTTTCGGCCTGGGCGTTCCACTCGGTGACGACGCCACGGTTGTCGCAGCTGACGAAGGCGTCCGGTGCACGTTCGAGGATGTTGCGGATCAGCAGTTCGCTGTCGCGTGTGCGTTGCTGCGCTTGCTCGCGTTCGGCCATCAGGACGTGGAAGGCGGAACTGAGTTCGCCGATTTCGTCGCGTCGGCGCCGCAGCAGCACGCCGATTTCGGCCCTTCCGCTGCGGATGTCGCTGACCTTGTGGCGCAACCGCGCCAGCGGCTTAAGCAGCATCAGGATCACCAGCCATGCCACCAGGCCCGCCACCGCCGCCACCACGGCTGCGCCCAGCACTGCCTGGCGGCGCATCTCTATCATCGGCGCGAAGGCTTCGTCGACCGGGAAGCGGGCACCGAGTATCCAGTCGACCGTTTGCAGCCGCTTGTACGCATAGATGCCTTCGCTGCCGCTCTTGTTGGCGGCCTCGGTCCAGCCTTCGAAACCGTTCAGCGCCATTTCAGTGGCGTCGTTGTGGCCGGGGCGGGCGTTGATATGTTCCAGCACGCGGGCCTGGTCCGGGTGGTTCAGCAGGATGCCGCCAAAGGTCATGAGGAACATAAAGCCGGTCTTGCCCGGCTTTTGCGCGGCGATCTGTTCCAGGAAGGGAGCGTGCGCCAGATCGATGCTGCCCGCCAGGACCAGCGCGATCTGTCCCTGGCTGTCGAGCACCGGCTGCGTGACCAGCACCACTGGCACCTTGGATACCGGGGAAAAGAAAGGCGGCGAGATCAGGCTGTGGCGCGCTGCCACTGCCTGCGCATAAAACGAGCGCCGCGCCGGATCCTGCAGCACGGTGGCGATGCCGGCGGCGGTGGTGACGCGCAGCCGCCCGCTGCGGTCGAAGATCAGCAGGTTGAGAAATTGCCTGCGTGCCGACGGATACTGGCTGAAAAAGGCGTGCAGCCGGCGCGGATCGTCCTTCACCTCGGGCGGCATCGCGTCGGCCAGTGTGGCCAGCAGCGTGCGTTTGGCGCTCAGTTGCGCATCGATGTGGGCGGCGGCGGACGACAGCAAGGCGTACTGCTGGTCGCCGATCACGCCTTTCATGTCGCGCTCGGCCAGCATCAGCGCCAGCGAGGCGACCATCACGGTGGCCGCCAGTACCAGCAGGACGACTACCGCGGTCATGCGGAATTTGAGGGTGCGCGGAAGAGAAGGGGTGATGGCCATATTGCTATCGTTATAGGATCACGGGGTGAAGTATTGCACAGGCGGGGCGACTAGGCCATTACGGCACGTCCATCGGCTACAATTGGCCACCAAAACCGAAAACAGATCCATGTTGCAAGCGATATTGTGGGATAACGACGGCGTGCTGGTCGACACCGAGCGCCTGTTTTATGAGGCCAACCGCGAGCTGTTCGCGCCGCTCGGCGTGACGCTCAGCGAGCAGCATTTTTTCGACTACTACCTGGCCGACAACTGCGGCGCATGGCACCTGCTCGAGCCGCAGCTCAGCATCGAGCAGATCGAGGTCGAGCGTAGCGAGCGCAACCGCAAGTACGCGCTGCGGCTGGCGTCCGAGCAGATACCGGCCATAGCCGGCGTGGCTGAAGTGCTGGCCAGCCTGGCGCCGCGGCTGCGCATGGGGGTGGTCACCAGTTCGAATCGCGATCACTTCCACATCATCCACGGCCGGCTGGATCTGCTGCGGCATTTCGAATTCGTGCTGACGCATGAATGCTATGTGCACAGCAAGCCGTCGCCGGAGCCGTATCTGCTTGGATTGCAGCGCTTGGGCCTGGGGCCGGAGCAATGCGTGGTGGTGGAAGATTCGCCGCGTGGCCTGCAGGCCGCCACCGCGGCCGGCATGCGCTGCCTGATACTGCGCAACCACCTGACTCGCCATTACGCCTTCCCCGGCGCTTACCGCGTGGTGGACAGCATGCCACAACTGCAGGCCGAAATCGAGGCGCTGCTGGCGGCCTGACGCGCCAGCCGCTACACTGGCCGCATGGCACATATCCATTTAGCTTGGGAACTCGGCGGCGGGCTGGGACACGCGGGGCGGCTGAAGATGCTGGCGCTGGAACTGCTGGCTCGCGGCCATCGGGTGAGCATGAGTTTGCGCGACCTGGTCCACACGCAGAACGTGCTGGCCGAGTTGGACCTGCCCAAATTCCAGGCACCGCTCTGGCTGCACCAGACCATGGGCTTGCCGCCGACGCAGGGCAATCTGGCCGAAATCCTGTTCCAATGCGGCTATCTGGAAGCGAATGCGCTCAACGGCATGGTGGCCGGCTGGCGCACGCTGTTCCAGCAATTGCAGCCCGATTTCCTGGTGGCCGATTATGCGCCCGGCGCGATCCTGGCGGCGCGCACGCTGGGCCTGCGCAGCGCCTCGGTCGGCCTCGGCTTCTATAGCCCACCGCCGCACACTGCCTTGCCGCCACTGCGAGATTGGGAAGCGATCCCCGAAGCGCGCTTGCGCGGCGCCGAAGCGCATCTGCTGACGACCGTCAACGCGGTGCTGGCCCGTTACGGCGCGCCGGCATGGCAGCATGCGGCCAGCGTGCTGCTGGGCGACGTGCCGCTGTTGTGCACCTGGCCGGAACTGGATCACTATCGCCGCGATGGGGCCGACACGCGCTGGCATGGCCCCAGCTTCCTGCCGCAAGCGGGCGTAGCGCCGCACTGGCCGGCCGGCGAGGGACCCAAGGTATTCGCCTATCTGAAGACCGGCCATCCGGATCACGCGGCCGTGCTGCAGGCGCTGGTGGCCGAAGGCTGCCCGGTGCTGTGCTATCTGCCTGAAGTGGCCAGCGGACGGCCGCCGCCGGTCAGCAGCCCCTTGCTGCATTACGCCAGCGCGCCGGTATCGCTGGCGGCGGCTTATCGCGAGGCGGCGTTGTGCGTCTGCCACGGCGGCGAGGCAACGCTGGTGCAGGCGCTGCTGGCGGGGGTGCCGGTGCTGCTGCTGCCCATGCAGACCGAACAATTCCTGATTTCGCGCCAGATCCAGCAGGTGGGGGCCGGCGTCAATGCGGCCATGCAGTCGCGCCCGCAGGACTGGCGCAAGCTGGTGCGGCAGATGCTGGACGAGGACCGCCATCGCCACGCGGCGCAGGCGTTTGCGGAGCAATACAAGCACTTCAGCCCGCAGGCGCAAGTGCGCGAGCTCGCTGACGTATTTGAAGCGAATCTGGGACTGCCGCCGTCCTAGCCTTTGCCGGCTGGTTGGCGTCGTCGTCGCGCCCAGGCTAGTCATCTGGCCGTTGTTGACCAGGTAGTCTGAGCTAGTCGGTATTGTAAAGGGGACTGTTTGCGCTTGCGGGCAACGCTGATGGCAAGCACAGCATTGCCCGCGGCTACGGATCAGAACTCCATCCACTCGTCTTCCGGGCCGCCATTGGCCACCTGGCGGCTACTGGCGGTCGGCGGGAATTCGAACGAGCTCACCGGCGCCGGCGCCGGGATGCGCTTCAGGGCCGGGCGCGGCGCGGCCGGTGGCGCCACTGGCGCTGCGCTGCGCACGGCTTGCCGGTCGAGCTTGAACACGCCAACCGAAGCGGACAAGCGGTGCGCCCGTTCCTGCATGGTGCTGGCCGCCGCCGACGCCTGCTCCACCAGCGCTGCATTCTGTTGCGTGGCCTGGTCCATTTGGGCGATGGCTTCGTTGATGTGCTGGATGCCGGTCAGCTGTTCCTGGCTGGCGGCGGCGATGTCGCTCATGATGTCGGTCACGCGGCGCACGCTGGCGACGATTTCATTCATGGTGCTGCCGGCCTGGTCGACCAGGCGGGCACCGGTGTCGACCTTGTCGACCGAGTCGCCGATCAGGCTCTTGATTTCCTTGGCGGCGGCGGCCGAGCGCTGTGCCAGGTTGCGCACTTCGTTGGCGACCACGGCAAAGCCGCGGCCCTGTTCGCCGGCGCGTGCCGCTTCCACGGCCGCGTTCAGGGCCAGGATATTGGTCTGGAAGGCGATGCCGTCGATGACGGCGATGATGTCGACGATCTTGCGCGCCGATTCATTGATCGAGGCCATGGTCTCGACCACCTGTGCCACCACCGCGCCGCCTTTGCCGGCCACGTCGGAAGCGGACAGCGCCAGCTGGTTGGCCTGGTGCGCATTGTCGGCATTCTGGCGCACGGTGGAGGTCAGTTCTTCCATCGACGAGGCGGTTTCTTCCAGCGAACCGGCCTGACGCTCGGTGCGCTCGGACAGGTCCAGGTTGCCGGCGGCGATTTCAGACGAGGCAGTGGCGATCGCGTCGGTGCCGCCACGCACTTCGCTGACGATGTTGACCAGGCTGCCGTTCATTTCCTTTAGGGCCAGCGACAACTGGCCGATCTCGTCGCGGGTGCGGATTTCAATCACGGAGCTGAGGTCGCCGTCCGCCACCGTGCGCGCCACCCGCACCGCATAGTTGATCGGCCGGACGATGCCGCGGGTGATGTACCAGGCGGTAAACAGGCTCAAGCCCGCGCTGGCCACGCCCAGCAATATCATCATGGTGCTGGCCGACAGCGCCAGTTGCTCGGCCCGGTTGCCGGACTCGTTCATCAGCTGCACCTGGAAGGTAATCAGCTTGTCGAGCGCCCCCATGTAGGCTGCGTGCGCGGGAAGCAGTTCCTTGCGCAGCGTGGCGCTGGCGCCATCGCGGTCGCTGGCGCGGGCCTGGCTGGCCAGCTGCTCGCGCACCGGCCGCCAGCGGGCGCGCGCCTGTTTGAGTTCCTGTAACAGGGCCACGCCCTGCGGCAAGCGGATCCAGTCGTCCAGCCTGGCCAGCTTGGCGTCGATGGCGTGGCTGCGTTCGGTCACGCTGTCGAGTTCGGACTTGGCCTCGGCAGCGTCCGCTGCCAGCACCGCGTCGCGCAGTGCGCGCGCTTGCTGGTTGACGTCGTCCTTCAGTTCGTTGAGCAGGCTGATCTTGCCGTAACGGTCGTCGATGGTCAGCTTGATTTCGCCGCTGGTGGTACGCAGGCGGCTGGCGCCCAGGCCGACGACCACCGCTAGCATCACGGTAGTCAGGGAAAATGCAATCGTCAGGCGATAGCCTATTTTGATGTTTGCGATATTCATGTGCCGTTTGAGTGATTGTTATTAGAACCCAGTATCTCCGCTGGGGCGCTATGAGTGTAGCAGCGACTGGTTTATAGATCGAGCAATATTTCTTACTAGAACTGCCACACTAGTATTTTCCGTGCAACACCGGGGGGCGACCAACAAATGTCTGTCTAGAATGAAATGTTGCCGATTACGTTACGCGCGGTTACACTCGGTGAGAATTGATGCCAACCGGACCCTTCTAACGTGTATTCACAAACGCAAATCGATCCGCTGGTCAGCTTCCGCAACGCACACGGGGAGTCGGTGCGCGGCACCCTGGTCAGCCTGCAACGCAAAGCGTTGGTGATGGAAATCTACAATCCGGATTTCATCTTGCAGGTGAGCGAGGTGATACACGAACTGACCGTGCGCCAAGGCAGCAAGGTGGTGTACAGCGGCAACGCGCTGGTGGTCAGCACCGTCAACACGGGGCTGACGGCGGTGGTGTCGCTGACCCTGATCGATGAGTGGAGCGAGCTGCGCGAGGCGGCGCTGGTGCCGGGCGCGGTCGGCGCCGAGGCGGCCGCCTTTGTCCAGGGCTGGAGCGAGCGCTACCGCATCGGCCGCGAATACCAGGCCGTTGTCAATGAAATGCGTGCTTTCCTGTCGGATGTGGCGCGCTGGGTGGACCAGGTTGACCTGTCGGACAGCCTGCCGAAAGTCAATGGCTTGCTGCGCGAAAACTTGTTCTACGAGCTGGCGGCGCCGCTGATGGCCAAAGCCTTGACTTATTTCCGGCGCCTGGAACAGGCTGCCGCCGCGGTGGAGCCGGAACTGGCGGCCGCGCACCGCGCCTTTGCCCAGGCCGCGCTGCACCCGCTGATACTGCGCGCGCCGTTTGTGTACCGCAGCTTCACCAAGCCGCTGGGCTATGCCGGCGATTACCAGATGGTCAAGCAGATCCTCGACGATCCACGCCAGGGCCCCAGTACTTATTTCCAGATCGTCAACACGGTCTTCCTGCAGGCGGCCGTGGCCACCGCGCACCGCAACCGCATCGAGGTGCTGGTCGATTTTCTCGGCCAGCAGGCAGCCCGCGCCCGCGCCGAGGACCGGCCGCTGCGCATCCTGAATATAGGCTGCGGTCCGGCGATCGAAATTCAGCGCTTCCTCGACGAGAACCCAGCATTGCCGCAGACGGAACTGGAACTGCTCGACTTCAGCGCGGAAACGCTGGCCTGGACCCGCAGCCAGTTGGCGCCGCGGGTGGAGCGCGCCGGCGGCCAGGTGCGCATCAACTATGTGCAGGAATCCGTGCATAACCTGCTCAAGCGCCGCCCCGGCGGCAGCGCGCCGCTGCAGCGCGAGTTCGACGCGGTGTATTGCGCCGGCCTGTTCGATTATCTGTCGGACAAGGTGTGCGCCCGCCTGATGCAATATTTTGCCCAACGCATACGTCCCGGTGGCATGATGCTGGTGACGAATGTCCACACCGATAACCCTGAAAAGTACGCCATGGAACATCTGCTGGAATGGCACTTGATTTACCGCAGCGAGGCCACGCTGGAAGCGCTGCTGCCGCCGCACACCACCGAGCGCAAGGTGTATGCCGACGCGACTGGCCTGAACGTGTTTGCCGAAGCGTACATCGCATGACGGCGCGCCTGCCTGACGCCGTCGAGCCGGTGGAAGAAGAAAGCTACGCAACCTCGCTGCGCGATTTCAGCCTGGAGTTCAGCCTGGCCGGCGGCTGGACCGGCATCGCGCTGGTGCTGCTGGGGGTGGGCCTGGACTGGGCCTTGTACCCGGAATGGCAATGGCCGTTCGCGACGGCGCGGGTGCTGGTGGCGGTGCTGATACTGGTCATCGTGATGGGCATGCATACCCGCATCGGCCGCAAGCTGATCCAGTGGCTGACTTTTGCCTGGCTGATGGCGCCGCAATTGATGATCGCCTGGATGATAGGCATGTCCGAAGGCGCCAATTCGATTTACTACGCCGGCCTGACGCTGGCCATTTATTCATCCGGCATCGTGCTGGCCTTCGGGCTATGGCAGAACGTGGTATTCGGCCTGGTCAGCTGCCTGCTGTATGTGGTGGCCTGCATGCAGTTCCCGGTCAGCCTGGCGTGGCATGGCGCGTTCGTGGTGCACACCATGTTTCTGCTGATGTCGGTGGTGGTCAGCGCCGTGTTTACCGTGTACAACCAGCGCGGCCGCTTCCGGCTGTTCCAGTTGAAGGCGCAGCTGGCGCAAAAGAATTACGAACTGGAGCAGAACAATGCGCGCCTGGCTGAAATCAAGGGCCAGATGCTGCAGCAGGAAAAGATGGCGGCGCTGGGCACGCTGGCCGCCGGCCTGATGCACGAGGTGAACAACCCGGTCAACTTTTGCCTGATGGCGATCGAACTGGGCATCGAGGAACCTGAAGCGAAAAGCAATCCGCTGCTGGGCGAATGCCTGGCCGATGCCAAGCAGGGCATGCAGCGCGTGCAGCACATCGTGGCCGACTTGAAGACCTTTGCCTACCGCAAGGCCGGTACCGATCTGCTGGGCCAGCACTTTCTGTTCGAGCGCGCGCTGGGTTCGGCCATCCGCCTGATCGGCCACGAGCTCAAGGACATCAAGGTCGAGCGCGAACTGCCGGACGATACGCTGGTGCGCGGCGACGAAGCGGCCATCATCGGGGTGCTGATCAACCTGTTCTCCAACGCCGTGATGGCGATGCGCAAGGCGGGCAAGCGTCCGCACAGCCTGCTCATCCAGGCCCAATGGCGCGGCAGCGACAAGAATCAGCGCCTGCATGTGACGGTACGCGACAACGGCCCCGGCATTGCACCGGAGAATCTGGCGCGGGTGTTCGAGCCCTTCTTCACCACCCGCGAAGTGGGCCAGGGCCTGGGCCTGGGCTTGAGCATCAGCTACCGGGTGGTCGAGCGCCACGGCGGACTGTTGATGGCTGAAAGCTCGGTAGGCGAATGGACCAAGATGATCTTCGACCTGCCGCGCGCCGAGGGGGAGAAACGCTGATGCGCGCTGCGGCAAGCTATCCGGGCATGGGCGGCAGTTCGGCCGTGCTGTATGTCGACGACGAGGAAATGGCGCGCAAGTATTTCGCGATGTCGGTTTCGGGCGACTATGCGGTGCTGACCGCGCCGGATATGGAGCAGGCACTCAACATCCTGGCCGTGCCCGGCCATGGCATCGGCGTGCTGGTCACCGACTACCGCATGCCCGGCCGCGGCGGCGCGGCGCTGCTGCGTCACGTTAGCGAGCATCATCCGCACCTGGTGTGCCTGCTAGTGACGGCCTATGCGGACAAGGAAGTGCTGCTCGACAGCCTGAACGGCGCCGAAGTATTCCGCGTGCTGGAAAAGCCATTCGATATGGAGCAGATGCGCCACGCGCTGCGCCAGGCCAGCGCCCGCGCACGCGAACGCCAGGCGCGCCGCGACAATCTGCTGGCGATCGAAGAATCGCTGGGCTTCCTGGCGCACGAACTGAACCCGCCGCTAGCCACCATCGCCAATTTCGCCCGCGGCATCGAGCGCCGTAGCGCTTTGCCCGGCGACGACCTGGAGCAGGCGGCCAGCGTGGTGCACGACAATGCGCGCTACTGCATGACGGTGCTGAACAGCTTTATCAGCTCGGTCAAGCTGGCGCACGGTGCGCTCAACGCGCCCGGCGTGCAGGCGGTGCACAGCGCAGCGCGGCTGCTGCAATCGCTGCTGGACGTCTATCCGCTCAACGCCGGGCAGCGCGCCCTGATCAGCTGCGAGATCGTGCAGGATTTCGCCGTCACCGCCTTGCCCAATTGCGTGGCGCTGGTACTGTCGTCCATCCTCAGCAACTCGTTGCGAGCGCTGGAAGGGCGGCCCGACGCCAGGCTGCGCTTGAGCGTGCTGGTCGACGTGACGCCGCAGATCCGCATCCACGACAACGGCCCCGGCATCGCGCCGGAGGTGCAGGCGCGGCTGCTGGCCGATCCGCTCGCCACGCATGCGCACGGCGAAGGCAGCGGCTGGGGGCTGATTTTCTGCCAGCGTATCATGCAATCGTTCGGCGGCAGCATGGCGGTACAGTCCGAGCCGAGGCTGTCCACCACCGTCGTCCTGAATTTTCCGGCCATAACACAGCACGCGCCACCCGCGCGCGGCAATCGCAATAGAGAGAAGGAATAAAGATGATCGACTCCACCACGCAGGCTCCGGCCATCTTGTACGTCGATGATGAGGCGACCGCACTCAAATATTTCCAGCGTGCGCTGGGCGCACTGGCGCCCGTCATCACGGCCGAATCGGTGGAAGAAGGCAAGCGCCTGCTGGATCAGCACGCCGACACGCTGGCCGTGCTGGTGTCCGACCAGCGCATGCCGGGCGCGAATGGCAATGAGTTGCTGTTCTATGCATGGGACCGCTACCCGCACATCGTGCGTATCTTGACCACCGCGTATTCCGAACTGGAACATACGGTGGACGCGGTCAACCAGGGCCAGATCCATCGCTACATCCAGAAGCCGTGGGACATCGCGGCGCTGCGCATGGAGCTCAAGCAGGCTCTGGACCTGGCGCGCCTGCGCAAGGACCACACCCATCTGCTGCGCGAGAAGATGCTGATACGTCAGAAGCAGAACACCGCCAACCGCATCAGCCTGCTGCACGCGGCCTGCGCCGGCCTGAGCAGCGCCGAGCCGTTCGTGCCGGTCGAGACTTGCCTGGCGGCCGCGCTGAGCGTGGGCTTGTCGGGGCCGGAACCCGATTGGCTGCTGAGCGATTTCTCGGAGCTGCTGGCGGCCGAATCGTTCCGCAGCGCGGCGCTGGCGTCAGCGGTACGCGAACAACTGGCGCAGCTGGAGCAGCGCTGCCCGGGCATGGAGCCGCAGCAGGTGATGCTGCTGCTGGCCGAACACTTCGCTGAACAGTTCCGCGCCACCGGCGCGGACAGCGGCCGTTTCCTGCAGCCACGCGTGCTGGTCGAGTTCCTGGAAGCGCCGACCAATGTGCCCTTGTCGGCCGCCCATGTGTATTGGATGGCCAGCCTGCTGTGGCTGGGCCGCCGGGGTTACGCGCTACAGCTGAGTGGCGACGCCAACGGCCTCGATTGCAAGCTGGCGATGGCGGAGACGTCCTTTAGTCCTGCGCAAATGGCGGCCTGGGTCGACCAGTTCTAAGAGGCCGTTGCATGATGACGGTGGCGTCGTGCCACCTTGCCGGGCAAGCGCACGGTCTTCGCCGCCACACTCAACCACGCTCAGCCACGCTCAACCACGCTCA
>FSZM01000073.1_pt1 | contig 60201 bp, 52 predicted proteins | sample 1638831 | NCBI WGS metagenome assembly FSZM01 (sample SAMEA3914813, study PRJEB12502) | metagenome | biome: forest; material: soil | place: Canada | collected 2011-07-07 | depth 0.3 m
AACACCTGGTTTTCCAGCAGGTCCGGATCGGCGCCGAACCAGCGGCCCAAGGTGGCGCCGTATTGCTGGTTGGAGAACTGCGGTATCCAGGCGCCGCGCCCGGTGGCATCGTCCTTGCCGCCCAGCGTGAAGTCGGGGAACTGGCCATACACGCCGCCCTTGACTGCCGCGCCGACCACCAGATGGTGATTGCCCCAGGCATGGTCGGTGCCGCCGCTGTTCGGCTGCAGGGTGCGGCCGAATTCGGACAGGGTGAAGGCGGTTACCTGCTGCTCGGCGCGGATTTCCATCAATGCCTGCTGAAACGCGGCCAGCGCCTGCGACACCTGGCGCAGCATGTCGAACTGCTGGTAGGCCTGGCCGCCGTGCGTGTCGAAGCCGCTCAACGAAACGAAGTACACCTGCCGTCCCGGCCCTTGCGGTGCGCGGATGCGGATCAGCTGCGCCACCGTCTTCAACTGCTGCGCCAGCGAGCTGCCGGGGAACACCGTCGACAGCGCCGGGCCCGCATCGGCGGCCTTCAGGTCGGTGACCAGGTCCATGCCGTTCAGCAGCGCCTTGTTGGCAGCGGCCGCGAGCAGATTCGGATGCTGCGCCGACAGGATCTGCACCAGTGCCGCGCGGCGCGCATCGGCTTCCGGCTGCGGCCAGAAATTCATGCCGGCCAGGTCCAGCTGGCCGGTGCCTGGCAGCAGATTGCCGTGCGTCTGCGCGCCTTCGACGAACAGGCCACCGGCGCCAACCGAGATCGCGTCCAGGTGGCCGCCGGTGCCCAGCGCGTCGACCAGGCGGCCACCCCAGCCGGTGCCGGCGGCGGAGGGCGTGCCGGCCTGGTTCTGGATGGTCTGGTCGGGGTGCGAGAACAGCTGCGACGGCACGTTTTGCCCGGACTGGTACTGGGCCTTGGTCAGCGGCTGGCGCAGGCTGCCGACGTTAAGCACAGCGGCGACATTGCCCTGGCCGTACAAGGCATCGAGCTCCGGCATGCCATAGTGGAAGGCGAACGGCTGCGTGAGCGGATCGGCCACTGTCTGCAAGGTCGCGCTGCGCGGCGCCAGCAGCGTCTTGGCGGCGACAGACAGGGCCAGGCCGTGGCTGCCGCGGATGTTGCTGTATTGCTGGTAGCGTGCGGTATCGAGCGGCACGATCATGTTGTTGCCGTCATTCCCGCCGAACATGTACAGGCACACCAGCGCCTTGTAATCGTTGACGGCGGCACGTGCCGGCGCGGCCACGCCGAGCAGGCCCAGCGCCGACATCGCGCCCATCAGGCCGGCCTGCGCGCTGCCGCCCAGGAAGCGGCGGCGCGACATGCCTTGGCTGGTTTGGTTCGGTTTGCTTGGGGTGTTCATCGGTTTTTCCTTGGGCGGTAGGCGGGCTTACTGGGCCACGGCAAATTCGGCAGTGATCGCGGCCAGGTAGAGTGCGCTGATGGCGCGCTGGCGCGGATCGCCGGAGGCGGCAACGGCGCTGGCGATCGCTTGCCGCGCGGTGGCAGACATGCGCCCGGCCAGCAAGGTCGAGTCGACCAGGTTCACCAGGGCGGTGGTGTCGCCGGCCACGCTGACGAAGGGCGAGAGGTCGACATTGACCATGCTCTTGTATTGGCCGGAGATGAAATTGAACAGGAAGTTGGCGCGCGCCACGGCCTGCGCCGGCGCGTACAGCTGGAACTCGGGAGCGTAGTATTGCGGCTTGCCCGGCAGGCGGGTCATCGGCGAGTAGAAGTTGAACACGCTAGGCGCGGCGGTGATTTTTTCGCCCAGCAGGAAGTAGTCCCAGAACAGATTGGTCGGATCGACGACGCTGGCGTTCAGGGTGCGGAACAGGCCCAGCGATTGCAGCATGGGATCCTTCAGGTGGCCCTGGGTCGCGCTCGGCTGGTCCTGGCGCGCTTCAGGATCGGTCAGCACGGCCGTCAGCGTGGCTTTCAGGTCGCCGCGGCCGGCCGGGCCGTAGGCGAATACGTCGGCAACGCGGCTGATGTAGGCCGGGCTGGGATTGCTGGTGACGAAGGCGCGTATCAGCCGGGTGGCGATGAACGGCGGCAGGTTGGGATGCTGGAACAGGTTCTGCATCACCGCGTCGTAGTCCTGCGTGGTGCTCTGGCCGGCCGGCAGCACGGCGCCCATCAGCAGCGTCTTGCTGCTCTTGTCGTGGAAGGTGTCGCGCGCTTGCAGCGGGCCGGTGAAGGCTTCCCAGTTGATGCCGGTGGCGCTGGGGCCCGGATAGGTCCAGCCGCTCAGCGCGCGGGCGAAGTCACCGATGCGGGCTTGATTGTAGGTCGGCAGCGGATCGCCGTTGCGGTCGGTCTGCACGCTGCCGTCCTGGTTCAGCAGCACCGGGCCGAGGGTGAACAGCTGCATCACTTCGCGTGCATAGTTCTCGTTCGGCGCCGGCGCCACGCTGTTGCCCAGGTCGAGATATTTTCCCATCGAAGGATTGAGCGTCATCTCGCGCAGCAGCGTGTTGAAATTGCCGAAGGCGTTGTTGGACAGCGTGACCAGCCAGGGCTGGATTTCGTTGGCATACGGGTTCTTGTCGGCCGAGATCACGAAGATTTGCGACAGTGCGAAGATCATGCGTTGGCGCAGCTGGTCCGGGCCGCTGGCCATGTTTTTATACCAGCTGTTTTGCAGCACGTTCATGTCGGTAGTGAGCGGAATGGCGCTGGCCGGCATGGCGAACTGTTTGGCTAGCCAGTTGGCCTGGCCGCTGGCCTTGATCGCGGCGACGTCGGCCGGGCTGGCGCCGAAGGTGGCTTGCTCGAGCAGGCGCACGGCGCTGATTTTGGCGGCGTCCGGCGCGGGTTGCTGGCCGAGGGGCGGTACTGGCGTTGGCGTAGGCGCCGGAGTTGGAGTTGGAGTTGGAGTTGGAGTTGGCGTCGGTGCAGGTGCAGGTGCAGGTGTTGGCGTTGGCGTGGTGGCCTTGGCGCGTAAGGTCAGCGTGCTGCTGGCCGACATGATGGGCAGCTTGGCGTAGATGGTGGTGCTGCCGGTGACGACGATAGTCTTGTTGGCCGGCATCACGCTGGGCGCCAGGTACAGGCCATTCTGCGAATTGATGGTGCCGACAGTGGCATTGCCGCCGGGGATACCGTTGACGGCGAAATTCATAAAGATGCCGCTGCCGTCGACCTTGCCGAGGAACCAGACCTTGGTGGCCAGCTCTACCGAGCCATTGCCGCTGTGTTCCAAGGTGGCGCTGGCCGCCCAGGCGGGCGAGCTCAGCGTCATCAGGCAGGTCACGCCCAGGCCGAGCGTGCGCGATTGCATAAAGTGCATGAATATCTCCACTGGAGTGATTTGTGTTTCACTGTGGCAATATCCATGCCAGCACGCTGCCATGCGGGCTATGCGTTTGCAAGTGACCAAAGTTGGCAGCTTGCGCGCGCTGCCGGACAAAAATTGTCAGTCTGGCCGGCAGGGTGGGGGACAAAAATTGTCAACCCCGGTAGCGCCATTACTCGGCGTCGTTGGCGCCGTGGCACTTCTTGTATTTTTTGCCACTGCCGCAAGGGCAGTCGTCGTTGCGGCCGACTTTCGGCTCTTCGCGCTTGAGCGTGGCGACGGCCGGCTTGCGGCGCGGCACCCAGTACTTGTAGATGGTCGGCAGGTTGGCTTCCAGGTCCAGTGCCAGTTTGTGCGCCTTGACCGGGTCTTCCACCAGCGGCAGTTCTTCTTCCTCGATCTCGTCGGCGCCCAGCAGGTAGATAGGCTGCATCAGCGGTCCCACTTCCGAGTCCCAGATCTCGTCCCACGAACCCGGACGCAGCTCCATGCCTTCCCAGAAGCCCCAGCACCAGGCTTCGGCGTCGATCAGGGTCTGGCCTTCGTGCTCGTGCTCGACGAACAGCGGCTCGAACTCTTTCGGTGCGACTTCGAACGTGACCAGCACCTCATTCATGAAGCGCATGATCAGCTGGAGGATGCGCTCTTCTTCCTTGGCATGCTTGAATTTCGGGACGTCGCTCTCTTCCTGGCCCCAGATACGCTTCAGCCATTCGGCCGGCATGATGGTTTCCGGGCCGATGGCGATCGCGGTCAGATAGCCGTGCAGCATATCCATCGTCATCGCATCTTCAGGGCTGCGGTCGGACAGCAGGAAGCTGTCCAGTTCGTCAAATTCTTTTTCGCTCAAAGGCTGGTCGAGTTGCATGGCTTGCTCTTTTTATTGGATGGAAGGCGACAGTATACGCTGCGCGGCCCGCGCGTGCCCAGATGTTTGCTCGCGGACGCGGTGCGCGCCGTACAATGGCGCTTATGAATATCGATCACACCGCAGACGACGACACCGGCGCAGCCCGGCCGCCCCATCCTTTCTCGGCGCTGGGGCCGGAATGCGTGCTGGACGCACTCGACAGCGTCGGCCTGCGCGGCGACGGCCGCTTGCTGGCGCTAAACAGCTATGAAAACCGTGTCTACCAGGTCGGCATCGAAGACAGCCCGCCACTGGTGGCCAAGTTTTACCGCCCGGCGCGCTGGAGCGACGCGGCCATCCTCGAAGAACATGCGTTTACGGCGGAACTGGCCGAGCGCGAGATTCCCGTGGTGCCGGCGCTGGCGCGCGATGGCCAGACCCTGCATCACTACCAGGGCTTCCGCTTTGCCGTGTTCCAGCGTCACGGCGGCCGCGCGCCGGAGCTGGGCGATCCGGCGGTGCTGGAATGGACTGGCCGCTTCATCGGCCGCATCCATGAAGTGGGCGCGCTGTCGGCCTACCGCGAGCGGCCCAGCCTGGACATCGCCACCTTCGGCAGCGAGCCGCGCGACTACCTGCTGGCCAACGATTTCATCCCGATGGAACTGCGCGCGGCCTACACCAGCGTGCTGGACCAGGCTTTGGACGGCGTGCGCCGCTGCTACGACCGCGCCGGCCAGCTGGACCAGCTGCGCTTGCACGGCGACTGCCACGGCGGCAACGTGCTGTGGACCGACGCCGGCCCGCATTTCGTCGATTTCGACGACAGCCGCATGGGGCCGGCGATCCAGGACCTGTGGATGATGCTCTCCGGCGAACGTGCCGAGCAGGTGCGCCAGCTGAGCGACATCCTGGCCGGTTACGAGGATTTCCGCGAATTCGAGCCGCGCCAGCTATACCTGGTCGAAGCGCTGCGCACGCTGCGCCTGATCCACTACGCGGCCTGGCTGGCGCGCCGCTGGGACGATCCGGCGTTCCCGGTGGCCTTCCCGTGGTTTAACACCCAGCGCTATTGGCAGGACCGCATCCTCGAGCTGCGCGAGCAAATCGCGCTGATGGACGAACCGCCTTTGTGGCCGGTTTAAGCTGCCGGCACGAAAAAAACCTGATTGCCTGTCACAACTGGCCCGCCTGTCTCGTCTTACAGAGAGGGAAGACCCGAAGAAGGCGTTTCAACATGAGCGTGGCCTCGTTAGCGCTGCTTGCCGTGCAAGCGTACTGTCATGCCAAGCTGTGCTTGGCCAGGCTCATTTTGCAACGCCTTCTAAGAACATGTTTCTTTATTCTGAAAGGCAAAATCATGAAGATCGTCGTCATAGGCGGTACCGGGCTGATCGGCTCTAAAACCGTCGCCATTCTTCGCCAAGGCGGCCACGAAGTCATCGCCGGCTCGCCCAAAAGCGGTATCAACAGCGTCACCGGCGAGGGCCTCCAGCAGGCCCTGGCCGGCGCGCAAGTGGTGATCGACCTCGCCAATTCACCCTCGTGGGAAGACCAGGCAGTGCTGGAATTTTTCCAGAGCTCCAGCCGCAAGCTGCTGGCAGCGGAGGCTGAGGCGGGCGTGCGCCACCATGTCGCGCTATCCATCGCCGGCACCGACCGGATGCCCGACAACGGCTATTTCCGCGCCAAGTTCGCCCAAGAGCAAGTAATTGAAGCTTCCGGCATCCCCTACACCATCGTCCGCGCCACCCAGTTCATGGAGTTTCTCGGCGGCATCGCCGATGCGGCCATGGTCGGGAACGTCATCAAGCTGGCGCCGGGCCAGTTCCAGCCCATCGTTTCGGACGACGTGGCCGCCAGCGTTGCCGATGTTGCACTGGCGGCGCCGCGCAATGGCATCGTCGAGATCGCCGGCCCCGAACGTGCGCCGCTCAATGAATTCATTGCCCGCTATCTGAAAGCGGTCGGCGATGCGCGTGAGGTCGTCAGCGACCCGGAGGCCCGTTACTTCGGCGGCAAGGTCGATGAACTCTCGCTGGTGCCCATGGGCGAGGCGCGCCTGGGCCGCATCAATCTCGACGAATGGCTGCGTCGCTCCCAGGCATCCGCCTGACTCCCGGCAGCGCGCCGCAGCGGGCCGAGTTTTCCTATCGCTCGCTGCGCGTCAGCAGGTCGCGCGGCTGCTGCTGCCGCCAGCGTCGGCAACTGTGCCTGGCGCTGCACGGTGTTGCTGCTCATCAGATACAGCATCTGCAAACCCGTGCGCAAGCCCCGCGGCCGGGCCGTGTATGCGCCACCTTTCCACTGCCGATCATGGTGAATTGCATCGATCACCACGCGGCGCCAGACCCGCTTGCGGCCGGAAATGGGTGCCGGCACGCTGGCCAGCGGCATCAGCGCGTCCCTGCGGCGCGGATAACGCTCGCCTCAACCCCCAACCTAAAGCCAATGCCGCTCAGCTGGCCTGGCCGGCGGGAGAGGCGCCGCCATGGTCAATCTGATAAGCCTTGAAATAGCGGGCTTTTCCGTCTCTTCTTGCCGCTAGGCCGCTTGGCAGCCTGTTTGATAATGGCAACTCAGCAGTCCCGGCGGGTGCCGGGGCGCACGATTAAGCGAGAACTCTCATGCAAGCACAACTGGCTCAGCGCGAAGGCGCCAACCTCACCGTCGCATATTCGGCCGACAGCGCGCCGCAGCATGAACAGGACGAACTGACGCACGCCCCTGCACCAGAACGCGCCGCGATGGAGATGAAGGCCATTCACGAGGCCATCGCCCGCGTCGAAGCCGAAGCCAAGGCCGCCTGCGCCGCCGAGAACCGGGCCCACGCCGAATCCCGCGCCCGCGCGCTGGCCGAGGACCGCGCCGCGATGGACGCCGCCGCCGCCGCCGTCGCGCTGCAAAACGCACAAGCTTCTGAAGACGCCATTGCCGCCAACCGCGAGCGCCTGGAATCGCTGCGCGCCGCCGCGCAAGCGAGCGTGGCCCGCCTGGAAGCGGTGAAGCAGGAAACCGCCGAACTGCGTGCCCGTGTCGAAGCCGACACCCAGATCCGCCTGGCCGCCGAGCAGCGCGCCAAGATGGAAGAAGAAAGCCGCAAGCGTGCCAGCGAGCAGATCGCTGCCGAATCCGAGTTGGCCGAAGCGGCCGCCCGCGCCGCCGAAGAACTCAGCGTCCAGACCGAACAAGCCCGTTTGCAAGCGGTGGAGCGCGTGGCCGCCGTGCAGGCTGCGAAAGAAGAAGTGGTTGGCATCGCCTCGGCCGACGCGCGCGTTGCTACCCTGGCGCGCGAACGCGAACGCCACGCCTACGGCGCGCGCCGGACCGCGCAGCAGCTGGCCGAAGCCGAAAGCGAAGCGTTGGAATTGACCAAGCAGCGCGAACGCGCCGACCAGATCGCGCTGGAATCGGCCTTCAACCGCTCCGCCGCCGAAGTGCGCGCGCTGGAAGAAGCCCGCGCTTTGGCGCACCTGGAGCAGGAACGCGAGCAGATCGCACTGGCGCAAGCCGAATCCGAGCGCAGCGCCGCGCAATCGCTGCACCTGCGCCTGCAAACCGAAAAAGAAATCCGCGACGCCGCCATCCACCGCGAGCGCCTGGAGCACATCGCCGTCACCAGCGCGCAGGCGCGCCGCGACGCCGAAGCCCGCATCCTGGCCGCGACCGAAGCGCGCATTGCCGTCGACAAGCAGTTGCGCACCGTGGCGCAGGCCCGCGTGCAGGCCGAGGAAGACGGCGAGCTGTCCACGCTGGCCAAGGTGGAAGCCGAATCGGCCGCGCTGGAGCAGGTCAAGCAACGCAAGATCGCCGACGAAGCCGCTGCGGAAGCGGCGCGCGCCGACAGCATAGAACAGCAGCGCGCCGCGCAGCTGGCCGGCGAACGTGCCGCGCTGTCGCGTGCCGCCGCCGAGCTGGCCGCTGACCGTAACAACGCCGAGCAGCAGGAAATCGCCCTGCTGTCGCAGCAGGTCGCCGCGCAAAGCGAAGCGACCGCGCTGGCCGAACAGCGCGCCGCCCATGCCGCCGCGCTGCTGCATGCGGAGCAGGCACGTGCCGCCGCCGAGCAGCAAGCCATCGCCGCGCTGAAGGACAAGCTGCAAGCCGAGCAGAGCGCCGCCGCAGCGGCGCAACAGCGCATTGCCGCTGAGCAGGCGCAAGCCCAAGCGCTGCGCCAGCAGGGCGACGCCGAACAACGCCTGGCCGCCGTCGCCGACAAGCAAGCCGAAGCGGCGCGCGTGATGGCCGAGCAGATTTCGCTGGAAGCCGAACAGAAAGCCATCGCCGCGCAAGCGCAAGCTGCGCAGGCGCGCCTGGCGGTGGAACTGGGCGCCGTGCATGCAGAGCGCGTCTGCGTCGAACAGGAAAAGGCCGCCGCCGCTGAAGCGCTGCTGCAGGCCGAACGCGAATTCGTCGAAACCGAACGCCAGTCGCTGGCGCTGATCGACCAGAAACTGGTGCAGCAGCGTTCCACCAGCGCCGCCGAAGTGCGTGCCTCGAAAGCCATCGCGCAGCGCCTGGAGGCGGAAAAGAACATCGCTGAACAGGCGCGCATCCGCGCCGAAGCCGAGCAGGCCGAAGCCGACGCCATGCAGCAGCGTGAGCTGGCCGCGCAGGCCGCGCGCCAGGGCGCCGATCAAGCTGCGGCGGACAAGGCCGCGTCGCAGCAAGCCTTGCTGGAAGCAGCGCAAGCGCACGCCGCCATGCAGCGCAAGGTGGCCGACACCACCGCCGCCATGACCGCGGCCAAGCGGAAACTGGCCGAGCTGGAAAGCCGCCGCCTGGCGGCTGCGCAAAAAGCGCTGGCCGCGCTGCAGGCCAAGGTGGAGGTGGAGGAGAGCGTTTGCAAGCACGCGGAAGAGGGCGCGATTGCCGCTGAACTGGCCGCCGCCCGCGCCCGTGCCGAACGCGAAAAATCGGCCAGCATGGCGCGCGACGTCATCGGCCGCCTGACCCAGACCGTGGAATCGGCCGCCGGCGTCTGGCGCACCCGTTAATCGCTAATCGTTAATCGCCAATGCTGCCGCCTCTGCCGGGGGCCGCCTTGGATGCGTTGGCGCGCACTGCGCTCTACGCAGCGCAGCTAGGGGCGGCCCCCTGACATAACGCCACCGCGATGCTTAGAAGCTGAAACCCACGCCGGCCAGCAGCATGTCGGCATCGCGGTGGTAATCGGTCACCACGCGGTGCCACTCCAGTTCCCCGATCACGCGCTTGGTGAAGTGATAGCGGCTGGCGATGCTCACCAGTCCCGCCTTGTGCGAGCGCGTGCCCGGCACGTCGTGCACCTCAAACGCGGCATAGGGACCGACGCCCATGCCCAGTTCCACATCCCGGTTCAGCGAACGTATCAGCCACGCCTGGGTGGCCACGCCGTTGCGGCGCGCGCCGGCCGAGGTGCCTTCGCTCAGCGCCGTCACGGTCCAGTCGACATAATGCCCGACCGCGCGCCGGTACTCGATGCTGGTCGCGCGCGAGCGCTCCGATTCAAAACTGTTGACGATGGTTTGCCCGGCCAGTAGCGTGAGCGTATCGTCGGTCGACGGCCCGTCCAGATGCAGCTTGTCGCCGCGCACGCCATCGAAGCGGTAGCCGACGCCGGCCATCAGCGCCGTGGTGGGATTCTTGCCCTGCGAGCTGTTCGGGAAGATGCGGTTCAGCTGCACTTGCGCGTACCAGCGGCTGGGATCGTGCCAGCTCATTTGCAGGCTGTAGATCGGCGCCCAGCCATGGTCGTTGGTGTAGACGTCGCCCGACGCCGCCGACGGACGCGAGGTATCGAAGTAGTAATCGATGCCGGCACCGATGCCGAACGACAGCCCGCTTTCATAGATATGCGAGCGCAACCAGGCTTGCCCAGCCACGCCGTCACGGTGGTGGTTCTGCGGATGGCCTTCGTTCAGGTAGCTCAGGCTCAGCGCCAGGTAGTCGCCGACCGGCTGGGCGTAGGATAGCGCTGCAGCAAAGGTGCGCTCGTGGGTGGGGTTCACTTGCAAGGCGCCGCCCTGGATGGACAGGTCTTGCGCCAGCACGCGGGAGGCGCTCAGCAAGAAGGCGAGGGCGAGTAAGGTAGGGCGCATGATGAGCTTCCAGTGTGCTAATACGGATGAGCTTACCTGAAGCTGGCAGACACCAGCGCCCGCTTGCTACGGGGAAATTTACTGGCTCAGCTGCACTTTGACGATGTAGTATTCGGTCTCGCCGAAGCACTGGCTGGGCACGCCCTTGTGCTGCTCGTAGCCCAGCAGCACGCGCTGGCCGGTGGCCGACATCAGCTGTTTGGCGATGGCCTCGTCGCGCACGCTGAATTCGAATTTCTCGGGGATGGCGCCGGGCATCGACGTCAGCAGCAGCTCGCCTTCCCAGGTCTTGCAGATCCAGCCGCGGTGCGAGAATTTTTGCAGGTAGCCGGCCCGCTCGCCCTCGGAATAGGACAGGTGCAGCGTGATCCAGCAGTAGGCGGCCAGCAGCAGCGGGGCCGCGGCCACGATCAGGGCCAGCAGCAGGGTAGCGCGTTTCTTGGTTATCATGGGCGGCCAGATGGGAAGGGCAATCTTTCTATCTTAGCACGCTGCCTAGTAGACGATGGCGCGCTGCTTGTAGCGCACCGACGACCATAGCGACACGGCGATGAAGGCCACGCCCGACAGCCCGGTGAACCACTCGGGAATGTGGTATTTGACGCTGGCCAGCATGATCAGCGCCAGGATGCCGATCGCGTAGTGGGCGCCGTGCTCCAGGTAGACATATTCGTCCAGCATGCCCTTGTGGACCAGAAAGATCGTCAGCGAGCGCACGAACATGGCGCCGATGGCCAGCCCCAGCATGATGATCACCACATCGCTGGTGATGGCGAAGGCGCCGATCACGCCGTCAAAGCTGAACGAGGCGTCCAGCACTTCCAGGTACATGAAGCTGCCGATGCTGCCCTTGACCACGCTGGCGGCCGTGATGCCGACGCCCGTTTCGGTGACGTCGTCATCGTCGTCCTCCGCTTGCTCGTCTTCCAGCAGGGTGCTGATCCAGCCCACCGCCAGGTAGGCGGTCACGCCGACCACGCCGGAGGCCAGCACGCCGTATTTTTCCGCTGCGCCGACCAGCGACACGCAGGCAAACACCGCGCCCAGCGCCAGCGCGATGGCCAGGCTTTCGGTGCCGTGCTGGCCGAATTTCTGCTCGATCCAGCCCAGCCAGTGCAATTGCTTTTCCTCGTCAAACAGGAAGTTCAGGAACACCAGCAGCAGGAAGGCGCCGCCGAAAGCTGCCACCTCGGCATGCGCATGGGCCAGGTGGGTGGAATACACGTCGGGCGTGGCGGTCGCCATGCGCCACACCTCGACCAGCCCCAGCCCGGTGGCCACCGCGACGATCAGCAGCGGGAACAGCAGCCGCATGCCGAATACCGCGATCACGATGCCGACGCTCAGGAACAGCTTTTGCCAGAACGCGTCCCAGTGGCGCAGCACGGAGGCGTTGACCACCGCATTGTCAAACGATAGCGACACTTCCATCACGCCCAGCACGGCGGCAATCCACACCGCTTCCAGCAAACCGGTGGTGCCGCCATGGTGGTAGCCCCACCAGGCCGCCAGCGCCAACAGCACCAGGGTAAAGAAGAGGGAGAATTTGAAGTGCTGCATGTGGGTTCCGCTGGCCTGAAGGGCTAAGTTTTTCTGATTGCCGCGAATTCTATATTACTTGCTTCCGTCCCGAAGGGCCGTTCTGCGATAATTGCGCCACAAATAAAACAGCCTTAAGGATGCCCGATGGATCTCGCTTATCTTCTCACCCCGCTGCTGACCTGGATTACCGTCGGCCCGATCAAATTCCTGATCAATAGCATCAAGGCCCGCCAGTGGGCCTTCAGGCTGGTCGGCAATGGCGGCTTCCCCAGCAACCACAGCGCCGTGGTGTCCAGCGTGGCGACGTTGATCGCGCTGCGCGTCGGCATGGGCCATCCCGCGTTCGGCGTGGCGGTGGCGCTGTGCTTCATCGTCATCATCGATGCCAACAGCTTGCGCCAGCACGTCGGCAAGCAGGCGGCCGCCATCAATCGCCTGGCCAAGGATGACGGCGGCCAAGGTGGCGGACACGTCTGGCTGCGCGAGCGCATGGGCCACACGCTGGTGGAAATCGGCGGCGGCCTGGTCACCGGCATCATCATGGGCCACGTGGCGTACGCCATTTTCGGCCCGGGCCAGGCCCTGGGCTGACTTCGTCTTGCCCTTGCGGACGCCCGATACGGCGGCGTTCGCAAATTTCCTCGCATTCTCTCCAGTCCTCACCAATACTGCATTCTGTCCCCCGATTCGGCACTTCATCCGCTCAAACCGGCAATCCATCGTTGAGCGATTGACAGCATTGGGGGGCTCGGGGATACTCTGCGCCCTGTAGTTTTGCTAACTTTGTTTGCATCTTTCTCGGAGATTTATATGTTGCGTAAAACCTTACTCGCTCTCGCCGTTGCCACTGCCGTGGTCGGCTGCAGCAAGTCCGCCAAGGAGCCGGAAAAAGCCGGTGCCAGCGCTTCTGCCACGGCCACAGCCGCGAAAGAGGGCGATAAGGACGCGAAGAAAGAGCCTCTGGCCACGCTGCAGGTGGCGCCGGAAGACACAGTGACGATCCAGAGCGACGCGCTGGCGTCCGGCCCGGTCATCACCGGCTCGATCCAGCCGGAACGCCGCGCCGACCTGCGCGCCGAAGTCGGCGCGGTGGTGGTTCAGGTGCTCAAGGACAATGGCGAGGCGGTGCACAAGGGCGATGTACTGGTGCGCCTGGACGAAACCTCGATCCGCGACAGCGTCAATTCCGCCGACGAAGCCACCCGCGCGGCCCAGCAGTCGCTGGAGCAGGCGCAGCGCATGTTCGAGCGCCAGAAAACCCTGCGTGCCTCCGGCATGGTCTCGACCCAGGCGCTGGAAGACGCGGAAATCCGTCGCAACAACCTGGCCAGCGACTTGGCCGGCGCCAAGGCCAGGTCGGTGTCGGCCCGCCAGCAACTGACCCGCACCCTGGTACGCGCACCGTTCGACGGCATCGTCAGCGAACGCAAGGTGTCCAATGGCGACACGGCGCAGATCGGCAAGGAATTGATCAAGGTGATCGACCCGGTCAGCATGCGCTTTGAAGGCCTGGTATCGGCCGACAAGATCGGCGTGGTCAAGACCGGCCAGCCGGTGCTGTTCCGCGTGAACGGCTATCCGGGCCAGAATTTCAGCGGCAAGGTGACCCGCGTCGACGCGGCCGCCAATGCCGTGACGCGCCAGGTGCAGGTGCTGGTGGCGTTCAGCGAGCAGGCGCAGCCGCGCGTGGCCGGCCTGTACGCCGAGGGGCGTGTGGAAGCCCAGAGCACCGCCAGCCTGATGGTGCCGCCATCGGCGCTGGTGCAGGCGGGCGATAGCAATTATGTGTGGCGCATCAAGGGCGGCATGCTGTCCAAGGTGTCGCTGACGGTGGGTACGCGCGATGAACGCAGCGGCCTGTGGCAAGTCACCAGCGGCCTGGCCGCGGGCGACCTGCTGGTGCGCGTGCCGGCCTCCAACTTCAAGGATGGCCAGAAGGTGGAAATGAGCGCGCAGAAAGCCGTGGCCTCGGCCAATGCCCTGCCGGTGGCGGCCAATAAAGGAAACTAAGCCATGTTCTTATCCGATTTCAGTATCAAGCGGCCGATCGCCACGATCGTGCTGATCGTGGCGATGATGTGCCTGGGCCTGATGGCGCTGAAGAAGCTGCGCGTCAACCAGAACCCGGACGTCGAAGTGCCGTTCATCGTGGTCAACATTCCATATCCGGGCGCGTCGCCGGAGACGGTGGAGCGCGAGATCGTCAACCGCCTGGAAAAATCGCTGCAGTCGATTACCGGCGTGACCGAGATCGACAGCACGGCGTCGGAAAGCTCGGCCAGCATCTTCATCAAGTTCGCCTTCACCAAGAACCTGATTGAAGCGTCGGACGAGATCCGCAACGCGATCGCGGCGGTGCGCTACAAGCTGCCGACCGAGATGCGCGAGCCCATCTTGCAGCGCATCGATCCATCGGCGCAGCCGGTGATGCAGCTGGCGCTGTCGTCCAACAGCCAGAGCCATGCGGTAATTTCGCGGCTGGCCGAAGACAAGCTGGCCGACCGCTTCCGCAGCATCGATGGCGTGGCCTCGGTCAATATCGACGGTTCGCTAAAGCGCGAGCTGAGCGTGCTGCTAAAGGCCGAGAAGCTGCGTGAATACAATGTGTCGGTGGGCGACGTGGTCAATGCGCTGCGCAACCAGAACACCAATGCGCCGGTCGGCAAGGTGCGCGGCAACCTCGATGAGAAGAGCATCCGCCTGGTCGGGCGCATCGAGCGCCCGGAAGAATTCCAGCAAGTGGTAGTCAAGCGCAATGGCGAGGAGCTGGTGCGCCTGGCACAGGTGGCCACCATCGAAGACGGCTTTGCTGAACTGAACAGCGTCAGCGTACGTTCCGGCAAGCCCAATGTCGGTCTGTCGATCACCCGTTCGCGCGATGCATCGACCGTCACTGTGGCCAAGAAAATCCGCGAGATGGCCGAGGAAATGCGCAAGGACTTGCCGCCCGGCACCTTGCTGGAAGTGACCGAGGACGATGGCGAAAACGCCGAGAACTCGCTCAACAACGTGATCGAATCGCTGATCTTCGGCGCCGGCCTGACCATCTTCGTGGTGTATGCCTTCCTGAACTCGTGGCGTTCGACCTTGATTACCGCGCTCAGCCTGCCGACGTCGGTGCTGGCCGCCTTCATCGGCGTCTGGTTGTGCGGCTTCACGCTGAACTTCATGACCTTGCTCGGCCTGTCGCTGGCGATCGGCGTGCTGATCGACGACGCCATCGTGGTGCGGGAAAACATCGTGCGCCACATGCAGCTGGGCGCCGACCGCCGCACGGCTGCGCTGAAGGGCACGGCGGAAATCGGCATGGCGGTGGCCGCCACCACCTTCTCCATCATGGCCGTGTTCATTCCGGTGGCCTTCATGCCTGGCATCACGGGCGAATGGTTCCGTCCGTTCGCGCTGACGGTGACTTGCTCGGTGGCGGTGTCGCTGCTGATCTCGTTCACGCTGGACCCGATGCTGTCGGCTTTCTGGGGCGACCCGCCGGACCACCACACGGCGCCGCGCAAGGGCTTGGAGAAATACCTGGCCAAGTTCAACCACTGGTTTGACCACCAGGCCGACCGCTATGGCCACGTGATTGCCTGGGCGCTGCACCACCGCCGCTCGATGGCGGTGATCGCGCTGGTGACCTTTGTCGCGGCGCTGGGCCTGCAAGCGAAGTTCGGCGGCTTCAGCTTCGTGCCGGCCTCGGACTGGGGCACGGTGGCGATCGATGTGCGCACGCCATCGTCGAGCAGCCTGGAATACTCGCGCCTGAAACTGGAACGGGCTGCCGTGCTGGCCCGCTCGATCAAGGAAACCAAGGCCACCAATAGCTATGTCAACCTGAGCGGCGGCCGTATCTATGTCGATATCGGCAAAAAGACTGAACGCAAGCGCTCGGTGCAGGAAGTGGCCAAGGAGTTGCGCGAAAAGCTGGCCGGCCTGGTGGGCGCGGAATACACGGTGCTCGATGACTTGAGCAACGGCGCCCGCAAGCCGGTGCAGATCGAATTTACCGGTACCGATTCGCGCAAGCTGATGGAAATCACCAATGCCTACATGGAGCGCCTGCGCAAGGTGCCGGGCGCGGTGGATGTCGGCTTGTCCGAGCAGGATCCGAAGGACGAGCTGCAAATTGAAATGAACCGCGGCCTGGCCAACTCGATGGGCATCGCCGCCGGCGACGCGGCGCAGGCGCTGCGCGTGGCCTTTGCCGGCATCGAAGTGGGTGACTGGGTCGACCCGACGGGCGAATCGCGCGACGTGGCGGTGCGCCTGGCACCGGAAGACCGCACCAGCGCCGAGAACATCGAGCGCCTGCCGATCGGTGTCAGCGGCACCAGCATGATGGTGCCGCTGGAGCAGATCGCCCGCGTCACCATGGGCAAGGGCCCGTCCACCATCAAGCACAAGGATGGCAAGCGCACCATCGCGGTGACCGCCAACGTCGAGGGCCGTTCGCCGGGCGAAGTGACCAGCGATGCGCTGAAGCTGGCCAAGGACATCGATTTCCCGCCCGGCTTCGGCTTGGCGCTGGGCGGCGCCGGCAAGGACATGAATGAAGTGTTCAGCCAGATGATGATCGCGCTGGTGGCCGGCATCGGCCTGATGTACCTGATCCTGGTGATGCAGTTCGGTTCGTTCACGGCGCCGCTGGCGGTGATGCTGTCGCTGCCACTGTCGCTGATCGGCGTGGTGCTGGGCCTGCTGCTGACGCACAGCACCATTAACCTGATGAGCCTGATCGGGGTGATCATGCTGATGGGCCTGGTGGCCAAGAACGCCATCTTGCTGCTGGACGCGGCACGCAAGCGCGAGGAAGAGGGCTATAGCCGCGAAGATGCGCTGATGTTCGCCGGCCGCATGCGTTTGCGTCCCATCTTGATGACTACCTTCGCGCTGATTGCCGGCATGTCGCCGGTCGCGCTGGGCTTGGGCGAGGGCGGCGAGTTCTACCGTCCGATGGCCATTGCCATCATCGGCGGCACGATCACGTCGACCTTGCTGACCTTGCTGATGGTGCCGACCTTCTACGACAGCATCGAGATCGCCCACGACCGCATGGTGGCCAAGTTCCAGCGCCGCGCCGCGCGCTGGAGTGCGGTGCCGGCCTTCGCGCTGACCTTGGTCGAGGCGTTGCTGACGCTGGTCTTCGTGCGGCTGCTCTACCGCACGCCGGGCATGGTGTGGCGCCGGTTTGGCGGCGCGCGGTAAGAAAAACTTGACGCTAGCACAAGAAAAGGGCCGTGAGGCCCTTTTTCTTTGCCCCAGTGCAACTGAATTAGTGCCCGCCCTCTACCTTGGTAATTTACAAATGTAGTATGCTGCTGGCCTCCCAGCACCATGTCCGCCGCGAGGCCAAGACATGTTGATGGGCTAGAAAAACCTGCCCGTGAGCAGCCAATTTATAAGAAGCGAGACCCACAGTGAAACAAAAATACCTCCCCCTGATTATTGCCGCCGCCCTGAGCGCGATGTCCGTCAATGCGCTGGCTTCCGGCTACCGTTTTGGTTCGCAAAGCGTGTCGGCCCAAGGTTCGGCTGACGCCAACGGTGCCGAAGCCAACGACCCATCGACCATCTTCTACAACCCGGCCGGCATGTCGCGCCTGGACGGTACCCAGATCCAGGCGGGTGCCACCGTGGTGGTCCCGCACTCGACCTTCAACGATACCGGCTCGAGCCACTTCACCAAGGCTCCGACCGGCGGCAGCGCAGCAGCCGACTACGCGCCGGACTCGGTCACCGCGCCATCGTTGTATGCCAGCAAGAAGCTGAACGAGCAGTGGAGCGTGGGCCTGGGCGTGTTCGTGCCTTACGGCGCCAAGCTCAACTACGGCAACACCTGGACCGGCCGCTACGCGCTGTCCAACATCAAGCTCGAAGCCGTGACGCTGAACCCGTCCGTGTCGTTCAAGCTGAATGAACACCATGCCTTCGGCTTCGGCATCGACGCCGAGCACATGGAAGCCGACCTGGGCCAGGCCGTCGATGTGCCAGGCACCATCGCTGCACTGTCGTCCGGTCCAGGCGCAGCCCAGGGCGCGCTGCTGTTCAAGCAGATCGTGGCACTGGGCGGCAACCCGGCAGCACTGGCGGCTGTCCAGGATGGCCACGGCGCGTTCAATGGTAAGGACTGGGGCTATGGCTTCAACCTGGGCTATATGTACACGCTGGACCAGAACACCCGTTTCGGCCTGGCTTACCGCTCGTCGATCTCGCACCAGATGAAGGGCGATGCGATCTGGGACTTCTCGACGGTCACCACCGATCCTATCGTCAACAAGATCATCGCGGCCAGCTCGCAGCACGCTAACTCGGCTTCGCTGGTATCGCTGCGCACGCCGGAAACCGTGTCGGCCAACGTGTTCCACCAGTTCGACGCCAAGTGGGCCGGCATGGCTGACGTGACCTGGACCCGCAACAACCGCATGGGCGACCTGCACATCCAGTTCCCGGGCACCACCGAAGGCGACGAAGTGATACGCCAGCAGTGGAAGAACACCGTGCGCGTTTCTCTGGGCGGCAACTATGCCTACAACGAAAGCCTGACCCTGCGCGCCGGTATCGCTTACGACCAGGCGCCAGTGCAAAGCGATGAGCTGCGCCACCCAGCGCTGCCGGACAGCGACCGTTACCAGTATTCGGTCGGCGCCAACTTCAAGCTGAACGCGCGCTCGTCGATCGACCTGGCGTACAGCTTCATGGACTTCAAGGACGCCCGTACCAACTACACCAACCAGTGCAGCCCGGTATCGAGCGCATGCACCGGCAACGGCGAAACCACCAGCGGCCTGTACCAGACTCACCTGCAACTGCTGGGCATCGCCTACAACTACAAGTTCTGAGCGCTTAACTGATACCAGCCTCAAGGGCCTGCCGCACAGCAGGCCCTTTTTCATTGGGGGCCCGCCCATGCAACAGGAAGCCAAGCAAGGTGCTGCGGTGTGGGTGTGTCAGGGGCGCCATGAGCCCGCTTGTTTCAGGCAGCCTTGCGCTCGCCGTCGACGTTCAGCTCGGCATCGCTGTTAAACGTGGCCAGGTTGCTGGCGCCCAGCAAGCGGCTGGTCAGCGTACCGGCCGTGACCGAGCCGCTGACGTTGAGCGCGGTGCGGCCCATGTCGATCAGCGGTTCGATCGAGATCAGCAGGCCGGCCAGCGCCACGGGCAGGTTCATCGCCGACAGCACGATCAGCGCGGCAAAGGTGGCGCCGCCGCCCACCCCGGCCACGCCCACCGAGCCGATGGTGATGATGGCCAGCAGCGGCGCAATGAAATGCAGGGTGAACGGATCGATGCCGACAGTGGGCGCAATCATCACCGCCAGCATGGCCGGATAGATGCCGGCGCAGCCGTTCTGGCCGATGGTGGCGCCGAACGAGGCGGCAAAGTTGGCGATGCCTTCCGACGTGCCCAGGCGCTGGGTCTGGGTCTGCACGCTCATCGGTATCGCGCCGGCACTGCTGCGCGAGGTGAAGGCAAAGCTCAGCAGCGGGAAAATCTTCTTCGCATAACGCAGCGGATGCAGGCCGATGCCGCTGATGATCAGCAGGTGCACGCCAAACATGGCGATCAGCGCGCTGTACGAGGCCAGCACGAAGTCGATCAGGTGCACGATGTCGGCATAGCTGGAGGTCGACACCACCTGCGCCATCAGCGCGAACACGCCATACGGCGTCAGGCGCAGCACCAGCGTCACGATGCGCATCACGATCGCGTGGGCCACCTGGATGAAGCGCTCGAAGGCGGCGAACTCTTGCCGCTTCTGGTCCTGGATGCCGGTGGCGGCGATGCCGATGAAGATCGAGAAGATCACCACCGCAATGGTCGAGGTCTTGCGCCCGCCTGTCATGTCGAGGAAGGGATTGGCCGGAATGAAGCTGATCAGCATGCTAGGCAGTGAAATGGCCTGTGCATCGCCGAGCTTGCCTTGCAGGTAGGCGCCGCGCGCCGCTTCGGCCGCGTTGCCGGTCAGGCCGACGGCGCTCAGGCCGAACAGCTTGGCCATCAGGATGCCGATCGCGGCCGCCGCCAGCGTGGTCAGCATCAAGGTGCCTATGGTCAGCGCGCTGATCTTGCCCAGCGAATTGACGCCCTTCAGCTTGAGGATGGCGGAAATGATGGACACCATAATCAGCGGCATCACGATCATCTGCAGCAGCTTGATGTAGCCGGTGCCGACGATGTCCAGGTAATCGCTGGTAGTGGCCAGCGGTGCCGAGCCAGCCCCATAGATGGCCTGCAGCGCCGCGCCCAGCAGCACCCCCAGTCCCAGTCCAGTGAACACGCGCACGCTGAACGAGGCGTGGCGGCGTTGCTGGCGGTACATAAAGCCCAGCAGCGCCAGTGCCGCTAGCAGATTGAGGAGGATATTGATTGCCATGGGGCGGGCCTTAGGATAAAAAAACGATCGGACCCGCCATTTTATCCTGTAGCGCGTAAAACGCCGTCGTTCAGTGCGGTGACGCGCACGGCGGTGCAGCTGAACGACCAGGCTGAAATGCGCAAGGAATTGCAAAAGGTCGAGCAGGCCAACGCCGCTTACGAGCGGGCCTATGCGGCGCTGGAACAGATGAACAGCACCGCCAAGGGCTGGGAAATCCGCGGTCGCATCGCCGCTGCCGCCGCCCAGGCCAAGCCGCTGACGGACAAGGTGATCGCGCTGGCGCTGGACAAGCAGGATCAGCAGGCGAGCGCGCTGCTGATGCTGCAAGCCGGACCGGCGACGCAGAAGTGGCAGGATGTGATGGACGAATATATCGCCCTGCAGAAGGAGCGCAACCATGCCCAAGGCTGGAGCGCGTGGTCGGCGTCTTCAAACTCGATGCCGATGAGCGCCCGCATGCGCCGCTCAGCAGCCTGCCGTCCGGCGCAGCCCATGCCACGTGTGGCGCCGCGGCGAACGCCCGCCCGGCGCTGGCCCGTCCCGCCAAGCGCAGCGCCGCCGCTGCCGCCGGCAGCGAGCAATGGGAAGAGTGTCAACCTTGCAATTACGGCTATAATCGGAAGCGTCCTCATTCACCTGGAAGCCTTGCGATGAAAGCTATGTTGGTCCTGATGTTTGTGTCGACTGCCGCGCTGGCCGACGATGCCGCCTTGCTGCAATGCCGCCAGCTGGCCGATGGCGCTGGCCGCCTGGCTTGCTATAACGCGATACCGGTCGGCGCCACCGCACCGGCCGCGATGGCTGCCGTGGCCGCGCCTGCCGCCGCTGCTGGCCAGGTCGCGATCGCGCCGGGCTATGTGCTCGCCGCACCTAGTCGTGCCGATCTGGAGCAGATGTTCGGCCGCGAATCGGCCGTCGTCAAGCCCATGCAACTGGACAAGATCGAAACCACCATCCCCGGCTATTTCGACGGCTGGGTGGCTGGGCAGCGCATCCGCCTGGCCAACGGTCAGGTGTGGAAAGTGGTCGACGGCAGCGACGACGTCACCGACCTGCACGATCCCCAGGTCACCGTCAAGCGCGGCCTGCTGGGCGCCATCTTCCTCGACATCGAAGGCGCGCACCGCAATCCGAAAGTGCAGCGCGTGCAGTAAAGTTCAATCGGCCGGCTGCAGCCAGATATCGAAGCTGGTGTGGCCGGCGTCGTTGGCGGCCAGCCGGTAGCGGAAGCCATGCCGGTTCAGCACTTCGCGCACGAACTGCAAGCCTATGCCCTGACCGCCTTTCTTGGTGGTGAAGAAGGGCGTGAACAACTGCCGCGGCGACAGCGCTCCCAACTGCTGGCCTGAATCCGTCACCGACAGGCGCACACCTGCCGTTTCCTGCACCAGCGACACGGCGATATTGCCGCCATCGCTGCCGGCCGCCTCTACCGCTTCCATCGCATTCTTGACGATATTTAGCAACGCTTGTTCCATCAACTGGCGGTCCAAGGCGACAGGCGCCACCGTATCGCAGCGCTGCCAGGCAATGCTGATCGCGCGGCTGCGGCAAGGCTCGCGGTACAGGTAGAGAATGTCGTCCACCAATTCCTTCACTGGTACGTGACGCAAGTCCGGCGCCGGCATCTTGACCACGCGCGTAAAGCGTTCGATGAATTCGCCCAGGCTGGCGTTGCGGCGCTGCACGGCGATGATGGCGGTGCTGAAATCCTCGCTGTCGCGCGCGCTCAACTGGTTGCGGTAGTACAGCAGCGAATCGAGCACCGACCCCGTCGCGGCCACTGTGTTGTTGACTTCATGCGCCAGTACGCGGATCAGCTTGTCATAGGCCGCTTGCTCGGAACGTTCCAGCTCCGCCGTCAGTTCTTCCACCAGCAGGAAGTGGCGTGCGAAACCGCGGTCGTAGAAATGGCCGCGCTGGCCACGGTAGCGGCGGCCGTCGGTATCGGTCAGCAAGCGGCTTTCGCCCAGTGGCAGCGCATCGAGCTGTTGCAGCAGGTCGCCGACGCAGTCCGCCAGCGCGCGTCCCTTGGACGTGGCCGGCACCAGCCCCAGCAGCATTTGCGCGCTGGCGTTGAGCAGGCTGATACGGCCGTCGAAATCGAACACCACCACCGCTACGGGCGTCGCTTCCAACAAGCGGTCGAGAAAGCCCTGCTGTTCACCCAGCTGCAAGCGCTCCTGGTACAGCCGGCCCAGCATGGTGTTGAACAGCGTGACCAACTGGTTCAGTTCGGTGTCGCCGCTTTGCTGCAGACGGGCGGCGTAGTGCTGGTCCTGCAGCAGGTCGTGGAAATGGCGGGTGTAGTCCAGCGGCGCCAGCGTCTGGCGCAGCAGCACGAAACCCAGCACCAGGCTGCCGAGCAACAGCGCTTCCAGGCTGAGAAACAGGGCGATCGATTCGCGATATAGCATCACGGTCGCGGCCAGGACGGCCAGGTGCAGCACGACCAGATAGGCGCCCAGGCGCAGCCGCAAGCTCATTGCGCGTTCTCGGTGCTGTCGAAGCCGTGGCGTTCCAGCCGCCGGTACAGCGCGGTGCGGCTCAGGCCCAGCGCTTTGGCCACGCGGGTGATGTTGCCCTGATGCTGTTCCAGTGCCTTGGCGATCATATGACGTTCTACTTGTTCCAAGGTCATGCCATCCACGCCCAAGCCGGGGCCGCCATGGAGGCTGCCGTCGGCATGTTGCTCGGCGGCGATGAAGTCGCTTTGTTTCAGTTCGCTCTTGCCGACCAGGAGCAGGGTGCGCTCCAGCGTCTGCTTCAGCTGGCGGATGTTGCCGGGCCAGGACTGGGCGCTCAGCCATTCCAGCGCTTGCGGCGTGATGCTGGCCGGCGGCAGTCCATAGCTGCGCGCCACGTCGGCCAGTATGTGGCGCGCCAGTTGCGGAATGTCGCTGCGGCGTTCGCGCAATGGCGGCAGGCGTATCGTGATCAGGTTGAGGCGGTAGAACAGGTCTTCGCGGAACTCGCCGCTGGCAACCAGCTCGGCGAGCTCGCAGTTGGTGGCCGAGACCACGCGAATGTCGGCCTGCTCGGTGCGGCTGGCGCCGACCGGCTGGTAGCGTTGGTCCTGCAGTACGCGCAGCAGCTTGACCTGGTCGGCGCGATTCAGTTCGCCGATCTCGTCGAGAAATAGCGTACCCTGGTGCGCGCTGGCGATATGCCCCTTGCGGTCGGCCTTGGCATCGGTGAAGGCGCCGCGCACATGGCCAAACATTTCGCTTTCAAACAGTGATGGTGTGATCGCGCCCATATTGATCTTGATCATGGCGCCATTGGCGCGCGGGCTGTTGCGGTGGATGGCGTCCGCCACCAGCTCCTTGCCGCAGCCGCTTTCGCCGAGGATCAGCACCGGCGCGCGGGTGGCTGCAACCTGGGCTATGGTGGCCAGCACTTTCAGCAGCCGCGGGTGCTCGCCGATGATGGCGCTGAAATCGAACTGGCGGTCCAGCGCCTGGCGATCGCTGCGCTTGGCCGGCGCCGGCGCGGCCAGCTCCAGCGAGGCGCGGATCAGTTCGACCAGCTGGGTATTGTCCCAGGGCTTGGTGAAGAAGTTGGCGGCGCCGGCCTGCATGCCGCGCACTGCCAGCGCGATCGAACCCCAGGCCGTCATCAGCAGCACCGGCAGGTCAGGCTGCAGCTGCTTGATGGCGGCCAGCAGCTGCAAGCCTTCCTCACCGCTGGTTTGCAGCGAAAAGTTCATGTCCTGCAGTACCAGATCGATATGCGCGTTGGCCAGCAGGGCCAGCGCCTGCTTGGGATCGTCGCAGCAGAGCGGGTCGAAACCGGATTGCTTGAGCAGCAGGGCCAGTGAAACCTGGACTGCGCTGTCGTCATCGACGACCAGAATGCGTTGCTTGCGGGGTGACTCCATGTGTCCTTTATTCGTAATGCAGGGCTTCGGTTGGGCTCAAACGTGCCGCGCGCCAGCCGGGATAGAGCGAGCACAGCAAGGATAGCAGATAGATCACGCCGGCCGATAGCGCGGTCGCAGTCAAAAACACCGGCCAGTTCAGCGTCTCGCCCAGCACGCCGGTCAGCGGCAGTTGCACCAGCAACAGCAGCGCGCTGGCGATGGCACTCGAGCTGAGCAGCATCTGTTCGGCGATGATCTGGCGGTAGATGTGGCCGGCGTCGGCGCCGACCGCGCGCCGCAGGCCGATCTCCGGGATGCGCTGCGCGGTGTTTTGCCACAGCACGCCGAACAGGCCGAAGGCCACCATCACCAGCAGGAAGGCGGCGATCACGGACAAGACCATCAGCGGCGTCAACTGCATCTTCAATAGGGAGCTGCGGGCCTCGCTTAGCGGTGTGATGCTGTACGACCAGTCGCTGCGGATCTGCTTGAGCCGCGCGCTCAGCGCGCTCTCAACAAAACGCGGCGTGCTTGGCTTGAGCCTGATGAGGATGACTTGCAGGCCATGGGCGCTGACGCCAGCGCGAAAGCGCGGCAGCATGAACGGCACCGGGTCCATGTATTCGCCATGCGGGCGGAACTGCTCGACCACACCGCTGACGCGGAAGCGCCGCGGCTGGTCCTTGGCTTCGGCGTCGATATACACCTGGCCAACGGCGGAGCGGCCCGGGAACATCAGCTCCGCCATACGCCGGTTGATGATGACAGGGGTGGCGCTGTCGCCGTCGTCGGCGCTGGAGAACCAGCGGCCTTCGGTCAGCGTCATCTGCGTGGCCTGGAAAAAGTCGTCGCTCACTTCCAGTCCGTCGATGTTCAGCCGATGGCTGCGGTCGGGCAGCGAGTAGTTGGCGTTCCAACGCGACAGCGAGTACAGCTGGAATCCGCTGAAACTGACCGCTTCCACTTCCGGCAGTTCCAGCAGGCTGCGTTTCAGCCGGTCGTACAGCGCCGGATCGCTTTCGATGTCCTGCGCCGTGTGGATCTCGACCGACCATTGATTGCGCCAGGCGAAGCCGGTTGGCAGTTGATACAGCTGGTAGTTACGCACGGCGAAGGCGGCGATCGCAAACACGATCAGGAAGGCCAGCAGAATTTCCAGGCTCAGCATCACGTTCCTGGATTTGCGCTTCCAGATCAGCTTGAATAAATGGTGCAGCATCAGGCATTTCCTTTCAGGGCATGGACCGGGTCGAGCCGGGACATTTTCCAGGCGGGGATGACGCCCGACAGCACGCCGAACACCAGCGTGAGTAGCACGCCATAGCCGAACACGGCCAGGTTGAGTTCGACTTTCAGATAGGGGATCAGGCCTGAGCCCTCCAGCCAGCGCAGTGCGCCGGCGGCGCCGAGCAGGCCGAGCGCGCCGCCGGCCAGGCACAGCAGCACGTTTTCCAGCACCAGCTGCGCCACCAACTGGCCGCCGGTGGCGCCGAAGGCCTTGCGTATGCCGATCTCGCTGCTGCGCTCCAGGATGCGGCCGACGTTCAAGTTGACTAGGTTCAGCGCCGGCAGGGCCATGAACAACAACATCAGCACGACCACGCCAGCGACCACCTTGCCGGCGCCGGCGTCTTCGGCATCACTGTCCAGCAGCGTGCGGGCGAACAGTTCCAGCTTGGAGTCGCCCCAGAAGCGCGCCACGTTGAAAGTGTTCGGGTCGTCGTACTGGACGGTTTTGGCAATGCGCAGGATGTGCTGCTTGATGGCGGGCAGGTCGGCCGCGCGGTGCGCCAGTATCAAGGCCGTAAACTGGCCGAACAGCTTGCTCTTGTACTCGGTCGACGGCAGCGTGGTTACCGGCACCCAGATGTCGGCAAAGGCGTTCAACTGCATTGCGTCTTCCACCACGCCGATGACGCTGAACATCTGGCCGCCAGCGCTGAATTTTTGCCCCAGGTAGGGCTGGCCGGGAAACAGCTGGCGCGCGGTCGACTGGTTGATGACGGCGACAAAGCGGCCCTGCGCCAGGTCGTCGGCATCGAACACGCGGCCGGACAGCAGCTTGAAGTCGAGGATGTGCCAGTACTCGGCATCGGTGTGGCGTATCTGCAGGTCGCTGACCCGCCCGTCCTGGTAGACCGAGACCTGTTCGGGGAAGGAGGTGGCCGACACCGCTTCGACATCCCTCATCGGTTTCAGGTATTGCTCGATCAGCTTGTAGCCCAGCGTACCGTTGCGGCGGCCGCCCTTGTCGGTATGGCTGGACTGGAACATGATCATTTGCACGAAACGATCGCTCTTGCCCTCGACGCCACTGGGGTAGAAGGTGCTTTGCAGCAGCGCGGTGACCACCATCAGCACCACCAGCGTCAGCACGATGCACAGCAGGTTAATCGCAGTGAACAGCTTGCGGCGCATGAAGACCTTCCATGCGGTCAGCAGGTAGTTGCGTATCATGCGGCCTCCGCGGTGTCGGCGCGCACCAGCTGGCCATCGAACACCCGCACGATGCGGCCGGCCATGCGGGCCTCCTGCTCGTTGTGGGTGACCATGATCACGGTCGTGCCTTCGCGGTGCAGCTTGAACAGGATGTCCATCACTTCTTGGCCCATCTTGCTGTCCAAGTTGCCAGTTGGCTCGTCGGCCAGCAGCACCTGCGGCTGCCCGACGATGGCGCGTGCGATCGCCACGCGCTGCTGCTGGCCGCCGGACAGCTGGTTCGGATAATGGTCCATGCGCGCGCCGAGGCCGACTTTTTCCAGCGCCTCGCGCGCCAGCCGCTGGCGCTTCTTGGTCGACATGTCGCGGTACAGCAGCGGCAGCTCGACATTGTCGATCACGCGCAGGTCGTTGATCAGGTGGAAGCTCTGGAAGATGAAGCCGAAGGTGCTGTTGCGTAGCCTGGCGACATGCTTGTCCTTGTAGGAGGCGACCGGCGCCCCGCCCACGTGGATGGTGCCGCTGCCAGGACGGTCCAGCAGGCCGATCAAGTTCAGCAAGGTACTTTTTCCGCAACCGCTGGGCCCCATGATGCAGACGAATTCCGATTTCGCCACATGCAGGTCGATACCTTTCAGGGCCAGGGTTTCGACCTTGTCGGTTTGGTAGGTTTTGCTGACGTTTTGCAGGCGTATCATGGCGGACCTTTGTTCTATAAATGGTTATGGGGTGACGCGGATGCTGTCGCGATCCTTGTAGCGGCTGATGTCAGAGATGATGAGGCGGTCGCCGGCGCGGGCGCCGGACAGGACTTCGACCGACTTGCCATCGCTGACGCCGAGGTTGAGCAGGGTCTTGCGGGCGACGCCGTCGCGCACCACGAAGACTTGCTGCGGGCCTCGGCCGTTGAAGGCCGGGCCGTTGTTGGCCAGCAGCGCGTTTTTCTTTTGCTCGGTGACGATGTTCACTTCCACCCGCAGCTTGTTGCGCAGCATGGGGTGGCTGGGCTGCTTCAGCGTCACCAGCAGCTTGATGGTGCCGTTCTGGATTTCCGGCAGGATGGTCTGTATGTCGCCGTCCAGCCGCACATTGCCTTGCTCGACCCAGACTGTCTGGCCGGCGCTGAGCGCGCGGGCGTGGAAATCAGACAGCGAGGCCTCCACCTTGTAGTTGCTCAGTTCTGAGACCTTGGCCACCAGCTGGCCGGTGGCAAGGCTGGCCCCTTCGTCGGCCAACAGCCAGGTCAGCATGCCGGCGAACGGCGCACGCACCTGGGTTTGCGCCAGCAATTCTTGCTGTTGCTGCAGCTGCTTTTGCAGGATGCTCTTTTGCAGCCGCGCGCCTTCTACGCCGGAGGAGGTGACGCGTTTGCTGTCGTCGATCTGCTCGTGCTGTTGGCGCAGCTGGATCTCGGTGCGCTTGACGTTCAGTTCGGCAGTCAGCAGGTCCTCGGCCGACACCCCGCCAGCCTTGCGCAGCGTCTGGTAGCGGCCCAGCTTGACGCGGGTGGCCTGCAGGTCCAGCTCCAGTAATTCGATAGCGCTGACCAGCTGCTTGCGTTTCTGCTCCATCTCCAGCGTCAGCGCCAAGATGCGGTTTTCCTGCTGCGCCAGCTGTTCCTTGATGCCCTCGATCGCCAGCAAGATGCTGCGGTTGTCCAGCTCGGCCAGCAGCTCGTTGGCCGCGACCTGCTGGCCGAGGCGAGCGTGGACCTTGGCCACGCGGGTCTGGACCGGGCTGGACACCAGTTCCTCATGCACCGGAATCACCACGCCGGAGGCGCTGATGGTATTGGCGATGCTGCCGCTGCGCACCTCGGCAATGACGACGCTGGCGGCGGTCACGCTGGGACTGACGGCGCGGTTGATACCCCATGCCGCCGCACAGACAGTCGCCAGCACGGCGGCCGTGGCCAGCGCCGTGCGACGGCGGCGGCGTTGCATGATACGCGGGTCGAGAACCTGGTCCATGTGGCTGTGGTGAGGATTAATCATATCCCCCACATTGCAAACCCCGTGCCAGATGTTTGATCCAAGGATAAAACCAGATAAATCAATGCTCTACGATGGCGGAGGGGCCGAGATACGCAAGGCCCCGGCCTGGCCCCTTGCCCGCCTTCGCCCACTACCGTCCGGAACCGGACACCTTAACGATCGAGACTGCTGACATGGCATTGCTTCGATTTTCGGCTTGGTTCGCCGTGCACATCAGCGTTCCGGTTTTTGCGCCTATCGCGTTATTGCCTATATTGAGGCTGGGGATCACCTTCCGCCATACCGCGCGGGGCATTGTCAGTAAGGCGGTACAAGACGGACAGCTATTCTGGGTGGCGATCACGATAGGAGCCGAGAATTGCTACGAGTTGGCGGGATACCAGAACCATGCCACTGGCGCTGGTGGCGCTGTTACATGGGCCGCGCTATTGCTGGTCGTTGTCGGGATCATATTTTCGTCGGCATTGGTGTTGCTTGGCACTATTGATTCACTTGATCGCGGCGTGCCGCGCGAGGCCGCGGGCGGGTCTCAAATGATTGTGTTGGTGCCATGCTTGACCACAGCTGTAGTGTCCATGGTATTTAGCGCAACGCAGTTTCACGCGCAAACCTGATGAATATGGGGAAAATCATAGACGCTTTCGTCATCTATCTTCTCGATGCTAGCAAGCGAGCATCCTTTCTGACCTGGGTCAGGAATTTCACGATTATCACGACCATAGTTTGTGCGGCGGTAGTACTGATCGCGATTCTTAATCGTTGAGTTGCAAAGCCATGCTGGTATAGGCGAACTGCTGGCCGTCGATGCGGAACATGTCGGGCACTTCGCCGGTCTGGATGAAACCGGCGCGGCGGTAGAGCGCGATGGCGGGCAGGTTGACCGACAGCAGCTGCAAATCTATCCATGCCAGCCCATGTTGCGCCGCCCACTGCGCGGCGTGCCCGATCAGGCGCAAGCCCAAGCCGTGACGGCGGAAGTCGCGGTCCACGCCCATGCCCAGCAGGCAGCGGTGCGTCGCCGGCCGTTCGCCCTGCGCGCGCAGGTCGATGTGGCCGGCAATGCGCCCGTCGTCATCGCGCGCCACCCACACCCGGCGCCAGCCGGCTGCGCCGACCGGCAGTTGCATGCCGTTGCGGAACGCCTCGGCCTTGTCGGCCGGGAAGCGCGAGGCGTGGCGCGACAGCGGCTGGAAATACGGCCGCCCGCCGCTGCCATTGTCAGACAGATGGTCGTTCAGGTAATCGAGGAAGGCATCGAAGCCTGCTGGCAGCAGGGCTTCGATGGTCAACCGCTCGAACGGCGGACTTATGCGCGACTCCGGCGGCGCACCACCGCACCCAGCAAGCCGAGGCCCAAGCCCAGCATGGCGTAGCCGGGAGGCTCGGGCACCGGGGCCGCCACTGTGACGCCAGCCAGAAAGGCAATGCCGGTCGAGGAATCCTTGCCGGACGAGTCGAACACAATGCTGGTCAGCGTCTGGCCATGGAAGGCGCTGGGCAGCACGATGGTTTGCATGTCCAGGTGCGCCGTGCCGGGAGTGTTGGTGCCCCACACCGTCTGCGTCACGGTCGACGAGCTGGTGGTGTTGATGAAACCGTCGTAGAAATGGTCGCGGACATTATCGCCTTCGATGTAATTGACCGTGTAGCTCAAGCCACCGGTGGCGTTGAAGGTGATATTGCCGGCATTGCTGCCCAAGCTGCCGAAGGCGGTGTTGACCAGCGTGTAGACCGTGCCCGGATTGGCGATGCTGGTGACAATCGTGACCGGGCCGCCGGTGATGGCGGTCTGGCCACTGATCGCCGCGAAGGCGAACGGGATGCCGGCCAGCGTCTGGGTGCTGTCGTATAACGGCGCGTAGACGGCGCCGTCGCTGTAGGTGCGAATATCGGTATTGCTACCGGTCAGAGTGACTGTGGTGGCAGCCGAGGCGCTGCCGGAGCAAGCTGCCGCCACGCAGGCGGCGCCGAGCAAGAATCTGATCTGTTTGGAAATCACGATAATCCCCCTGATCACTTGTTGTTTGGTGGAGCAGATTTTCCAGTCTAGCAGCTGCATTTTGATTGTCAATATTGAAATGAAAGTGTCGTTTCAACATGGCCTGGCCTGTTGTAATTTTGGCGTGCCGGCCAGCGGACGGCCAGGGCGAGCATGTTATTATCAGACAACTTTTCTGCTGCTGTCTAGGGGCAATCTATGCACTATCGCGGTCGCTTGCTGTGTTGCGGACTATGGCTGGCGCTGGCCAGCCCGCTGCATGCCCAGCAGGCTTACGTGGTGGGCATCGTGCCCCAGGAGTCGCCGTCGCAACTGGCCGCCAACTGGACGCCGGTGCTCGCTGCGCTGTCCGACAAGTCCGGCCTGAAGCTGACCTTTGCCACCGCGCCCGACGTGCCCACCTTCGAGCGCCGCCTGGCGGCCAGTGAATACGACTTCGCCTACATGAATCCCTATCACTTCGTGGTCTACAACGCCAAGCCGGGCTACCGCGCGCTGGCCCGCGCCAAGGGAGAGCATCTGAATGCAGTGGTAGTGGTGCGCAAGGACAGTGCGTACAAGGATCTGCAAGACCTGAACGGCGCCACGCTGGCTTTCCCCACGCCGGCCGCCTTTGCCGCGACCTTGCTGGTGGAGGCTGAATTGCGCCGGCGCGGCGTGGACTTCAAGGCCAGCTTCGTCAAGTCGCACAACTCGGTGTACCGCGACGTGGCCAAGGGCCTGTATCCGGCCGGCGGTGGCCTGCTACGCACCTTGCACCTGCTTGACGATGCCATCGCCAAGGACTTGCGCGTGCTGTGGACCAGTCCCGCCTACACTACCCACGCCATCGCCAGCGCGCCGCAGGTCGACGCCGCGGTGCGCGCGCGCCTGCTCAAGGCGATGGCCGATGTCAGCGCCGATCCCGCCCTGCGCCCGCTGCTCGAGCGCATCGGCTTCGACGGTTTCGAGCCGGCGCAGGACAAGGATTGGGACGACGTGCGTCGTCTCGGCATCCGCCCGGCCGACGCGCAGATCCAGGACTAGGAATGCGGCTGCATCTGAGCTTCCGTGCCAAGACCGTCGTCGGCATTGCGCTGATCGAGGCGCTGCTGCTGGGAATACTGGTGTTCAGCGTGATGCGTTTCCTGCGCGACTCCAACGAACAACAGATCCTGCGCCATGCGCGCGTGACGGTGTCGACCTTCGCCGCGATGTCGCGCGATGCGGTGATCAGTCATGACCTGGAAAGCCTGCAATCGTTCGCGCGCCAGTTGAGCGGCACCGAAGGCACGGTCTACGCGCGCGTGCTCGACGCCGCCGGCCATACGCTTGCCGAAGCAGGACAAGCGGCCGCGCTGGCCCGTCCCTTCGTTGCGCGCGACAGGCTGGAGCAGGGCGGCGGCGATACCTTCGCCATCAGCAGCCCGGTGACCAGTGGCGGTGTGCGTTATGGCAGCGTGCAGATCGGCCTCGATATCAGTAACCTGGAACACACGCTGGCCGATGCACGCCGCTGGAGTCTGAGCCTGGCGGGACTGGAAATGGTGCTGGTGGCCTTGTGCTCGTTGATACTCGGACGCTATCTGGTGCGGCAGATCGCCCAGTTCACGCGCGGCGCCGAGCAGATCGCGGCCGGCCAACTGGGACAGCAGATGGAGGTGGTGGGCCAGGACGAAATCGCCCAGGCCACGCAAGCGTTCAACCGCATGTCTGCCGCGATCCAGCAGGGCCGCGACACGCTGGAAGCGCGCGTGCGCGAACGCACCGAGGCGCTGGCCCATGAACGCGACCGCGCCGAGGCGGCCACCCGCATCAAGACCGACTTCCTGGCCACCATGAGCCACGAGATCCGCACGCCGATGAACGCCATCCTCGGCATGCAGCACTTGCTGCAGCTGACCGCGCTGACGCACCAGCAGCGCGACTACGTGGACAAGACGTACGCGGCGGCCCACGCGCTGCTGGGCATCTTGAACGACATCCTCGATTTTTCCAAAGTCGAAGGCGGCCATGTGCTGCTGGAGCTGCTGCCGTTCAAGCTGGAGAACGTGCTGCGCAAGCTGTCGCCCATTTTGACCACGGCGGTGGGCGCCAAGCCGGTTGCGCTGCGCTACGAACTCGATCCGCAACTGCCGCCGATGGTGATGGGCGACGAATTGCGCTTGCAGCAGGTGCTGGTCAACCTGGCCGGCAATGCCGTCAAATTCACCGAGCGTGGCGAGATGGTGCTGTCGGTGCGGGTGCTGGCGCGCGATGCGGCGCAGGCCAGCGTGCAGTTCGCGGTGCGCGACACCGGCATCGGCATCGCGCCCGAGCAGCTGGCCAGCATCTTCGATTCATTCACGCAGGCCGAGAGTTCCACCACGCGCCGCTTCGGTGGCACCGGGCTGGGACTGGCGATCAGCCAGCGCCTGGTGCGGCTGATGGGCGGCGAGCTGCGGGTGGACAGCGTGCCGGGCGAGGGTAGCACCTTCTCCTTTACCGTCAACTACGACTGCGTGGATGCGCAAGCGGGCCAGCAGCGGCAGGCGTTGCCGCGTACCCTGATCGTGGCGCCCGCCGGCGCAGCACGGCAAGCCTTGAGCGATATGTGCATCGGTGCGGGCGGATCGCCAGAACTGGCAGACGACATTGCGGCTGCCGCGGCATGGCTGTTTTCCGCCGCCAGCGCTCGGCCATGTGAGTTGATACTGCTGGACTGCGGCAGCGACGCCGATGCCTGCTGGAGCAGTGCACAGTTCCTGCGCGGCGTGCTGGCCGAACGCGGCGAGGCATCGGTGCGCCTGATCGCCCTGTCGTCGCTGCATGGCTGTCGCATGCTGTCGCAGCACATCAGCGAGCAGCCCGGCGTGCTGGATCTGGCGCTGATGCTGCCGCTGACGCCATCGATGCTGGCCGATGCCTGGTCCGGCTTGTACGCGCCGAGCACGCCGCCGGACAGCGAGCGCATCCAACGCTTGGCCGGGCGGCATCTGCTGCTGGTGGAAGACAACCCGGTCAACCAGCAGGTCGCAACGGCGCTGCTGCAACTGGAAGGGGCGACGGTGGACGTGGCGGCCAATGGCGAAGAGGGCGTCGCGCAGGTGCTGGCCCATCCCCGCTATGACGCGGTGCTGATGGACATGCAGATGCCCGTCATGGATGGCAACCAAGCCACGCGCCGCCTGCGCGCGCTGGGCTTTCACAGCTTGCCGATACTGGCGCTGACGGCCAACGTGATGGAGTCCGATCATGCCGAAAGCCTGCGTGCCGGCGTGGATGGATTCATCGCCAAGCCGATCGACTTCGAGCAGATGATCGGCATGCTGCTGAAGCACTGCGCCGCGCCAGCAGAACGCTAGGCCGTGGCGAGGCTGGCGGCGTCGTGTTCGAAGCAGGCCTTGATCTGCGCCAGCCGCGTGCCGGCCACATCGCGGCCGTATTTGGATTCGCGCATGGCCATGTGCCAGTGGCCCAGCACCGACAGCAGCTGCGCTGCGTCGGCGGCCTTCTCGATGCGGTGCACCAGGTCCGCGGCCATCAGGCCCAGATAAGCTTCGGCGCTTTCTATCATCATCGCCTTGATGCGCGCCAGGCGCGCCGCCTCGATAGGGGCGAGCGTTGGCATGGTCTTGGCGGCGACCGCCGGTGCCGGTGCCGGTGCAGCCTCGGCCTGCGGCGCAATCAGTCCCAACTCCAGCAAGGTGGCAATGATGAGCTCCAGTTCCGGCTGCGGCGGCAGGGCAGGGATGGCGTCGAGGCGCTTGCGGCCATCCATCATGATCAGCGTGCTGCGCTGGCGCGCATGCAAGCCGGCGGCGCGCAAAGCCACTTCCTCGCGCCCCTTGGGCGTCTTGGCAAAGACCATGGCGCGCAAATCCTGCGCAGAGGGAAGTCGGTCACCAAACATAGGGGCATCTCGGAGGCTGGAATCAAACGATTCTATGCGGCAATTATTACCGCCATGTGTCATGGCCGCACAGTCGGGCCGGGTGTGGTATCAGGACGCTTCATCGTCCAGCCAGGCGATGCGGCCGTTGCCGGCTTCGTTGAGGCGCGCGACCAGCGCGGCGGCGGCGGTGTCGGGCAGGCTCAATGCCAGTGTCACCAGGTCGCTGTGTTCCACTTGCAGCAGGGTGGCGCCTGCCGCGTCCAGTTCGCGCCGTACCAGGCCTTCCTGCGCATAGGGAAAGGCGCAGCGCAGCGTGCGTTGTTTGACGATGGCCACTTTCTCGGCCTGTAGCAGCGCTTGCGCCACGCCGTCAGTGTAGGCGCGCACCAGGCCGCCCGCACCCAGCTTGACGCCGCCGAAGTAGCGCACCACCGTGGCCAGCACGCCTTCCAGATCCTGATGGCGCAGCACGTCCAGCATCGGCCGGCCGGCGGTGCCGCTAGGTTCGCCGTCGTCGACCGCTGCCGATTGGCCGCCGGCCAGCAAGGCCCAGCAGACATGCGCCGCGCCCGGATGCTGCGTCCACAGTTCGGCCACCACCTTTTGCGCCGAGGCGCGGTCGCTCATCGGCTGGACGCAGGTGATGAAGCGGCTTTTTTTGATCAGCAGCTCGCTGTGGACTGCGGTGGTGATGGTCTGAGGCATGCGATGAAAGCAGATACGGCGCCCGGCGGGCATGGCAAGTGGCGCAGCTTATCATATGACGGCCCATCTCCATTTAGCTGCGGCGGGCCTGCACGATATAATCTGCCCCTGTTCAATTCGAGTACCTCCCCATGACCAAGCCTGTTCCCGCGCCTGCGGAATCGCCGGTCGCCGACGATCACGCCGGCGACGAGCAACTGATCGCCACCCTTGGGCTGGAGTCCCGTGGCATCCGGTTGGCCAAGCTGGAAGGGCGGGTGTTCTTGCGCATGGGCGGCGTCATCGAGCACGCCGGTCACGCGGTGCCGTACAATCTGGTGCCGGCGCAGGGCGTGCTGGCCAAGGCGTCCAAGTGGCGCAAGATGGACCAGGACGCGCGCGGCCAGCTGTTGCGCGAGCGCGCCAGCGAGCAGGCGGTGGCCGAGTTGCAGGAGCACGCGGCCTGGTTTGTGGTTGAAATGGCCGAGGCTTGCGACGATTATGGCCTCGATCCGCTGACCTTCCTGCGGCCGCTGGCCGACATGGCGCTGGCCGAGCCGGCCGGCATGGTGTTCGACCGCATCCGCCAGCGCCTCGATCACGCAGTGGAGCGCCAGCGCGAAGAGCGCCACGCCGAGCGCACCAAGCAAAGCATCAACCTGGGCGAATACCCGGAATCGTTTGAGGTCGCGCGCCGGCTGCCGCGCCGCTTCATCGCGCTGCTGGGACCGACCAACTCCGGCAAGACCCATCGCGCCATCGAAGCGCTGGCGCATGCGCCCAGCGGCGTCTACCTGGCGCCGCTGCGCTTGCTGGCGCTGGAAAACTACGAACGCCTGCAGGCCACGCAAGTGCATGGCAAGCCGCTGGCCGTCAGCCTGGTGACCGGCGAAGAACGCCGCCTCGCGCCCGGCGCCACCCACGTCGCCAGCACGGTGGAGATGCTCGACACCCGCACCCCGGTCGACGTGGCGGTGATCGACGAGATCCAGATGCTGGCCGACCGTGACCGCGGATCGGCCTGGACCGCCGCCGTCTGCGGCGCGCCGGCCCGCACCGTATACCTGGTGGGGGCGCCGGAAGCGCGCCGTGCCATCGAGGCGCTGGCCGAGCGGCTGGCAGTGCCGCTGGAGGTGCAGGTCCTAAAGCGCAAGGCGCCGTTGTCGATGGAGCCCAGCGCAGTGCGCAAGATCGGCAACCTGCGGCGCGGCGACGCGGTGATCGCCTTCTCGCGGCGCGAGGTACTGATGTGGCGCGACCTGGTGACCGAGACCGGCATGTCGGTGGCGACCGTGTACGGCAACCTCTCGCCCGAGGTGCGGCGCGCGCAGGCGCAGCGCTTCCGCGACGGGACGGCGGACGTGGTGGTGGGCACCGATGCGATTGCGATGGGTCTGAACATGCCGATTTCGCGCATCATCATGACCACCTCGGTCAAGTACAACGGTTATGAGGAAGAGGAAATCCCGGCCGCGCTGGCACGCCAGATCGCTGGCCGGGCCGGCCGCTTTGGCGTCCATGAAGAGGGGCTGGTGGCCGGCTACGACGATGAAACCCATGCGGTGATGCGTTCGCTGCTGAAGGAAAAGCCGGAACCGTTGAAGACCACCGGCTTTGCCGTCGCACCCACCTTGGAACATTTGCACCGGATTTCATCGGTGACCGATGAGACCTCGCTGGCGCGGCTGCTGAAGCGTTTTGTCCACAACGTTGATGTGCCGGACGGCTTTTTCTATCCGCGCATTACCGAAGACCAGTTTGAACGGGCGGCGTGGCTGGATATTTTGTCTTTATCGGTGGAAGAGAAATTCATTCTGTCGCTGGTGCCGGTTTCCAGCAAAGTCCATTCGCTGCAGCACGCCTGGGAAAACTGGGCCAAATCGCTGTCGAATAAGCGCGTGACGCGGCTGAAAATCGATCCGTATTCGATGCGTGTCCAGTCGTTGCAGGAAGTGGAGGACAGCTGCCGCTTATATTCGGCGTATGCCTGGCTGGCCTATCGCTTGCCGGAGTTTTTCCCCGATACCGAAATGGCGCAGGAATTATCCCGCCAAGCCTCGGCCCGGGTTGACGCCATGCTGCAAGATCAAAACGCCGCCGCCCGCAAACGGCAGCCGAAACGTTATCGCTAGGCCGGCTTTCAATCCATGGTGCTTGCCGAACTATGTCCGCTTTGCGGTCGCCCGCTGGGGACGATGAATATCGATCGGCACCATTTAATGCCGAGGAAATACAAGGGCGTCGAGCAGTTCGCGATGCATAAGATTTGCCATCGTAAAATCCATTCGGTGTCTTGGAAGCGAGGGGGGTACTTCAGGGGACGAGCATTTTCGCCGCCTCTACCGGAGGGGCATATCGTTCGACCAGGCGCAGCAGGGTGCCGTCGTTGGCGATTGCTTTAATTAGTTCTCCCCAGCGTTTTGCTTCTTCTTTGCTGAAGTTCTTTTTGCTGATCAGGAGGTTGGCTGATTCCTTGGTGGTGGACAGTGACCAGTCCTCAATTCTGGCCTGGTCGTCTTTTAAATAATTGGAATAAACCAGTGGCGCGCCTACCATGGCCTGGAAACGTCCGGCCTTAAACATGGCATATAATTGTTCCGTGCTGCTCACTTCCTCCACTCGCGCGATATTGCGCAATTGCGCGATAAATTCGTCATAAGGTTTGCCGGAGTAATAGCCGCGCGCGACGCCTATGCGCAGATTGGGCGCAGCGATAAAATCAGCGATGGAATGAATATTGGGATCTACGCTTTTACTGAGGATGATGCTGTTTTTCATCCACAGATATGGCGTGGCCCAGGCGAAAGTGGTTCGTTCAGGCGTCGCCGCTGCCGATAGCGTCATATCCAGGCTGCCTGCCTGTAATTCCCCCCAGATTTGCGCGCGTATCATGGTCCGCAATGCAATTTTGCAGCCGCTGCGCGCCGCCATTTGTTCGGCGATGTCTTTGTCCAGGCCGGTTCCGGCATGGTAAAAATTGCCGTATTCATAGACGCCCAGGGTTATCGGACGCTCCGGGCAAGATGGGCCGGTTTTCTGCTGCGCCATGACTGGACCGGAAAAATACATGGCCAGTATGCCCACGAGCATCGGTTTGAGCGAAATGCGGCAGTACTGTGGCATGCTCGTTTCTCCGGGAGGGTAAGCGAGGGTAAGCGGCTGGGCATGAAGTGACTCTACCGCCAAGCATTCCGCAGGTCAATGTTGATGCGCTGATGACGGCTAGTGTGCGCTGGATAATTGCCTTGCCTTGTTCTACAGCTGCGCCGCCTGGCATGCATAGGCTCAATTCGTGCCGCCACCGTGTCGCACTCAGTAGCCTGTCGTGTAATACTATCGAAGTGATAATACTCTGTGGGGCAAAGCGATGGCAAAAAAAGCGAGCAATCCCAAGGTGGACGGCTATGTGGGCAGGGCGGAAAACTGGCAGGACGCGGTGGCGCAGCTGCGAGCGATCGCGCTCGACTGCCCGCTGAGCGAAGAACTGAAGTGGGGCGTGCCCTGCTATACCTTCGACGATAGCAACATCGTTTTGATCCACACGTTTAAGCAATATTGCGCTTTGCTGTTCTTCAAAGGCGCTTTGATGAAGGATACGGAAGGCATCCTGGTCCAGCAAACCAAGAACGTGCAGTCCGCTCGCCAAGTGCGCTTCACCGACGCGCAGCAGGTCGCCCGCTTGAAAGCGGTCCTGAAAGCCTATATACACGAAGCCATCGAGATCGAAAAAGCCGGGCTGACAGTGGACTTCAAGCAAACTGAAGAATTCGCGATGCCCGAAGAATTCCAGACCAGGCTGGCTCAAGCCCCGGCGTTGAAAGCCGCGTTTGAGGCACTGACGCCAGGCCGGCAACGAGGCTACCTGCTGCACTTCTCCGTCCCCAAGCAAGCCAAGACCCGCGAGGCCAGGGTGGCAAAATGCACGCCGCAAATCCTCAGCGGAAAGGGCCTGAATGATCAGTAGGCGTAGCCGCAAACTTCCGATTCGCCATATCTTTCGGATGCGAGATTGACGCCAAGCTGCATAGCCGCCAGCCGGCGCATGCCGCGCCACATGACGGTGTTTCCTGGTGGGGTATGGTTGGAGCGTGCGAGCTAGCTGCCGAGTTGCGCTATTTTTTCAAGATGGCGCGGCAGTTGCTCGCGGATCTCTTGCTGTCTTTTAGCCAGCAGTTGAGGAGATCAATTTCCCGCTGCTATCGAGCAATAGGTCTCACACCAGAATGCCAATCCGTAGCCATTGATTGGGACGGCAACGGCCCGCGACCTCTTGCAAAAGGTCATGCGGGCCAAGCGCCGCTTAAGCAGCAAACAGAATGCAACCCGCACTAGCGTCTGATATCGAGTGGGAAGAAGAGGCTAATGCCATTCGACTGACGTGGCTCATAGTATACGGGGGGTGGCACGTATACCGGCTGCGCATAGTGATACTGCCGCTGGTATTGGTGTTCGTATCGATACTGGTATCGAGCAGCATCGCGATTTTCATATGGCTCGCGCCGCCAATCTTCATCGTGATAGTCGCCGCGGCTATGCTCATTGGCACGGTTGCGCTCGTGATTATGTTCATCGCCGCCAGCGGCAAATGCCGATGAAATCGTCAGTCCACCAATGAACGACGTGAGGGCAAGTGCCAACGTCAGCCTATGGAGGTCTGTCTTTCGCTTACTCTTGTGCCAGATGGGGGATTCCATGGTAATTGCTTCCTTCCTTGTTTGAATGCTGAGCCAGCGACCGGCGTTGGTGGGTGCTGGCGTAGTCGGTTGCGTGGTCATTTTCCCGCAGCCTGGTGTTCATGGTGTTCATGCTCGTCATGGCGAAACAAGGCATCCGCTTCTTTTTTCTGCGGGGCCGACATGCTCGTGTATAGCGGTTCGAACACTGCCGTTAGTTTCTTGATGCCGGTCGCATGGGCCTCGGTGATCTCAGCATAAGACTTGAGATCGTCCAGCGCAGTCATCTCCTTGGAGTGACTAGTCCTGGTCTGGGTCAGCGCATCCATGGTTTTTGCGTCGTCGCGCATGACTTGAGCGACCTTTTCCCATTGCACTTCCTGTGTCGCCGTGATTTTGAGTTTGGCGTGCATGTCACTGACACGCAATTGGGCACGGTCCTCGTGAGCATCCTTATCCGCTGCAAGAGCAGATCCAGGGGCGAACGCCATGGACACGACTAGGGCGGCCGCTGTAATTAAGTGCACACGGATGTTACAAGATTGTTTGTCGCATGGTTTCATGTGATTCTCCAAGTTGAGTCAGTTGCACGCCTCGGTGAACTTCAAGGCGTGTCGTTTGAAGAGCTATTGTTCCAGTTCTACCATTGGTGTTCCCTTATCTAGGGCGCAGATGACTGGCCCCGAAGAACTGTCATTTGCAAGATGTCTGCCTCTGGCGCGACCGACCAATCATCAACCGTACAGTCAGCCGGCGTCGCAGGCGCAGGGGGAGGCCGTTTTTCCATAGTCGGGGTTCGGATAAAGGATGACAGTGGCATGGGTATGTCCTTTATCAGTGACGCTCATGGGCAACTCCACTCATTGGACGCTGAAACACCGGGCGCGTCTGTGCGGTAGCGCGCTAATGCTGGTGCACGACACGCGGCCACTGGGAATTGAAGGGGCGGGGCGCCAGGATCCGGACAGTGCCGACCGGATCGCGCTCGCCCGCCATGCCGAGGTAGGCACGCATGCGCTTGCCTGCGACATCCGGGCGCTGACCGCGTGGCTGAGCCACGACGTCCTCGCTCGACGCCTGGAAATGTCCGCCCCATATGTCCTGCTCACTGACGTAGTCGTTGGAGAAAAATCGATAGGCTGCTTGCGCCTTGGCCCAGTCCTGGCCGTCAAATGGCATGCCTGGGCCCATGCTTGTCCAAAACTGCTTGAGTAACAGCCGGAAGCGTTGCTTGAACCGTTGGCCCCGGAAATTACAGGCGGCGTTTTCTGTTAGCCATCCAGGTCTGCCCGTCTTGCGACACGACCGCAGGACGAGATAGGGATTCGTCTGGGCTCTGGCGTTCCCCGTCCATCATCTGAGCGCGATCAAATTCCTCATTCGGAAAAGTTAACGGAACTGTCGACGTAGACAAGCGCATTGTGGGTAATCGGACGGGCCGCAAAAGCACAGTCCGGTAGATTGACGAGGCTCGTTGCTAAGCGGCTAGCGTCACCCAATCAATTCAGCAACATTTCCAGCCGGGAACGTGTTAAATTTCACCGCTTAACGGATGAAAGGACGCACCGATGTTGCACCGCACTCTGGCTGGATCCATGCTGTTGGCGCTCGCCGCCGCCGCTCACGCTGACGTCACGCTGCTACAGGCCGGCACCTTGCTCGACAAGCCCGGCCAGGCGCCGCGCACCACTGCCACCATCGTCGTCGACGGCGGCAAAGTGCAGGCGGTGCTGGACGGCTACGTCGGCACCGAGCGCTATCCCGGTGCGCGCATCGTCGACCTGCGCCAGCGCTTCGTGCTGCCGGGCCTGATCGACAGCCATGTGCACCTGACCTCGGACCGCCAGGGCAGCGAAGGCGCGCTGGCCGGCGTCACCACCAGCCCGGCAGCCTGGGCATATGAAGCGGAAATGAATGGCCACAAGACGCTGGCCGCCGGCTTCACCACGGTGCGCAACCTGGGCGACGGCGACGACGGCATCACGCTGGCGCTGCGCGATGCCATCGCCAAAGGCTGGGCCACCGGCCCGCGCATCATCGACGCCGGGACGCCGATCTCCACCACTGCCGGCCACATGGACAACCGCCTCGGCTATGCCGACTGGGTGCAGCAAGAGATCCATACCGACAACCTGTGCGACAGCGTCGAAAGCTGCCGCCGCGCCGTGCGCAAGCAGATCGGCCGCGGCGTGGACGTGATCAAGATCGCCACCACGGGCGGCGTCAACAGCATCATCGGCGCCGGCGTCGGCAAGCAGATGTTCGACGACGAAGCCAAGGCCCTGATTGAAACCGCTCACCTGTATGGCAAGAAAGTGGCGGTGCACGCGCACGGCAAGGATGGCGTGGACCTGGCGCTGGCCAATGGCGCCAACTCGATAGAGCACGGCACCTTGCTCGACGAAGAGAGCGTCAAGCTGTTCCTGAAGACGGGCGCGTATTACGTGCCGACGCTGTCGACCATCAATGGCTACAAGGAGCGCCTGGCCGCCAACCCGGATGCGTATTCGCCGGCCGTGCTGGAAAAGATCAAGTGGCGCATCGGTATCACCGGCCAGTCGCTGAAGCTGGCGCATGCGCGCGGCGTGAAGATTGCGTTCGGCACCGATGCCGGTGTGTCGCTGCACGGCCGCAATGCCGATGAGTTCGAACTGATGGTGCAGTTCGGCATGACGCCGGCCGAAGCCATCAAGGCCGCCACCGTCAACGCCGCCGACCTGCTCGGCGTGAGTGCCGTGGCCGGCACGCTGGAAGCGGGCAAGAGCGCCGACATCATCGCGGTCGAAGGCAATCCGCTGCAGGATGTGACGGTGCTCAAGAAAGTGCCGTTCGTGATGGCAGTCGGCAAGGTCTACAAGGACGAACGCTGATTTAACGTTGCACATCTGCGGGAGATAAGATGGCCTGGATCATCGTCAAATATCTGTTAACCTCGGCCGTGGTCGTGCTGGTGTCCGAGTTTGCGAAACGCAGCGATCGCATCGGGGCGTTTGTCGCGGCGCTGCCTTTGGTCACGGTGCTGGCGCTGATCTGGTTGCACGTCGAGGGACAAGCGCAGCAGAAGATCGCCAATCATGCCTGGTACACGTTCTGGTATGTGGTGCCGACCTTGCCGATGTTCCTGGCCTTCCCGGCGTTGCTGCAGCGCTTAGGCTTCTGGCCGGCGCTGGCGGCCTGCGTTGTCATTACGGTGCTGTGCTTCGGCGTGTTCGCGATACTGGTTCGCCGCCTGGGCGTGCAACTGCTGTAAAGGGCAGCGCAGCAGTCCTAGCGGGCGGATGCCGCCAGCTGCGACTTTTGCCGGTAGCGCACGAAGCAGAACACCGGCAAGCTGGCCGCGCCCAGCGCCACGGCCCACAGGAACGATTCCTGGCCCACGCCGTAAAAGGCCCAGGCCGAATACAGCGCGGCCGCTACCGCGCTCACCAGCAGCAGCACCGGCTTGCCGCCAGCGCCGCGTAGCGTTCCGCGCTGCCACAGCTTGATCAAGCCCAGGCTGCCGATCAGGTACAGCGGCAGATTGGCCGCCGTCACCATCACGCTGAGGAAGGTAAAGCCTTGCGCCAGCGAGCGGCTGTAGTTCATCGCCACCATGGCGCTCGACAGCACGCCCATCAGCAGCAGCGCCGGTGCCGGTGCGCCGTGGCGGTTATGACTTTTCAGTGCGGCGGGGAACATGCCGTGGTTGGCGAACGACGCCGTCAACTCGCCGGCCACCATGGTCCAGCCATTGAGCGCACCGACGCCGCTGACGATGACGAACACGGCCAGCCAGCGGCCGGATCCGGCGCTCCAGTAGTGGCTGAGCAGGTCGACAAACGGCGCGCTCGATTGCGCCAGTTGCGACTGCGGCAGCAGCAGCAGCGGTATCGCCGACACCCCCACATATACGAACGCGGTAATCAGCGTGCCGGCTATGGTGGCGCGCGGTATGGTGCGCTCTGGATCTTGCACCTTGCGGGCCGGGATGGTGGCGCACTCCACGCCCAGCATGGCGAACAGCGATACCGTACCGGCTGCTGCGGTCGCCTCCAGCGACAAGGGCGTCGACGGCAGATGCGCCACGTAGGCATGGGGATCGCTGAGCAGCACCAGCGCGCCCAGCAGCATCACCGCCAGCAGGGGCAGCAGCTTCATCAGCGTAGAGGCCACTTGCACCCGCCCGGAGGTGCGCGCGCCGCGCAAGTTGACCAGCACGCAGATCCAGATCAGGCCCAGCGCCAAGGCCGGCGCCAGCAAAGGCGTGCTGCTCATTGCCGGAAACAGCGCCGCCATGTAGCCGACCACGCCGACCACCAAGGTGGCATTGGTGATCCAGGTCGACACCCAATAGCACCACATGACAAAGAACGCCACGCCGCCGCCGAAGGCGCGCTGCGTGTAGCCGTAGGGACCATCCTCGTTCGGCAGGGCGCGCGCGAACCGGGCGAACACGTAGGCGATGAAGGTGCAGCCCAGCACGGTGATGGCCCAGCCCAGCAAGGCGTTCATGCCATACGGCGCCAGCGAGGCGGGCAGCAGGAAGATGCCCATGCCGATCACATTGCCGACGATGAGCGAGGTGCACATCCAAAAGCCCAGCTCCTTGGCGGGCTTATCCATGTCGTGCATAGGCTGCGCGCAGCAGGTTCTGGAAGTGCCAGACGCCGCTTTCACGGTTGGGATTGAGCCGTCCGGCGCTGTAGGAACCGGACGCCAGGCCGCGCTGCACATGCTCGCAGATGTGGATGTCTTCGGTCTGGATCTGGTCGCTGAAGGCTTGTTCGGCTGCGATGCGCGCCTGCACTTGCGGCTCGTCGGTATAGTAGTAATCGAATTCGACGATGCAATGGCCATGCCCGTCCGGCAGGATGCGGTTGGTCTGCAACCGCCCCGGCGTAATGTTGAGCATCAGGTTCGGGTAGATGAAGTAGTAGAACGCCTGACCGTCGCCATAGATGCCGTCGTTGTTGCGCAGCGGCGAGTGCTGCAGCGAATACCAGTCGTGCAGCTCGGTGTCGTAGACGCGGTAGTCCAGCACCTTGGACAGGCCGGGATGCACGAAGGGCAGGTGATAGCCTTCGAGGAAATTGTCGACGTAGACCTTCCAGTTGCATGCGATGCGGTAGCTGTCGCGCTTGGCGTAGCGCATGGTGCTGAGCTCGAGCGGAGCGATGCGTGCGGCGATATGCTTGAAAACGGTGGCAAAAGGCGGCGTGTCGTCGGTCAGTGCAACCAACACCAGGCCCTGCCACAGCTGCACCTGCACCCGCGGCAGGCGGATCTCGGCCAGGTCGAACTGCTGCGCGCCTTGCATTTCCGTGGCGGCGCGCAACTGGCCGTCCAGCGTGTAAGTCCAGCCGTGGTATTTGCAATGCAGCGCGCGCGCGCCGCTGCCGTTGCAGGTCGCCAGCGGGCCGGCGCGGTGGCGGCAGACGTTGTGGAAGGCGCTCAGACTGCCGTCCGGCTGGCGCACGATGAGGATGGGTTTGCCGGCGATCTCGCAGACCACGTGATCGCCGCTATCGCGCAGGTCGCCGGCGTGAGCGGCCAGTTGCCAGCTGCGGGCGAAGACTGCGCGCTGCTCGACTGCCAGCCAGTGCGGATCGTTGTAGAAACTGGCGTGCAGGGCCTGCGCCTGCTCCAGTGGCTGGGTGCGGCAGTATTCCGACAGCGACATCAGTGGCTCCTCGGGCAGCAAAGATGTCACTTTCGCATAAAACCTTGATAACGGGAATGGGCAGTTTAAAAATGGCGCTTGCAGTGCTGCTCCTGTTCCTGCTCCGGCTCTTGCGCCCCCGGCTCCCTGCGCTTGCCGGCGCATCTCGACAGGCCAGCCAAGTCTGGAAAGACCGGTCGGCGGCCGCTTGTGCCGGCGCCGCATGCCGTGCCCGCGCGCACTTCGGCCAAGGCGAGGCCGGGCGTGGTGGCGATTTCCAGGCTGTGGCCGATCAGCCCTTGGGTCAGCTCGGGCGCATGAAGTTGCTGGCTGTTAACGCTGCCAAGATAGCCACGCGTGCGCCATCAATCCGTCCAGGTCGGCTATCATAGCGGCCGGTCGGCAAAGTCATCAGCAATTCGCTTGCGTTGGGATGGATTGTTGGGCAATTAAACGGCATGGCAAGGGATGGGAATGAATGGTGTAGTGGGAGCACCTGGACCGGATGACGCGGTCCAGCCGCAATTTGGCTTGATTAATCTGTTGAAGGCAGGTGCAGCGCAGTTGATCGTGCTGCACCACCTGGCGTTTTATGGCCCCATGGCCGACCATGTGCGGCCCGTGCTGCCGGCAGTGATCGACTGGCTCGACATCCATGCGCGCATTGCCGTGCAAGTGTTCCTGGTCGTCGGTGGCTTTCTGGTGGCCAAATCGCTCACGCCTGCGGGCCATCCCGGGCTGTCCGATCCTTTGGGGGCGATCTGGCGGCGCTATGCCAAGCTGGTGCCACCGTTCATGGTGGCAACGCTGCTGGCGGCGCTCGCCTCGGCCTGCGCCGGCGCGTGGATGAGCCACAGTTCGATTTCGGCGCCGGCAACCTTGAGTCAATTGAGCGCGCATGCGCTGTTGCTGCATGGCGTGCTGGGATATGAATCCCTGTCGGCCGGCGCATGGTATGTCGCCATCGACTTCCAGTTATATGCGCTCATGGCCTTGCTGTTATGGCTGGCCGGCCGCATGGCCGGCGCGCGCTTGCTGCCGTGGCTGATGCCGCTGGTGGTTGCGCTGGGCGTCACGCTGTCGCTGCTGCACTTCAACCTCGATGCGGGCTGGGATAACTGGGCGCCGTACTTTTTCGGCAGCTATGGCCTGGGCTTGCTGGCGTGGTGGGCCAGCGATCCCAGCCGCAAGCCGGGTGCCGTTGCGCTGCTGCTGGTGATGGCGCTGCTGCCGGCTTGGGCTGGCCTGGTGCTGGAATTTCGCAGCCGCATCGCCTTGGCTGTGGCGGTTGCCTGCGTGTTATTCCTGTTCGGCCGCGTCAGGACAGTTTCCAGCGGCCGCGCATGGTCGGTGGTCAACCGCCTGGGGCGGATATCGTATTCGGTGTTCCTGATACACTTTCCCGTTTGCCTGTTGGTGAACGCTGCGTTCACCCGTTTTGTTGCGGCCGAGCCCGAGTTGCAGGGGCTGGGCATGCTCGTCGCGTGGGCCGCCAGCCTGCTAGCCGGTGCTGCATTTTTCCGCTGGGTGGAAGTTCCGCTGGGCCGCGTGGTGCAGTTCGCTACCGAGCGCGTCGTGCTGCGCCCACTGCCGGCCTAGGCCGGAAGGCGCGCGGGATGGCCCTTTGCGAGCCGCGCAGCTTAGACATACAATGACGCCCCACTGGGATATTTATACGCCCCGGGATAGATAAACAAGGAAAATAATGACTTTACCTCAATACATTACGATCAACGGCACCTCCTACGCGTCCGAGAACCTGAACGATACCGCAAAAATGCAGGCGGCCAATGTCCAGGTGGTCGATACCGAACTGGCCCGTCTCCAGCAGCAGATCGCCATTGCCCAGACGGCACGCAACGCCTATGTCACCGCGCTGATTGAAGCAGTAAAAGGCCGCGCCGAATCGGCTGAAGCCCAGCCGCCTAAAAAACCTCGCGCCCCGCGCAAGCCGAAGGCCAAGGCAGAGGCGTAAGATGGAGCGATGTGCAGCGCGCCTGCTGGTCCGCAGCTGGCGCGGCTGCATAAGCTGAGCGCCTGATGGCGACGCTCCAGTCAGCGCGCCGCTTGAGCAAGGCGCTGGACTCGGATCAATGACCTACTGAAACAGTGGCTCAGAACGCGTTGCGGGCTGCCGGTGACGCCTCCTATCCATCGCGACTGCGGGCATATCCCCGCTGCGGACGAAACGGTAGGGCTCGGTGTCCACCCGTGGGGCGCCGATCAGCATCGGCCATTGAGCAGCCCAGGTGCGGCCCGGCCCGGCAACGGCCTGTTCTGGTTTTTCCGTGTCGATGACTTCGACAGCGCCTTGCCTGGGGCGCGCAGCTTGGTCGAGCGCTTGCAACAGGCAGCCATGGGTATCCGAACCCGGGAAGCATGGGATTCTCGCTCGAAGACCCCGACGGCTATGACGTCACCATCAGTTCGTTCAACTCAATCGCATAGGACATGGCAACGATCCAGAATAAGACTTGCCGTATGGTCATTTTTGCGCAAAACTACAGCGCTTCATCGTCCACCTATGAAAAGGTCAGTCCATGCCCATGTCCTCCGCACGTTTCCCGGCGCTTGCCTGTGTTCTCCTGATTGGCCTGCTCAGCCTGGGCGCAACAGGTCCCGCCAGCGCGGCGGACAGCAAAGCTGAAGCCAAGCCCGAAGCCAAGTCCGAAGCCAAGAGCGAAATCGAGCTGCCGCCGCTGTCCGACGATAAGAAAATCCACCAATCCATCACCCTGAACGGCAAGGTGCTCAATTACGACGCGACCGTGGGCGCTATCAAGGTGCGCGACGCCAAGGGCAAGGTCACTGCCGAAGTGGTGTACACCTCCTATGTGGTGCCGGGCGAAAATGCCAAGCGTCCCGTCACCTTTGCTTTCAACGGCGGGCCGGGCGCGGCGTCCGTGTATCTGAACCTGGGCGCCATCGGCCCCAAGCGCGTGCAGTTTGGCGACGCCGGCAACGTGCCGTCCGATTCGTCCGAGCTGAAGGATAACCCGGCCAGCTGGCTGGACATGAGCGACCTGGTCTTCATCGATCCGGTCGGCACGGGCTTTAGCCGCTCGCTGGAAGACGCGGACAAGACCAAGGCAGATTTCTACGCCACCGAAGCGGACATCAAATACCTGTCGCGTGTGGTGTATGACTGGCTGGTCAAGAATGGCCGCCTGCGTTCGCCCAAGTTCGTGATGGGCGAATCCTATGGCGGCTACCGTGCGCCGCGCATCGCCTATCACCTGCAGACGCAGCTGGGCGTGGGCGTGAAAGGCTTGATCATGGTGTCGCCATATCTTGACCCGGTCGCCATCGGTGACGACACGGCCCTGTCGCCGCTGCCGTGGATGATCGCGCTGCCGTCGATGGCTGCCGTGCAACTGGAAACGCAGCGTCACCTGACGCCGGCCGCCATGCAGGACGTGGAAGCGTATGTGCGCCAGCAGTATGCGCTGGACCTGTTCGCCGGTCGCTCCGACCCTGCTGCCGTCGAGCGCCTGGTGAGCAAGGTGTCGAGCCTGACCGGGGTGGACGCGCAAGTGGTGGGCCGCCTCGACGGCCGCCTCGACATTGCGACCTTCCTGCGCGAGGTGCACCGCGCCGACAAGAAGATCGGCTCCGTCTATGATGCCAACGTGACTGCCTGGGATCCCTTCCCGGGATCGGCCGAGCGCAATTCGGGCGACCCTATCCTGGACGCGCTGATCGCGCCGACCACCAGCGCCATGGTGGACTTCATCACGCGCGAAGTGGGCTGGAAGACGGAAGCGCGCTACAACGCCCTGTCCTACGAGGTGAACAAGGCCTGGGACCGCGCCGCCACCAACAAGGACAAGCCGGTCAGCGACCTGCGCAAGGCGATTGCCAACGATCCCAATATGGGCGTGCTGATCGTGCATGGCTATAACGACCTGTCCTGCCCCTACTTCGCTTCGCGCCTGATCATCGACCAAATGCCGAAGATGGGCGGCTCGCCGGTGCACCTGGCGGTCTACCCAGGTGGCCACATGTTCTACAGCCGCGACGCCTCGGCGCAAGCCTTCAAGCGTGACGCCAAGGCCCTGTACGGCCTGTAAGCGGCGCAACTGGCTGGCCGCTTCGACGGCCGCTCGGCGCGGAAAACACCAGCCCACCAACCGGGTTCGTGGTATTTTTTAATGCGTCTTGGCAGGCGCTTGAGTATTGCCCTCCAGCCGGACAGCGATTCTTATGCCCAGCCGTACAGCCAATGGCAAGTTGCAGCGGAGCTCTGTTCACATGCGCGGCCAACCATTGCGCCAGCCTTAGCGCACCAGCGGGATCAATGTCAGGCCAGCGGCGAAGAGTATATACAGCAATCCAAACGCCGCCATGGTTCTAGGCTGGAGCGCTCCCCGCTGCAAGAAGTAAAACAGACCTGCGATCGAGAGCATGGTCACGACGCCAGCCCACAGGAGCGCGCTTTGCAGCAGCCATGGTGTGAACAGCAGGCCGAGAGCACTTGGTATCGTGGCCTGTATCATCATCGCGCCACTGATGTTCGCCAGGGCCAGCGCTTGCTTGCCCTGACGCACCCAGATCACTGCGTTGAGTATTTCAGGCAGCTCGGTGGCAATCGGGCTGAGCAGCAGCGCGACCAGTTGGGGCGACAGTCCTAGCCACGGACCTAGGGCGTCGATCTGGTGGACGAACACTTGCGAGCTCAGGAAAATCACCACCAGGGCCGCCACGGTCTGAAGGACAGGCCAGATGCGCGCCGGCACGCGATCTTTCGCTCGCATCTTCAGCGGCTCCAGATCATCGGCGTGTCCGACTTCGCCGTCGGCGCTCATGGCCTGGCGCACATAGGCGGCGTAGGCCAGCAGGAAAAGCAGGCCCAGCCAGGGCTTGATCGCAAAGGCGAGCACGCCCAACGCAATCTTGAAGACAAAAATGAGCATGAACCATTGCTGGTCGTGCGCCAGCCGCTGGCGGGTAGCTGTGGGCAAAAACCGCTCGCCGATCTGATGTCTGTTCAGCAGGAAGATAGCGCCGACGACGGCATAGGCTATCGTCGCCAGCACCAGTGGGCCGCCGATCGCAGCGCCGACGCCGATCTCCTTTTGGGCATCGTTGCGGCCGAATACCACCGCCACAAACGTGACGACGCTCTCGGGCAAGGCCGTGCCGAAGGCGGCCAGCACGGTGCCGGTCGCGTTCTTCGACACGCCGAATTGATGGCCCACCCATTCGACCCCGTTGACGAAGTATTCGCAGGAGAGATAGATGACGGCGGCGGAGCCCAGCAACAGCAAAATGGTGGTCAGCATGGTGCCACCGCCTCGGCGCAGGAATGGGACAGGAAATCGGCGCACACGCAGAGCATGGTCCAGAGGAGCAATAGGATATAGGGCATGGGAACAATCGGGGGCTGGGCGACATACCGATGGCAAGCCTACTCCGCCCGGCCCCGGTGGGAGTGACTTACCATAGGTCTTGCCAACGTGGTGTCGCATATGCCATGGCGATGGGCGCCAAGTATGTTGACATATGCCCTGCGCTCGATGCGCAGGCGGCTACTCCCCTAAGGAGCACAAATTGTATACCGCGATTCTCGTTCCTGCAACTTTTGCAAGCGCGCCCCGCCATCAGGCAACTAGCGTAGCAGCGTTGTTGCTTGGGTTGACATGGGCAGTGAAGTGAACTATATTTCGCACGTTTTCATTTTCTATGGAGTCCCTTCGTGGGTACTTGTTCAGGCAGTTGTAGTTGCCAGGTAGTTTCCTTGGCTCTGTCCCGGTAAGATCACGCAAGAACTCTCTTGCCGCCATCTTGCTACGTGCAGATGGTGGTGTCCCGGCCATATCGACGTCCGTCGTTACTGGCCCGTCTACTCCCTCGCTACATACATTTCGCAAAAGTTCTGGCCATATGGCTAGCGTGTCCGCACGACGCGCGTCAGCTACATCGGCGTTGGCTCGCGTATCCGTGATCTGGTTCCAGCACGGGGCGCGGCTGTGCTTTGCCTGAATGCCCGACCACGTAGCGCTTCATTGCTGTGCTGCACCGCTAAAGTCATGGCCATGCAAGCCAGCCATGCCATAGGCATAGATGGATAGGTCAACCTGCTCGCTATCGGCAGGTTTCGAATAACGCACCGGAGTAGCGCCATGAACGATGACAGTTGTCGTCCCCAACCACGCAGTTTCTTTTTTGAAATCGTGTGCCGGGCAGCTCACTCCTTACGCCTTGGTTCCCCTCTTTGCTCACCTACTATTTGGTGCGATCGATTGCGTGATTGAGCAGCTGTGCCGGCACGCCCCTGCTTTAGGAGCAGCCTCATGAATTTCGCCTTACTCGTCTCCAACCTGCCTATGGTCTATGACCAGCTCGCGCAGCATGCCCCCAGCCAGTTGGCACGGCCAGTCCTGAGCGCGGCCATCGTGCGCACCGTTGCGCGCTGGCTGGGCCGGGCGTAACACCATCATCAACGCAGCGGCAGCGGCCAGCGCTGCCCCGTTTAATTTCTGGCTAATTTCTGGCATTTCGAACGCGCGGTAGCCGACTCGGGCCGGCGATCGACATGTCTGATCTGGAGAATACTATGTCAAAAATACACACGGAAACGGTGCTCGACCGCGCCCATATCGGTGACATCCGCGGTGCGTTCGGTACCATAGGCCGCGCTGACACCGGCCCACGCCAAGGCTGGTGGACCCGCGTGCGCACCTTGCTGGCGATCCTCGGACCTGGCTTGATCGTTATGGTCGCCTATAAAGTCTGCCAACTCGCTTACTGATGCAAGCGGGGCGTGCACGGTGCGCGCCCCCTCGAATAGTCAAATTATTGGAATTGCCGATGGTCTATCGCAAAAAAACAATCCGCCAAGCTGCAGTGCTGCCTGCCGTCGCCGTATGCGTCGCTCTGCTCGGCGCGTTCTTCAATCTGAGTGTCCGCGCCGCCGATGATGTAACGGCGTCGTTGGCAACTGCGACGCTTACACCTGCGACGCTTACACCTGTGATGCTCACACCTGTGATGCGCCCCTCCGCCGACGCGGCAGGCGACGCGGACGAAGAGCTGTGGGCTGTCCACGCTCAGTTGAGCAACATCACGCAGAAACACAATCAATTTAATGCGCCGTACAGCGGTCCGAACAGCCTATCGCCGCAGCGGCGCGTTGACGAAACGTCGGACATTACCTTGTTCGCTGGCCTGCGCTTGTGGCGCGGCGCCGAACTGTGGCTCAATCCAGAACTGGACCAGGGCTTCGGCTTTGACAATACGCTAGGCGTTGCCGGCTTTCCCAACGGCGCCGCTTACAAGCTCGGCGCCAATACACCGTACTGGCGCCTGCAGCGCGCTGTCGTGCGCCAGCTAATACCGTTGGGTGGGGCCGTGGCAAAAGTGGCATCGGCGGCGAACCAGCTGGCGGGCAGCCAAAGCGCGGATCAACTCATCCTCACCGTGGGCAAATTCGCCGTGGTCGATCTGTTTGACACCAACACCTATGCGCATGATCCACGTGCGGACTTTTTGAACTGGAGCATGATCGATTCCGCTGCCTTCGACTATGCGGCCGACTCATGGGGCTATACATTCGGTGCCGCTGCCGAATGGCAGCAAAGCTGGTGGACGCTACGCGGCGGCGTATTTCAATTGTCGGCCGTTCCTAACGGCAAAGTGATCGGCCTGCACGCCAGTCAGTACGAGTTGCTGGTGGAGGCCGAAGCCCGTCATCAATGGCACGGCCATGCCGGCAAGGTCAAGTTGCTGGCCTATACCAATCACGGCAATATGGGCAGCTACCGTGATGCTCTGGCGCTGAGCCGGCAAACGGCATCGACGCCGGACACTGCGCGGGTACGCCGAATCTCCTCCACCTCAGGGATGGCGCTCAACATCGAGCAAGAACTGGCGAACGAGCTGGGTGGGTTTGTTCGTCTGAGTGCGCACCGCGGCAGCAAGGAAACCTATGAATTTACCGACGTCAACAGATCGCTGGCGCTCGGCTTGTCGCTGCAAGGGGCACGTTGGGGACGTCCCGACGATACGGTCGGCGCCGGCGCAGTGGTGAACGCCTTGTCCGACGAGGCGAGGGCCTATTTTGCCGCTGGCGGCCTCGGGGTGCTGGTTGGCGATGGCCGGCTGCGCTACGCACCGGAAAAAATCGTTGAATTTTATTATGCCTTGCATCCATTCGCACACCTGACGCTGACCGTGGATTATCAGCACGTGCTTAGCCCAGCCTACAACCAAGACCGTGGCCCGGTATCGATTTACGGCGTGCGCGCGCACGCCGAGTTCTGAGCGCCCGCACAGCAGCGTCGTCTACGATGGGCGCTGCACGAAACCCAGCAATATTCGCCCGTGCCCATGGCCGACGCCGTGCCCGGCGGGCGGGGAGGTCACACTGACTTCCACGCTGGCTTCCACACTGACTTCATCAACACGCGCGCAGAAAAGGGACGCGATGGAAATCCTGCAGAACCTCAAGGCGGCAGCCTTGCTCAACACCTTAGCTTGCCTGCTGGCGGCTTTCATACTCGGCTCGGTGATTGGCCTCGAACGGCAGTATAGGCAGCGCAATGCAGGCTTGCGCACCAATGCGCTGGTATCGGTTGGCTCAGCCGTGTTTGTCGATCTGGCCAACCGTCTTGGTGGTCATGAAGCCGCTGTGCATGTGATGGCCTATGTGGTCTCGGGCGTAGGTTTTCTGGGCGCCGGTACGATCATGAAAGAAGGCGCCGATGTGCGTGGCCTCAATACGGCAGCGACCCTGTGGGGATCGGCAGCAGTAGGGGCATGCGCCGGTGCGAGCATGCTGGCAGAAGCCCTGCTGGCAATGGCTTTTGTATTGGCGGCCAATACGCTGTTGCGGCCGATGGTGAACTGGATTAACCGCAAGCCCATCGATGAACGCAGCAGCGAGCTCACCTATACCTTGTGTGTGATCGCCGGCCGAGAGGTGCAGCAGTCGGTAATGTCTGCGGTTGAAGCTTTGCTCGAGCAGCATCGCTACCCGGTAGCCGATCTGCATGTGGAACCGTTTGGCGAGGACGACGTGGAAATCAATGCTACCTTATTGACGACCTCCGTCAGCTCCGACGAGCTCGATCATATCGTTGGGCATTTGCTGGCGACGGGTGATGTCAGGCAGGCGTTCTGGAATCCCAGCACGACGGAATGAACGAGCATGCCAAGCATAACCAAGTATAGGCGCGAGCGCCCCCAAAGGTCGGTATAGTGCCAGTACTTCAGGCGAACCCAACCCCAGCTGGCGGGCCTGCACGCCGTGTCCGCCGCTATTGTGGCGTTAGATAGTATATTCTTGCCTATGACTACATCATCGCCCCCCTTCGCTAGAGATCAACATTTCGCCGCTTTGATTTTTGGCGCATTAGGCGTCGTTTTCGGCGACATCGCAACCAGTCCGCTGTATGCGTTTCAAGCCGCATTTGATGAGCGAGGAATTAGCGCCACCGCCGAGAATGTGATCGGTCTGCTGTCGGTGACGTTTTGGGCGTTGATACTGGTGGTCTCTCTCAAATACATCGCCTTCATCATGCGTGCCGATAACAAGGGCGAGGGCGGCATCATGTCCTTGCTGGCGCTGGCGCGTAGCGTGAGCCGGACGCTGCCACGCTGGGCCTTTGTAACGGTGGTTTGCCTGGGACTGGGCGGCGCCGCATTTTTCTTTGGCGACAGCGTGATCACCCCGGCGGTCTCGGTTATTTCGGCGGTCGAAGGTTTGCAACTGGCAGCGCCTCACCTCAAGCCGTTTGTGGTTCCCATCAGCGTCGTGATTTTGCTGGGCCTGTTTTTTCTGCAGCGATTCGGTTCCGAACAAGTGGGTAAGCTATTCGGTCCTATCATGACTGCCTGGTTGCTGTCGATCGGAGCGCTTGGGATCATCTGGCTTGTGCGCTACCCCACGGTGCTCGCAGCGATCAATCCGCTTCAGGCCTGGGCATATTTTGGCAGGAATGGATTTCGCGGATTCGAATCATTGGGGGCGGTGGTCCTGGTATTGACTGGCGCCGAGGCCCTGTATGCGGACATGGGACATTTCGGCGCGCGACCTATCCGTACCGCCTGGTTCAGCCTGGTCCTGCCGTGCCTGCTACTGAACTATTTCGGTCAAGGCGCGCTGTTGTTAATGTCGGCAGACGCCGCTCACCAGCCGTTCTATAGCATGGTGCCGCCAGCGCTGTTGTATCCGATGATCGTACTGGCGGCCTTGGCCACGGTGGTCGCCTCGCAAGCGGTGATTGCGGGAACCTTTTCCATGGCGCGTGAAGCGATGCTGCTGGGATTTCTGCCCAGGCTGGACGTCGAACACACCTCGAAAGCGGTAGGCGGTCAAGTCTACCTTCCAGGCATCAACCTGCTGCTTTTCGTGTTCATTATCGGCGCAGTGTTCCTATTCCGGTCATCCGATGCGCTCGCCGCCGCCTACGGCATCGCTGTCAGCGGCACCATGACAGCGACGACGGTATTGGCGTTGCTGGTGGCGCGGCGCTCATGGCACTGGTCCTATATAGTATTGATCCCGATTGCACTGCTCCTGTTGACCATAGACCTGGCCTTTTTCAGCGCCAATATGCTCAAGATCGCATCCGGCGGATGGTTTCCGTTGGCGTTGGGTTTCACCATGTACGTGATCATGTTGACGTGGCATCGTGGCCGCGGCATCGTGGCGGAGCATATGAACAAGCCCATCGCGCTGGACGACTTTGTCGCGTCACTCAAAAGCCAGGCGCTGTCGCGGGTGGACGGTATCGCGATATTCCTCAGTGCCCATCCAGTTGGCGTGCCGAACGCGCTAGTGCACAACCTGAGTGCCAATCAAACCCTGCACAAACTTAACGTGATACTCACGGTCGACATTCTGGAGACGCCGAAGGCCACCCCGGAACAGCGAGTGACTCATGTGGCCTGCGGCGACGGCTTTCATCGCGTTGAAATGCGTTTCGGATTTGCCGAAGATACAGACATTCCAGGCACGTTACGCCAGGCGGCCATACCAGAACTGGATGTTGAGAAGACGCGGACTATCTATTTCGTCAGCCACGGGCAGGTGGTTGTAAGCAAGTTTGCCGGCATGCCGATTTGGCGCGCACGGCTGTTCGCGTTCATGATGCGTAACGCCTCCTCTGCCACCTCGCGTTTCCATTTGCCAGAAAATGGCTTGATCGAAATTGGCTCCCGGATCGATGTTTAATTTGCGCTTGGCTCAGGTCTTGGGCTCAGGCTTGCCTGGCTTAAGCAAAGCCAAGCGTGCGTCAATCTGCACGGTTTTTCCAGCGGAACCTAAGATGATATGTTGACAGTAAGGTTGACAGTAGCGTTGACAGTAACGTTGACGGTAAGGCGTGGGATCGCGCGCATGCACAGTTGCGGCAAGAATGGACGACCCGCAGCAAGAAGATATGGCCTCCAGCGACTTTGCTAGCTAGTTCTGTGGCGTAGAAAAAATCGCTCAGCTGAGCCTTGAGCGATTTTGCGTGCTGGGATGGGCTGTTTGCGATCGAGCAAGAAACGGCCGCCGGCAGTTGTGCCTCAATCTGTTGCGGATGACCGTGCTGGTGGCCTGCTCAGTCTTTATGTGGGAACAGGGGATCGACGACCCGTGCTAGACGCTTTGCCGTCCAGGCGGGTTCGGGGTCAGTCCAGCCATTGTCAACTAGATGACCATTGCGGTCGATGACGAAACTGACTGGTACCCGCCAAATCCGGCCGTATTCTCCTGCCCAGCTGCTGCCCAACAGGCCTACCGGAAAGCTGAGCTTGCTCGCGATGTCACGTACCTGAGGTAATTCGTCCGCGCCATCAAGGCTGAACGCCAGCACCCGGAGCCCTTGCTGGGCATGGCGTTCGGCGTATTCCGACAAGATAGCTAGTTCTTGCCGGCATGGGGCACACCAAGTCGCCCAGAAGGTAACGATAACCACATCGCCTTGCAAATCTTGGGTCGCAATACGCTGCCCGTTAAGTGTGTTTAGGACCAGCGGTGGCGCTGGCTTGCCCAGCTCCAGAGTGCCTGCCGACGCGGCGTGTGGAAGCACACTGGCAGCGCCAAGCACAAGCAGCAGCGAGCCCTTGAATAGGCTTTGCAGCCATCGGCGCGCCCTGGGTCTGGCGACGGGAGTATCCGTCATGGTTGACTGGCTATTTTGTACTGACATTATTTTCCTCCCTCGAAATTTTTTTGGACGCAGCCCGACAGGGGCGCTCAGAATGCGTAGCTTGCACCTATGGTCGCGCTCCAGCGTGGGAAGACCTGATATCCGTCGAGTTTGCTATACATGGGTAACTGTACAAAGCCATACAGCTGTACGTTTTTCATGACGCCCATGCTTAGGCCGGGGCTCAGATAGGCAACCGTGCCAGCAGTATCGGGACTGTCCGCTAAAGATCCCTGGTCGTGGCTTTTTCGGCTAAGGTTGATTTGCAATTGAGGAGTCATGTCGGGCGATGCTTCGTAACGCAGACCAAAACTGATCGTTGCTTGGTTGCCAGGGCGATAGTCTTGCCCGAACTGATGCAGTTTTTGTTTCACGGCGGCTTGGAATTGACCGCTTACAAAGGCGTCGAAATTCTGGCTCACCGGCTGGTAATAGTAGCCGCCAATGATCAGGTCGGTGCTGCCGGTGCCAAGCTGTAAGCTCGTGTCGAGCAGATTGCCTGGTGCCGTGTTTTGTGCCAAGGGGCCTGCGCTAAATGGCGTAGGCTGGTGTCCTGCTATGCCTGTGCCGTCGGCGTTCGGGCCGCCGTAGTGACCCGTCGGCAGTTTGACGCCAAGCTGCATGCCGAGGTTGTGGGTCGGTAGGAAGCCCTGATAGTTAGCGATCAATTTGAGGTCACCAAGGCCGCTAACGGTCGCACTGCTGAGTTGATCGGCCGTTAACGGATTGCTGGCCGCGCCGTAGGTCGTATGGCTGCGATCAATGTATGGTGCCATCAGCTTGACGCTCCAGTTCGCGTTCGCGGCGTACATCATGCTCAGCGTGGTGTAGCGGTTGATCGTGCCATGCTCGACTTCCTGATTGCCGCCCGCGTCGTTAATCGCCGCAACTTGTGCGGACGAAATTGCATGGGTGCCGAGGCGTAGCTGATTCTGATCAAGGTAGGTGTATTCCAGATTCATGCGCCAGCCAGCGGTTGTCGAATAGCCGGCGGCGGCGTCGCTCGAGAGCGAGCAGCCACAGGTTGCGCAGGCAAATGCGGCGGCGGGTGAGCAAATCAGTGCGGCAATAACTAAACGTTTCATTCCAAATCCTGTCGATAGTCAGTTCTATAAGTATTGAGTCAGGCCATGGCGGCTGTGGTACTGGCCGCTGGCGCCAGGCGGACACAGCGCTTATTCGTCAGCGCGCCGCCCAGCGAGCCTTGCCAGCAGTGGGCCTGCTTCCATATGGGAGTGCGCGTGGCCGTCACGGCGCTGGCGCGCATGGCGATCATTGGTCTGGCGTGACTAGAGCCGCAGATCAGGTCTTTGAGCTAGGCGTGTGCCGATCCGGAGTAACTACTGTCAGATGGGGCGGCGAAACAAGGGCCCAGCATGCCTCTGGCATTGAGCTCACTGCAGAGGTGGACGCTGCCCAGGCAGGGGAAGACGCTGATATGGCGGCAAGGTCGTCTCGGCGACGCCTAGGCGAGGACGGGAGGGCCGCGCGGATTTCCCTGAGACCAGGAAAATAGCGGTGTAGGAGAATGATAATTGAGTGGTGGGGGTATTGCCGCGCCCCCCGTCAGTGCGAGCGGTGCCGCAAACGCGGCCGGTAGCGGGGGCGTGCCGGCGTCACTTAAGCAGAAAGGGCAGTGCTCCAGATGGTGTAGCGCCGAGTCGATTGGTGACTTGGTCGGAGTGCTGCCGTCCGGCGCAATAAATTTTGCACCTTCAGTAGAACAGATTTCGATCCACTTGTTGTTGCTGCTCGTTGCCGTCAAGGCATGGGAAATCGAAGGAGCGAGCGCATTGAGCAGGATCGCTAAACATGCGATCCAAACCTGCCACCTTCTTTGTTTTAGAGATTTCCCCATGCCGGATATTATAGCAAGGGCATGCGCCGCCTGCGATATTGATACGGGCCGGCGCGGACCGGACGTTTTTCGCAGGAGCAGATAGGGGCCGGAACGCAAAAAGCCCACGAACCGGGTTCGTGGGCTTCCAGGATATTCTTGGTCGGCCGTGCGGGATTCGAAGCTGCGACCAAGGGATTAAAAGTGCGCTGCTTGCAACTGCCTCAGCTCGCCAAGCCTTTTTGCAACAGCGCGGCGACAACCACGTTGAGCTCGGCGCCTTGTTCGGCCGCCAGTGCATTGATCTGAGTCACCAGGTCGCTATTGAGTTTGACGGCAAACGGTACCAGGCCAAGCGCCTGGTCGAGACGGCGTTGCTCCCGGCGATCAACCACGACCGCTGCCTTGCCGAATTCGGCGCTGCCAGGAGCGACCATTTTGCCCATCAGTTTCTTGGCGTCGCTTTTTGCCATACCGGTCTTTTTCATGGGGATTCTTTCGTGGGTGTGTGGGGGGAAAGCAAAAAAAGGTTATACGCCAATGCGGATAACCTTTTTCTGTACTGCTGAATTCTTGGTAGGCCGTGCGGGATTCGAACCTGCGACCAAGGGATTAAAACACCCTGAAGCAGGGCTGCTTTTCTCACATTGGGGCCGCCTATTGACCCGGGAGCCGTAGGTATGTCCCTTGCTCCTCAAGCATTATATCTCAATGATACTAATTTGAGCTATTGGATCGCACCTTGACGGCGCTGGAGCGGGCTGGATGCTATTGTATCCAGCCCCGACCAGAGAGTGCGACCAGATGCCCCATTAAGCAATGAATACGGGCATTCTGACGGTCCCGATATGCACCGCCACCGACGGCGGCAGATTACACACTTTGCACACCTTCATTGCCGGTAACGGAATTGCTATCGAGCACCTAATTGCACAGTCTGCACACT
>FSZM01000064.1_pt1 | contig 57221 bp, 53 predicted proteins | sample 1638831 | NCBI WGS metagenome assembly FSZM01 (sample SAMEA3914813, study PRJEB12502) | metagenome | biome: forest; material: soil | place: Canada | collected 2011-07-07 | depth 0.3 m
CGCCCCGCTTTTGGGTTTCCCCGTTTTTACCCCCACCCCTCCCGCCGCTACTATTGCCGTTATTGTTCTGGCCGCCGCTGTTGCTCACGCCAGCGTTGGCCACCGAGGTTGAATTGACCCGCAGGCTGGACGAACCCTTGCGGATCGCGGTCAGGTAGTTCACCTGGAACATGCGGGTCTGCATGGTCAGCGGGCGGATGTAGATACGGCTGCCATCGACCTTGTAGTCGTAGCCATACATCTCGCGTACCGCATCGAGCGCCTCGAACAGCGTCACATCCTTCAGGTTGGCGGTGATGCTGCCGCTCACTTCCGGGTTGATCAGCATGTTGTAGCGGGTACCGGCCACGATGGAATTGAAGAACTGCTGCACCGGCACATTGTTGAACGAGACGCTGAAGCGCTCTTCCAGCACCGCGCGTGCCTTCGGCAGTTGCTCGGCCAGTTGCGAAACCGGCGGCAGCAAAGCCGCTTCCACGGCCGCGCTCTGCTGCGCCGGGCTGGGCTTGGCGGCGGCCACGGCCATTTCGTCGCTAATCTTGTCATAGGTGCCGCGCGTCGGCAGCGTGGAGCAGCCGTTCAGCAGCAGCGCCATGCCGGCCAGTATCCAGATTTTTTGCATCGATGTTGTTTGCATATTGCCGTCTCGGTTGTATCGCTTGCCTACTGTTTTTTGGGGAACAAGGTCAAGACCTCGTCCCTGCTGCCGCGCCGCAGCGTGACGCTGTCCTTGCCCACCTTGAGCAGCACGGCGCCGTCGATCTTGTCGCCGCGCCGCAGCGTCTGGCCATCGATCACCGCGATTTCGCGTCCGCGGGTACCGGTCAGCACCGACTGCAATTGCGGCCCTTGGCGGGCCGGTGCCGCGTCGGCCACGGCGCCAGCGGGCAGCAGTTGCGACTCCGGCGGCGGCCGGGTCGGATCAGTCAGCGATTGCGCGCCGGCCGTGGCGCCCAACGCCCCCAAGGCCAAACAGGCCAAAACCGCCAGCCAGGCCGGCAACATGGGTTGATGGCCGCATGGGGCGCTCATAGTTTCATCCATTTCTGATCCAGGCTGAGCGTGTACAGCGTCAGCGTCAAGCGCGAATTCGGGTACTGGCCGGCATCGAGCTTGGCCTTGCCCCAGAACAGCTGCACCGGCAAGGCTTCCAGCGCGTCCATGTAATTGACCATGTCCAGGTAGCTGCCTTGCACCACAATTTCCACGCCATGCCGGTACAGCAGCTCGCGCGGCTTGGCTGCGGCCGGCGCCACGGCCGCGGCCGACGCCGGCGCTGCGCCGGGGACGGCAGCCAGAACCGCCGGCGCAACGGCAGGCGCGGGCGCCGGCTTGGCGGGCGCATCGCCGACCATGGGCTCGCTCATGCCGCTCACCGGCAAGGTCTTCAGCGACATCAGGCGCAGCTTGCCGTTGCTGCGCAGCAGCTGCGACAACAGCGGCGCGATCTTGTCCGGCGCCACCAGGCCTTTTTGCATCGCCATCATGCCGGCCGTACTCTTGTCGATCTGCGCCTGCAGCGACTTCAGGCGCGCCCGCGCATCGGCGTCCGGATCGTTGGCATAGGCTTGCACCTTGGCGGAAATCTCGTTATCGATGCCGGCGATCTGGTTGTCTTGCTGGCTGATCTGCGCCAGCAGCACTTTCTGCCGCACCAGCAAGGGCTCGATCGACAGCGAGTACATCAGGAACAGCACCGCCGCCACTGCCGCGCCGAACACCATGAAGCGCTCGCGCAAGGTCATGGCGTCCAAGCGGGCGCTGAGCTTGATCCACAACGGCTTCATTGGGCGCCCTCCGCCAGCGTCGATTGCAGGCTAAATTCCACGTACGGCGCCAGCGCGCCGGCGGCAGGCACAGTGGCAGCCGCGGCTGCAACTGCGCCTGCAGACTCGGCCGCATCACCGGCTGCCGGCGCAGCTGCTGGAGCTGGCGCGCCGCGATCGATCTTCAGGCTGGCAAAGGTCTTGCCATGCATGACCTTCTCTGCCGTCAGGCGCACGATGTAACTGGGGATCAGCGCCGGCTGCATGGCCCTGCCCTGCACGCCGATGTCATGGCCGGCGCCGACGATGGTCAGCCCGGTCAGCCACAAGCCGTTGACGTTCTGGCGCGAAAACGCCCGGAAGTATTCGGAATAGCCGTCGGTATTGCCCAGCGCGCCGCCGCGCAGCACGCCCTCCACCTCATGCAGCGCTGCCAGCCGGGCTTGGGCGTCGGCCAGCTCGGCAGCGACCGCCGGACTCTTCTGGCGCGGCGCAAACTGCGCGTTGGCCTGGTTCAGGCGCGTCTCGCGGCCGGCCAGCAAGCTCTTGCCGGCGGCGGCGCGCTGCTCCAGCTCGGCCACGCGGTGGTTGGCAAACCAATCCATCAGCAGCAGCCCGGCGACGATGACGCCCAGTGCCTCGGCCATCGGCAGCGCCGTGAAGATCTTCTTTTGCTTGAGGAAGATGGGGTTGAACAGATTGATCTGCTGGCTCACAGCGTGACCTCCTCGTGCCGCAGGGCGGCGCCCAGCGTCAGGAAGAAGCGCTGTTGCTGGCCTTCATCGTCCTGCAGATCGGGCACCTGGCTCAGGTCGAACACATCCGACAGCGACATCGCTTCCACCGGCATGTACAGGTTGGACGCCAGGTATTCATGCAGCCCGGGCGAACCGGTAGGCGCCAGCAGCAGCCTGGCCACGTTCACGTAATGGAACTGGCGGTCGAAATGGTCGAGCGAACGCTGCAGCTCCAGCGCGATCTTGTCGTAGCACAGCTGCTGCTTGTCCGAATCGGGCTCCAGCAGCTGGGCGATGCTGACATCGATGCGGCGCGACAGGTAGAGCTCGGCCTTGTGGGTAATGGTCAACAGCCCGCCGTCGGCATCGAACGATAGCAGCGCCAGGCCGCGGCCATCTTGCTCCAGCAGCGCCGAGATATTGCGCTGCGCCATTTCGGGAATGTCGATCACGCTCAGCGCGATCTTGGCCGCGTCGAACAATTCCTGGCGCGACTGGATCAGCGCGTTGCGCGCGGCAATCGCAAACATCGAGTGGCCGCGCTGCGGCGCGCCGGTATCGACCGGGATGTCGAGCACGTCGATGGTGGCATCGTCGACATGGAAATCGAGCATATCCTTCAAGCGCCAGCGCACGGCGGTTTTCAATTCATCGCGCGGCACGTTGGGCGCATCGACCGTCAGCAACTGGTATTCACGGCCGCCGAGCATGGTGCCGCAGCGGTAATTGGCCGCATGCAGGTCCCGGCTCATGCGTTCGAGCACCTCCGGCGCATGCGCCGGTTGCGCTGGATAAAAGGCCGACAGCGCCACTGCCGCCTTGCCATCGCGCACGCGCTTGACGCTGCCGACACAAATACCGTCGCCAAGAAAGGTGACTGTCAACCAGCCGTCATTTTTTTTCGCTCGTGAAAAGAATCCCATGCCTACGGTCTATGTAGTGACTGACGCGAAGTTTACGCGCTAATTGATTGATTATATTCAAGTTACAACATTTTTTTGCGGCTATACACACTGCGCCATCAAAAATACGCACATTTCCACACAGCTTGCGCCTTTAAAGCTGCACCTCGACCACGCGCTGGACGTATTCGGCACTGGGATTGACCGTATTCGGGCAACCCAGTGCGCCGGCGCCGGCGTTGGCATTGGGCTCGTTGCAGGCCGTCGAGCGTATCCAGAAATGCTGCAGCGTGCCCACCGCCGTCGGCGAGCCGCAGGTGACGGTAACGCTGAAAGCAGTCAGCACGGTATTGGCCGTGGCTGGCATCTGGAAGGTCACGCCGCCGGCCTGGTTGCGCGGGCAAGCCAAGGTGGTGGCCGGGGTGGGCGGGTTGGCGCCGCTTTGCAGGCCGCTATACAAGGCCCACTCGATGCCGGCCCGGGCCGACTGGTAGGCGCGCGCGCCCTGCTGGTCCTGGGCTGAGCTCGCTTGCTGGGTGGTGATCAGCGAGACCACGGCCACGCCCAGCCCGGCCAGCACCACCAGCAGGAAGATCGCCGTAACGATGCCGATACCGGCCGACTTGCGGCGTGCGCGGGCGCGCGATTGCAGGGGCCGCATCATGGCGTGTTCTCCACATTGACTTGCTGCGCCAGCTGGACCAGCTCCGTGCTGTTGGCACGCCCCACCGACAGGCTCAGGCTGATCAAGCCGTGCTGCAAATTGATGGTGTTGCCGTAGGAGAAGCTGCAGTTGCTCACGTAGCTGGCCAGCAGCGCGTTGCTATTGGCCAGCGTGGCCGGATCGATCTGCGCCGCTTGGAAGCCATAGTTCCAATAGCGCCGCAGTTCCGGCACCCCCGTGACGGCATTCGGTGCACAACTGAAGGTGACCGGCTGCTTGACGATGTTGAAGCGGTGGGTGGGCGAAGCATTCGGCACGCCGGCCGCGCCCACGGCAAAGGGATTGTCCTGCATGCTGATGATCTGGTTGACGCTGTCGACGCCGCTCACCTGGCTGCGGTTACGTGCCGACGGTGCCGACGCATAAGCATCGGCGCCGGCGTATCCGGGGCCCAGATTGTAGACCACCACGTAGTCGGGGTTGGCCGGATTGGCCACGATGTTGTACGGCGCCGCCGGCCAGTCGCTGACCACCTTGAAGCTCAAGTTGGCGTTGACAAAGTCCAGCACCGGCGTGCCCGCATCGTCCTCGGCGGCCAGATACACGCCGCCGGCCTTGGTCGGAATGAATTCCAGCAAGGTGGCGCTGCCGATGGTGGTCACGCGCATGCTGTTGGGCAGCGCGCCGTGCAATTCGCGCGTGATGCGGCGCAGGGCCAGATCAGCCACGTCGCTCATGTCGGCGCGGCCGGCCGCGTCGACATAGTTCTGCACCGGCTGGCGGATGAACAGCACCATGATGCCGGCCAGGATGCCGGTGACGACCATGACGACGATCGCCTCCACCAGCGTGAAGCCGCGCTGCCGCCATCGAGGTGCGAGTTGCTTGGTTTTCATGGTACGGAATTGGGCGCGTAGCGGGTACGGTAGCCGTCCAGGGTAACAAAGTCGTTGCTGCCGCTGCCGTAGACGACCTTGATCATGATGTGGATCGCCCTCAGGTTCGCCGCCGTCAAGTCCGACGCTATCGGCATCGTGGCAGGACCGAGCGGGGGCGCCGCATCCAACGCGACGGTGACGGTAAATCCATTCAACGGCAGCGCAGCGCCAGTCGCATCCGATAATTGGCCTGCGCCATTGAGGAACATCTGCTGCGGACTTTGCGCGTTGCCATTACTACTATAGTCGCTGACGTTGTCATACGGCCGGCCGACACCGCCGGCCTCTTGCCCGAGTACCTCGGCCTTGCCACTGGCGCACTGCCCGGTGCCGGTCGCCGTCGCGGCGTTCGGGTCGGTCGGGTCGCAATAGGTAAAGCGGGCCAGTTCGACCTCTTCCAGATACGATTCGGCCAGCAGCAAGGCTTGCTTGCGGCGCACTGGATCGGCACTGGCCTTGGTCGCCAGGTTCAGCATCTGCAGCACGGCGACGGCGGCTATGCCCATGACGACCATGAAGATGATCAGTTCGATCAAGGTCAGGCCGCGCTGAAGGCCGGGCCGCTTAGTGGACATAGCCGGTTTCCGGTTCGAGCGTCACCACATAGTTGCTGCCGCTGCCGGTAAACGTCAGCGTCAACGCTTGCGTGAAGCTGGAGACATAGCCGTTCGGCGGGGCCGCGTCGGCGGCGTTGAAGGGTCGGCCCATGGCGTCAAAGAAGACAAAGCTGGCGGCACCGCCCGCCTCGGTGGTGCGCGAACTGGCCAGCGTCACGCTGGCCGGTTTGGCTTCGCACAGCCAGGTCGACACGTAGCTGCCGGCCAGCGTACATTGCGCCTGGGTCACCGTGCTGCCGCTGTTGGAACCGCCCGGAGCGCTAATGAGCGTAGCAGCGCCGCAGGCAGAAGCCGAGCAAACCGCAAAGCGGTTGCCGGTGGCGCTCACATAGATGGGACGGTTCTGGGCGATCGCCAGCTTCTGGGCGTAGCGCAAAATAGCCTTGGCCTGGTCGGCATACTCGCGCGCTTCGAACGTGCTATTACTGAAGAAGCGCTGAACCGCCACCGCGCTTAAAACGCCAACGACCACCATCACCGTAATCAGTTCGATCATGGTGAAGGCGGTCATGGAGCGCCGCTGCGCGCCGCCGGTGGCTATGCGGCGGCGCAGGCTCATCGCTGCGGCATCAGGCCCGGCATCAGCACTTGCTGTCAGTGATGGTGACCACCGGTGGCGTGGTGGCATTGACCGCGCCGGCATAGCTGACATAGCAAGTGAGCGCAGTGGCGGTGTTTTGTATGCTGGTCGGCACCACCACGAAGCCATTGACCGGGATCGCAGGAAGCGTGGCCGTTGCCGCAGCGCCGGCGACGCTCGCCGAGACTTGATAATCGGTGGTGCCGTTATTGATGCCGGCTGCGGCGCGGGTGTTATCGTCGCCAGCCGGATAGCCAAACGTCACGTTCACGTTCACGTTCTCGTGCGTAAAGGTGGTGGCGGTCGGCGCAATCAGCGACTCGCCATGCACTACCGCGACGGTCGAACTGAGTGCGCCGCGCACAGCTTGCAGCGACGCCTGGCGGGCGCTGCCGCCCATATCCGCGAACTTCGGCAGCGCCGTTGCCGCCAGGATGCCCAGAATCACTATCACAACGATCAGCTCGATCAGCGTGAAACCCGCCTGCGCCGGTTTGCGCATTGCGGTCATGGTTTGCTTGTTCATTGAAATCTCCAAAAATCGTCGGGGTCAGCTGGATCGCAGCTGAAAATTAACCAAGGATTTCACGCGGGCATTTATTGCGGCGCTATCCATACACTTGTTCAAAGGCCACACCATCAAAATCGGATGTGCCGGGCGGCTTGGCGGAATTCTTGGGCAAGCGCAACAATTTTACCTTGAATTTCAAGCGTTTCACGCTAGAACCTACAAAAATGTTTCTGTTATTTAACAAATAGACCAGCATTTTCTCGCGCCGGTCGAAATACCAGTTGCCGGCGGCAAGCGCCTGCTCGCTAGGCGCAAAGTACTCGCCCAGATAGTTCGCTGGCTGGTCCGACAACCAGGCCAACGGATTTTCTTCGGTCAACATCGTTAAATCCAGCTGCTGCCCGGGCAATCGGCCCTGCGCCAGCTTGATTGCCAAAGCGCTGCGCACATTGGCCACCACTTGCTGCAGCGCCACCTGCTCCGCCTCGCCCTGATAAAAGCTTATCCGTTGTAGCAACAGCGTCACCACAATCGCAAAAATCGCCGCCGCCAGGGCGAACTCAAATAATTTGAAGCCGGCTTGCCCATGCTGTTGCTTGATAGCGACAGGTGTTATCAAAGCCTCCATCGCGTTAGTTTTTCCGGCACTCATTTATGCAAGGCAGCCTTGCCCAGGTCCCAGATCGGCAGGAAGATCCCCAGCGCCAACACCAGCACCAGCGCCCCCAGGAAAGTGATCAGGATGGGCTCGATCTGCGCCGACAAGGTCTTCAATTCGTAATCGACTTCGCGCTCGTACATTTGCGCGATCTCATCCATCAGGTCGTCCAGCGCGCCGGTTTCCTCGCCGACGGCTATCATCTGCAGCACCACCGGCGTAAACACGCTGGCCGCCGCGGCCGTGCGCAAAATGCTGTCGCCGCGCTCGACGCCATCCCGCATCTGCTCGACCCGCGCCTGTAAATAAGCGTTGTCGACCGTCTGCGACACCACCGTCAGCGCCTGCACGATGGGCACGCCGCTGCGGCTGGACAGGGCAAAGCTGCGCGCAAAACGGGCCATGGTGCCCTTCAATACAATCTTGCCGGCGATCGGGATCTGCAACTTGAGCCGGTCCCATTCATAGCGCCCCTTGGCCGTCGCAATCCAGGCACGGCAGCCCCAGAACATGGCCACCACGACCACCAGCATCACCGGCCAGTAGCGCACCGTGAAGCCGGACGTGCCGATCAGGATGCGCGTCATCAGCGGCAGTTCCGCGTGAAAACTCTCAAACACCTTGACGAAGGCCGGGATCACAAAGATGTTGACGATCACCATGGCCGCGATCATGGCGAAGACCACGAAGCTGGGATAGCGGGTCGCGCCCTTGACCCGTTCGCGCATGTCGCGGTCGAACTCCAGGTGGTCGAACAGGCGCAGAAACACTTCCTCCAGCCGGCCCGTCATCTCCCCTACCCTTACCATCGACAGGTAAAACGGCGAGAACACCTCCGGGTGGCGGCGCATCGCGGCCGACAACTCGCGCCCCGAATCGAGCGACTCGCGCAAATCCTTGATGACCTTGGCAAACGCACTGCTGATCGCCGATTCCTGCAAGCCGGCCAGCCCGCGCATGATGGGCACGCCCGCTTTCAGCAAGGTATACAGCTGGCGGCTGAACAGCTGCACATCCATGGCCGTGACCCGCTTCTCGAGCAGCTTGCGCCACCAGGGATCGCCATTGTCGCCGGCGCTGGCAGCCTTTTTGCTCAGGTTGATCTCGATCGGCGTGACGCCGGTATTAAACAGCTGGTCGGCCACGGCGCCGCTGTCGGCCGCTTCCAGCACACCCTGCATCAGCTCGCCGCGCGCGTTGCGGCCCTTGTAGGCAAAGAACGGCACGTCAATCCTCGATCTGGTTACTGATGCGCATGGCTTCGGAGATGGTGGTGCGCCCCTGCACCACCAGCTGCACCGCATGCCGGCGCAAGGTCATACCGGCCATCTGCGCTTGCGCCGCTTTCAGGAAGTGCGCCGGATCCGGATGGTTGGCGGCGTCGACCACGGCGCTGGTCATTTCCAGCAACTCGTAGACCCCGGTGCGGCCGCGGTAGCCCATGCCATTGCAGTGCGAGCAGCCTGTGCCGTGGTGATAGCGCGCCAGGTCGACCTTGTCGCCCAATTCCAGGCGCAGCCATTCGTGCTCGGTGGCGCTCGGCGTGTACGGCGTGGTGCAGCTTTCGCAGATCATCCGCACCAGACGCTGCGCCAGCACCGCTTGCAGCGAACTGCCCACCATATAGCGCGGCACGCCCATGTCCATCAGGCGCAGCGGCGTGCTCATGGCGTCGTTGGTGTGCAGGGTCGACAGCACCAGGTGGCCGGTCATCGCGGCGCGCAGGCCGATCTGGGCGGTTTCCTGGTCGCGCATCTCGCCGACCAGCACGATGTCCGGGTCTTGGCGCAGCGCCGAACGCAGCACGCGCGCGAAGTTCAGCTCGATCTTGTCGTTGACCTGCACCTGGTTGATGCCGGGCAGCCGGTATTCAACCGGGTCTTCCACCGTGATCAGCTTTTTCTCGACCGAGTTCAGCTCGGCCAGCGCGCAGTATAAGGTGGTGGTCTTGCCGCTGCCGGTCGGCCCCGTCACCAGCACCAGGCCGTTCGGCCGCTGCACGATGGCGCGGAATTTTTCCAGTATGGCCTTAGGCATGCCGATCGCATCGAGCCGCAAGGTGGTGCCGCCCTGGTTCAGCAGGCGCATCACCACCGATTCGCCGTACTGGGTCGGCATGGTCGAGATACGCACGTCGATGCGCTGGTGCTTGACCCGCACCGCAAAACGGCCGTCCTGCGGCAGGCGCTTTTCAGAAATATCCAGGTCGGACATCAGCTTCAGGCGCAGCGCCAGCGACGGGGCGATCTTGATATCGGCCTCGGTCTGCAGGTGCAGTACGCCGTCGATGCGAAAGCGGATCTGCAGCCGGCCTTCCTGCGGCTCGATGTGGATGTCGGACGCCCGCACCTGGGTGGCGTCGTCAAACACCGATTGCAACAGCTTGACGATGGGCGCTTCGTCCAGATTGGGATTGGCGGCCAGCGCGCCAAAATCGACCGAGACGTCGCCCAAGTCTTGCTCCAGCTCGCGCGCCAGGTCGGAAATATCCTCGGTGCGGCGGTAGATGCGGTCGATCGCGGTCAGCACCTCGGTCTCGTTGACCACCGCCAGCTCGATATTTTGCTTGACGATGCGGACGATCTCGTCATAGGCAAACAGGTCGGTCGGATCGGACATGCCGACCAGCAGCGAGCCGCGCTTGTCCTCCAGCACCAGCGCGCGGAAGCGGCGCGCCTGGGTTTCCGGCAGCAGCCGCACGATCTCCGGATTGATGTTGTAGAACTTCAGGTTCAGGTAGGGGATGTGCAGCTGGCGCGCCAACGCGCCGGCGATCTGCTCCTCGCTAACATAACCGTTCTCGATGAAGACCCGGCCCAACTTGCGGCCGCTGCGCTTTTGCTCGGCCAGCGCCAGGCCCAACTGCTCTTCCGACAGCAGCTTTTGCTGCACCAGGATCTCTCCCAGGCGGACTTTCTCCGGCCTTGCCATACCCGCTGTACTCCCGTTTTGATCACTGCGGCCATTCTATGCCAGATTGCCGTGCTTGCCAGCATCGAAGTGTTGCGCGCGTGCGCAGATGCCAGCGCATAGGGAAATTTCACGCCTGCACCTAGTAAAATGGCATGGGAATGCGCTACAGTGTGGGTCGTTTCCCTTTGCGCACTGCATTCGCCGCCCGATGACCGAACCCGCCCTGCGTTTCCAGCAAGTAGACAAGCGCTATGGCAGCGCCAGCGTGCTGCGCGGCGTGGACCTGGATATCGCCCCCGGCGAGTTTTTCGGCCTGGTCGGCGTCAACGGCGCGGGCAAGACCAGCCTGATCAAGTGCCTGTTTGATTTCTGCGCGCTGGACGGCGGCCAGATCGCCATCTTCGGCCAAGCCCATGCGCGCCCGGCGGCGCGCGCCGCGCTGGGCTTCTTGCCGGAGCGCTTCATGCCCCCCTATTATTTGACTGGAAAAGACTTTATCCAGTACATGTTGCGCCTGCAAGGCTTGGCCTACGATGCCGCCGCCGCCGCCGCCATGGCGCAGGCACTGGATCTGGAGACTTCGGCCTTGAAACAGACGGTACGCCACTATTCGAAAGGCATGACCCAGAAGCTGGGCTTGGCCGCCTGTTTGCTGGCGCCCAAGCCGCTGTACGTCATGGATGAACCGATGAGCGGGCTCGACCCGAAAGCGCGCGCCCTGCTCAAGCAACAGCTGCGCCGCCAGCGCGTAGCCGGCAGCGGCCTGTTCTTCACCTCGCACGCGCTGGCCGACGTCGACGAACTGTGCGACCGCATGGCTATCTTGCACGATGGCCAGATCCGCTTTGCCGGCACGCCAGAGCAATGTCGCCGCCACTACGGCGCCGCCACGCTGGAACAGGCCTATCTGGCCTGCATCGCCTGAGGCCGCCATGTACCTGACGCATTTCGGCCTGAACCAGCCACCGTTCGGCATCACGCCCAATCCCGCCTTCTTCTACCCCGGCAATACCCGCGGCGAGATTTTGCAGGCCCTGCTGTATGTGGTCAACCATGGCGAAGGCATCATCAAAGTCACCGGCGAAGTCGGCAGCGGCAAGACCATGCTGTGCCGCATGCTGGAAAGCCAGCTGCCGCCCCATATCGAAGTCATTTACCTGGTCAATCCCAGCCTGTCGCCGCAGGAAGTGCTGTTTGCCATTGCCAGCGAACTGGGCATCAACCCGCAGCGCAAGCGCAGCGACGAGGTGCTGCGCGAACTGCACAGCGACCTGATCGCCAAGCACGCGGCCGGCAAGCAGGTGGTATTGCTGGTCGAGGAAGCGCAAGCCATGCCGCTGGACACGCTGGAAGAAATCCGCCTGCTGACCAACCTGGAAACGGCGCGCAACAAGCTGCTGCAGATCGTGCTGTTCGGCCAGCCGGAACTTGATGCGCACCTGAACCTGGCCCGCATGCGCCAGCTCAAGGAACGCATCACCCACAGCTTCGAAGTGCCGGCCATGGCGCAGGAACTGGTGGCCGATTTCCTCGATTTCCGCCTGCGCGCGGCCGGCTATGCGGGTGCGCCGGTGTTTTCCGCCGCCGCGGCGCGGCACATCGCGCGCAGCTCGAAAGGCATCGTCCGGCGCATCAACATCCTGGCCGACAAGGCGCTGCTGGCCGCGTTTGCCGCGGATGCCTATACCGTCAGCGCCCGCCATGCGCGCGATGCGATATATGAATCTCCTTATAAATCAAAATTCAGTATCGCGTCCTATGCCACCACCGGCCGCATCACGACCGCGCTGTCCGCCCTGATCGTGCTGCTGCTGGCCGGCATAGGCTGGCAGTTGCTCAGCGCTGCGCCGGCCGGCGTGGCCACTGCGGTGCAGCCGATGGCCCCGCGTGCGCCACTGACGCTGCTGCAGCAATCGCTGCGCGCCACCCGGACCTGGCTGCGCGACGAACCGCCCGAGCATCTGAGCCTGTTGATCGCCACCCTGCCGGCCGACGACCAAGAGCGCCTGGAAGCCTTTTTGCAACAAGCCCGCGGCGAGATCGGCCTGGCCCAGTTGCACGCGGTGCCGCAGCGCATCGCCGGCCAAGACCAGATCGCCCTCCTCTACGGCAGCTTCGACACCCTGGCACAGGCGCAGCAGGCACAAAGCATGCTGGCCCAGCGCTGGTCCTTGCGGCCCGTGATACGCGCAATCAACGATATGCGCGACGATGCCAGCGCCTCTGGTGTAGTGTGGCAGCTGGGCGCGGAAAACCCGAAATAAGCGACGAGTTGGCACGTATTTTCCCCTTTGAAACTACCTTCTTACTGTAGAATAGTTGCTGTAAGATCATGCTTATTAAAAAAATTAACAGCGCAACGCTCAAGCTACCTTCGGGGGCGGCCACCACAATGAAAAAACTCGTCACGCCCTTGCTTCCCGTGGTCTGCAGCGCCTTGCTGGCAGGCTGCGCCACCCATGGCTTGCCGACTTCGCCCGCCCACCTGAATGAAGCGCCACGTCCGGCCGGCGTGATCCCGGAACCGGTGCAGCAAAGCGCCGCCCTGCCGCCGCCCAAGGCCGCGGCCAAGGTGGAGACTTACAGCGTCACCGTGCACAAGGTGCCGGTGCAGTCGCTGCTGTTCGCGCTGGCGCGCGACGCCGGCTTGAATGTCGACATCCACCCCAGCATCGACGGCATGGTCACGCTGAACGCGCTGGACCAGACCATGCCGCAGCTACTGAACCGCATCGCCAAGCAAGTCGACATGCGCTATGAAATCGACGGCAACAACCTGCTGGTGCTGCCCGATACGCCGGTCTGGCGCAACTACAAGGTCGACTACGTCAACATCGCGCGCAGCACCAGCAGCAGCGTCAACATCGCCACGCAAATTTCGACTACCGGCGGTTCGTCCAACAATGCCGCCAGCGGCGGCAACAACGGCAGCAGCGGCCTGCCCGGCAGCAACGGCGTCAGCAGCACCGGCAACAACAATTCGACCACCGCCGTCAATAACCGCTCGGACAATAATTTCTGGTACAGCCTGGAAAAGAACATCCGCGACATGCTGCGCCCATCCAATCTGTACGACAAGCCGATGAACCCGCTGGCGCCGTTCCAGGACCAGGGCAACGGCAATCAGCAGACTGCCCAGACAGCCAGCAACAATCAGCAGCCCGGCAACCAGAATGCGCTGGCGCCATCGTTCTCGCCGCCCGGCCAGCCGCAGCAGGTCCAGCCGCAACAGCCCTTCGATCCCAACCAGTTCAACCCAGCGGCTGCGCCTGCGGCCGGCGCCGGCGCCCGCGCGCCCAAGAGCGAATCGTCGGTGGTGGTCAATATCGAAGGCGGCCTGATCGCGGTGCGTGCCACCGCCCGCCAGCACGAGAAAATCCAGGAATTTCTCGACATCGTGCTGGGCGCGGCCAAGCGCCAGGTGCTGATCGAGGCGACCATCATCGAAGTGCGGCTGGGCGACCAGTACCAGCAAGGCATCAACTGGCAAAGCCTGGGACGCGGCGGCCTGTCGCTGACCCAGGGCCAGGTCGGCAGCGCCGCCCTGCCGTCGGCCGTCAATCCCGGCACCTCGCCGGGCGTATTCGTGCTGAACTACGCCAATCCGACTTCGCGCCTGGGCAACATCGCCACCACCATCCAGCTGCTGGAATCGTTTGGCAAGGTCAAAGTGCTGTCCAGCCCGAAGATCAGCGTACTGAACAATCAGACCGCGCTGCTCAAGGTGGTCGACAACAATGTGTTCTTCTCGATCAAGGTCACGCCGGCCGTGATCGGCAGCAATGGCTCGATCACCACGCCGGCCGTGTATGAATCGCACCTGGAAACGGTGCCGGTCGGCTTCGTCATGAGCGTGACGCCGCAAATTTCCGACACCGATGAAGTGACGCTGAACGTGCGCCCGACCATCACCCGCATCGTCGGCTATGTGCAGGATCCGAATCCGGCGCTGGCCGATGGCAAGGTGATCAGCAAGGTACCGGTGATCCAGGCCCGCGAGCTCGAATCGATCATGAAGGTGTCCAGCGGCCAGATTGCCGTGATGGGCGGCCTGATGCAGGATTCGGTCGAGAATGCCAAGGATGGCGTGCCGGGCCTCAGTTCCATTCCCGTGCTGGGCAACCTGTTCTCCTACCGCAATGAAAACGCCACCAAGACCGAGCTGGTGATCTTCATGCGGCCGGTGGTGGTCAAGGACGCCAGCGTCAATGGCGACTTCAAGGAGTACCGCTACATGCTGCCGGGCCAGGCGCCGCTGGACAAGGATCCCTACCAGGAATCCTATGACAAGGGCGCGCCTGCCGCTCCCGCCAAGGCGAACGGATCATGAGCCTGCTGATGCAAGCGCTCAAGAAAGCCGAGCGCGCCAAACAGAACAGCGTCCAGGAAAGCGAGCTGGACAAGCCGTCGGCAGCCTTCGACGAGATCCTGGCGCTGATGCCGCAGGAGGCTGCAACGTCAACATCAACGGCGCCGGCACCGGCCCCCCCCGCTGATGCGCTCAATACGCTCGACACGCCCGACACGCTGAGCCTGTCGCCGCTGGACCAGGCGCCGGCCGCCGGCACGGCCACGCCCAACCTGCCGCCGCTGGAGCTGTCCGCCGACAGCCTGCCGCCGATACCCGTGCTGAGCGTGGCCAGCGAGGCCATCCACGACCCGGTGCCGCCGCAGGCGCGCCATGTCGAGGCCAGGCTGGACGCGCCGGCGCCGGCCCCTTCCCCGGCCCCGGCCGGCGCCGGCGCACGGGCCGCCGAAGCGGCAGCCGAACGGGCCGCCGCGCGCGGCAGCGCCGCCGCACGCGCCCGGGCCGCCGCGGCCGCCGCCGCACCGCTGGCCGCCAAGCCCGGCATGGACCCAGCCAAGCTGCGCATCGCCATCCTCAGCGGCATCGTGGCGCTGATCTTGCTCGCTTACGGCTATTACTTCTGGCACGCCCTCAACGGCCCCGGCTCCGGTGGCCGCCTGCCGATGGTGCCGATGCCGCCGCCCAGCGCCACCGGCGCCACGCCCGCACTGCTGGTGGTGCCGACCGCCGGCGCCGACAAGCCGGCCGCCCCTGCCGAGGACAGCCCGTCGGTGCGCGCCGACAAAGCCGCCGCCGAGGAACGCGCGCGGCGCGACATGCAACGCGAGCAGCGCGAACAAATGCTGACCCAGCAACTGGCCATGGCCCAGGCGGCCGCCCAGCAGCGGCCCGCCGCCGGCCCGGACACGCTGCCTCCCGTGGTCGCGGCCGACAATGGCGAGATCCGCGTGGCGCATAACAGCGTGGTGCCGCAAGTCGATCCGGCGCTGGCCGGTGGCTACCAAGCGCTGGGCAGCGGCGACCTGGCCTCCGCCCAGCAACAGTACGATACGGCGCTGCGCCAGGACCCGAACAACCGCGACGCCCTGCTGGGCGCGGCCGCGGTGGCGCTGCGCCAGCATCAGGACGAGCGCGCCGCTGCCATCTACGCCCGCCTGCTGGAGCTCGACCCCAGCGATGCCGAAGCACTGGCCGGCCTGACCGGCCTGCGCCAGGGCGATGCCAACCAGAGCGAAATGCGCTTGAAATACGTGCTCAAGCAAAAACCCGATGCCGCGCCGCTACTGTTCGCGCTGGGCAATCTGTATGCGCGCCAGGGCCGCTGGCCGGAAGCGCAGCAAACCTATTTCCGCGCCTACACGGCAGCGCCGGGCAATGCCGATTACGCCTTCAACCTGGCCGTCGGCCTGGACCGGCTGAACCAGCCCAAGCTGGCGCTGAGCTATTACCAGCGCGCGCTGACGCTGGCGCAGGCGCAGGGCCAGGGCGCCGGCTTCGACCGCGACGCGCTGCGCCTGCGCATGCAGCAACTGGACGCGCCAGCGCAGCCCTAGCCACAACAGAGCCATGGCAGAACAACCTAAACTCCCGCTCGGCAAACTGCTGATACAAAAAGGGGTCATCAGCGAAGACCAGCTGCGCATCGCGCTGATCGAGCAAAAGCGCAGCAATGAACCGCTGGGCAAGCTGCTGATCACGCTGGGCTTCGTCACCGAGAACACGGTGCGCGAAGCGCTGTCGGAAAACCTCAACCAGCAAAGCGCGGACTTGAACAGCCTGGTGGTGGACGCCATCGCACTGAAGCTGATCCCCAAGGAAGTGGCCAAGCGCTACCGCGTATTTCCCATCGTCTATGAGCGGCACAGCGACAACCTGATCCTGGCGATGTCGGACACCAACAACATCGTGGCGCTGGACCAGATCAGCGCCATGCTGGTCAAGGGCATCACCATCACGCCGCTGCTGGTGGGCGATTCCGACATCCAGCGCGCCATCGACCAGTACTATGGCTTCGAGCTGTCGATCGACGGCATCTTGCACGAGATCGAAACGGGCGAAGTCAATTACTCCAGCATGGGCAGCACCTCGGATGAATACAGCCAGCCCATGGTGCGCCTGATCGATGCGCTGCTGGCCGACGCGGTGCAAAACGGCGCCTCCGACATCCACTTCGAGCCGGAGCAAGCGTTTCTGCGCATCCGCTATCGCATCGACGGCATCTTGCGGCAGATCCGCAGCCTGCACAAATCCTACTGGCCGGCGATGGCGGTGCGCCTGAAAGTCATCAGCAATATGAACATCGCCGAGACGCGCGCGCCGCAGGATGGCCGCATCTCGATCAAGTTTTCCGGCCGCCAGATCGACTTTCGCGCCTCGGCCCAGCCGACCCAGCACGGCGAAAACTTTGTGCTGCGCGTGCTGGACCGGCAAAAAGGCATCGTGCCGCTGGACGGCCTGGGCCTGGGCGAGGCCGAACTCAATGTACTGAAGCTGATGATCGCCCGTCCCGACGGCGTGATCCTGGTGACGGGACCGACCGGCTCCGGCAAGACCACCACCCTGTATTCGATCCTCAATCACATCAACACTGAAAGCGTCAACATCATGACGCTGGAAGACCCGGTCGAATACCCGATGAACATGATACGCCAGACCTCGGTCAACGAATCGGCCAAGATGGGCTTTGCCGACGGCATCCGCTCGATGATGCGCCAGGACCCGGACATCATCCTGGTGGGCGAAATCCGCGACAAGGAAACCGCCGAAATGGCTTTCGCCGCCGCCATGACCGGCCACCAGGTGTATTCGACCCTGCACACCAACTCGGCCATCGGTTCGGTATCGCGCCTGCTGGACATCGGCATCGTGCCCGACATCATGGCCGGCAACATCATCGGCATCGTCGCGCAGCGGCTGGTGCGCAAGCTGTGTCCGCACTGCCGCGCATCCTTCACCGCCGATGCACTGGAACGCCGCCTGCTGGGCTTGCCTGCCGAAGACCAGCAGCCGCGCACCCTATACCGCGCGGTCGGCTGCGAGCGCTGTGCGCACCAGGGCTACAAGGGCCGCATCGCCATCATGGAGCTGCTGAAGATGACGCCCGCGCTGGATGAACTGGTGGCCCGCCGCGCCTCGTCGCGCGAGCTCAAGAATGCGGCCGCAGCCGGCGGCTTCCACACGCTGGTGGACGACGGCGTGCGCCGTGTGCTCGAAGGCATCACCACGCTGGAAGAAGTGTCGCGCGTGGTCGACCTGACCGACAGGTTGAGCTGATGCCGCAATATCTGTACCGCGCCATGGATAACGCCGGCCAGGTCTTGCCGGGCAATATGGACGCGCTCAACGAGCCGGACCTGGAGCTGCGCCTACACCGCATGGGCCTGGACTTGATCGACTGCAAGGTCAGCCAGCACAAGGTGGCGGCGCTGGGCCGGCGCGCCATCACCCGCAAGGACTTGATCAATTTCTGCTTCCAGATGGAGCAGCTGACCGGCGCCGGCGTACCCATCCTGGAAGGCTTGAACGACCTGCGCGACAGCATGGACCATCCGCGCTTGCGCGAAATCATCACCGACCTGATCGAAAATATCGAAGGCGGCCTGCAGTTGTCGAGCGCGCTGTCGGCCTACCCGGAGGTGTTTGACGCCACCTTCACCAGCCTGATCACGGCCGGCGAGCGCACCGGCAAGATCGCCGAGGTGTTCAAGAACCTGTCGGACAGCCTGAAATGGCAGGACGAGCTGGCCTCGCAATCGAAGAAAATCCTCATGAAGCCGCTGTTTGTCGGCGTGGTCATCCTGGGCGTGGTGTTTTTCCTGATGATCTACCTGGTGCCGCAGCTGACCGCCTTCATCAAGAACATGGGCCGCGAGCTGCCCTTCCATACCAAGGTGCTGATCTTCGTCTCCGACCTCTTCATTCATTACTGGTACCTGCTGCTGATGCTGCCGCCGCTCGCCTATGTCATCTTCAAGGCCTGGCTGGCGCGCAGCGAGGCGGCGCGCTACAGCTTCGACGCCTTCAAGCTGCGCATCTGGATGGTGGGCCCGGTACAGCACAAGATCATCCTGGCGCGCTTTGCCACTTTCTTCGCGCTGATGTACGCTTCCGGCATTACCATCCTCGAATGCCTGCGCCTGTCCGAAGGCATCGTCGGCAACCGCATGGTGGCGGCCGGGTTGCGCCGCGCCGGCCAGCTCATTTCCGAAGGCCAGGGCGTGACCGAGGCGTTCCAGAACACCGGCATCTTTCCGCCGCTGGTGGTACGCATGTTGAAGGTGGGCGAAGCCACCGGCGCGCTCGATGGCGCGCTGCGCAACGTCACCTATTTCTACGACCGTGAAGTGAAGGAGATGATCGAGAAGGTGCAAGCGATGATAGAACCGGCCATGACCGTGGTGCTGGGCCTGTTGCTGGCCTGGATCATGCTGTCGGTGATGGGGCCGATCTACGACACCATCAGCAAGATCAGACTCTAGGCTGCCATGCTGCGCAAACATTTATTCTATCTGAGCAGCGACCAGCTGAGCGCCTATTGCTGGGACGGCCACCGGCTCGAAGGCGGTGCCGTATTTGCCAACGACCGCGACGGCATCGACGCCTTCATCGATTTCATCGACGCCGAGCCGTATGCGCCGTGCTACCTGCTGGCCGACCTGATCGAGGAAGACTTTCACCGCGCCTGCCTGCCCCATGTGACGGGCCGCCCCGGCCGCCATCTGCTGCAGCGCCGCCTGGCCCAGCAGTACCGCGAAACGCCGTACCGCCTGGTGCAGATCCAGGGCCGCGAAACGGAAGGCCGGCAAGACGATATCGCCCTGTTCAGCGCACTGACCAATCCGGCCATCGTCACGCCATGGGTCGAGGCGCTGCTGTTGCTGAAACTGCCCATCGCCGGCCTGTATTCGGCCACGCTGGCCAGCGGCGCGCTGTTCAAGAAGCTGGCGCTCACCTATGAGCACCTGCTGCTGGTCAGCCAGCAAACGGCCGGTCTGCGGCACAGCTATTTCCTGGACGGCCAGCTGAAATTCTCGCGCCTGACCTTGGCAGCCGAGCGCGACGGCGAGCCGGTCGACATCGCCCGCGAAACCGACAAGACCCAGCAATTCCTGACCAGCATCCGCCTGCTGGGCCGCGACGACATGCTGCACACGGTCATGCTCACGCCCGAGCGCGAGATCGCGCGGCTGGCACCGCGGTGCCAGAACAGCGCCGAGACCAACTACCATTTCATCGCCATGGAAACGGCGGCCGCCAAGGCCGGGCTGGCGGCCGCGCCGCAACTGGCCGACCAATTGCTGCTGACCTTGCTGGCCAAGGAAGTGCCGCCCAGGCAGTACGCGCTGGGCGAGGCGCGCCGCTACTTCCATCTATGGCGGGCACGGCTGCTCATGTATAGCACGGCCGCGCTGGTGGCGGCCGGGGCCGTGCTGGTGGTGGCCGGCGACGCCTGGGGCAATTTCAAGGCCAGCAGCAGCGCCGAGCGCATGCTTGCCGAAGCGCAGCAGTACGATGGGCGCTACCGCGCCGCGCTGTCGAGCTTGCCGCCGGCGCTGGCCAGCACCGCCAGCATGCAGGCCGCCGTCGCCGTGGAACGCCTGCTGTGGCAGCAGGGACCGCAGCCGCTGCCCATCATGACCAAGCTCGGCGAAGCGCTGGACAAGGTGCCGCAGATCCGCTTGATCGAGCTCGACTGGCGGGTCAACCTGCCCGGTGCCAAGACCGAGCCCATCTCCGGCGGCCAGCCGGGCGAGAACCTCGCGCCGATTTCATCGCTGATGCTGGGCGTGCCGAGCGCGCCGCCACAAGCGCTGCACATCGAGGCGGAAATCCTGGTGCCGCAAGACAATTACCGCGACGTGGTCGACAGCATGAATCAATTTACCCAGGAGCTGGCGCGCCAGCCGCGCATGACGGTGGAAATCGAACAACTGCCGCTCGATACCCGCTCCAACGTCAAGCTCAGCGGCAAGGCTGGCGTGGCCTCGGGCGCCATTGCCAGCAATGCCAAATTCTCCCTGAACCTGGTGTGGAACCCCTGATGAGCGCCAACCTCAGCATTCCCGGCAAGAAGAAAGCCAAGCCGGCCAGCATCGCCGTGCCGTACTGGCTGCGCGAGTTCGCGCTGATACGGCTGGCCGTGGTCACCTGCGCCGGCGCGATCGGCATCGGCGTGGCGGCGGTGTTTGCCAGCAGCTGGTATCTGCACGATGCCCATGACCACAAGCTGCAAGCCCAGCAGCTGCGCGACGCCGCCTATAACCGCTACGCCCACGTCGAGAGCGAAAAGCAGGAAATCCGCATCTTCCAGCCGCAGTTCGTGGTGTTGCGCGACAAGGGCCTGGTCGGCGAAGAAAACCGCCTCAACTGGGTGGACCAGATCCGCCAGATCCAGGAGCAGCGCCACCTGGCGCCGCTGAGCTACGAGATCGAGCCGCAGCAGCTGGTGCGGCTCGACGGCCGCATGCTGCTGGGCGGCTATGTGCTGCGCGCCAGCCGCATGAGCTTGCACATGGACTTGCTGCATGAGGGCGACCTGTTCAACTTCCTGGAAGACCTGCGCCAGCGCAGCTATTTCGCGGTGCAGGAATGCAGCATCAAACGCAACGGCGGCGCGCAAAACGTGCCGGACGCGCCGCAATTGGCGGCGGACTGCAAGCTGAACTGGCTGACCTTGATACCGGAAGCGACCATCAAGGCCGCCGGCCAGGCGAAGAAAGGCCCACGATGAAACGCCAGCTACTCCACGCCGGCCCGGTCCTGGCCGTTCTAGCCGTTCTGGCCACCCTGGCCGCCCTGCCGGCCCAGGCGCAGGGCGTGCAGTTCGGCCGCCTGTTCACCACGCCGGCCGAGCGCTTGCAGCTCGATAGCCGGCGCGAAAGCAACCCGGGCGCTGTGCCGGGAGCGGGCGGCGCGATCGGCCTGCAACAGCAGCAACTGCTGCCCCAGGCGCAGCTGGCGCCGCCGCCACCGCCGGAGCCGGTGCAGCTGGACGGCGTGGTCCGCCGCAGCAACGGCCGTTCCACCCTGTGGCTGAACCAGCTGCCCCAGGCCGACGGCAGCAGCGAAGTGCTGCCGGACCAGTCGGTGGCGCTGCGGCTATCGTCGGGCCGCAAGCTGATCATGAAACCCGGCCAACGTTTCAACCCCGCCGATGGCAGCGTCCACGAAGCGGCCGGGCGCTAGCGGCCGGCAGGGCGGCGCGGCGCTGCTGATGCTGATGCTGCTGCTGGTGATGGGCGTGGGCGCGGCCAGCCTGCTGCTGAGCGCGCTCAGCCACCTCGACCTGGAGCAGCGGCGCACGCAACTGACCCTGTCCCGGCTGGCGCAGGCGCGCGATGCGCTGGTCGGCTATGCCGCCACCAACGGCCGCCTGCCCCGGCCGGCCATCTCGGCGCTGGACGGCCATGAATCGCCGCAGCCCTGCACGTCGGAACAGCAGTGCACCGGCTTCCTGCCATGGGTCACGCTGGGCGTCGCCGGCAGCGACGCCTGGGGCAAGCTGCTGCGCTACAGCGTGACGCCGGTATTTACCAGCGCGCCGGTGCAGCGCATTTCGGCGATCGCCACCAAGACCGTGCAAACCCGCTACGCCAGCGGCCAGCTGGCCTATACTGCCGGCCAGGACAGCTGCACGTTGGGCGCGCAGTGCGCGCCGCTGGTGGTGCTCTCGCACGGCAAGAACAACTTCGGCACCAGTACGCTGGGCATCGCCCAGGTCAATACCGCGCTGGGCAACGCCGATGAACTGCTGAACGCCATCGGCAGCGCCAATTTTGTCGCCCGCCCCGCCAGCGACGATAGCAACGCGGCCGGCGGCCAGTTCGACGACCTGGTCAGCACGGTCTCGCTGGCCTACCTGTATAAACAAATGGCAGCGGCCCACCGCCTGCCCTGACGCCATGACGCCATGACACGCAAACCACAACACGGCTTTACCCTGGTCGAAATCGCCATCGTGCTGGTCATCGTCGGCCTGATGATAGGCGGACTGATGACGCCGCTCAGCATCCAGCTGGAGCAGCGCAAGGTCAACGATACCCAGAAGGCGCTGGAAGATGCGCGCGAAGCGCTGCTCGGCTTCGCGCTGCGCAACGGCTACCTGCCCTGCCCGGCCCTCTCGGCCAGCAACGGCCTGGAAGCGCGCGCCGGCAACCGCTGCATCGGCGAGCGCCGCAGCGGCTACCTGCCGTGGGCCACGCTGGGCGTGAGCAAGCTCGACAGCTGGAACCATCTGTTACGCTACAGCGTCACGCCCGCCTTCAGCGACAGCGCCGTGCTGTTCAACCTGAGCACGCCACGCGACATCAGCATCGCCACCCGCGACGGCGCCGGCACGCTGCTGCCGGCCACCGCCGTCAACGACATCCCGGCCGTGATCCTGTCGCATGGCAAGAACGGCTACGGCGCCACCAGCGACCAGGGCACGCCCGTGGCCAGCGCAGCCGGCGCCAATTCTGACGAGCAGCTCAATGCCAGCTCCGATACCAGCTTCATCACCCGCTACGCCAGCGACAACAGCGCCGCGCCGGGCGGCGAATACGACGACATCGTGCTCTGGCTGTCGCCCAACATCCTGTTCAACCGCATGGTCGCGGCGCAGAAAATCCAATGAGCACCTGGCGCCTTATCTTCCCTATACTGACCATCGCCCGCTACACGCTGCTCGAAGCGCTGCGCAACCGGCTGCTGTGGCTGCTGTTGCTGGCCGCGGCTGGTGCCATCGGCCTGAGCGGCTTCCTGCATGAACTGGCGCTGACCGAAAGCCGGCAATTGCAGGCGGCGCTGCTGGCGGCCGTGCTGCGGCTGGCGGCGGTGTTCTTGATCGCCACCTTCGTCATCACCAGCGTGGTACGCGAAGCCAACGACAAGGGGCTGGAATTGCTGCTGGCCCTGCCGCTGCCGCGCGCCGCCTGGCTGCTGGGCAAGCTGACCGGCTTTGCCGCGCTGGCGCTGCTGCCGGCGCTGCTGTTCGGTGCGCTGGCCTGGCTGTCGGCGCCGCCGGACCAGGCCGCGCTGTGGGCGCTGTCGCTGCTGTGCGAATTGTGGATAGTTGCCGCCTTCAGCCTGCTGTGCGTGCTGACCTTGAACCAGGTGCTGCCGGCGCTGGCTGCCTCGGCGGGGTTCTACCTGCTGGCGCGCGTGGTCGGCACCTTGCAGCTGCTGGGCCACGGGCCGGGCAGCAGCCACGGCCCCGGCCCCGGCCAGCGCTGGCTCAACGCCGGCATCGATGCGCTGGCCCTGCTGCTGCCGCACCTGGACCAGTACACGCGCAGCGACTGGCTGGTCTACCACAGCGGCAGCCTGGCCGAGCTGGCTGCGATCGTCCTGCAGTCGGCGCTGGCGCTGGCGCTGCTGACGGCCGCCGCGCTGTTCGACCTGTACCGCAAGAATATCTAGGCCCGCCATGCGCCAGCGCCCGCTCTCCGCCGTGCCCCGCAGCGTGCTGGCCCTGCTGGCCATGGCGCTGGCGGCGCAAGTGGGCTGGCAGGCAACGCGCCCGCCGCCGCCGCTGCAGGCGCGCGCACTGCCGCCGGCGCCGTCGCTGGCCGCGCTGCAACTGGCCAGTTTGGGCGAGCCAGTCGCGCTGTCGCGGCTGACGATGCTGTACGTGCAGGGCTTCGACGAGCAGGCCGGCCTGGCCATCGCCTGGCGCGACCTCGACTATGGCCGCATCGCGCTATGGCTGCAGCGGGTGCTGGAACTGGACCCGCGCAGCCAGTATCCGCTGCTGGCCGCCAGCGAAGTGTATGGCGCGGTGGGCGACCCGGCGCGGGTGCGGCTGATGCTCGATTTCGTCTACGTCCATTTCGCCGAAGACCCGAACCGGCGCTGGCCGTGGCTGGCGCATGCGGCGCTGGTGGCGCGGCACCGCTTGCACGACCTGCCGCTGGCGCGCAAGTATGCGCAAGCGATACGGCTACAAGCGACCGGCCCGCAAGTGCCCGCCTGGGCCCGCGAGCTGGAAGTGTTTGTGCTGGAAGACATGCAGGAAATCGACAGCGCCCGCGCACTGATCGGGGCGCTGCTGCAGAGCGGCCAGATCACCGATCCGCACGAACTGCAATTTCTGGCGCAGCGGCTGGAGCAACTGGCCGCGCCAGGCGCCAAACGCTAGCGACTGCGGCCGGCGGGTTTTCCTGTCCTTCAGCATGGTTTATGATGCGTAATTACCACAGCGATTGTAATATAACGCAATCCCACGAAAGGAAGTTCCATGCCACGGTACCCGGTGCGTCAGCAAGCCCAGCGCGGCTTCACCCTGGTTGAAATCGCCATCGTTCTCGTCATCATCGGCCTGCTGCTGGGCGGCGTGCTCAAAGGGCAAGGCTTGATCGACAGCGCCAAGGTCAAGAACATCATCCAGCAATCGAATTCGCTGTCGGCCGCGGTCAACGCCTACCAGGACAAGTTCCGCGCCCTGCCCGGCGACGACGCGCAAGCCACCGTCCATGTCCCCGGCGCCACCGGCAACGGCAATGGCGATGGCCAGATCGCCGAATACCAGCTGGCGCCGCAGCACCTGGCGCTGGCCGGCTTCATCACCGGTTCCTACAACGGCAGCACCGACTTCATGACCAGCGCACAGGGCGGCGCGGTGTACATCTACAACGACGTCGTCAGCGGGCGCGGCGGCAACGGCATCCGCTTCGACAACTTGCCCGACTCGTTCTCCGAGCAGATAGACAGCAAGCTGGACGACGGCAAATACAACACCGGCTCGGTGCGCGCCACCAGCGCCTATACCAGCAACGGCAGCATCATCACCCGCACCGCCTTGTTCTTCTAAGCACGGGGCTGGCCACGCTGGCCGCTGCTGCCACAAAAAAAGCACGCACGTTCTATTTTTTGCGCTAAAATATCCCTTCCCATCTTGCAGGAGACACCATGTTCGAAGAATTCATCGGCACCAAGGCCATCGCGGCGCGCCACCAGTTCGACCTCGACGCGCTGGACGCCTATTTGCGCCAGCACGTGGCCGGCTACCCGCAAGGCAAGCTGACGGCCGAGCAGTTCAAGGGCGGGCAATCGAATCCAACCTTCAAGCTCAGCATCGCGGGACAACACTATGTGCTGCGCACCAAGCCGGCGCCGCAGGCCAAGCTGCTGCCGTCGGCGCACGCCATCGAGCGCGAGTACCGGGTCATGGATGCACTCAGCCAGAACGGCTTCCCGGCCGCGCGCCAGTACTGCCTGTGCAGCGACGAATCGATCATCGGCCGCGCCTTCTACGTGATGGAATTTGTCGAAGGCCGGGTACTGTGGGACCAGGCCCTGCCCGGCATGACGCCCGCCGAACGCAGCGCCATCTATGCTGAAATGAACCGCGTGATGGCGCAGCTGCACAGCGTCGACTATGCCGCCATCGGCCTGGCCGACTTCGGCAAGCCGGGCAACTACTTCGCCCGCCAGATCGAGCGCTGGACCAAGCAATACCTGGCGGCCCAGACCGAGCCTATCGAGGCGATGGAGCAGTTGATCGCCTGGCTGCCGCACCATATCCCGCCTGGCGACGACACCGCCATCGTGCATGGCGACTTCCGTCTCGATAACCTGCTGTTCCACCCCAGCGAGCCGCGCATCCTGGCGGTGCTGGACTGGGAACTGTCGACCCTGGGCCATCCGTTTGCCGACTTTTCCTACCACTGCATGAGCTGGCACATCGAGCCGGGCCAGTTCCGCGGCATCGCCGGCCTGGACCTGAAGGCGCTGGGCATACCGTCGCAGCAAGAATACATTGCCCGCTACGCCGAGCGCACCGGCAAGACCATCGAGCTGGCCGATTTCAACTTCTACCTAGCCTTCAATATGTTCCGCCTGGCGAGCATCATGCAAGGCATCATGAAGCGTTATGTGGACGGCACCGCCGCCAGCGCCCAGGCGCTGGAATCGGGCCAGATGGCGCGGCCGATGGCCGAACTGGGCTGGTCCTACGCCTGCGGCAAGCCGCTCTGAGCCCGTTCCCGGCACACGCCCGTCGGGCCCGGGACAAAGGACTTTCCTCAATCGCCCGCCTCGGCTACTATCGTCCTGCCGGAGCAGCACCGCCAGCGGGCAATCGCGGCGCCGGCCCCGGCCGACCACCTTGGGGGGGATGAGTGCAAGAAACCAAGCGCAACAGGCTGCCTTCGATCCGCTCGCAGATCGCGCTGCTGGTGCTGGCCTGCGCGCTGCCAGCGCTGGTTGCGTTCGGCGCCGTCATCCACGAGTTTTACCTGCGCGAGCGTGCCGAGCTGGAGGACGACACCCGCCAGGCCGCCCACACCGTCGCCATTGCCATCGACCGCGAACTGGCGCAAAGCGCCAGCGCGGCCCAGCTGCTGGCCGCCTCGCCCAGCCTGCGCGCCGGCGACCTGGCCGCCTTCCGCGCGCAAGCCTCGGCCCTGCTCGGCCCGCTCTTCCCGGTGGCCCAGATCATCCTCAGCGACCGCAACGGCCGGCCGCTGCAATACACCGGCACCGGCCTGCCGGCCGCGCTGACGCCGGACAGCAACGCGGCCCGCCTGCGGCCCCTGTTTGCCAGCGCCCGGCAAGTGCTGTCAGTTGCCGCGCCGGACCAGTCCGGCACGCTGGCGCTCGACATGCCGGTGTTTATCGACAGCCAGTTGCACTATGCGCTGACCATGCTGATCAAGCCGGACCGGCTGGCCAGCATCCTGGCCACGGAAAAACTCTCGCCGCAACAAGCAATGGTGTTGTACGACAGCAGCGGCATCGCCATCGCCCAGGCGGGCGGCCCGGCCCGGCTGCTGGGCCAGGCGCTGGCGCCCGCGGTGAGCGCCGAGCTGCGCAACCAAGCCGAGACGCTGCTAGCGGCCAGCGACGCGGCCGGCGTGGCGACCTACCTGGGCGCCAGCCGCTCGCCAGTGAGCGGCGTCATCGTCACCATCGCCACGCCGCAGGCGCAGGCGCTGCAGGAGCTGCTCAGGGCCACCATGGCGATCTCGCTGACCATGGGCGCGGTGCTGCTGACCGGCTTCTTGCTAGCCTGGCTGGTCGGCGGGCGCATCGCCCGCTCCGTGGGCGCGCTGCTGGGGCCGGCCGAAGCGCTAGCCAGCGGTGCCCCGTTCGAGCTGGAAGAGATGACCTTCCGCGAAGCCGAGCAAGTGGGCCAGGCCTTCCGCGCGCTCGATGCCGACCTGCGGCGCCACCGCCAGCAGCTCGAAACCCTGGTGGCCGAACGCAGCGGCCAACTGGAAAAATCGCGCTCCCAGCTGGAAACCCTGTACGCCACGGCGCCGGTGGGTCTGAGCTACGTCGACAATGAATTGCGCATCGTGCGCATCAACGACTACCTGGCCGCCATCAACGCCCTGCCCGTCACCGAGCACCTGGGCCGCCACATCGGCGAGGTGATCGCCGACCCCGAGGCGCGCCGCCTGGTGCTGCAAGACTACCGCACCGTGCTGGAAAGCGGCCGGCCGCTGACCGGCATCGAGCGCTCCGGCTATACCGCGTCGGCGCCGGACCAGCTGAGCTACTGGGTGCTCAGCTACTACCCGCAGTTCGACGCGGCCGGCAAGATCAGCGCCATCACCGGCCTGCTGCTCGACATCAGCGCGCAAAAGCGTATCGAGGCGCAGCTGCGCGCCTCCAAGCAGCTGTTCATGTCGGTGGTGGAAAACATGCCGGCCATGATCTTCGTGAAGAACGCCGCCGACCTGCGCTACGAACTGTTCAACCGCTATGGCGCCCAGCTGCTGGGCGTGCCCGCCGATCAGCTGGTCGGCATGAGCGATTATGACGTGGTGCCGCAGGAACAGGCCGACGCCTTCCGCGCCGCCGACCGCCAAGTGCTGGCCTGCGACCAGGTGATGGAAATCGCCGATGAAGCGGTCACCAGCGCGCACGGCGGCATCCGCCACCTGACCACCCGCAAGGTGGCGCTGCGTGACGAACAGGGCGTGGCCACCCACGTGCTGGGCATGTCGCTGGACATCACCGAACGCAAGCGGGCCGAGGAAGTGCTGCGCGCCACCACCGAGCAGCTGGCGCAAAGCGAGCATTTCGTGCGCACCGTCACCGACAACCTGCCCGGCATGGTGGCCTACTGGGATGCCGGCCTGCGCTGCCGCTTCGCCAACCGCTACTTCCTCGAATGGCATAACCAGACCACGCTGCAAATTAGCGGCGCGCTGATGCCGGACGTGATGGGCGTCGAGCAGTTCGCGCTGGCCGCGCCCTATGTCGAAGGGGCGCTGGCCGGCCAGCCGCAAGGCTTCGAGGGCCGGCTGGCCTGGCCGTCCGGCGAAATCAGCAATACCTGGACCAACTACATTCCAGACCTGGACGACACGTCGGCAGTGCGCGGCTTCTTCGTGCTGGTGTCGGACGTCACGGAACTCAAGGAAACGGAATTCGACTTGCAACAGCTGAACGAAGAATTGATGCTGGCGCGCGACCGCGCCGAAGCGGCCAGCCGCGCCAAGAGCGAATTCCTGGCCAATATGAGCCATGAAATCCGCACCCCGATGAACGCCATCATCGGCCTGGCGCGGCTGCTGGAAGACGCGCCGCTGGCGCAGCGCGAACGCAACTACCTGGGCAAGATCCAGCTGGCCACGCAATCGCTGCTGGGCGTGGTCAACGACGTGCTGGACTTTTCGCGCATCGAAGCGGGCCAGCTGCAGCTCGAGCATACCCGCTTCCATCTGGATCACATCCTGTCGAGCACCAGCGTGCTGCTGGCCGGCAGCGCCTGGGACAAGGGCGTGGAACCCGTGTACGACATCTCGCCCGACATTCCCCTGGAACTGGTGGGCGATCCGATGCGGCTGCAGCAGGTGCTGCTCAACCTGATGAGCAACGCCATCAAGTTCACCGCCCAGGGCGAGGTGCTGCTGACGGTGCGTCCGCTGCCCGGCGAGGGCGCCGACGCGCAGCGGCTGACGCTGGAGTTCAGCGTGCGCGACACCGGCATCGGCATTCCGCAAGAACAGCAGCGCCACATCTTCGACGCCTTTTCGCAGGCCGACAGCAGCACCAGCCGCAAGTTCGGCGGCGCCGGCCTGGGGCTGGCGATCTGCCGCCGGCTGACCGAACTGATGGGCGGCGCCATCACGCTCGACAGCGCGCCAGGCAAGGGCTCGCTGTTCCGCTTCACCTGCCCGCTGACGCGCAGCGACAGCGGCGACCAGCTGCCGCGCCCGCAGGAGCAGGCGCTGCAAGACTTGTCGCTGCTGATCGTCGACGACAACCCGCACGTCTGCCAGGCGCTGGCGCGGGCCTGCCGCGCCTTCGGCTGGCGCGCCGACAGCGTAGCTACGGCCACCCAGGCGGCGCAGCGCTTGCAGGCGGCCGCCGTGCCGGCCGGGAGCGGCCATGGCGGCTACGACCTGCTGCTGCTGGACCATGGCATAAGTGGCGCCGATGGCGGCGACTTGCTGACCCAGCTGCGCGCCGACACCGGCCAGGCACTGCCGCCGGTGCTGATGATGCTGCCCGAGCATGCCGGCACGGCCTTAGCCGAGCAAGTCGAGCGCCTGGGCGTGGCCGGCGTGCTGCCCAAGCCGGCCAGCGCGCTGCGGCTGCTGGAGCTGGTCACGGCGCAGCGCCTGCAGCACCAGTCCCCGCTTGCGCAGGCCACCTACACGCCGCTCAGCGGCCGCCTGCGTGACATGCGCATCCTGCTGGTGGAAGACAATGAAATCAATCAGGAAGTGGCGCACTACCTGCTGCAACATGCCGGCGCCGCGGTGGAACTGGCCACCAATGGCCAGCTGGCGGTGGACCTGCTGGGCCGCCCCGACTGCCCGCCATTCGACGCGGTGCTGATGGACGTGCAGATGCCGGTGCTGGACGGCTACGACGCCACGGCCCGGATACGCGGCATGGGCTTGCACACGCTGCCGGTGATCGCCATGACCGCCAACGTCATGGACGACGACCGCCGCCGCGCCGCCGAAGCGGGCATGGATGCCCACATTGCCAAGCCCATCGACGTCGAAGAGCTGATCAGTACGCTGATACGGCTGGTGCCGCAGCCAGCTGCCGCGGCGCAGGCCGGTGGCGCCGCCGCGCCGCGCGCCACCGGCCCCGGCAACACCGACGCTGCTGCGGCCGCGGCCGCCACCGTGCATGCCCCGCTGCCCGGCATCGACCTGGCCGCCGTCCTGCCCCGCCTGGGGGGCAATTACGCCGCTCTGGCCGGCCTGTTGCAGCGCTTCGAACACTCGCACGGCCACGCCGTCAGCGAAGTGCGCACCCTGCTGGCCGCCGGCGAGCGCCATGGTGCCGGCCAGCTGCTGCACCGGTTGCGCGGCGTATCCGCCAACCTGGGCGCGCGCGAGATCGCCCGCCGCTGCGCCGACCTCGAAGCGCTGCTGCGCGCCGCGCCGACCGAGGCCACCACGCCCGACGCCCCCGCCATGCAACAGCAGCTGCAGGCCCTGGAACAGGCACTCGACCAGGTGGCAGCCGGCGCCCGGACGCTGGCGCCGGCGCCGGCCGCAGCGGCCGCGCCGTCGCAGCCAGCGCACAACTTGCCGCAAAAACTGGCGGAACTACAAAGTTTGCTTCAGAATAACAACCTGAAGGCATTGACCCACTTCCAGGAACTGCGTCCGGCAATTGCCGCGACCGTCCCCGATGGCGCCCGGGCATTGGCCGACGCCGTTGAAACGCTGAACTTCAAGGACGCGCAACGCATGGTAGAAGATTTGTTGCACCGAAAGGAAAGCGCATGAGCTGGACAGACCTGGCCAGGAACGGGCGCATCCTGATCGTCGACGACGCGATGGAGAACATCCAGATCCTGCACCACGCCCTGCGCGATGAACATGAGGTGTTGTTTGCATTGGACGGTGCCAAGGCGCTGGAAATCGCCAAGCAGCAACAGCCTGACCTGATCTTGCTGGACGCCGTCATGCCCGGCATGGACGGCTATGCCGTGTGCGCCGCACTGCAGGCCGCGCCCAAGCTGCAAGACATTCCCATCATCTTCGTCACCGCGCTGAGCCAGCCGGAAGACGAGACCCGCGCGCTGGAAGCGGGCGCGGTCGATTTCATCAGCAAGCCGTTCAACGTGGCCGTGGTGCGCGCGCGCGTGCGCACCCAGCTGACCATCAAGCGCCAGGCCGACGCCATGCGCGAACTGACGCTGACCGACTCGCTGACCGGCGTGGCCAACCGGCGCAGCTTCAATGAAACGATAGAGAACGAATGGCGCCGCTGCGGACGCCTGGGCTTGCCGCTGTCGCTGATCATGATCGACATCGACCATTTCAAGCTGTACAACGATAAATACGGCCACCAGTCCGGCGACCTGTGCTTGCAGCAAGTGGCTGCCGCGATGAAGCGCTGCGCCACCCGGCCGCAGGACAAGCTGGCGCGCTACGGCGGTGAAGAATTCATCCTGCTGCTGCCGCAGGAAGCCAGTACCGGCGCCGAAGTGGTGGCGCAGCGCATCCTCGATGAAGTGCGCAAGCTGGCGCTGCCCCATGCCGCCTCCACCACTTGCGGGCAAGTCTCGGTCAGCATGGGCTTGGCCAGCGTCACGCCGCCGACCGACAACGGCGACGCCGACGCGCTGATACGCAGCGCCGATGCGCTGCTGTACCGCGCCAAGCAGACCGGCCGCAACCGCTACTGCGCCAGCGGCGAGGACTAATAGCGGCGCATCAGGAATTCGGCGACGCAGACCGGCTTGTCGCCGCCCTCGCGCTCCACCGTCATCTGCCAGCTCACTTGCGCGCCGCCTTCCATCTCGTCGATGGCCGCCAGCTGCAAGCGCAGCCGGATGCGGCTGCCGGCCGGCACCGGCGCCGGAAAGCGCACCTTGTTCAAGCCATAATTGAGGCCCAGCTTCATATCGACCATGCGCACCGCCCTGGACAACAGGGCCGGCAGCATCGCCAGCGTCAAGAAGCCATGCGCCACCGTGCCGCCGAACGGCGACTCGCGCGCCGCCCGTGCGGCGTCAACGTGGATCCACTGGTGGTCGTCGGTGGCATCGGCAAACAGCGCGATGCGCTGCTGGCTGATCTCCACCCAGTCCGACACCGCCACTTCCTGGCCGAGCACGGCCTGCATGTCAGCCAACGTGGCGAATTCACGCATATAGCTGGAACCACGGCTGGGCAATGAAACGCTCCAGATGGTGATCGGCATCGCCCAAAGTCAGGTCGATCATGGTCAGGCGCTTGAAGTGGTGCGCGGCCGGCAGTTCGTCGGTCACGCCCATGCCGCCGTGCAGCTGGATCGCCTGCTGGCCGACGAACTTGGCCGCCTGGCCGATGCGTACCTTGGCTGCCGATACCGTGCGGCGCCGCTCGTCCACGTCGGCCGACGCCACCTTGGCCGCCGCCAGCATCGCCATCGAGCGCGCTTGCTCGAGGTGGATGAACATGTCGGCCATGCGGTGCTGCAGCGCCTGGAACTTGCCGATAGGCGCGCCGAACTGGCTGCGCGTCTTCAGGTATTCCAGGGTGGCGTTGAAGATGGCGTCCATCGCGCCCACCGCTTCGGCGCACAGCAAGGTGGCGCCGTAGTCGGCCGCCGCGTCGAGGATGTCCCAGCCCGCGCCCAGCTTGCCCAGCAGCGCGGACGCCGGCAGCGCCACGTTGCTGAAGCTGACCGTGGCGGCGCGCTGGCCGTCGATGGTGCGGTAGTCGCGCACCGTCACGCCATGCGCATCGGCCGGCACGGCAAACAGCGAGATGCCGTTGCTGTCGCGCTGGCCGCCGCTGCTGCGCGCCGAGACGATGAACACGCCGGCCTGGCCACCGTGGATCACCACGGTCTTGCTGCCGTCGATCAGATAGCCTTCGCCGTTGATGCTGGCGATGGTCTTGACGTCGGACAGCTCGTGGCGCGCGTGCTTTTCGCCCAGTGCGCAGGCCAGTTTCAGTTCGCCCGCGGCGACCTGTTCCAGCAGCGCTTCATGGCCGCCGGCCAGCTTGAGAAATTGCGCCCCCAGCACGGTGGCGAAGTACGGTTCGACCACCAGGCCGCGGCCCAGTTCCTGCATCACCAGCAGCATATCGACCGCGCTGCCGTCGAAGCCGCCCTGCGCCTCAGGAATCGGCAAGGCGGTCATGCCCAGCTCGGCCAGCATGGACCAGGCGGCGTCGGACACACCGGACGCGGAATGAATGATACGCTGGCGCACGTCGAAGCCGTAATCCTTGTCGACCCAGCGGCGCAAGGCGTCGGCAAACTGCTGCTGCTCTTGTTTGAAATTAAAATCCATCGCCGTATCCCCTTACAGTCCCAGTATCATCTGGGTGATGATGTTTTTCTGAATTTCGTTCGAACCGCCGTAGATCGACGTCTTGCGGAAATTGAAGTAGTAGCCGGCCAGCGGCGCGGCGGCATCGTCGCCGGTGACGGCGTGGTCGGCCTTGCCTTCCAGGTAGGCGGTGTCGAACGGCAGCGCGTCCGGGCCCAGCGCCTCGACCATCAGTTCGGTGAGCATCTGCTGGATTTCCGAGCCGCGCACTTTCAGCAGCGACGCTTCCGGTCCCGGCGTATGCGAGTCCTTGGTGATCACGCGCAGCACCGTCGCTTCCAGCGCCATCAGTTCAATTTCCAGGTTGGCGACCTTGCTGGCGAACAGCGGGTCCTGCAGCAGCGGCTTGCCGTGCTTGAAGTGTTCGCTGGCGACCTTCTTCAGGAACAGCAGCTCGCGCTTGGAGCGGCCCACGGCGGCGATGCCGGTGCGCTCGTGGCCCAGCAGGTACTTGGCGTAGGTCCAGCCCTTGTTTTCCTGGCCGATCAAGTTCTGCACCGGCACCTTGACGTTGTCGAAGAAGACTTCGTTCACTTCGTGGTCTTCATCGAGCATGTAGATCGGGCGCACCGTGATGCCGGGCGTCTTCATGTCGATCAAGAGGAAGGAAATGCCCTCCTGCTTGCGCACATTGGGGTCGGTGCGCACCAGGCAGAAGATCATGTCGGCGTGCTGGCCCAGCGTGGTCCAGGTCTTCTGGCCGTTGACGATGTAGTGCTCGCCGGAGCGTTCGGCGCTGGTCTTGAGCGAGGCCAGGTCGGAGCCGGCGCCCGGCTCCGAATAGCCCTGGCACCACCAGTCCTCGCACGACAGGATGCGCGGCAGATAGTACGATTTTTGCGCCTCGTTACCGAAGGCCATGATGACCGGCGCCACCATGTTGACGCCGAACGGCAAGATGGGCGGGGTGCCGGCAATGGCGCACTCTTCTTCCCAGATATGGCGCTCGGTAGCGTTCCAGCCCGGACCGCCGTAGGCAAGCGGCCAGGCCGGTGCGACCCATCCCTGTTTGGCGACGATCTGGTGCCAGCGCACATAGTCGTCCTTTTGCAGGCGCAGATGCTTGCGCACTTTCTGCTGCAAGTCCTGGGGCAGGTTCGCATCGAGGAAGGCGCGCACCGTGTCGCGAAAGGCCATATCCTCGGCCGTATAGTTCAAATCCATACTGTCTCCTTATTTTGCGGCGATAAAAAAGCACGACCGTTCAGAATAAATTGTACCTCATAAATCCGTCGGCTCAGGGCATTTTTCTTGCCTCCCCCCCTACTCCACCGTGATCGCCAGGTCGCGGTTCCTGGTGGCGGCATTGCCGGCGTAATCTTCGGCGATGATGCGCAGCGTATAGTTGCCGGGGGCGAGGTTGCTCACGTTCCACATGCCCGGCGCGGCCCGGCCGTGCAAGATGGTGTTGCCCAGCGCGTAGGCAAAGCGGGTCGCGTCGCTGCCGTAGACGGTGATGCCGCTGGTGTGCGCATAGGCCAGCTTGACCGCCTCGCGGTTGCGCGGCAGGCGGTCGTACTGCTGGGTGATGACCGCGCCCTGGCCGACGATGGGCTTGCCGTCGCCGTCGAGCAACTGGTAGCCCAGCTGGTACAGGCCGAGGCGGCGCCTGGCCTTGTCGCCATCCATCTGGTCATAGGCGTCGACCACGATCTGCACTGCGCCGGTCAGGCGCGGCACCAGCAGGCGATTGCCGCGCTTGTCCTTCAGCGCCTTGCCGTCGCTGTCGGTGAGCCCGATGTCCTGGATGGTCGGCGCGATCGTGTCTTCCAGGCCGATGAACGGCAAGGTCAAGGGATTGAGCGCATCGCCATTCGGCAGGTAGTCGAGGTGGACGTGGGCCATGCGGTTCACCGTGCCCAGCGCCTCGCCCTGCAGGAAGCGGGTGCCGCGCTTGACGCGCATGTGCGCCGGCTTGCCCTTGGCATCGTTGACGATGATGAAGCGCTGGTCCAGCGGCTTGTCGTTGACGCCGCGCCCGACCTTCATGTGGATGTAGTGCAAGCCTTCCAGCGCCATGCCTTCGCCGACGTCGCCCAGGCTCCAGGCCGGCAGCGGGTCGCTGACCTTGGCCGGCAGCACCGCCAGCACCGGTGCGCCGACCGCCGCCTGCACGTCCAGCCCGGCATGGAAATGGTCGCGGCTGTCGCCGTCGTAGTTGCCACGCACCTCGCCCATCAGGCCGACCACTTCATGCGCCTGGTCCTGCGGCTTGACCGGCCACAGCATGGTGGCGCCATGCGACGGCAGCGGTGGCAGCACGTCGACCGGCGCGGCCTGGCCCGGCACCGGCGCGGCGATGTGATGCAGGCGGAAGGTGCCGGCATCGGTCACGTACAGCGAGCCGTCGCGCGCCAGCGCCAGGGCGCGCGGCGCGTACAGGCGTATGCCGCCGTCGGCGCCGTAGCCGGGCTGCGGCGGATGGTCGATGTCGGCCAACTGCAGCGCCTCGCCAGTGGGCGTGATTTGCGCGATGCGCCCGTGGGCACCGCTGGCGATGTACAGGAAGTTGTCATGCGTGACGGCGATGGCGACCGGGCGGCGCAGCAGCGCTGTGCGGTCCTTGTCGTCCGCCACCGCGACGGTGCTGACCTGGCCATCCTTGCTCAATTTGCGCACCGCGTTGTTGCCGGTATCGGCGATGTACAGCTCGCCGTTGTCGGCCAGCGCCAGCGCCACCGGTGTGTCGAAGCGCGCCTGCGCGGCCGGGCCGTCGCTCTTGCCGGCCTGCTCGCCGCCGGCGATGGTGCTCACTTCACCGTCCGGCGCGATGCGGCGGATGCGGTCGTTGTAGCTGTCAGCGACATAGACGCTGCCGTCCGGCGCCACGGCCACGCCCAGCGGGCCATTGAATTGCGCGGCCGGGCCGCGGCCGTCCTGGTAGCCGGCCAGGCCGGTGCCGGCCCAGGTGCTGACCACGCCTTCCGGCGTGATCTTGCGGATCGCGTTGTTGCCGGTATCGGCCACGAACAGATTGCCCTTGCGGTCGAACGCCATGCCGGACGGCGTGTTGAAGGCGGCCAGCTTGCCCGCCCCTTCCGCGTAGCCTTCGATGGAGCCGGCAAAGATGCTGGTCACGCCCAGCGTATCGATCTTGCGGATGGTATTGGCATCGCCGCCGTCAGCGACGTACAGGTTGCCGGCCGCGTCGGCCGCCACCCCGAACGGATCGGCAAAACGCGCCTGCCTGCCGTTGAGGCTGCCCGGCAAGCCATCGCCGGCCAGCGTGCTGATGCGCGCGGTCCAGGCCGGCTTGGTGGCCAGGTCGACGGCAGGCGCAGACGCGGCCGCTTCGCTGGCGGCTTCGGAGTGAGTTAAAACATAGGCAACACCGCCGCCCACCGAGGCGCCCAACAGGGCCAGGGCAACGACTGCAAGCTTAATCTGGGTGGGCGACATGCAATTCCGGAAGTTGACTAAAGGAAAAAACAGCTTAACCGAATTGCAGTGCAAAAAAAAGCCCGCTACGGGAGCGGGCTAAATCTATTTCCTTGGAGGAGAATAGAGGAGACAACTGCATGATGCCGCATCGCAGCATTTTTTACCAATTTAAACTTGTGATGAGGGTTATAGTTTCCATCAATAACTATCCGCCGGCTGCCCAATCCGCCCTGCCGACGCAAAAAAGCCCCGCTCGGCGGCGGGGCTAGTGAGGAGTAACGGGGCAAAGGAGTAAAGAGCCGCGGCTTATTTGCCCACGTCCGCTGCGTATGGCAGCACGCGCGAGGCCATGCGGGTGTCGGTTTTCAGCAGGCTGACCTCGTCGGCCAGGATGTGGACTGCTTCGTTCAGCAGCACGTCCTTGGCAGCCTTGGCGGCTTTTTCCGCGTCCAGCTCGGCCGTCAGCGCGCGTTCGTCCGCTTGCAGGCCGTCGTCGGTGTGCAAGGCGCCCTTCACTGCCGCGACCTTCGGCGTCGGCGCCGGCTTGCCGTTGGCAGGCTTGGCTGAAATCGCCTTGTTCAAGGCATCTTTCGGATCAGGCAGCAGCACCGGATCGTCGCCGCTCGGCGTGGCGCTGGCCACCAGGCGCGCTTCACGCAGCTTGGCGCGGGCTTCCTGGGCGTCACGTTCCTTGCGGCGTGCCGCTTCGTTCAGCGAGATCAGGTTATCCTTGCGCTGCTTCTTGACCAGGGCTATATCCTCCAGCAGGTACTGGAAGTCCTTGTCCTTGGCCACGCGCACTTCATGCCGCTTGTCCAGCAGCGGCACGATTTCTTTCAGCTCGCCGGCCGGGATGTAGGTCGCCGGCTTGATCATGGTCCACGGCAGCGCGTTGTCGTAGCTGGACTCGCCGAAGCTGTCCGAATCGGACATGGTCGGCAGCTTGATGTCCGGCGTGACGCCGCGCAGCTGGGTGGTGCCGCCATTGATGCGGAAGAATTGTGCAATCGTCATCTTCAACTCGCCGTAGCGGGCCTTGTCACCCTGCGCGAAGCGGTCCAGATTGACCAGCGTTTGCACCGTGCCCTTGCCGAAGCTCGGCTCGCCGATGATCAGGCCGCGGCCGTAATCCTGGATCGCCGCAGCGAAGATCTCCGACGCCGAGGCCGAACCACGGTTGATCAGCACGCCCACCGGACCATCCCAGGCCAGGCCGGGCTGGGTATCGCTCTCGATTTCGATCTTGCCTTCGGCATTACGCTGCTGCACCACCGGGCCCTTGTCGATGAACAGGCCGGTCAGCTCCACCGCCTCGTTCAGCGAGCCGCCGCCGTTGTTGCGCAGGTCGATCAGCACGTTGTCGACATGGTCCTTCTTCAGCTCACCGAGCAGGCGCGCCACATCGCGGGTCGCGCTCTTGAAGTCCTTGTCACCCTTGCGGCGCGCCTCGAAGTCCTGGTAGAAGGTCGGCAGCGAAATCACCCCGATGCGGCGCTTGGCCGTGCCATCCTTCACTTCCAGAATGGACTTCTTGGCCGACTGCTCTTCCATGCTGATTTTCTTGCGCACCAGCGACAAGCTGAAGTGCTTGCCATCGGGGCCGGCATCGGCCGGCAGCACGTCCAGGCGCACGGTCGAATCCTTGGTGCCGCGGATCTGCGCCACCACGTCGTCGATGCGCCAGCCCAGCACCTCGGTCATCGGACCGGCGCTGTCCTGGCCGACGGCAAGAATGCGGTCGCCCACGTGGATCTTACCCGACAGGCCGGCCGGGCTGCCCGGCACCACTTCGCGTACCACCGTGTATTCATCGCGGGTCTGCAGCACGCAACCGATACCTTCGAGCGACAGGCGCATCGCGATGTCGAAGTTCTCCGACGCACGCGGCCCCAGATAGTTGGTGTGCGGCTCGATCGACATCGCATAGGCGTTCATGAAGATCTGGAACACGTCCTCGTTATTGAGCTTGCGCGAACGGCTCAGGTAGTTTTCGTAGCGCTTGTCGAGCGTCTCGCGGATGCCCTTGTCATCCTTGCCGGCCAGCTTCAGGCGCAGCCAGTCGTTCTTGACGCGCTTGCGCCACAGTTCCTTGATCTCGGCGTCGCTCTTGGCCCAGTCGGCCTTTTCGCGGTCGTACTGGTAGCTCTCGTCGACGGTGAAATCGAATTTGCTCTTGAGCAGCTCGCGAGCATAGCTGATGCGCTCGTTGAAGCGTTGCTGGTACTGGTTGTAAATGGCGAACGGCACGCTCAGGTTTTCACCGTTGATGGCGTCATCGAGCTTGGTGCGCACCGGCGCGTACTGGTCGATGTCGGCCTGGGTGAAGAACAGCTTTTCCGCGTCCAGCGATTTGAAGTAGCGGTCAAAGATTTTTTCCGACATCGCGTCATCCAGCGGTACCGCCTTGTAGTGATAGCGGGTCAGCACCTTGGCCGCCCACAGCGCCGCCTGGGTCTGGCCTGGCATCGGCTTCATCTGGGTATCGGCCGCCGCCTTGTCCGGCACGGCGGCAAAGGTCGACACGGAAAAGGCCGCAGCCAGGGCCACCAACAGCATTTGCTTCTTCATCGGCTTACTCCGAAAAACTTCATTAACAATCACCGGACAGCCCGGCTGACGGGTCGCGTTACGCCCAGCGTCGCGCTAGCTTATTCTACAGGATAGCAGCCGACGCACCCGTATGGGAACAGGCAGTTTCTCCGTCCAAACTTAAGGACCGCTGAAATCGCCGGCTTTCACGCGATCGTGGCGCTCTTTTTTAGCAACCTTCATTTTAAGCCATTGTTTTTATGGACAAAAAACTGAAACCACATTGCTGCCCCGCAGCAAAAATCCATCTCAGCATGGCCTGTCACCGTTACCCCGCCACGCTGTTGGCGACCAGGGGAACGCCATGCGTGCTACTCCCCTCCGGCATCCCTGCAACAGAAGTATCGGCACCAGCATCAGCGTGCCCAGCATTGCCCTGAGCGGCGTGCTGGCCACGGTGTTTGCCGCCAGCGGCAAGGCCGGCATCCGGGTCACCACGGCGCTGAAAAAGCACACCGCGAGCGCGCCGGCATCGTCCAGCTTCAGCAAGCCATCACCGGCATGGACCGGGTGAGGCGGCAAAGCGCCGCGCCGCTCAATGCAGCGGCCAGTGCGCCGGCAGCCACCACAGTGCCGCGGCGATCAGCAAATACGGCCAGGAAAGCAGCGAAATCTTCCAGTCCACCTTGGACGGCCAGCAGGCCAGGAACTGCGGCGCGACGGCAAACGCCAGCGCCACATCGAGCCAGGTAAAATGCAGTCCGGCGCGGGTGCGCCATGCCGCCACCACGAACGGCAGCAGCACCACCAAAAATGGCGCCAGCGCGGACGGCGCGGCGTTATACCAGCGTACCCGCGTCAGCTTCACCGAGCCCAGCTCCCAGCCCTGTCCCACACGGCGCGGAATGATGGTGAACGAGGCCGGCCGCGCTCCGGTCAACAGGCCGACCACAAAATGCGCCAGCTCATGGCAGATGGTGCCGGCCAGCGTGAACAGGAAAAAGAAGGGATGGCGCGCCGACAGTGCGCGGATCAGCAGCGCCAGCAACAGCGACGGCGCCAGATAGAGCAGCAGGTCACCGTGCCGGCACAGCCAGGCCGGCATCAGCGCCCCGCATTCGATCAGGCTGGACACGGCAGCGAGCCTGGTTGATTCAGATGGTGCGAACGATTCTTCACCGCGATGACTTTCCAAGCCTTGTTATCGATAGCATGCATGCGCATCATAACGCTAATCGGCCGCCGCCACGCACCCCGCGGCATCAGCGCAGCGGCCGGAACGCCGCCCGCAGCTCTTCCGAGAACAAGGCCGGCTGTTCCCAGGCGGCGAAATGGCCGCCGCGGTCGACCTCGTGGTAGTAGCTCAGCTTGCGATAGGCGCGGCGCGCCCAGCTTTCCGGCGGGCGGTACACATCATCCGGGAACACCGAGATGGCCACCGGTAGCGCGATTTCCTGCGTCTTCTGCGGCACCGAAGCGATCACGCTGCCGCGCGCGCCGTTTTCCCAGTACAGGCGGGCCGCGGAGGTGGCGCTGTCGGTCAGCCAGTACAAGCTCAGATCGTCGAGCACTTCGTCGATGCCTGGCGACTGGGTGGCATCGGCGCCGAACTTCCACTGCGCGAAGCCGGGATGTACCAGCATCAGCGCCGCCAGGAAGGCCGGCGAATCGGCCATGCCATAGCCTATCGTCTGCGGCCGCGCAGTCAACATGGTGAAATACGCCGAGTTGCCCTTCTTGCCATAGGCCAGCAGCGCCTCGAACACGGCGCGTTCCTGATCCGACATGCCGGCCGGCGCCGGGCCGCCGGTGGCCAGTGCGGCCGACACTTCAGGCGGCACGGCGGCCGGCAGGTTCAGGTGTATGCCCAGCAGCCCTGGCGCCGCCTGGCGCGCCATGGCACTGGTGATGGGCGCACCCCAGTCGCCGCCTTGCGCGACGTAGCGGCTGTAGCCGACACGCTGCATCAACTGAGCCCAGGCGCGCGCGATGCGCTCCGGGTCCCAGCCGGTGACGGTCGGCTTGCCGGAAAAACCGTAGCCGGGAATCGACGGTATTACCAGGTCGAACGCATCCTCGGCGCGCCCGCCAAAGGCGCTCGGGTCCGTCAGCGGGCCGATCAGCTTGAGGAACTCGAAAATGGAACCGGGCCAGCCGTGGGTCATCAGCAGCGGCATGGCATTCGGATGGCGCGAGCGCACGTGGATGAAATGCAGGTCCACGCCATCGATGTTGGTCAGGTACTGCGGCAGCGCGTTCAGCTTCGCCTCCGCCTTGCGCCAGTCATAGTGCTTTTCCCAGTAACGCACCAGCAGCTGCAGCTTGGCCAGTGGCACGCCTTGCGAGGCGTCGGCGACCGTTTCCCTGGCCGGCCAGCGGGTGGCAGCCAGGCGGCGGCGCAGGTCGGCCAGCGCCGCCTCGGGAATATGCACGCGGAACGGCCGGATGGCGCTGTCGCCGGTGGCAGCCAGCAGGGTCCGGGGCAACAGTCCAGCGGCGCCCACGGCAGCGACGCTGGTCAGAAAACTGCGGCGGGCGGGCGATTGCGATGTTTCAGTCATGACGAGCTCTCCTTGTTTAAACGCTGAGTCTGGCGCCAGGGCGGCCAGTCCGAAATGCGCGGAATGATTAGTCCCGGCCACAACGATTAGAAGCTGCTTGCGTATCTGAAATGTGTCCGCCATCGATGACGGCAAGGCCGATTGCGCTCCGTTCCCGGGGCGCCCCATTCAGGGATAGACCGCGGTTGCCGGCCCCGTCCGGGGGGCGTTTTGAAGCGGCTAGACGGTCCGGTTCAACGTGAAGTGCAGCAGCGCTTCGGCGGCATCCACCAGAGCGCAGCCTCACTATAGGGCGCACAAGATGCAGCACGCCATGCCATGCCCGCCTTTGCCGAGCGCGACCGCCCTTGCCGGTACAGCCTACGGCTACGCCCGGGTCACCACGCCGTTGCAAATAGTCGATACCCTCAATTGCGTGTGCGGCGACCGCCAGGCGTGCGCCATCCACACCCAAGGCGTACTGCTCGAAGGTATTTTACGCCAGCTGCCAGCGCCGCCCGTATCCGCAAGGCGCCGATCAAGTTCAGGATGCGCTTGCAAGTCGCCGCGGAAGGCGAGCAGGTGGTCGATCCGTCGGCCGCGTGGCCGCACCGCCGCCGCACCGTGAAGCGCGGCGCGCTGACGATGAGCAAGATCGCAGCGGACGCAACAGCGCAGCGGCGCAGCACCAGGCCATCAGCTTCATGCCGAACTCGCAAGCGGCCGGCATCGAGGTAGAAAATCAGAGGGTCTCAGAGTGTCAACTTGCGCGCCACCGCCTGCGCGCTATCGTGCGCCAAGCGCCAGTCAAACCAGCGCCGGCAGCCTGTCAGTCGGCGTAGAAGCAGCGCCCGCACGCTTGGCGGTAGCTCTCGTTGCCGCCTATGCTGATCTGCTCGCCTTCCTTGAGGCGCTTGCCGTTTTCATCCACGCGGATGTTCATGGTCGCCTTCTTGCCGCACGAGCAGATATTCTTCAACTCTTCGATATCGTCGGCCAGCGCCAGCAGATAGGCCGAACCAGGGAAGGGCTCGCCACGGAAATCGGTGCGCAAGCCGTAGCTGATCACGGGTATGCCACGCACTTGCGCCAGCTGGTGCAGCTGCTGCACCTGGGCCGTGGTCAGGAATTGCGCTTCGTCGATCAGCAGGCAAGCGATCTTCTGGTCAATCCGCTGGAGGAAATTGGTGTCGCTGTCGAACACCTCAGTCTCGCGCTGCGGGCCCAGGCGCGAGGTCACCTTGCCCGTGCCGTAGCGGTTGTCGATGGCCGCCGTGAACAGGCGCACCTGCTGACCCTGCTCTTCATAATTATGGGCTACTTGCAGCATCGCGGTGGATTTGCCCGCGTTCATAGCAGAGTATCGGAAATAAAGTTTTGCCACTGCAGCCTTCGAATATCACCTTGGGGAGAGCGGAATTATAAACCGTGCCACACGAAAAAAGCGCATACTTGCTTTTTCTACACCTCGGTGAAATTTGCAACAGAATTGGCCACAGAATTGCCAACAGCAGCAGCATTAGCAAGTACGAAAACATTCCTTCCCAGCGTGCAGGCCGCGCCCTACCATGCGCAGCTTCACGAAAGCCGCCGACACAATCGGCGGCGCCGTTCGCAGCGAGGAGAACTACATGTCTACACCAGCTCTGTTTAGTCTGATCGGCAACACGCCGCTGGTCCAGGTCACCCGCCTGGACACTGGCCCCTGCCAATTGTTCCTGAAACTGGAATCGCAAAATCCCGGCGGCTCGATCAAGGACCGCATCGGCCTGTCCATCATCGAAGCGGCCGAAGCCGATGGCCGGCTCCAGAGCGGCGGCACCATCATCGAAGCGACCGCCGGCAACACCGGCCTGGGGCTGGCCCTGGTTGGCCGCATCAAGGGCTACCGCGTGCTGCTGGTGGTGCCCGACAAGATGTCGACCGAAAAAGTGCTGCACCTGAAGGCGCTGGGCGCCGAGGTACGCACCACCCGCTCCGACGTCGGCAAGGGCCATCCCGAGTACTACCAGGATTACGCGGCGCGCCTGGCGGCCGAGATACCGGGCGCCTTCTTCGCCGACCAGTTCAACAACCCGGCCAATCCGCTGGCGCACGAAACCACCACCGGCCCCGAGATCTGGGAACAGGCCGGACATGAAGTCGATGCCATCGTGGTCGGCGTCGGCTCGTCCGGCACCCTGACCGGGCTGACGCGCTACTTCCGCCGCGTCGCCCCCCATGTGGAATTCGTGCTGGCCGATCCCCAAGGCTCCATCCTGGCCGAGTACATCGAAACCAGGCACGTCGCCGACACCAGCGGCTCGTGGGCGGTGGAAGGCATAGGCGAAGACTTCATCCCGGCCATCGCCGACATGAGCGCCGTGCGCCGCGCCTACACCATCACCGACCAGGAAAGCTTCGACAGCGCGCGCACCCTGCTGCGCGCCGAAGGCATCCTGGGCGGCTCGTCGACCGGCACGCTGCTCGCTGCCGCCCTCAAATACTGCCGCGCGCAGACCTCGGCCAAGCGGGTAGTCACCTTCGTCTGCGACACCGGTACGCGCTACCTGTCCAAGGTCTACAACGATGGCTGGATGCACGACCAGGGCTTGCTGACGCGCCCTCCCCTGCACGACCTGCGCGACCTGATCGGCCGCCGCTACGACGAGGGCGATGTGGTCAGCGTGGCGCCCGGCGATACGCTGCTGGTGGCCTTCAACCGCATGCGCAGCGCCGACCTGGCGCAGCTGCCGGTGCTGGAAAACGGCCACCTGGTGGGCATCATCGACGAATCTGACCTGCTGCTCAAGGTCGACAATCATGCGGAACAGTTTTCCAGCCTGGTAGGATCGACCATGACCACCCGGCTGGAAACGCTGCACCCGTCGGCCGACGTGCATGCGGTGCGCAATACGCTGGACCGCGGCCTGACCGCCGTGGTGGCGGACGGCAACACCTTCTATGGATTGATTACCCGCTTCGACCTTCTCAACCACTTGCGCAGGACACTATCTTGAGCCATTCCAACGATACCAAACAGCACCTGGCCACCCGCGTCATCCATGCCGGCCAGTCGCCCGACCCGTCGACCGGCGCCATCATGCCGCCGATCTACGCCACCTCCACCTTTGTGCAGCAAAGTCCCGGCGTGCACAAAGGCCTGGACTACGGCCGCTCGCACAACCCGACCCGCTGGGCGCTGGAGCGCTGCGTGGCCGACCTGGAAAGCGGCGCGCAAGCCTTCGCCTTCGCGTCCGGACTGGCGGCGATATCGACGGTGCTGGAACTGGCCGACGCCGGCTCGCACATCATTGCCGGCGACGACATGTACGGCGGCACTTACCGCCTGTTCGAGCGGGTGCGCCGGCGCAGCGCGGGCCACCAGTTCACTTATGTCGACCTGACCAATCCGGAAAACCTGCTGGCCGCGATCCGTCCCGAAACCAAAATGGTGTGGGTAGAAACGCCGACCAATCCGATGCTCAAGCTGGCCGATTTGCAGGCGATCGCCAAGATCTGCCGCGAACGCGGCATCATCGCCATCGCCGACAACACCTTCGCCAGCCCGCTGCTGCAGCGGCCGCTGGAGCATGGCTTCGACATCGTGGTGCATTCCGCCACCAAGTATTTGAACGGCCACTCCGACATCATCGGCGGCATCGCGATAGTCGGCGGCGAAGCGCGGCAAGATGCGTGGCGCGAGCAGCTGGCCTTCCTGCAAAACTCCATCGGCGCGATTGCCGGCCCCTTCGACAGCTTCCTGGCGCTGCGCGGCGTGAAGACGCTGGCGATCCGCATGGAGCGCCACTGCGCCAGCGCACTGGCGCTGGCGCAGTGGCTGGAGCAGCAGCCCAAGGTCAACAAAGTCTACTACCCTGGCCTGGCATCGCACCCGCAGCACGCGCTGGCCAAGCGTCAGATGGACGGCTTCGGCGGCATCATCTCGATCGACCTGAAGACCGACCTGCCGGGCGCGCGCCGCTTCCTGGAACGCTGCGCAGTGTTTGCGCTGGCCGAAAGCCTGGGCGGCGTCGAAAGCCTGATCGAGCATCCGGCGCTGATGACGCACGCCACCATCCCGCCGGCGCAGCGCGCGGCATTGGGCATCGGCGACGGGCTGATACGGCTGTCGGTCGGCATCGAGCACATCGACGACCTGCGCCAGGACTTGCAAAACGCCCTGGACGCCATATAAACGGGCGCTGTTCCGGCGCTTACCGTGCTTGGGAGTTTGTTAAGATCGCAGTTCTAGCAAACTCCAACGTATATTTATGGAAATTCTGTTATTGGTGGCCGGCGTGCTGGTGGCCGCATTTGCCTACTCGTTCAGCGTGGCCGGCGCCAGGCCGGTGCTGGGCAGCGATAGCTACAGCGTCTCCAAGGACGGCCGCGTGCTGGCCACCCGCGGCCCCAAGGTAACCGCGCTGCGCCCCAAGTATTCGTCCGACGGCATGCTGGTCAAGCTGCGCAACGGCAGCCGCGCCGGCGAATTCTTGGTCCACGAGCTGGTGGCCGAAGCCCACCTGCCCAACCCCAACGGCCGCAAAACCGTGCGCCACAAGGATGGCAACAAGAGCAATAACAAAGTGTCCAATCTGGAGTGGTGCTGAAGCGGAATACATCGACCCGCTGTATCACCTTTTGCTGTGGTACAAAAGTTGATATCAACTTAGATGTTATATTGACAATTTAAATTGACATAACTAGTCTGGTAACTCTCAATTCACGATTGTTATCGAGACCATATGCCAACCTGCCCTTATCATGGCGGCCCGACCCCATGCAACCAATGCCAAGTGCTCGGTATGGGCGCGTACGCTCATACCGACGACCGCTACAACCGAAATGAATTCTCGCCACCCAAAGTTGAGTGGTCGATGCCCCATGCCTTCGGTCACGGACATGGCACGCAGACGCCTTACCGAGTCCGTTGCGGTGTGAACGAGGGGCTGTGCATTTTGAATACCCAACCACTGGTGGACGAGCTATACACCGATTCGCTGATCGGCTGTGTGCAAATAATTCTGCGCAGTGCCACGGCCACGTTCACCTGTCATATTTCGTCGGGCGCACGCACGCCTGTGAACTGGGCCACCTGGGCATACGGAAGATTTATCAATCTTTGCGGCGTGGTGACGTCCTGCTATGTCATCACCGGTGACTCTCCCGCAATCGGAAATGCCATAGCGGGCGCCCTGACGGGACTTGGCCTCAATGTCAACCGAATACATGACTGCCAAGGATATTCCATCACCATCAGAAACGACGACGAGTTTGAGGCCGGCCCAACTCCTGACCACTGGGCAGTCAGTCAACAACGCGTCGCAGGTTGGCAGACCGCAAAAGACCTGATCTATGTGCGCTTGCTCGGATCTCTGTCCATCGGAACGCCGAGCGAAGGCGATTACAATCAGGATTGCAACGCCTGCAACGCAGCGCGCCACTGAACAGCCACGTCTATAGGGTGCGTTTAGCGGGATCCGATATGTTGAAGATGCGGCAGACCGGGCTTTCGAGAGCAACGAACACGCTTTCCACGCAGAAGCCGGCGACAAACGACAGCGCCGATGCGCTCAGTCCCCAGTTGAGCACCAGTGCACCTTCAGCTTGCGCCGCGCCGCCCCCGCTGGGAGCGATGAACAGGCCGATACATGCGCCTAGGGTCGCGCCTAGCGCCAACTGTCCGGGCGCCAGCGGGTAGCCGCGCGGCGGCCAGCCGCTCCCGCACACCTGGCCCCGCCAGGCCGGCCCGTTCTCGTAGGACGCAGTTGCTGCTTGTCGTGCTACCAGCGCTGGTCCTGGCGGCCCGAGATGTGCTCGAGCAAGCGACACATTTCGCTCAACTGCCGATGGAAAATGACGTCCTGATGCGCGGCGATGGCCCGTCAAGGGAGGCGGACGTCATCGGCTCCATAGGAAGCTGCCTATGCTGCCTAAGCTGCCGCAACTTCGCTCATGGCGCCCTTGTGTCCCCACCCGCCACAAGCTGTCTCGCCCAGTGTCGTGCCGCTTATTCGCCAGGATGATAGCGGCGTTCCAGGTTGTTTTCCACATCTTCCTTGTAGAACAGCACATCCTTGAACTCGCCGCGCGCATACATCGCGGCCTGGTCGTTGAAGTGCGGCGAGGCCGGGTCGCCGCTTTCGCCACCGGCCAGCACGCTCTTGGCCTTGATGCGCGGGCCGAAGTCGACTGCCGCCACGAAGCTGTTGCCCCGCTCGCCGTATATACGCCTGGTGCTCTGCTTGGACGTCATGCCAAACGCCGCCAGCGATCCCCAGTTGGCCGAGGGATATGCCACCGGCAGGCTAGGCTTGCTATCGTCGAACGGCTGCACGATATCGCCCGTCAGGCGCTGGAAGCGGTTGATCTCGCCCCACGGCGTTTGCCAGCTACCGAAATCGGCCGTCAGCTTGGCCGTCGCCCGGGTCAAGGCGTCCAGACGCTGCTGCGGCGTGAGCTGGGACTCGATATAGTCCAACACCAGCATCTCCTTAGCCTTGGCGGGCGGACCATAGGCCGCCACCAGATCCTGTATCCAGTAGATCGCCACCGACGTCGGCACCGATGCCACGCCGAAGCGCATGTCCCAGCCACGCAGCGCGGCGATCTGCTGCGCCAGCGCGGCCTTTTGCGCCGCATCGGCCGGCAGCGCATCGTAAGCGGCGAACAGCTGCGGCAGCAGCGGCTCGAACGCCGGCAGCGCGGTGTCGTAGGCCACGGCGATCAGGCTGTCGAGGGTGAAGTCCTTGCCGCTGCGCAGCACGCGCACCGCGTGGATGCCGCGCGGGTTCTCGGGATTCATCGACATATAGGCCGGATAGTCCGACTGCTTCGGACTGTCCGCGCCGGCCGCCGTATACGGCCAGTTGTTGGTATTCTCGATCCAGCCGTTCTTGGGATTGAACAGCGTGATGGTCTCCTTCACTTCGTGCAAGCCTTGCCATTCGGTGGCGGGATTGCTGCCGTCAACCGGATGCTTGAAGTCGAAGCGCGGATCGCGCTTGGGGATGAAGTTCCCGTGGAAGTAAGCGATATTGCCGTCGGCATCCGCATACACCGTGTTGTTGGACGAATTGCTGCGCAGCTCCATCGCCTTGTAGAACTCAGCGTAGTTGCGGGCCTTGGTGCGGATGTAGGATTGGGTCAGCGCCTTCAGTGGCTGGTTCATCAGCTTGACCGCGACCCACTTGCCGTTCGCTTCGCGCACGATCGGGCCGTGGTGGCTGTAATAGACCCGCACCACCTTCTGCGCCATGCCGCTGGCGCTCTTGTACGGCAGCTTGATGTCGAGCGCCTTCAGCGGTCGCCGCTCGTTGCCGTATTGGTAGTAGAACTTGCCATCGTTCTCGGTGACGGTTTCCAGATACTCGTCGATCACGTCGCCGCCGCCGGAGGTGTGCATCCAGCCTATGCGGTCATTGAAGCCCTGGTAGACGAAGAACTGGCCCCAGGTCACGGCGCCATAGGCGTTCAGCCCCTCTTCGCTGTGGACCTGCACTTCCGGACGGAAGTAGAACGAGGTGTGCGGATTGATCAGCAGCAGCGCGTGGCCGTCCTTGCTCAATTGGGGGGCGATGGCGAAGCCGTTGGACCCGCGCGGCTCCGCATCCAGGTCGATGCCCTGGTAGGCCAGCGGCATCGAGTGCACAGGTTTGCCGTACATCTGCTCCAGCTGCTTCAGGTCCACCGTCTCGATATCGCCGCCGATGCTGCCTTCGCTGAAGCTGAGCGCCATCCATGGCTCGAAGTGCGTCAGCAACTGCGGCGTTACATGCGGGTGCATATACAGGTAGTAGTTCAGGCCGTCGGCCCAGGCCACCATCAGCTTTTGCAGCCACGCCGGACTGGCCCGGTACTGGCGCTTCAGTTCGTCGGGATTGATGAACAGCTTCATGCGCAGGTCGCGATACAGCTCGCCCTCGCCCTCCACTTCCGCCAGCCGGCCCAGCGCATTGATGAAGTTCAGCTCCACCCGCTTGAAGTCATCCTCGGCTTGCGCGTAGATCAGGCCGAACACGGCGTCGGCATCGGTCCGGCCATAGACATGGGGGATGCCCCATTTGTCACGCAAGATGGTGACGCGCTGGGCGCAGGCTTCCCAGCGCGGCGCGTCGGCCACGGGCGCGGCCACTGCCGCATTCATCGCAACAAAACCAAGGACAGCTAGGGCGGGCAAAGTTTTCAGCATGATCAGGCGGCGTCGACCAGTTCGGAAATACGTTTTTGAAGGGTGGTGATTTCTTCCAGCAGCGCGGCATTTTTTTCGCGCAGGATGGCATTTTCTTCGCGCAGCTGCTCCGCTTCGCTCATCTGGCCGTGGCCCTGGTAGGCTTCCCTGGGCTCCTTGGGCTCTTTCGGCGGACGCGAGGCGGCGCGCTGTTCGCGGATTTCCTTGGCCGCCTGCTGCAGCAGCTTCTTGCCGCCGGCGACCGCGGCCACCTGGTCGGCTTCCGGCAGCGAGGCCACGGTGGCGGCGGCGTTGATCGAAATGGTGCCCGAGCGGACCGCTTCCACCAGCTCCGGCGCGGCGCTCTTCTGGATTTTCTCGATCTGGCTGATGGTGGCGCTGCTCAGGCGCGCGGCGCGGGCGATGTCTTCGCGCGAGAGCGCCATCGACGGCTGCTTGAGCGCAGCCGCGCCTTCTTCCGGGGGCGCGATGGCGGCGTCTTCGGCGGCGGCCTGCGCCACCATCTCGGCGCTGCGGGCCGCCACGATTTCCTTCTTGCGCAGCGCCAGCACGCCGCGCTGGTAGTCGGAAATGCTGCGGCGGCCCAGGTTGTTATCGATCATCCACAGCTTGACGTCTTCCAGGTTGCGGAAGGCGGTATTTTCGATGACCTTGAAGGGAATGCCATGCTGCTGGCAAATCTGGTAGCGGTTATGGCCGTCGACCAGCACGTCCTGCCACAACACCAGCGCATCGCGGCAGCCTTCGGCCAGGATGCTGCGCTCCAGCGCCGTGTATTCACTTTCGGTCAGCGGCTCGATGTAACTGCGCAGCACTTCATTGATTTTGATTTGCATACTCTTTCCTTAAGCGGGACCGGAATCGACACAGCCGAATTTGCGTCGCCAATTCGCGCCCCGTAAAACGCCGTCCAGCATGCTACACCATCCGCCCGCCGGACCAAAGCATCCAGTTGAAGCGGCCATCTTTCACCCGACATCAGCAAAATTGGCCGGGCACGGGCTGAAAGCGCGCGAATCCGCTACAATATCGCCTGCCTCATCACCCCGGGACCGCTTGTGCCACCTTCTGGCGCGCCGGGACGCTGGTGATGCCCTTGTTGCCAATAAACTAGATTGATGGAACCGCCATGAGTTCGATGAACGAAGAGCGCGTGTTGAGCGTGCACCACTGGACAGACACCCTGTTCTCCTTTACCACCACGCGCGACCCTGCCCTGCGCTTCTCCAATGGCCACTTTACGATGATCGGCCTGCGCGTGGACGGCAAGCCGCTGCTGCGCGCCTACAGCATCGCCAGCGCCAATTATGAAGATCACCTGGAATTTTTCAGCATCAAGGTACCGGGCGGCCCGCTGACCTCGCGTCTGCAGCACCTGCAGGTGGGCGACACCGTGATCGTCGGCCGCAAGCCGACCGGCACCCTGGTGGCCGACTATCTGCTGCCGGGCAAGCGCCTGTACATGCTGTCGACCGGCACCGGCCTGGCGCCGTTCATGAGCATCGTGCGCGACCCGGAAATCTATGACAAGTATGAGCAGCTGATCCTGGTGCACGGCGTGCGCCAGGTGGACGAGCTGGCCTACCACGACCTGCTGGTGGAACACTTGCCGAATCACGAATTCCTGGGCGACCTGGTCTCGAGCAAACTGCGCTACTACCCGACCGTGACCCGTGAAGAGTACAAGAACATGGGCCGCGTGACCGACCTGATCGAAAGCGGCAAGCTGTTCGAAGACCTGCAAGTGCCGCCGCTGGATCCAGCCGTGGACCGCGTGATGATCTGCGGCAGCGCCGACATGCTGCGCGACTTGAAGGAAATGCTGGAAGGGCGCGGCTTCAACGAAGGCAATACCTCAACCCCGGGCGATTTCGTCATCGAGCGCGCGTTCGCCGAAAAGTAACCCCCCAGGCGGCGCTGGCGCGGGCCTGCACGGCCTGCCCTGCGCCGTTATTGCGTCTGCGCTATGGCAAGGGGCCGGCGATGCGGTTTTCGGTCGTCTCCGGGCAGGCGTTGATCATCTTGATCCCCTTGAGGAAGGCACGCCGCGCCGATCCGGCCGCGTTGGCCGCGCTGACCTCGCTCGCATGCTGCTCGGCGCCGCTCAGTTTGCGTATCCAGTGGCGAAACGGCACCGCGCCCTCGACCATGCTCTGGAAAGCGTTGCCGACCGCCTCGCTAACGGCATCGCTGCCGCCCGGCTCGACCACCGGCACATCAATATCCGGCCCCAGCACCTCATCGAGTTTTTTGATCTCCAAGCTCAGCGCCTTGCAGGAACTGTCGAGCGGCATCATATACGGCCGCTTGCGCGCGTCGCTCAGCAGCGCCGGGATCACGCTGGGCGACAGGTTCAAATCGCGCAGCGGCGTCGCCGCCGTGTTGGAGATGCGGGCGCCCTCCTTGGTAGCGCAAGCCGTCAGGAGCAAAGCTAGTGCGGTGATAGCGAGGCGCGACATGATTGCCCCCTTCCGGTGCCCTACTGTATTCAGTGTAGTCGTTCAGCAAGCGATTACTACACCTGTTCGCGCCACACAATCTCTCGGAATCTCGCGGAATGGCTCGAATGATCACGCCCATCAAATTGCAAAACCAAACAACAGACGTGGCTTTTTAAACAATTATTGATGCAATAATTGTCATTTCCCTCTTGGCATCGAGAACATCAATGACAGGCACCTACAAGCCCGCGGCAGCGACGGCGTGTTCCTCAATCAGGGCCAGTAATGGAATCTGGACACGGTGTATTGGCAAAGCCAGCGCGACGCCGAGCAGATCAATGTGTACCTGCCGGCGGCGGCCAACCTGACCAAGCTGGTGCTGCAAACCGACAGCCACGGCGTTTAGCTGGTGGGCTATCGCAGCGCTGCCTGAGCCATCCGGCCTGGCGATGCTGGGCGCCGGCATGGCCGTGCTGGCACTGGCGCGCCGCCGTCACAGCGCCGCGAACAGTTGATCGCTCAGTACCTTGCCCTGCCAGTACATGGTGTGCGCCAGCAGCGGGATATTGCAGCCGGCGTCATGGAAGTTTTGCACCGGCCGCCCCGGCGCGTTGTAGTAATCGAGCCTGGAGCTGATCGGATCCATCGGCGACCAGATGTTGATCCATTCCAGATTGGTGCGGTATTGCGGATCGAGTATCAGCGGCTGCATGTTCGCGGCCAGCGATTCGCGTATCCATAACTGGTGGCGCTGCTCGCGGTAGATGAAGGCCGTCAGGTCCAGCGGCGAGCCGAAGCTAATCAGGTGGCTGGTGCGTTCGAGCACCTGCAGCTGGCTGACGTTCAAGGCATCGTCCAGCATCAGCGCATTCAAGGTGTCGTAAGCGATGACCGAACCCAGCGAGTGCGCCAGGAAAATCACCCGCTGGTAACTGAAGTCCCCGTTTTTTTCACGCATCTCGTAAATGGCGCGCGCCGCCTCGATGGCGCGCCGCTGGATAGCCTGGCGGGTCTCGCAAAACTTGTTGTCGGTGTGCGGCGCGACGTAGGCCAGCACGTCGCCCAGATAGTCGACCACCAGCTTGCGTGCCCGGTTGTTGAGCACCAGCACCAGCGCCCACACTGCGGCCACGATGCCGCTCGCCAGAGCGTCACGCGACTCGAGCAGCCAGGCGACGCCTTGCGGGCACCAGTACGACCAGACGGTATAGGGCAAGTTATTCTGGTGCAAAGCCAGCTGCAGCAACACCGACACGCCGGTGAAAATGGTGGCGGCCAGCGTGAACATCAGGTACAGGCGCACTTGCCACATCCACAGCCCGGCGTATCTCGGCCGCTTCCAGCTGGCCTTGACGCGGCGCTGCATCAGCCAGGCCAGTGCATAGAACAAGGCCAGCGCCAGCGCCACCACGCCGTAAGCGGCGAAATCGAAAGTCAGGTCCGCCAGCAGATAGGTACTGGGCCAGTTCGACGCACCATGGGTCAGCGCGCGGGCCGCGCCCACCGCCAGCGCAATCGCGCTCATCACGCCCAGCGATGCCAGCACCCCCATCAGCACCAGATACGCCAGCGCGTGCTTGAGGGTCGCCGCCATTGAAGCCGGAAAGGCACGCGGACGGCCGAACATATAGCGGCGGAAGACGGTGTAAGTCTTGTCAAATCCCGAGCAGCCCGAGCGCATCAGGAACCAGAACACTTCCGCGATGCTGACCTTGCCGGCAGTGAGCGGCGCCCAATAGGCTTCGAAGATATGCACCTGGCGCGGCTTGCCGTCCGCGCCGACAAACTCCATCTCCGCGCGCGGCACGCGGTCGTTGCCGTGCTGGTGCATGCTGGTCCTGATCGGCGGCTGGGCGGTCGGAAAGGCGCTGATGATGGACGCCACTGCATCGATGGATTCGAACGGCACCTGCTCGCCCATGCCGTGGCAGACAAACACCGCCACTGGCCGCGTGCCCGTCTCGCCGGCCAATGCCGCAGCCACCGGCGTCGGCGCCGGCGACGCAGGACTTTCCGCCATGACGGCGTTGGGGATACCGTGCTGGATAGCCATAGGATCACTCTTGAGCAAAAAAGTAATACCAGCATGATGCAATGATGCCTAGGCCAGCAAAACGCCAACCTCGGTCCTGGCTACTACGGCTTGCCCACCGCAAGAGTGGTTTGCTTATCGATCAGTCTCTTCGCGTGCTCAAAGCCGGCCCGTCTTGCTTCTGCAATATCGATGGCAATGATATTAACATCTCGCAGGGTGCTGGTAGGCGCTCCGTCGCGGCAGATGGCCAGGGCACAAATCCACGCTAAATCGGCCGCTTGCTTGGACGCCTTTTTAGGCAGGCAGAGTATTTCGTGCCCCTTGTACCGTAGCGGCCTAGACATTCTGGAAGCTGTCCGACGTATAGTCGGAGCGATAAATCGCCGGGATGGAAAGCCGGCGGACATTCTTATGATACTTATCGCTCAGGCAGCGATCCGGCATGACTGGGTCACACGGCCGGCGCCGCCCAGGTTCGGCCAGGACTCTCAGAATGACGGGGTGCGGAATTGCCCGCGCCGCCATATAGGCCCACGCAAACGCAGCACCACTTTCGGTATCAATCAGTATCCCTTGCGCAACTGCGTCGGACATCGCCAGGTTGATGCGCGTGACGGTTTCCATCGTGGTGTCCTCCCAAACATAAGCTGGCCGAAATACTCTACAGTTCGGCGCGGCGCTTCACGTGGCAATAGCGCTCTCACGTGGTCTGGGCAAGACACGGCAAGGTCTAGCGAAATCCACGCTCGGCGGAAGTGGCTGCTGATTGATTGCACCAATATAGCACGCGCTTACAGCAAGATGATTGCATTTTACTATCATTCCTGCCGATCATGCATGGGCAAGCAGGCTTAGCCCCACCTGCCTGCCTGGCATCATGCAATAGAAATTGCCACCGGATCACTGGCTGGGAATCCCTCGGCCAGCCCTTCATCCAGCGCCAGTTCCGCGTGCTGCGCAGCGTTCAAGCGTTGGCGGTGCTGGCACTGCACTTGTCTCCTGGACCGGCTCGACAACAAGATGCGCAGCAGGGTATCGGTGGCGACGCCGTGATGGGCCATGTAATAGGTGGCGACGTCGAGCCCGCTGGATTTTTGCAATACCAGTGCCTCATCGATTCTCTCCGCCTGCTCTTTGTCTGGCCGCGTTGCATCGTCCTCGATCTCGAGATGGATGTTCATGATTGACTCCTTTGAACTGAAATTCCCCTGCACAGCAAGCTTTGCTGCGACAGTTGTTGAGCTTGGATGAAGAGACTCATCGACTGCATCGTAGCCAGCGGGAGAGTTGAAAGATCAACGCCCTCGATCGTCATCGGCCAAGAGTCAAGCCGGGCCGCGCCACGAGTCGGGAAAGTTAGCTGTTTCAGTTCCGGGATGGATGGCTCACCATAGCACGTAACGCGATGCCGCGCTGATTTGCTTAGCTTCCCACCTCGCTGCCCGGGACAGGCCCGGCAGCGAGCTCTACGCTGGACGGGCAAGCAGCAGGCGCCGGAAACTGGCGGCGCGATGGGACAGCGCTTGCGCGACCTGTTCGCAAGCTATGGCTTGCATCTCAATGACGGGCATGGACATGTCCGCATTCTGAATAATGATGCTGACGTCAACCTTGCCGCCAACGCCGACTTCGAACATGGCCTGGATCCGGATGCCGCCATTTTCTGGCGTGAGAATTATCTGATGTGACATGGCCCCTCCCGGTCACGCGTAGCGCGATGGATGATTAGATCCTACTCCTTTCAAGTCATCATGCTCGTTCCACGACTGATTTCCGCTATCTGGATACTGGACTGCAAGTTGGCGAGCCAGCCTGGCCGTGGGAGTATTTGTCACCGGCCGGCTTGATTTTTTCACTGAAAGCACAGTTTTCAGCGTTTGCTGAAACAGATTTGGCCCCAGTGTTCTACAGGAAGGTAGCCATGGATGGGTCCATTGCAAACGACGGCGCATTTTTCCATGTGCCGATGCCGATGAAGCTGCGCCCTCTGCGGATGAGCCGCGCCATCTACATCTCCCTGTAGCCGGCGGTGAATGCGGCACTGAAAATAGGCTGCACCGATCGCATCGCAGAGATCGGCAAACGTGCGGCGAAGTCTGTTTCCAAATGGCTTCAGTCGATCGAATTGCTTGAAAACGATGGTTTGTCCGAGCATTTCGAACTGGACAGTCACGTACTCGACAAATAATGTAGATGCGATCATGCGGTGGCCTTCAACGCGAGGATGTCTGCGCCCTTCAGTACGTCCTTGTCGGACAGCTCGCGCGCAAGCTTCGTCGACACGCCGGCCGCCTGGGAC
>FSZM01000036.1_pt1 | contig 55611 bp, 53 predicted proteins | sample 1638831 | NCBI WGS metagenome assembly FSZM01 (sample SAMEA3914813, study PRJEB12502) | metagenome | biome: forest; material: soil | place: Canada | collected 2011-07-07 | depth 0.3 m
CGAACTGAACCTGAAGCTGACCTCGGGCATCTACGGCTCGACCTTCTTCATGCTGACCGGCTTCCACGGCTTCCACGTGACGATGGGCGCCATCATGCTGTCGGTGGTGCTGTACCGCGTCCTGCGCGGCCACTTTACGCCGGACCACCACTTCGCCTTTGAAGGCGCGGCCTGGTACTGGCACTTTGTGGACGTGGTCTGGCTCGGCCTGTACGTCGTCGTGTACTGGATGTAAGCGCGTTATAATCTCGGCAAAAAGCCGGGAACAGACCACGCAGAAAAACGGGGGCAGGCCACGTTTTCCGCTCCCCGGAAAACGTGGCCTGCCCCCGTTTTTCTGGTCTGGCCCCGCTTGGTTACTGGCGGATGCCGGTTGGCTGGATGTAGCCCAGCTTGTAGGCCGTCAGTATCATCACGAACAGCAGGATCGAGAAGAATACCCGCATCGCCAGCGCACGCACGGTGTTATGGGATTTGCCTTTGTCGCGCATCAGGAAAAACAGTGCGGCCCCCAGGCTGCCGATAATCAGGACGAAGGCGACAATGACGACGGCAATTTTCATGGTGGCAGGGTGTGATTTGAAAGAGGCTTCATTGTAATGCGTATTCGATTCCGTTTTAGGCTGATTCCTTTCATCGCAACGCTGGCGGCGGTGGCGCTGGGTGTCGCGCTGGGCAACTGGCAGTTGCGCCGCGCCGCCGAAAAGACTGCGCTGCAGGCCAAGCTGGCCGCCGGCAGCAACGCCGCGCCGCTGGTGCTGGGCGCCGCACCGCTCGATGGCGCGCAGGTGGAATTGCGCCGCGTCAGCGTCACTGGCCAATTCGTGCGTGACTGGCCGTTGTACCTCGACAATCGCCCCTACCGGAACCGGGCCGGTTTTTACCTGCTGATGCCGTTTAAAATTGCGGGAACGGGCATGCACGTGCTGGTGGAGCGCGGCTGGCTGCCGCGCAGCATGGCGCAGCGCGACCAGCTGCCGCCGTACGCTACGCCGTCCGGCACCGTCACGCTGCAGGGCATTGCGCGGCTCAACGCCGGCCACGTGATGCAACTGGGGCGCGCGCCGGCATTGCAGGCGAAGGCCATCGTGCAGAACGCCGATCCGGCGCAGGTGGCGGCGGCTAGCGGACTGGCGCTGCAGCCCTTTGTCATCGAACAGACCGCGCCGGCCCAGCCGGGCGGCGACGATGCCGCCATGGTGCGCGACTGGCCGGCGCCGTCGCTGGGCGTGGACAAGCATCGTGGCTACGCCTTCCAGTGGTATGCGCTGGCGGCGACGGCACTGACTTTTTTTGTGGTGAATGGATGCAGACGTGGAAAACAATAAACAGCAAAACAACAAGGGCCGCTGGAAGCTGCTGGCGGTGCTGGCCGTGTGCGCGATGCCGCTGGTCGGTGGGTATTTCACCTATTACGTGATCAAGCCGACCGGCCGCACCAACTACGGCGACTTGATCGACCCGCGCGAGCATCCGATCCCGACTATGGCCAGCACGACGCTCGACGGCAAGCCGGCCACGCTGGACAACTACAAAGGCAAGTGGATCATGCTCAAAGTCGGCCCGTCGGCCTGCCTGCAGGAGTGCCAGGACCAGCTGTTCGCGATGCGCCAGCTGCGCACCATGCAGGGCAAGGAGATGGAGCGCATCGAGCGCGTCTGGCTGATCACCGACAACCAGCCGCTCGATACCATGCTGCTGCGCGTAAACGACGGCACCCGCATGCTGCGCGCGCCGGCCGACGTGGTGGCCAAGTGGCTGCCGCTGAACCAGAATAAGGGCGCAGCGGGGGTGTCCGATAGCGCGTCCGACCATATCTACCTGATCGACCCGCTGGGCAACCTGATGATGCGCTTCCCGAAAGGCGCCGTCTCCAGCGATACCGGACAGGTGAAGAAGGTCCACCAGGACATCAGCAAACTGCTCAAGGCTTCCGCGATAGGCTGACCCGCCATGCATACTACTTCCCTGGCCCAGATGGCCGTGACCGCGCTGCTGGTGGCCCTGCTGCCGCTGGCGATGGTGTGGACCTCGTCCGATACCAATAAATACCGCAAGCTGGTATGGGTGTGCGTGTTCCTGACCTTCGACCTGATTGTGTTTGGCGCTTTCACCCGGCTGACCGACTCCGGCCTGGGCTGCCCGGACTGGCCGGGCTGCTACGGCGCCGCCAATCCCTTCCTGGCGCATGAGCAGATCCGGGCAGCCGAATCGCTATTGCCGACCGGTCCCGTTACCGTGGCCAAGGCCTGGATCGAGATGATCCACCGCTACCTGGCGATGGCGATCGGCGTGCTGATCGTCGCCATGATGGCGCAGGCCTGGCGCCAGTGGCGCAAGGAGAAACGTGCCGAATACGCGCCGTGGCTGCCGACCGCGCTGTTGCTGTTCGTCTGCCTGCAGGGCGCGTTCGGCGCGTGGACCGTCACGCTGAAGCTGCAACCGGTGATCGTCACCACCCATCTGCTGCTGGGCATGGGCCTGCTGGCGTTGCTGACCTGGTACGGTGGCCGGCAGAACCAGTTGATTTCGCCGATGAAGACGAGCAGCGGCTCTCCGCCGGCAATGCGCAACATCCGCATCCTGGCTGCCGTGTCGGCCGCGCTGTTGCTGGTGCAGCTGGCGTTGGGTGGCTGGACTAGCACCAACTACGCCACCTTGGCATGCACCGACTTCCCGCTATGCGGTGGCAAACTGCTGCCGGAGATGGACTTCGAACACGGCTTCACGCTGTGGCGCGAACTGGGCAAGACCGCCGCCGGCCATTACCTGCCATTTTCCGCGCTGACCGCGATCCACTGGGTGCACCGCAACTTCGCCTTGGTGGTGGTGCTGGTGGCCGGCTACAGCGCCTTCCGCGCCTGGGGGCATGCGGCCTTGCATAAAACAGCACGCAATATAGTAATCGTGCTGATTATTCAACTGTGCAGCGGTGTCGCCACCATCTACCTGAACTATCCGCTGGCCGTCGCCGTGCTGCATAACGCCGGGGCGGCAATGCTGGTCCTGTTGCTGGCCATGTTAAACTACCGTGCTAAGTACCAATACGAGATTGCACAGAAGGCAGCTGCCAGCGCCGTATACCCGCAAGCCTCGGCTGCCCGACACCACTAATGACGACTCAGATCGCTACACCCAAATTCCCCAGCCGGTTTTCCCAATACTGGGCGCTGACCAAGCCGCGCGTGACGCAGCTGGCGGTGTTTTGCGCCGTGATCGGCATGTTCCTGGCCACCGATGGCATGCCGGACTGGCATGTGCTGATCGCCGCCACCATCGGCATCTGGCTGCTGGCCGGCGCCGCGTTCGCCGTCAACTGCCTGGCCGAGCGCGAAATCGACGCGCGCATGGCCCGCACCGCGCGCCGTCCGATGGTCATGGGCGACATCACCGTCACCGGCACCGTGATCTTCGCGATGGTGATCGGCGGCACCGGCATGTGGATACTATACGCGCTGGTCAATCCGCTGACCATGTGGCTGACCTTCGTCACCTTCGTCGGCTACGCGGTCATCTACACCATGATACTGAAGCCGGCCACGCCGCAGAACATCGTCATCGGCGGCCTGTCGGGCGCGATGCCGCCGGCGCTGGGCTGGGCCGCGGTCGCCAACGACGTGCCGATGCAAGCCTGGCTGCTGGTGCTGATCATCTTCGTCTGGACCCCGCCGCACTTCTGGGCGCTGGCGATGTACCGCCGCGACGACTACGCCAAGTCCGGCCTGCCGATGCTGCCGGTCACGCACGGCATGCGCTTCACCCAGTTCCACGTCTGGCTGTATTCGATCGCGCTGGCCGCCACCACCTTGCTGCCGTACGCGGTCAAGATGAGTGGCCTGATTTACCTGGTCAGCGCCATCGTGCTGAACGCGGTATTCCTGCGCCACTCCTGGAAAATCTACAAACACTATACCGATCTGATCGCCCGCAAGGCCTTCACCTGGTCGATTATCTACCTGTCGCTGCTCTTCATCGCGCTGCTGGTGGACCACTACTTCAAGATCTGAACATGAAAAAACTGCTCGTACTGGCATTGATGGCCATGGCGCTGCTGGCCGGCTGCGGCAGGTTTTCCGCGCCCAAGCTGGACTTCAAGAACACCGACCTGACCGGCCTCGATTACGCGCACGACTTCGCGCTGACCGACCATAACGGCAAGCCGCGCACGCTGGCTGACTTCAAGGGCAAGCTGGTGGTGATCTTCTTCGGCTATACACAGTGCCCGGACGTGTGCCCGACCACCATGGCTGAAATGGCCGCCGTGATGCAGGAGCTGGGTCCGCAGGCCGACCAGGTGCAGGTGCTGTTCGCCACCATCGATCCGGAGCGCGACACCCAGCAGTTGCTGGCGCAATATGTGCCGGCCTTCGACAAGCGCTTCCTCGGCCTGTACGGCACGCCGGAGCAGACTGCGAAAGTGGCCAAGGAATTCAAGGTGTTCTACGCCAAGGTGCCGGGCAAGACGCCGGGCAGCTATACCATGGACCATACGGCCGCCAGCTACGTGTTCGACAAGGAGGGCAAGATTCGCCTGTTCGTACGCAACGGTCAGGGCCCGGCGCCCACCGTGCATGACCTGAAGCTGCTGCTGAACTGAGCGCCCGGGGCGGCATAGCCCCTCTACTTTCAATAAAACTGTACCAGGGAGCTTGCTATGAAAGGCGTCGTCTTCACCGAATTCATGGAGCTGGTCGAGTCCCGCATGGGACTGGATATGCTGGACCGCATCATCACCGAAGCGGAGTTGCCCAACGACGGCGCTTATACCTCGGTCGGCACCTACGACCACGCGGAACTGGTGCGGCTGGTGCTGGCGCTGTCGAACGCCACCGGCATGGCGGTGCCGGCCCTGATCCATCTGTTCGGCGAACACCTGTTCCAGCGTTTTTCGGTCGGCTACCCGGTGCTGTTTGAACAGAGCCACACCAGCTTCGACTTCCTGAGCCGCATCGACAACGTGATCCACGTCGAAGTGCGCAAGCTGTATCCGGATGCAGAGCTGCCCAAGCTTGCATGCGAACGGCTGGGTCCCAAGCGATTGAACTTGCTTTACAGCTCGCCGCGCGGCTTCGGCGACTTGGCCGAGGGCCTGATCGCCGGCTGCATCAAGCACTTCCAGGAACCGATACGCGTTACCCGCATCAACCTGGAGCCTGAAAACGGCATGCACCGGGTGCGCTTTGAACTGGTGCTCGATGCACCATGACGCCTGATTCCACCAGCACTGTCGCCTCGCGCAGCCTGCTGCGCGAGCGGGCCGCGCGCAAGGAAGCCGAATCCCTGCTGGAGCAGAAAAGCCGGGAGCTGTACGACATCAACCTGAATTTGCGCCAGCTCAATTCCCTGATCGAGGAGAGCGAGGTGCGCCACCGTACGTTGGTGGAGCTGATGCCGGACGCGATCTGGATCCACAGCGGGGGACTGCTGGCGTTCCTGAACCCGGCCGCGCTGCGGCTGTTCGGCGCGCAGTCGCCGGAGCAACTGCTGGGCACGGCGGCGGCCGAGCGCGTGCCGCCCGAGTTCCGCCAGCAGATCGCCGACGGCACCTATCACGACCTGGCTGCGGCGCAGCAGCAACCGCGCCACACGCTGCAGCTGGTGCGGCTGGACGGAGCGCTGGTCGACGTCGAATACTTCGGCTGCGCGATCCGCCACAACCATGCCGATGCCGAGATGTGCGTGGCGCACGACATCACCGAGCGGCGGCTGCACGAAAAAGCGATCGAATACCAGGCCACGCACGACATGCTGACCGGGTTGCCCAACCGCACCCTGTTCCTGGACCGGCTGACGCATGCGCTGCAGCGCGCCGAGCGCCACAAGGGAAAGCTGGCGGTGATGTTCGTCGACCTCGACAAGTTCAAGAACGTCAACGACGCGCTGGGCCACAGCGTAGGCGACGAGCTGCTGCGTCAGGTGGCCGGCACGCTGCGCCAGTGCGTGCGCGAATTCGACACCGTGGCGCGGCTGGGCGGCGACGAATTCGTGCTGCTGCTCGACTACCCGCTGGCCGATGCCACGCCGGCCATGGTGGCCGAACGGATAGGCTGTCGGCTGGGGCAGCCGGTGGAGCTGGCCGGCCAGCAGCATGTGGTCACCAGCAGCATCGGCATCAGCGTGTTCCCGGCCGACGGCGCGCGCGCCGAAGCGCTGCTGCGGCAGGCCGACATCGCCATGTACCGGGCCAAGGAAAGCGGCCGCAATCGCTACCAGTTCTTTACCCGCGAGATGCAGAGCCGGCTGGACGCCAGGCTGGCGCTGGAGCAAGGCCTGCTGCGGGCCGTGCAACGCGACGAATTCGTGCTGCACTTCCAGCCGCAGATCGAGCTATCCAGCGGCCGCATCATCGGCATGGAGGCGCTGCTGCGCTGGCAGTCGCCGGATCTGGGACTGGTGCCACCGCTGCAGTTCATCCCGGTAGCCGAGGAGAGCAACCTGATTGTGGTGATTGGCCGCTGGGTGATCGAGAAAGCTTGCGCCACCTTGCGCGCCTGGCAGGATGCCGGCGTGCCGGTGGTGCCGGTGGCGATCAACGTGGCCGCCTCGCAGTTTTCGCACCAGGACCTGGAGCAGGTGGTGTCGCAGATGCTGTGCCAGTACCGCATCGAACCGGGCCTGCTGGAACTGGAGCTGACCGAAAGCCTGTCGATGGATGATCCCGAAGCCACCATCGCGCTGATGCAGCGCCTGAAGCAGGCCGGCGTAGCCATGTCGATCGACGATTTCGGTACTGGCTATTCCAACCTGAGCTACCTGAAGCGCTTCCCGATCGACAAGCTGAAGATCGACCAGTCGTTCACGCGCGGCCTGACCAGCAACCCGGAAGACCATTCGATCGTCACGGCAGTGATACGGCTGGCGCATAGCCTGGGCCTGCGCGCCATCGCCGAAGGTGTGGAAACCCAGGCGCAGCTGGACCTGCTGGCGGGACTGGGGTGCGACCAGATCCAGGGCTATCTGTTCAGCCGCCCGCTGCCGGAGCAGGACATGGTCGCGCTGTTGAACAGCGGCGCCGGCATGGAAACGCAGCTCAGTAATTGACCATGATCGCGGCCAGTTCCGGGCCGACGTGACGTTCGAAGATGGCCTTCAGCGTGCCATCGTCGCGCATATTCTGGATCGTGCGGCGGAACTGCGCCACCGACGCTTCCTGCACGCGCTGGCGCGACAGCACCAGCCCCGCCACGAAATTATCCTTGGGCGCCCAGTCCATCAGCCGGTACTGGCCCACCATGCGCTCTTGCCGCACGATGGGCACCCAGCATACGCCCAGCGCTAGTACCGCGTCCACCCGGCGCAGCCGGAATAGCCGCAGCAACGAGCTGTAGTCGCTGGTTTCGTAGACACGTCCCTGGGCGCGCAGCTTGTCCAGCCAGGCGTCGTAGATGACGCCGTGCTTGAAGCTCTTGATCACCGCTACCTTGTACTCCGGCGTGGCGAGGAAGCTTTCCAGGCTGTCGATGTGGGCCGCGGCATCGGGGCGCAACATCACGAAATTCCGGTCCGTCATATAGGGCACCACATGCACCAGCTTTTCCCGCTCCGGCGAGGAAATGCCGGATACCGTCATATCGAGCTTGCCGAGGGCCAGGTTGGTCCAGATGCGCACGCGCGAATCGGTATTGGTGATGAAGCTGCAGCCCAGCCGCTTGGCCAGTTCGTCGATGATGTCCTTGTCGATGCCGGCCCAGTCGCCGTTGGCGTCGCGGTAGTACAGCGCGCCCAGCTCGTAGAAGGAGACGTGCAGCTCGCCGCAGCCGCTGCCGGCGCGCGGCTCGGCCACGGCGTTGGAGACGCCGGCGACATACAGCATCAAACAGCAGAGTAACAGCCGGGCAAGCACGTTTCCTCCTGTTGTCGCAAGGTCCGCGCTAGTCCTGTTCGTCGTGTTCTTCGCAGTGATCGTCCTTGGGGATCACCTTGACCAGCAGGATGCGTGGGCCGTTCATTTTCTTGGCCACGATGTCGAAGCAGCGGAAGCTGATGCGCTGCCCCTGCTTGGGGATGTCGCCCAGTTTTAACATGAGCAAGCCCCCGACAGATTCTACCTCTTCCGCGCCGAGCTCCTCATTTTCGATATCGATGCCCAGCGCCCGTTCCAGCGAGAAGATAGGCAGGCTGGCCTTGCCGACCAGCGTGCCGTCGGACTGACGCAGCCAGTCGTTCTCGTTGAGGCGGAATTCGTCATGGATTTCGCCCACCATCGCGCCCAGCAGATTGTCCAGCGTGACAAAGCCCAGCGGGCGCTTGCCTTTTTCGCCGATCAGCGCAAAGTGCGGCGCGCCGTCGCGGAAGCGGCGGAATTGCTCCAGCGCCGGGGTGCGCGCCGAGATGGTCTCCACCGGACGCAGGAAGGGTACCAGTTCGGTCACCGGCTTGCCGGATTGCTGGGCGAAGAACAGGTCCTTCAGGTGCACCACGCCCAGCACCGTTTCGTCGTCGGTGTCGTAATACGGATAGCGGCTGAAGCGGTTGCGCAGCATGGTTTGCAGGTTGTCGTGCAGCGGACGGTTGGCGTACAGGCCGATTACCTCGTTAATTGGCCGCATCAGGTCCGATACCGACAGGTCGCTGAAGTCCAGCGAATGCGCCAGGATGTTGCGCTCGTCCTTGTTGAATTTGCTGCCGGGCTGGCTGGTGCGCAGTATCAGTTTCAGTTCGTCGACTGAGTAGTGGGCGTCGTGGCCGCCCTGGCCGGCCAGGCCGGCCACGCTGAGCACCATGTTGGCGCTGGCGTTCAGCAGCCAGATGGCCGGGTACATGGTCCAGTAAAAGCCATACAGCGGCAGTGCGCTCCACAGGCTGATCGCTTCCGGCATGCGGATCGCCAGCGACTTGGGCGCCAGTTCGCCGACCACGATGTGCAAAAACGAGATGATGGAGAAGGCCAGTACGAAGGCGACGCCGTGCAGGAGTTCCGGCGTGTGCAGGCCGATCAGGGCAAACAGCGGTTCCAGCAGCGCCGCGAAGGCCGGCTCGCCGATCCAGCCCAGGCCCAGCGAGGCCAGCGTGATGCCCAGCTGGCAGGCCGACAGGTAGGCATCGAGCTGGCCGTGCACCTTGGCCAGTGTGCGACCGCGCAGGCCCTGGGTCTTGGCGATGGCGCGGATGCGGGTACGGCGCAGCGTAACGATGCCGAATTCCGCCGCCACGAAGAAACCGTTCAGCGCGACCAGGAAGATCGCGAGCAGGACCAGCAGGAGGTTGTGCATGGTGAGAGAGGCGGAATGCGAAAGTCGAAACCAGCATCTTAACCTGCCTGAGGTCAGGGGAGGGCTGCGCCCGTAGCTCCTGACGGGAGCGGCTCCGAGGGTTTGCCCCTGAATTGGGGGGCGTGGCCAGCCGACAGGATTGCCTCCACCGCCGGATGGCGGATCTTGCGTTCGCTGGAAATGGCGTAGAACTGCTCACGCAATTCCGGCGCCTCGCCCACCAGATGCGCGCCGAACTGGTCGTGAATATCCTGCTGCATCGCGGCCGGAGCGAAGAACAGTCCCAGGCCGTTGCGACCGAATGTATTGAGCATCGCATTGTCCTCGAACTCGCCCACCACATCCGGTCGCACCTCATGCTGCACAAACCAGGCATCGATGCGGCCGCGCAGGGCGTTATTACGTGTCGGCAGCAGCAGCGGTGCACCGTGCAGGCTGGCCGGGAAGTTCTTCCTGTACTTGCGCTGCAAACGCGGCACGCCGAATAACTGCATCTCGCTCTCGCCCAGCAGATGGCTGAACACGCGCAGGCTGCCGCCGGCACGCACCGCGCGGTCGGTCAGCACCACATCGAGCTTGTGCAGCGCCAGATCGGCCAGCAGCGATTCGAACTCGGCTTCCAGGCACACTAGCTTCACCTGCTGGCCCATCTGTTGCGTCGCCTCCAGCAACCGGAAGGCGATCAGCTTGGGCATCGAATCGGAGATGCCGACCGTTAGCCGCATCTTGCCGGTGTCGGCATCGTCCAGCGCATCCTGTAGCTGGTCGCCCAGCAGGAAAATCTGCTCGCAATAGTTCAGCGCCAACCGGCCCGCCTCGGTCGGCACGAGGCGCCGGCCCTGCGGTTCCAGCAGCGATTTACCGACCTGCTGGTCCAGCAGTGCCAGCTGCATGCTGACAGTCTGCACTGCCAATCCCAGCCGCTCGGCTGCGCGCGTCACGCTGCCTTCCTTGGCCACCATCCAGAAGAAATGCAGGTGGCGGAAATTCAGTCCGCTGGTTTTCATGGTGCTTTAGGCTTTCCTAATCTTCTGTTTTTACGAAGTAATACTTCGATTATCTTCTATTTTTTAAAAGACGGATGTCCTCTACACTGGTCGGCATTGATCTACAACAAAGAAAGAACGGCCATGAAGCACTTCAAAGTGTCCTTCCTCGTTACGTTCGTCTGCCTTGCGGCAGCCGGCTGGTGGGGCTACGAGCTGACAGGATGGGGCGGTGCACTGAGCGCCATCGGCATCGCAACCATTCTCGGCGTGATGGAGGTCTCGCTGTCCTTCGATAACGCGGTGCTCAACGCCTCCGTGCTCAAGACCTGGGACGCCTACTGGCAAAAGCTGTTCCTCGGCATCGGAATCATCATCGCGGTATTCGGCATGCGCTTGCTGTTCCCGCTGGTGATCGTGGCGGTAGCGGCGGATATCGGCTTGATGGACGTGTGGCACCTGGCGCTGAACGATCCCAAGACCTACTCGATGCACCTGACGAACCACCACGCGGAAGTGGCGGCCTTCGGCGGCATGTTCCTGCTGCTGGTGTTCCTGAACTTCCTGCTCGATCACGAGAAGGAGATGCACTGGCTGGGCAATGTCGAGAAAAAACTCGGCTCGCTGGGCAAGGTGTCGTCGATCTCGGTGATGGTGTCGCTGGGCGTGCTGCTGGCCAGCCTGGGCCTGGTGGAAGAGGCGCAGAAGCTGGTGGTGCTGGTGTCCGGCCTGTGGGGGGGTATTGGTCTACGTCGGCGTGGATGCGGTCAGCAATCTGCTGGAGAAGGAAGAGGCGGGCAGCAACGTCGGCGAGATGGTCAAGCGTGGCGGTATCGGCGGCTTCCTGTACCTCGAAGTGCTGGATGCATCGTTCAGTTTTGACGGCGTGATCGGCGCGTTCGCCATCACGACTGACGTGGTGATCATCATGCTGGGTCTGGCCATCGGCGCGATGTTCGTGCGTTCGCTGACGGTCTACCTGGTGGAGAAAGGCACGCTCGGCGAATTCGTCTTCCTGGAACACGGCGCGCACTACGCTATCGGCATCCTGGCGGTGATCATGTTGGCGAGCATGAGGTACCACATTCCTGAGATCTTTACCGGATCGGTAGGCGTGGCCTTCATCGGCGCCTCGCTGTGGTCCTCGGTCCGGCACCGCCGCAAGAACGAAGCGCTGGCTTCGATGGCGTAAGCAAACAACAGAAATGCGGCGGGCGCCATGGGCGCAGCCGGCCGCAGAAGTAGCCAAGCCCAATCACTTGTATTGCACAAACAAGGAGTAACACATTATGGCAATCAGTCTGCAAAAAGGCGGTAACGTCAACCTGAGCAAGGAAGCTCCCGGCCTGTCCAAACTGGTCGTGGGCCTTGGCTGGGATGTCCGCAACACCGACGGCAATGTGTTCGACCTGGATGGCTCAGCCTTCCTACTGACAGCCGACGGCAAGGTTCGCGGCGATGTTGACTTCATCTTTTATAACAACCTTAAATCGGCCGAGGGTTCGGTAGCTCACTCGGGTGACAACCGCACCGGCGCCGGCGATGGCGATGACGAAACGCTGCAGATCGACCTGATGCAAGTGCCGGCCAAGGTGGACCGCATCGCGATCTGCGTCACCATCCACGAGGCCGATGCGCGCCGCCAGAACTTCGGCATGGTGCAGAAGGCCTTCGTACGCTGCGTGAACGGGGCCGGCGGCGCCGAGATCGCCCGCTTCGATCTGTCGGAAGACGGCTCGACCGAAGCGGCGATAGTGTTCGGCGAAGTCTATCGTAATGGCGCCGACTGGAAGTTCAAGGCCGTCGGCCAGGGCTTCAAGGGGGGCCTGGGTCCGCTGGCTTCGTCCTTCGGCGTCGGCATCTAAAGGAGCAGCGCCATGCCTGAATTTACCGTAACCGGCGACGTCGATCCCTTCCTGCATGTGTCGCTGGCGCCGGGCGAGAAGATCTACTGCGAATCCGATGCGATGGTGATGATGGAAGCTGCGCTGGACCTGAAGGGCAAGATCACCGGCGGCATCGGCAGCGCCATCATGCGCCGCGTTGCCAATGGCGAGTCCTTCTTCCAGCAGCACATCGAGGCGGTGCGCGGCGAGGGCGATTGCCTGCTGTCGCCGACGCTGCCGGGAGCGATGCAGGTGATCGACGTCGGCCGGCAGCAATACATGCTGAGCGACGGCGCCTTTATCGCGGCCAGTTTCGGCGTGGTGCTGAGCGTGCGCCCGCAAAGCCTGGGCAACGCGCTGTTTGCGCAGAGCGGCGGCTGCTTCGTCACCGAAACCAGCGGCGGCGGGCAGGTCGTGGTGTCCGGCTTCGGATCGATGTCGCAGCTGGATGTGACGCACGGGCGCGACGTGGTGATCGATAACTCGCATGTAGTGGCCTGGGACACCCGGCTGCACTACGAAATCTCGATGACCAGCGGCGCCAGCGGCGGCTTCTTGGGCAATCTGATTAACAGCCAGACCAGCGGCGAGGGCATGGTGCTGCGCTTCTCGGGCGAGGGCAAGGTGCTGGTGTGCTCGCGCAACCGCGACGCCTTTCTGGCCTGGACCTGGCGCGGGCAGCAATAAAAACAGTAAAGGAACAGCTATGACAGTCAATCTGCAAAAAGGCCAGAAGATCGCTCTGGAAAAGGAAGCCGGCGGCACGCTCGGCAAAGTAACCATGGGCCTGGGCTGGGATGCCGTCAAGACCGGCGGCATCTTCGGCTTCGGCGCCCGCACCCAGGCGGTCGACCTGGACGCTTCGTGCGTGATGTTCGATGACAGTGCCTGCCCGCTCGACGTGATCTGGTTCCGCCAGCTGAAAAGCCGCGACGGCAGCATCGTCCACACCGGCGACAACCGCACCGGTGCCGGCGATGGGGACGACGAACAAATCAACGTCGACCTGCAGCAGGTACCGGGCAGGGTGACAAGCCTGGTGTGTTTACGGTGAACAGCTTCACCGGCCAGACTTTCGCGCAGGTGCAGAACGCTTACTGCCGCCTGCTGGACGTGTCCAGCGGCAAGGAAGTGGCGCGCTTCAACTTGTCGCTGCAGGGCGCGCATTCGGCGCAGATCATGGCCAAGGTCTATCGCCACAGCGGTCTATGGAAGATGCACGCCATCGGCGAAATCGGCAACGGCCGCACCTTCGACGACCTGCTGCCGCAGATCGCCGCCCACCTGTAATCGCCACCATTCCCGCCGCCGCTGGCGCGCGGGGATCAGCGCGCTATAATCGGTGCATGGAAAAGCTGCGAGATTTCTCTTTGATCGTAAGCCAGGCCGCCAGCGGCGAACTGGTATTCCCCACCAGCGTCAACGCCGCCCTGGGCTTGCAGCTGGCGCTGGGTGATCCCGATTGCGAGACCGAGGACGTGATCCGCAAGGTGTTGGCTGAGCCCTTGCTGGCCGCGCGCACGGTCGCGCTGTCGAATGCCGCCGCCTTCAACCGCAACGGCCCGCCGATCACCAACGTGCGCGCGGCGGTGCAGCGGGTCGGCTTCCGCAACCTGTACACCATGGCTGCCGCGATGGTGGTGCGCCAATTCGGGGCGCGCATCCGCGATGCGCAACTGCGTGCGATGGCCGAGCAGTTGTGGCGCCACAGCGCCCACGTGGCCGCGCTGGCGCATGTGGTGGCGCGCCACGTCACCGATACCGATCCCGACACCGCGCTGTTCGCCGGCATCATTCACGAGGCGGGCGGCTTCTACCTGCTGTCGCGCGCCGACGAGATCCCCGGCCTGCTCGACGATCCCAGCGACTGGATGGGCGCGGCGCAGGAAATCATTACCCGCGAGATGATGCGCAAGCTGGCCATACCGGAGCCGGTGAGCCTGTCTATCGTCTCGCTGCGCGGCGCCACGCTGACGCCGCCGCCCATGGGCCTGCGCGACACGCTGTTGATCGCCAAGCACTTGGCGCCGGTGCCTTCGCCGCTGGCGCCGCTGGCCGGGGCGGGCGCCGCCGCGCTGGCCAAGTTCATCGCCCTCGACGTGGACCTGGAGCGCATGGTGCGCGAATCGGCCGACGAGGCGCAGTCGATGAGCGCCGCACTGTTGGTTTGACGCGCCAAATTGCCGTTACAGTTGTCGTACGACTACTAAGGGCTGGCGGCGTGCTGGTATAATTGGCAAGTCGATTACCTTTACCCGTCATTCATGAGCCACACCGCCGCATCCGTCACCGCTGCAATTCCCGCCATCGTGCCGAAGAAGAAGCACCGCAACCTGGCACAGGGCGTGGTCGAAGCCTTCACGGCCAGCATCCAGGGCGGCACGCTGAAGCCGGGCGAAAAGCTGCCGACCGAGTCGGTCATCATGGAAATGCATGGCGTCAGCCGTACCGTGGTGCGCGAGGCGATCTCGCACCTGCAGGCGGCCGGGCTGGTGCAAACCCGCCACGGCATCGGCACCTTCGTGCTGGAGCCGCAGCTTGCCAACCTGCGCATTTCGGCCGACACCATTCGTACCATCGGCGACGTGATGGCGATCCTGGAGCTGCGTATCAGCCTGGAGACAGAAGCCGCCTGGCTGGCGGCCACCCGCCGTAGCGAGCAGCAGGTGGCCGAGATGGGGGCGGTGCTGAAGCGTATCCAGGCCTCGCAGGGCAAGCCGGGATCGGTCGAATCGGACGTCGCCTTCCACCTGCTGATAGCGCAGGCCACCGGCAACCGTTATTTTGTCGATATCCTCAGCGACCTGGGGAACACCATCATCCCGCGCGCCCGCGTCAACACGGCGCAGCTGGCGCATGACGATCCGGCGGTATATCTGGAGCGCGTCAACCGCGAGCATGAAGATATCTACAACGCCATCCTGCGCAAGGACGCCGAAGCGGCCCGCGCCGCCATGCGCACCCACCTGAGCAACTCCCGCGAGCGCCTACGCAAGGCCCAGGAGCTGATCGCCGCTGGTAACGCCTGAGACCTCAAACTGGGGTCAGCCCAGGTATTGGCGGCATCAACTACGGCCACGCCAACACAGCGAGGGGCTGCCCCTCGCTGCTGGCAACGTAGTAAAAACACCAAAATGGCCCGCTGGGCCGTTTTTTTTATCGAAATGCTTGCTCGCGTTTGATTATGGTTGTACGATGTCATACAACAAGTGGCCGCAAGCCACCATCGTCCCACCCGCTCAGCCTTGAACCTTGGAGACCGCTATGCAACCGCAAGACCTCAAACACATCCTTTCCTCCGGCCTACTGTCGTTCCCTGTGACCGACTTCGACGAAGAGGGTAACTTCCGTGCCAAAACCTACGCTGAACGCCTGGAATGGTTGGCGCCTTACGGCGCCAGCGCGCTGTTCGCAGCCGGTGGCACCGGCGAGTTCTTCTCGCTGACCCACAGCGAGTACTCGGATGTGATCAAGACTGCGGTCGACACCTGCCGCGGCAAGGTGCCTATCCTGGCTGGCGCAGGCGGCCCGACCCGCGCGGCCATCGGCTTCGCACAGGAAGCCGAGCGCCTGGGCGCCTCGGGCGTGCTGCTGCTGCCGCACTACCTGACCGAAGCGAGCCAGGATGGCCTGGTGCGCCACGTGGAAGAGGTCTGCAAATCGGTGGACCTGGGCGTGGTGGTGTACAACCGTGCTGCCTGCCGTCTGACCCCGGATTCACTGGAAAAGCTGGCCGCGCGCTGCCCTAACCTGATCGGCTTCAAAGATGGCATTGGCGACATCGAACTGATGGTCTCGATCTGGCGCCGCATGGGCGACCGTTTCAGCTACCTCGGCGGCCTGCCAACCGCAGAAGTTTACGCCGCCGCCTACAAGGCGCTCGGTACCCCGGTATACTCGTCGGCGGTATTTAACTTCATGCCGAAACTGGCGATGGACTTCTACCACGCGGTGGCTGCCGACGACCATGTGACGCAGAATCGCCTGCTGGACGAGTTCTTCCTGCCGCTGCTGGAGATCCGCAACCGCAAGGCCGGCTACGCCGTCAGCATGATCAAGGCCGGTGCCCGCCTGGTTGGCCACGATGCCGGTCCGGTGCGCGCACCGCTGACCGACCTGACCGAAGAAGAATGCGCAATGCTGGACAAGCTGATTCGCAAGCAGGGCGCCCAGTAATATCCGGATTCACGTGAATTGAGTCACACACAAGCGCGGCTGGTCCGCGCTTTAACACTTTAAGGAGTTGATATGCAAATTGCCGGCGAAATGATTATCGGCCGCAGCGCAGTGCTGGGCAAGGAAGGTTCGATGAGGGCGGTCAATCCCGCGCGTAACGTGGAAATCGAACCGGCCTTCGGTCTGGGCGGCAACGCCGAACTGCAGCGCGCCTGCGCACTGGCCGGCGCCGCCTTCGACGCCTATCGTGCCATCGGACTGGAACAGCGCGCGCGCTTCCTGGAAACCATCGCAGAGCGCATCATGGATCTGGGCCCGGTCCTGATCGAACGCGCGATGCTGGAATCGGGGCTGCCGCAAGCACGCCTGGAAGGCGAGCGCGGACGCACCTGTAACCAACTGCGCCTGTTCGCCAAAGTGGTGCGCGATGGCCGCTGGCAGAGCGCCACCATCGACCTCGCGCTGCCGGAACGCACCCCGCCGCGCAGCGATCTGCGCCTGCGCAAGATCGGCCTGGGTCCGGTGGCCGTATTCGGCGCAAGTAACTTCCCGCTGGCGTTCTCGGTGGCCGGTGGTGATACAGCATCGGCGCTGGCGGCCGGCTGTCCGGTGGTGGTCAAGGCGCACCCTGCGCACCTGGGTACGTCCGAATTGGTCGGCAAGGCGGTGCAAAAAGCGGCCATCGAATGCGACATGCCGGAAGGCGTGTTCTCGATGGTGATCGGCGCCGGCATTGAAATCGGCCAGAACCTGGTCAACCACCCGGCTATCAAGGCGGTTGGCTTCACCGGTTCACGTCAGGGCGGGCTGGCGCTGGTACGCGCCGCCGCTGCACGCGCCGAGCCGATTCCGGTCTACGCTGAAATGAGCAGCATCAATCCGGTATTCCTGCTGCCGGGCGCACTGGAAAGCGCCACGCTGCCGCAGCAGTTTGTTGATTCGTTGACCATGGGCGCGGGCCAGTTCTGCACCAATCCAGGCCTGGTCATCGGCCTTGATGGCGCGGCGCTGCAGCAGTTCGTCGAGCGTGCGGTCGCCGCGCTGCAAGCCAAGGGCGCATCGACCATGCTGACCCCAGGCATCCACAAAGCCTATGTGGCCGGTGTGAGCACGCTGTCCGTGCAGGAAGGCGTGCAGTTGCTGGGCCAGGGCCTGACCTCCGACATGCCATGCGCGGCGCAAGCCTCCCTGCATCAGGTGGATGCCGCCACCTTCCTCGCCAACCCGGCACTGGAAGCCGAGATCTTCGGACCAAGCTCGCTGATCGTGCGCTGCCGCGACGAAGCCGAAATGCTGAAGGTCGCCGAACACGTTGAAGGCCAGCTGACTGCCACGCTGCACGCCACCGCCGCCGACCGCGCGCTGGCCGCCAAGCTGATGCCTGCGCTGGAGCGCAAGGTCGGCCGCATCCTGTTCAACGGCTTCCCGACCGGCGTGGAAGTCAGTCACGCGATGGTGCACGGCGGCCCATTCCCAGCGACTTCCGACAGCCGTTCGACTTCGGTGGGCGCATCGGCCATCGACCGCTTCCTGCGTCCGGTGTGCTACCAGGACGTGCCGAGCTACCTGCTGCCGGAAGCGCTGGTGGATGAAAATCCGCAGAAGATCCCGCGCGTGCTCAACGGAGACCTGGCATGGAGCGCGTAAGCGACGTCGCTTGCACGGTGGGCGAAAGTCCGCTGTGGAACGCGGCGGAATCGGCCTGGTACTGGGTCGACATTCCGGCGCGGCGCGTCTGGCGGCTGGACGGCGCCACCGGCGTGGCGCGGCACTGGACCACCAGCGAGATGGTGGCCTGCATTGCGGCGCGCAAGGACGGTGGCCTGATCGCCGGCATGGAGAGCGGTATCTTCAGCCTGGAACTGGGCGAAGCGCAGGCCGCGGTGGAGCGCAAACTGGCAACGCCAGAGCAGGGCCTCGGCCCCGGCCTGCGCTTCAACGACGGCCGCTGCGACCGGCAGGGACGCTTCTGGGCCGGTACCATGTTCATGGACATGAGCGCCGCGCGCGACGATGGCAAGTTGTTCCGCTACGACGCGCAGGGTTTGTCGGCACCGCTAGTCTCCGGACTGGTGACGCAGAACGGCCTGGCCTTCTCGCCGGATGGCCGCACCATGTATTTGTCGGACTCGCACCCGTCGCGCCGCGTGGTGTGGGCTTACGACTATGATGTGGATGCCGGCCTGCCGCACAACCGCCGCGTCTTCGTCGACATGAACGGCCAGGCCGGCCGTCCCGATGGCGCCGCGATGGACGCCGATGGCTGCTACTGGATCTGCGCTAACGACGGCGGCTACATCGCCCGCTATACGCCCGACGGCAAGCTCGATCGCCGCGTCGACGTTCCGATGTTGAAGCCGGCCATGTGCTCCTTCGGCGGCAAGGACCTGGACACGCTGATCGTCACCTCCATCGTCTCCGGTAAGCCGGAAGACGCGGAGTGGGGCGGCTCCGTCATCCTGCTGCGCGCCGGCATGCAGGGCGTGGCCGAAACGCCGTTCGGCGCTTGACGCGAGGATGGGTCATTGCCGTTTGAGCACCAGCTTGAACTGCGTGACCCATTTGTCCTTGGAGTTGATCTCGCTGAAGGCTTCGTAGGAGTCGGCGCCGATGGGTGTCCAGTGGACGCGGTAGGTCAGCGTCTGGCCTGCGGCGACGTAGGTGGTGGGAGGGAAGGACAGGCCGGTGGCAGTTGGTTCCATTGTGCCGCGGCTGTAACCTCCGCCGTTTTCCACGTACAGGAACTCGACCCGCTTCGCGGCAGAATCATAGTAGTAGATGGTCTCGCCGACATAATCCGGCTGGCCCGGCGAACGCACTGTGTGCACGTCGCGCAGCGCCTGGCCGTCGTACATCCATGAGAAGCAGTGCTCATCGCTTTGCTTGGCGCCTGGGAAGTCGCCTTTCCAGCAGTGACCGGCCAGGAAGGCCATCGGTTTCAGGGCGTCGATCGGCGCGGCCTGCACAGCGGCGGCAGCGGAGGAGAGCAGCAACAGCATCGATAAGGTACGCATGATAGACCTCACTGGAAAAGGCCGAACACCAGGCCGTAGATGGTGAATTGAACCGTGTGATAGCCGCCATTGATCAGGAACAGGCGCATGGTTTTTTGCTCGAACAAATAGTTAATCCCAAAACTGGCCGCGACCCACGCGAAGCCGGCCGCAAAGCCCGCACCTACCGCCAGCTGCATCGGTGGATGCGGCCCGAGGAACATCCCGAATACAAAGGAAGCCAGCAACGACAGCAGGAACGCGAAGCCGAACGTGACCGCCGGTCCGCGCTTGGCCGCTGCTTCCGGCGTCACGCCAGTCTCCGCCATCCAGGCTTGGGCAAAGCCTATATTCGAATACCATAAGCCACCCGCCACAAAGGCCGATATCGCTGCCACCAGCACTGCCCAAAAATTAATCCCTGCCATGATGATCTCTTTTTTTAGTTTTTAAAATACGCCTGGCCTTTTTCGCCTGGGCTTCCAACAAATCGAAATAGATGCGCAGTTGTTTGACGGAGCTGTCGAAGTGGCGCACGTCGCGGTAGGTGCGGGCTTGCATGACGCCGCCTTCCATCGTGGTCAGCACGAATTCGGCCAGCTCGCGCCGGTCGCAATCGGCTGGCAGGCGCTCGCCTGCGGCGTCGAGACATTCGACGATGGCGTCGGCCCAGCCGGTGAAGTTGATCGCCAGCGCTTCGCGCACCGGTGGATCGGGTTCGTGGATTTCCAGCGCCAGGCTGCCGATCGGGCAGCCGTAAGTGCAGTCGGTATCGACCACGCTTTGCCGGTAGCGCGCCAGCAGCGCGAACACGCGCTCGATGGGATCGCCCACGCCGGCCCATGCCGGCGCCAGCAGCATCGGATGAATCCCTTGGCGGTAGGTCTCCAGCACGGCCAGCAGCAAGTCCTGCTTCCCCGGGAAGAAGTGATACAGGCTGCCGCTGTTGACACCCGCTGCGCTCAGTACATCGGCGATGCTGGTCGAGCTGTAGCCCTTGGCCCAGAACAGGCGCAGCGCGGCGAAAATCAGTCGGTCACGGGTATCGGAACTCACGGCTCAGGTCTTGGTTGAATGCTCAATCAAGTCTAGGCCGGGAATCCGGGAATGTCAAAGAAATAATGGCGCCCGGCCCGTAATCGGGCAGGGCGCCATGAAGCCTGGCGTCAGGCCGACAGCGTGGTGTTGTGTACCTTGCCGGCGATGGTGACGTTATTCAGCACCAGCCCTTTGACGTTGTACATGAACCACGGCTGCGCCGCGTTGGCGGGCGTACCGAAGTCGCAGTCGCTGATGGTCACGTCGCTCACCGGCAGCACGGCCGGCATGGGCTGCGGGCCATTGTAGTCGGATGCCACAGGGCCCAGTACTACGATCGCCTGGAAGCACGAGACCTGCTTGCCATTCTTGTTCACATTGCCGACCCTGACGTTCGAGATCTGCACGTTGGACACCACCGGCGGCCGGGTGCGCACGTTGTCGCTGGTTGGCGTGTAGTCGCAGTCGAAGGTGATCACCGCGCCGGCCGCCGTGGCCACGGTGCGCGACTGGACCGGCGAACCAGGCAGCGACGCATAGAACGATGGACTGGTCTGCACACCATTCGGTATCGACACATCCCGCACATAGAAATTGCGCAGATAGCCGCCGCGGTTCATATTGGTCTTCAGCCGGATCGCCGTGTTGAGCGGATTGGTGGCCCAGTTGATGTTCTGGAAAACCAGCTTTTGCGCGAACACGTTCTGGATCCCGCCCGCCATCTCACTGCCCAGCGTGACGGCGCCATGGCCGCTCTGCATGGTGCAGTTCTGGATCACGATGTTCTGCGACGGACCGTACTGCGTATCCAGATCCTTGCCGGCCTTGATGGCGATGCAGTCGTCACCGGTATTGAAGGTGCAGCCGTCCACCAGCACGTAGTCGCAGGCTTCCGGATCGAAGCCGTCGCTGTTCGGTCCCAGGCTGTTGGCGTGCACTTTGCTGATCACCAGATTGCGGCAATGGACCGGGTGGTGCTGCCAGAACGGCGTGTGTGTGACGTGGTAGCCCTGCAGCAGCACATTGGTGCAGCCGATCAGCTGTATCATCGGCGGCCGCAGGTAGTGACCCAGGCCGAACACGCGTTTGGCGACTGGTACGCCGGCTTCGGACAGCGCCGGCAGATACTGGTTGTCGGCACGCCAGCGTGAACCTTGGCCTTGGACCAACTGGCGTTCGGCTTCGGTCAGCGCCGGTGCGACAGTGGCCAGGGATTCCGGATTGAGCACATTCTCGGTATTCTCAGACGGTTTGCCCTTGCTGTAGTTGGGTGTTGATCCCTGCGCCACAGCGTTGATGGTTTTCAGCTTTCCCTTCCAAGTCCACCAGCAGTCGCCGGCGTCGTTGAACGGCACGCCGCCCTGGCCGTCAAGCACGCTGCTCCAGTCGTCGCCGGTCAGGGCGATGTTGTCCTGGCCGTAGGCGTAGATCATCGGCGAGAAATTCAGGCAGTCGTTACTCTGCCAGCGCGAGATCACCAGTTTGCCGTTCTTGCCGCAATCGAATTCGCCGTATTTGGCATAGTCGGTCGGGTTGTTACTGAAGTAGACGTGAGCGTTGGCGTTCAGGTGCAGGTGTACGTTCGACAGCAGCACGATCGGGCCGGCGCAGCACCAGTTCCCGGCCGGGATCACCACGCGTCCACCGCCAGCCTGATGGCAGGCGGCGATGGCGTCGGCAATCGCGGCGCGGCAGTCGGGCGAACCGGCGGCTGGCGTGTTGACGGTGTCTTGCTCTTCAAACGAGATCCAGGCTTTGACCGGCACCAGTTGACAAGTCTGGGCGCCGAATTCGGTGACCGGAAAATCCTGCTGGCGAAACGTCAGCGGCCTGGAGACGCGATCGATGATGGCTTGCGCTTGCAGCCATGGGTCGGTTGCGGTGCTGGCGTTTGCTGCGCTCATGGTCAAAGCTCCACCGGGCAACAGGCCCACTGCGGACAGGGCTTTTACGATACCACGGCGCAGGTGGTTGATGTCCTTGTTCTGCATGCGCGTTCCTTATTCGTCCGAATTATTGAATTCGCCGAGGAATATATCCGGCGGCGATGGTGGCGCGCTGTAGCCCAGGTCCTTGACCGTATCGATATGCGCCCTAGCCAGATTGGAAAAGTAGTCGTCCGAGCTGTATTGAGCCGGACGATAGGGCAGGGTGCCGCTCTTGTTCCAGTCGGACCATGGGTGGGCGCGGTTGATGTGGGCGCCGATGCGGGAATTCAGCACCACCATTTTGCCGACCGCCTCCAGCACGGATTTGGAGATGGTGCCTTTCGGCGACTGCCAGCCATCTTTGTCGGACAGCATGCAAGAGTAGCCGTCCACCGCCACCGCGCCGTAGGGTGTGCATTTCTGATTGTGGAACCATTGGCGCAGCAGGTAGAACTTGCCTTCCTGCGCGTTGGCTGAGCCGTCATGCGTGAAGCGCACGGTGTCGAACACGAAACCGTATCTGGTCTTCAGGTTGGTGTCCGGCGCGGCCACGTAAGAGGTCGAACGGTCGCCCAGCGATTTGATTTCGCTCTGGTAGAAGTAGGCGGTGCTGTCGCCGAAAATGAAATCGACGTCGCCTTCGATGTAGGACTTGTTGAAGAAGCTGCGCGAGGTGGTGGCGATTTGCGGCGACTTGAGAAACAGCGTGTCCTGGAAGCCGATCAGGCGGATATTTTCGAACTGCGCCTTGTCGGCGCCATCCACTTGCAGGGCCAGCGCCTGGTGGTGCACCACGTTCATCTGCGCGTGGATGCCGTTCTCGCCACAAGTGGCGGCGGTGCATTCGGCGCGGGCGTCGCCGGTGTCCTTGTTGTAGGCGTTTTCGAAGGTGAGGTTACGGGCCTGGAAGCCGTCGTTCTTCACCCAGACCGTCATCGATCCCATGGTCTGGATGATGGAACGGTCTTTTATGGACGCGTACATTGCCTGTATCGACTGATCTGCAGCGGCGAATTGTGGGCCGTATTGCGCGGCATAGGCTGCGCCGGTGATGGCGGCATCCAGCTTGGCGGTGACTTTGGTGGCTGCCGCATCCTTGCCTACACCGTACATGGTGATCGGCGCGGCACTGGCGGGGACGTAGACCAGTTCTGGATATACGCCGGGCTTGAGCAGCATGAAGATACGCTTGCCGCGCTGGGCTTCCGAACGCGCTGCCGTATCGGCGACGGCGCGGCTGATGGCCGCTTGTACGGTGTTGAAGACGCGGACGCCGTCGGCCTTGGCCGACTGGTCCACCGTGTAGTCGGGCGTGAACTGCGCCTCCTTGGACAGTGGGTCGGACAGCGGGTCCCATGGATCGACAGTTTCCTTGCCGGCTGCGCCGACGTATTTCAGCACTTCGCTGTAGCTGAAGTGTTTGGCCTGCTCCAGCGTCAGCTGCGGGCGGGCGCTGTTCAGCGGGGCGTCAGGGAAGGCTGCGAAGCGGGGCGCGCAATCTGCTGCAGGGGCACGGTTGATTTTTTCGCCCTTCAGCGTGGCGTGTTCGATTTGCCAGTCGGCCTTGCCGGCTACGCTGACATCCTGCAGTGTGAGCTGCGCCGTATGCTGCGCATCGTAGCCCTGCACGATCACGCGACCGGGTGTGACGCTGTGTACATGCTCGAAGCCGATGTTGGTGTACAGCGGGACCAGCTTGCCGTCGGCGCCTGGGTTGTAGCGAGTACTGATGTCGATGGGCGCTTTCACGTCGCGCAGGCAGACGTTCAGGTAGCGCACGCCGTCTACGCTGCCGCCGCGCGAAACATCGCTCTTGATGCGCAGGCCGGAGGTGCTACCGTCCATGCTCAGGTCATCGACCAGCACGCGGTGCACGCCGCCATTGGTCTCGCTGCCGATGGACATGCCGTGGCCGCTGTAGAAGTGGTTATGCAGCACCGAGATGTTTTCGCTGGCTCCGAGCTTGCCGGCCTTGATCGCCACGTTGTCGTCGCCGGTGCGGATATAGCTGTGGGCGATGGTGATGTTGCGCGACGAGATGGGATCGATGCCGTCGGTATTGCGCGCGGTGGCGGGCGTATCTATGCGCATGCCCCAGGCCGTGAAGCCGTCGATCTTGTTCAGCGTGACGTGGAAGTTGGGCGAGTTGCGCAGCGTGATGCGGTACAGCGTGAAGTCCTGCGAGTTGTTGGCCTCGATCAGGCGCGGCACATTTTGATGTGCGTCTTCCTTTTGCGCGCGACGCGCCAGCTGCCACCAGGATTCGCTCTGGCCGTCCACGACATGACCGCCCTGGCCATCAATGCTGCCTTCGCCGAGGATGGCGCTGCCCTTGACGTTGTCTACACTGATGAAGGGTTTGCAGCCTCTGCCTAGTTTGTCGATGGTTCCGCAGGTGTGGTTGCCGCGGTCGTACAGGGCGGGGTTGGTGCTGGCGTAGAGCGTGGTGCGGGCGTCGATTAGCAGCCTGACGCCATTGCGCAGCGACAGGGGGCCGGACAGGAAGGATAGTTTTTCATTGTTGGCAGACAGGCGCACGGCCTGGCCGGGTGCGCAGTGGTCGATGGCGGCCTGGATGCGGGTGGTGTCGTCCTTGCCCGGCACGTCGGGCGTGGCGACCAGCACGGCGCAGGATGGGGGGATGACGGGTTCGGTGACGGTGCGTGTGTCTTGCGCGTGTGCGGACTGCGCCGACGCGGCCAGTAGTACGCATGTCGGCAGCGCGTGCATACCCCAACGGCGCAGAGCTGGGGTCAGACCCATCGGGTCTGACCCCGGTTTTTGGTTAGGGCTGCTGCGGGCGAACCTGCGCGCTGGCGATGATTGTCGGCTCATGGCCTCTCCTCGCTCTTGAATTCGCGGGCTGTCTCGGGCACTGCGCGTTTCATCTCATGCTCGACCATCGCCGAGAACAGTGCCGAACCTTTGGCGCCCAGGTGCGTACGGTCGAAAGTGGTCTTGTTGGCGGCGTTGGTCTCGGCAGCTTCGCCGAACTTGTCCGGACGCGGCGCCATCGCCAGTGTATCGGCTTCGTCCTGGCCCATGGCCTGCACGGCGGCGTAGCTGTCTGCGTTCAGATCCAGCAGTGGCACGTGCTGCGCGGCGGCGGTGGCGCGGATTACGTCGGCCCACGGTTGAAGATTATTCTCCAACACGCCAGCCTTGAAACTACGACGCGTCAGCGGCGTGACCAGCACCGGCAAACCGCCCAGCGCTTTTACTTCCTGTACATAGCGCGTCATATTGACGGGGAATTCTGTGGCCAGGTCGGTCGAGCGTCCCGGCTTGCCCGGCTGGTCGTTATGACCGAACTGGATCAGTACATAAGTCGCGCGATACGCGGCGCTGCCGCGCAGCAGACCTTGCACTTCGTCCCAGCGACCTTCCGCGCGGAAGCTGCCGGAGCTGCGGCCACCCTTGGCCAGGTTGATGCAGGTGTCGGACCGGATGACGCGCGCACACAGTGCGTCGCCGTAGCCGGTGGAGTTGGCCATGGTCGAATCGCCGACCAGGATGAGGCGCACGGGTCTGGCGGGCGGTGCATCGGCCGCTTGGCCGGCGGCGCAGGCGAGCATGGACAGGCAGGTAGCTGCCCAGGCGCTCAATCGGAATGTCATATTGGTCTCGCAGTTGAAAAAGGCGCCGGCCGCGCTGCGGTCGGGCTCCCTTGTGATCAGGCGGAGTAGCTCTGGTTGACCGCCTTGCCGGCGATCTTCACGTTCTTCAGCTTCAGCCCTTTGACGTTGTACAGATACAGCGGCTGGGTTGCGTTGACTGGTGTGCCGAGATCGCAGTCGCTGACTTCGATATCGGACACCGGCAGCACCACCGGCTTGCCCGGACCGTTGTAGTCGGTCGCCACCGGTCCCAGAATCACGATCGCCTGGTAGCAGGAGCGGGCGCCGTCCTTGGTCGCGACGTTGGCGCAGGTGACGTTGGAGATGCGCACATGACTCACGCTCGGCGGCCGGATGCGCACGTTGTCGCTGATCGGGTCGTAGCCGCAATCGATGGTGATGATGCCGCCCGCCGACGTAGCCACCGACTTGGTCGGAATCGCCGAACCAGGCAGCGACGAATAAAACGCCGGCGTGGTGCGGATGCCGTTCGGGATCTGCACGTTCCGAACATGCATATTGCGTAGGTAGCCACCGCGGCTCATGTTGGTCTTCAGGCGGATCGCGATGTTCAGCGGATCGCTCTTCCAGTTGCTGTTCTCGAACACCAGGTTTTGCGCGTAGATGTTCTCGATCCCGCCCGACATGATGCTGCCCAGGGTCAGCGCGCCATGGCCGCTTTGCATGCGGCAGTTCTGGATCACGATATCCTTGGCCGGTCCGAACTGGATGTCCGGGCCTTTACCCGAGTCGATCGCGATGCAGTCATCGCCTGTGTTGAAGTGGCAGTCCTCGATCAGCACGCTGGTGCACGATTCCGGATCGAAGCCATCGCTATTGGGACCCATGCTGTTGGCATAGATCTTCTTCACGTGCATATTGTGGCAGTTGACCGGATTGTGCTGCCAGAACGGCGTGTTGGTGGTTTGGTAGCCTTCGAACAGCACGTTGGTGCAGCTGATGAACTGCACCATGTGTGGTCGCAGGTAATGGCCCAGGCCGAAGATACGCTTCTCCACCGGCACGCGGGCTTCTGCCAGCGAGCGCAGATAGTAGGAATCGGTGCGCCACTTGTCGTCCGGACCCTGGATGAATTTGGCCTGTTCCTCGCTCAGGTGCGGCGCCACCTCGCGCAGCGAAGTTGGATTGGCCGGATTGATGTGCACTTCCGTCTTGCCCTTGGTGTGCTTGACGTAATTGCCGCTGCCGGCGGCGATGTCGCCCGCCCAATTCGGCTTCTCGCGGCCTTTGTACGACCACCAGCAATCCGGATCGCCGTCGAAGGTCACGCCGGCCTGGCCATCCAGGATGCTGCTCCAATCCTCGCCGGTCAGGGCGATATTGTCCTGGCCGTAGGCGTAGATCATCGACGAGAAGTTCAGCAGGTCGTTGCCTTCCCAGCGTGTGATCGACAGCTTGCCGTTCTTGCCGCAGTCGTGCGCACCGTACTTCGCGTAGTCGGCCGGGTTGTTGGAGAAGTAGACGTGCGCGCCAGCCTTCAGGTGCACGTTGACGTTCGACAGCAGCACGATAGGCCCGGCGCAGTACCAGTTCCCGGTCGGGATTACCACGCGGCCGCCGCCGGCCTCGTGGCAGGCAGCGATGGCTGCGGTAATCGCCGGATAGCAGTCGGTGGAACCTGCCACCGGCGTGTTGACGGTGGCCTGGTCGGTGAAGGAGATCCAGGCCGTGATCTGCTTCACCTCGCAGGCTGCGGCGCCGTAGGCGGTCACCACGAAGTCCTGGTCACGGAACTTCAGCGGTTTGGAGACGCGGTTGATGATCGCTTGTGCTTCCTTCCACGGGTCCTGCGCCTTTTCGTGCGGCTTCGCAGCCGTAGCTGCCAGCACGGCCGGCGACACGCCGAAGCCGGCGCCGCCCATCCCCGCCGCCGACAGCGCCTGCATGAAGCGGCGCCGCGTCAGGCCAGTGTCCTTGCGTTTCAAATCTTGGTTAGACATCTGGATTCTCATCAGAAGGTGTAGGTGACCAGAACGTTGTAGGCGCGGCCGATTGGGCTGGCGGCGCTGCTCAGGTAGCCGAAGCTATACAGGCTGCTGTTGGTCACTGGCGGCTTGGCGTCGAACAGGTTGCTTATGCCAGCGACGATCTGCACGTGTTTGATACCGTTGTAGGTCGTGGTCCAGTTCCATGGCTTGTACGAATTGATGTTGCGCCAGTACTGCTGCGCTACCAGATTCTGGTCGGTGTACTTGGAGTTGTAGTTCTGGGTCAGCTGCATGTTCCAGTCGCCGCGTGCCCAGTTCAGGCGCAGCACGTGCTTCCAGCGGTAAGTGATGATCGGGAAGCTGCTGGTGGTACCATTGCTGGCCAGGCCGAACTGGCCGATGTTCGATACATATGGGCTGCCTTTGTCCAGTTGGTTGTCGAACTGGGTCAGGTAGGTGCCGTCCATGCCAATCTTGAAATCGCCGTAGCTGCTGCGCGGGAAGGTGTAGGTGCCCGAGAGGTCGACACCGGCCGCCTTCTGGCCGCCCAGGTTCATGGTGGTGTTCTTGATGTAGTTGATGGTGCCATCAGCATTGCGCACGAAGTAGGACGCGTACTTGACCGGATCGAGGAAGTAGACCTGCTCCGGCAAGTTGGCCAGCATGTCGGTCATCTTGATGTTCCAGTAGTCGGCCGACAGGGTCAGGTTCTTGGTCGGCTCGATCACGGTACCCAGCGTGAAGCCTTTCGATTTTTCCGGCGTCAGGTCAGGATTGGAACCGGTCTGCTTCGGCAGCGTGGTATTGCAGACCGCGCCCGAGACATAGCCCGGCAGCGCCTTGCCGGTGCCGGCCACGCCTGGCGTGCCGCCAGGGCACAGCACTGGATCGTCCCACTTGGCGGCAGTGGTGGTGGTGGCGCCCGGCAGGCGGTAGCCGTAGCGGTCGAACAGCGTCGGCGCGCGGAAGCCGGTGTTGGCCGAGCCGCGGAACATCAGCTGGCTGCTGGGTTGCCAGCGGAAGCTGGCTTTGGGATTGATGGTGTTGCCGAAGTCGCTGAAATGGTCGTCACGCACGGCGAAGTCCAGGTCCAGCGCCTTGGTGATCGGTACATCCAGCTCGGCGAACAGCGCGGCTACCTTGCGCTGCCCCTCACCGTGCGATGCCGCCGCGTTGGCGTAGGTGACCAGATTGCTGATCGGGAGCTTGGTGTCTTCGGTGGTGTCGCGGTGGAAGTCCGCGCCCAAAGCCAGCGCCATCGAGCCGCCTGCCAGCTCCATCAGCGGACGGGTGGCGGTCAGGTCGACGCCGGCGAAGGTACTCTTCGAGGTGCGGTTCTTCTCGCCATCGACCTTGATGGTATCGAGGTAGGCCAGGCCAGCTGTATCCTGCAGGCCGAATGGGTTCAGCGAGCCGTTGGACAGGCCGGTCAGCAGGCCCTGGCCGTTGACGTAACCCGATTGGTAGTAGTTGTCGCGCTGCGACAGACCATACACCAGCCCAGCCTTGTAGTCCCAGCCGCTGATGGTGCCTTCGTCGCTGATGGCCAGGCGCTGGTTCAGTTGCACGTCCTTGGTGGTGGCCAGGCCCAGGTCGGCCACGCTCCAGGTGACGATCAGTGGCGCGCTGTTCAGGCCAGCCACGGCAGGCACGCCGCCGCTGCCGCCCGGGTACCATTTGCTGGACGACGGCAGCAGCGCGTTGACGCCGTTGACGGCCACGCTCTGGGTCGGGTTCTTGGTGCCGAGGATGTACTCCTCGCCGCGCGAGTAGTCGATGCTGACCGTGTGGTCGTCGCTGATCTTCTTGGTGGCGCGGCCGTAGAAGGTGAGCTGCTGGTTGGCGTACAGCGCAGTGCCGTATTCGTTCGGGTCGATGATGCAGGTGTTCTTCGCGCCGACCATCGAGTACGGCGGCAGGCAGCCGTTCTTGAAGTAGGGGTTCTGCGCGGTCTTGTTGGCGCTGGTGGTGAAGTTGGCCGGATCGGCATAGCCGCCACTGCCCAGGGCTGGTGCGCGGCCGATGCTGGTCAGCAGATCGACCGAACTCAGATCGGCGCGGTCCGATGCCGCCAGGCGCGAACGTTGGTGGAAGTCCAGGGTGCCGTAAGCGGCCCAGCCGTCGCGTTCCAGTTTACCCTTGCCGAAGGTGATGGTGGCGCGCTGTTCGTCGCCGCCGCCTTTTTTCTCCGGCTGCACCGCCTGGGCGGTCAGCGACACGCCTTCGAACGATGTCTTGGTGATGAAGTTGACCACGCCGCCGATGGCATCCGAGCCGTAGATCGAGGATGCGCCATCGCGCAGGATTTCGATGCGCGACAGGGCGCTGAGCGGAATCACGTCCAGGTTGGCGTAGCCGTCGGCGATGGCCTCGTTGGCCAGGCGGCGGCCGTTCAGCAGCACCAGGGTGCGATTCACGCCCAGGCCGCGCAGATTGATATTGGTGCCGGAGCCGGCATTCGAAGGCGCGAGCGATGCCGATTGCGGCAGCGACATCATCACGTCGGCCAGTGTGGTCATGCCGGCCTTGGTCAGGTCTTCGGCCTTCAGGATGCTGACCGGCAGCGCCGCTTCCGCAGCCAGCCGCTTGATGCTGGAGCCGGTCACTTCGACGCGGGTCATGCTGGCGTCGTCCTGGGCGGCAGCCTGGCCAGCCAGCGTCATCACCGCCACGGCGATGGCCGACAGCAGCAGACGTGGTTGTTCTTTCCGGCCCGGGGCGGACGCCTGCCGCACGGATGGTTCGCGCTTGTTCATGCTTGTCTCCTTCTATTTTTAAATAAAGTTATGCGTCGCGCAGAAGCATGCGCTGGACGCGTGTGGAGCACCTCGCGTACTCCGTGCCGCTGAAACGAGGGTCACCGTGCTTGCGCAGGCGCCGAGGTCGCAGTCGGTCGATAACTTGATTTTTTGTTGTAACGGACCGGCATCGTGACCGGTCTCGTAAGCACTGCAATGCGTAATCTGTGTCGGTCAGCCTCGCGAGAAAGTGCGCGTGACGCGCTCAAGGTGGGCGCGCATGGCCTTGCGCGCGCCGGCCGGATCATGGGCGGCGATGGCTTCCAGGATGCGGCGGTGGTCGGTCAGCGTTTCATGGCGCAGTTCTTCGGTCTGGAAGTGTTCTTTTAGCTTGTGCCACAGGCGGCCGCGCTGGTCCCACAGGTAGTCCAGCGCGCCGACCAGCGCGCTGTTGCCGGTGGCGCGCGCGATGGCGATGTGGAAGTTGCGGTCGGCCTGCTCGTTGCTTGAATAGTTGGCGTGGTGTTTCTCCATCTCCTGCACCGCCTTCAGGATGGCGTCGATGGCGCTGTCGGTGGCGACGCGCGCGGCGATGGCGGCGATCTCCGATTCGATCAGGCGGCGCGCCGACAGCACTTCGAACGGGCCGGGACCGACTTCCGGCAGGGCCTTGTCTTCGTCCGGCTGTTCGCTGACATAGACACCGGAGCCGCCGCGCACTTCGATCACGCCGCCCAGTTCCAGCGCGATCAGGGCTTCACGCAGCGAGGCGCGGCTCACCGCCAGTTTGATTGCCAGGTCGCGCTCCGAGGGCAGGCGTTCGCCGGCCTGGATGTTTTCGTTGCGTATCAGTTCCTGGATGCGGTCCGCCACCACGCGGTAGAGGCGCGGTTCGTGATTGCTGGCGTCCTGCGGAACGGATGTTTTCTTCTGCATGTTGCGTGAACCTCGTGTTGTTTTTTGCTGTTTCAGTATGGCGATTTGGTCAGGCCATTCTAAAGTGGTCAGACCAAATTTGCAATCTGGACTAGCCAAATTTATTTTTCGCTGTCATACTAAATCGTCCAAAAAACAACGTTTGACCGGATTTTCGGGTCCGGAAAGGAAGCAAGATGACCTTAGAGACCGGCGCGCAAGCTCCCAATACACCGCGCTACATCCTCATGCACGACAACGACAACGTCGCCATTGTGGTCAACGATGGCGGCCTGCCGGCGGGGGCGGTGTTCCCCGACGGGCTGGTGCTGCAGGAGGCCGTGCCGCAAGGGCACAAGGTGGCGCTGCGGCCGCTGACCAAGGGCGACGCGATCAAACGCTATAACGTCACCATCGGCCATGCGGTGCGCGATATCGCGGCTGGTAGCTGGATTTCGGAAGCGCAGGTCGAGCTGCCGCCGGCGCGCGAGCTGGTCAACCTGCCCATCTCCACCAATCTGGCGCCGCCGGCCGAGCCGCTGGAAGGCTACACTTTCGAGGGTTACCGCAATCCGGACGGCAGTGTCGGCACGCGCAACATCCTGGCGATCACCACCACCGTGCAATGCGTGGCGGGTGTGGTCGACTTCGCGGTCAAGCGCATCAAGGACGAACTGCTGCCCAAGTATCCGAATGTCGACGACGTGGTGGGGCTGGAGCACACCTACGGCTGCGGCGTGGCGATCGATGCGCCGGGCGCGATGGTGCCTATCCGTACGCTGCGCAATATCAGCCTGAATCCGAATTTCGGCGGGCAGGCGATGGTGGTCAGCCTGGGTTGCGAGAAGCTGCAGCCCGCGCGGCTGTTCCCCAAGGGTTCGATCCCTATCCAGAATGGCGGCGGCGCCGATCCGGCGCTGGTGTGCCTGCAGGACGCGGGCCATGTCGGCTTCATGTCGATGATCGAGTCAATCATGAAGCAGGCCGAGATCAATCTGGCCGCACTGGACCAGCGCCGCCGCGAAACCGTGCCGGCCTCGGAACTGGTGGTGGGTGTGCAGTGCGGCGGCAGCGATGCCTTCTCCGGCGTGACCGCCAATCCGGCCGTCGGCTATGCGACCGATTTGCTGGTGCGTGCCGGCGCCACGGTGATGTTCTCGGAAGTGACCGAAGTCCGCGACGGCATCGACCAGCTGACTTCCCGTGCTGTGACTCCGGAAGTGGCGCAAGCCATGATCCGCGAGATGGAGTGGTACGACAATTACCTGAAGCGCGGTGGCGTGGACCGCAGCGCCAACACCACGCCGGGCAACAAGAAGGGCGGCCTGTCCAACATCGTCGAGAAGGCGATGGGATCGATCGTCAAATCCGGTACCAGCCCGATTTCCGGCGTGCTATCGCCGGGCGAGAAGTTGACGCAGAAGGGCCTGATCTACGCGGCCACGCCGGCCAGCGATTTCATTTGCGGCACGCTGCAGCTGGCCGCTGGCATGAACCTGCACGTCTTCACCACCGGACGCGGCACGCCTTACGGACTGGCTGAAGTGCCGGTGATTAAAGTCGCCACGCGCAATGAGCTGGCCGCGCGCTGGCACGATCTGATGGACATTAACGCCGGCCGTATCGCGAGCGGCGAAGCCACGATTGCCGATGTGGGCTGGGAGATGTTCCGCCTGATGTTGGACGTGGCAAGCGGCCGCAAGACCTGGGCCGAGCAGTGGAAACTGCACAACGCCCTGGTGCTGTTCAATCCGGCGCCAGTGACCTGACCAATACCTCGTCGTCCTGGCGCATGTGGGAACCTATGCTGAATATGTTCAGCATAGGTTCCCGCCCGCGCGGGAACGACGCGCATAAGCTGACTATTATTTGGAACCATCATGACGACATCCGCAAAACCATTCAAACGCTTGCTGCTGACCGGCGCCGCCGGTGGCCTGGGTAAGATCCTGCGCGAACGCATCAAGCCATGGGCTGACGTGGTGCGCCTGAGCGACATCGGCGACTTGGGCGAGGCCCAGGAAGGCGAGGAAATCGTCCAGTGCGACCTGGCCGACAAGGCCGCCGTGCTGGCGCTGCTGGAAGGCGTGGACGCAGTGCTGCACTTCGGCGGCATCTCGACCGAGAACACCTTCGAGAACATCATGGCCGCCAACATCCAGGGCACCTACAACCTGTACGAGGCGGTGCACAAGCATGGCGTCAAGCGGGTGATCTTCGCCAGCTCCAACCACACGATCGGCTTCTACAAGACCAGCGACTACATCGATGCCGACAGCCCTATGCGTCCCGACAGCCTGTACGGCGTGAGCAAATGCTTCGGCGAGTCGCTGTCGCGCTACTACTACGACCGCGCCGGTATCGAGACCGTCTGCCTGCGTATCGGTTCCTCCTTCCCCGAGCCGGCCAATCCACGCATGATGGTGACCTGGTTTAGCTACGACGACCTGGTGGAATCGCTGCGCTGCGCCTTGTTCACGCCGCGCGTCGGCCACACCATCGCGTTTGGCGTGTCGGCCAACCCGGCCAGCTGGTGGGACAACCGCAAAGCCGCGCACCTGGGCTTCCACGCCAAGGACAGCTCGATCCAGTTCGCGCACAAGATGCCGGACACCGGCGACTACCCGGCAGCCGACGATGCGGCAACCATCTACCAGGGCGGCGGCTTCGTGCTGTCGGGACCTCAGTATTCCTGACGACTAGTGTCTAGTGCAGGCCGGCCGGCGTGCTGTGGCCCGAGAAGCGGCTGCGGTACTGGCCGGGACTGATGCCGAATTGGCGCTGGAATACGCGTCGCAGATTCTGTTCTTCCACATAGCCGGTGTTGGCCGCGATGGTTTTCAGCGGCAGGCCGGTTTCTTCCAGCGCGCGGCAAGCCGCTTCCAGGCGCATCGCCTCCACCATCTTGGCCGGCGTGCATCCCAGTTGGCTGGCGTAAGTACGGGCGAAAGTGCGTGGCGTCATGCCAGCCTGCTCGGCCAGCCGCTCGACGGTCAGGCTTTGGTGCAGGTGCGTGGCCACCCAGGCATGCAGCTCGGCGAAGCGCGCGTCTTCGAGCGATTGCGCCGCCAGCGGTACGCTGAATTGCGACTGGCCGCCGGTGCGTTTGATGAACATCACCAGCTGGCGCGCCGTTTCGATGGCGATGTGATGGCCATAGTCTTCTTCGATCAGGGCCAGCGTCAGGTCGATGCCGGCGCTGACGCCAGCCGAGGTCCAGACCGAACCGTCCTTGATGAAGATCTTGTCCGCGTCGACGGCGATGCCGGGGTGCTGTTTATGCAGCTTGTCCACCCATTCCCAATGTGTGGCGGCGCGCTTGCCTTCCAGCTGTCCGGCCGCCGCCAGCATGAAGGCGCCGGTGCAGACGGAGCACAGCCGGCGCACCAGCGGCGCCTGTTTCGCCACCCAGTTCACCAGCGTCGGTGGCGCATAGTATTCCTGACCCTTGCAGCCGCCGGGAGCGATCAGCGTGTCGATCGCCATGCCGTTTAGCGACGCGATCGACACAGTCATCACCGGCAGGCCGGCGCTGGTGGTAATCAGTCCGCCGTCGGCGGAAGCGACGATGGTTTCGTACAGCTCCGGGCCGCTGCCGGAATGGCGGCGGCTGGCGGTGGCCAGTGCCTGCAAGGGGCCGCACAGGTCCAGCAGGTTCATGTCGTCGTATGCCAGCAACACGACGCGGATGGTTTTTTGGGCTGCCATGATGGTATGCGTCCGGTGTCTTAGCGTTGGAAGGAAGGATACTCGAAATCCAGCGCCACGCGGAAAGCGGTACGGTCGCCATAGCGCAACGCAATCGATTCCAGTACCTGGTCCAGCGCGCGGCCGGCCGGCATGGCGTTGTCGAGCGGCGGCAGCATCAAGTCGGGCGGATTGGCGCCGCCGGCCACGCGCTCGGGCAGGAGCAACAGGCCGGAGCGGGTTGGCAGTGCGTCGGTGCCGGCGGCCACTGCATAAGCCTGTCCCCGGTCGGTGCGCGACCAGGCGTCGGCAGTGAAGGCCAGGGCGATTTCATCGACGCCCGCAGTGACTGGAACACCGATGCTTTGGCTGGCGTGGAACCAGTTGTTGGTGAACCGGGTGGCATGCGCGCCAAGATTGCTGCCCAGGTGAGGATGGAAGCGGTCGCTGTCATGCTCGGTGCCCCAATCGCTGATGCCCACCTCGCGTGCGACGGCGGCTGCACGGTCATGGCCGGCGATGGCCTGCACCAGCGCCAGTGCGGTCGGCAGGGCGGCGCTGATGCCGGCGCTGGAGATCACTTTGCCGTCGGCTACATAGCGGATATTGCTGATCCATTCGGTCTCCGGATAGTGCTCCTTGCGATAGCTATCGGTCGCCCAGTGGCCTGTGGCGCGATGGCCTTTCAGCAGGCCGCTGTTAGCGACGACCAGCGCACCGTCGCAGATGCTGACCACGGTGGCGCCCTTGGCGGCTTGTGCGGTGATCCAGGCCAGCAACGCTTCGTCCTTCGGGTGTACCACGGCAGGCACGATGACGTAATCGGCACCGTCCGGGAAGCGCGCGTCGAACTGCTGCACCGTGGCTTGCGGCTCGATCTTCAGCGCCGGGCGCATGGTCATCGGGCCGGGCTGGGTGGCGACCGCCAGCACCTGGGCGGCGCCGGAGCGGGCCAGTACGCCGTAGGGAATGGCGAAGTCGGTCAGTTCGGTGCCGCTGTTTTCGCCGATGACGGCGATCACCGGTTGGGCGCGGCCGAAGCGCTGTTGGTAAGGGGCGATGGCATCGCTGCCGTGGGCCATCGCCGTGGCGATGAAGCTGCACAGCAGCAGGCCTGCCAGAGGTTTGAACATGGTTTTTCCTGTCAGAGGTGAGGCAATGACAGGATTATCTGGTGCGCGGTTGGTGGCAGAGCGACAGAAAACAGTCAATTACTGCCACCACCGTCCGATCAGTTCCAGTACTGCCAGGACAGCATGGCGGCGTTGTAGATGGCATGCACCAGCATCGGCGCCAGCAGCAGCTTGCTGCGTTCGTACGCGACGGCGGCGAAGATCCCCAGCGCGAACACCGGCAGCATCGAGACGGCCGGGTGGATGATGGCGAAGATGGCGGCACTGATGATGATCGCGCCGCGCGCGCCCATCGAGCGCCGCAAACCGCCGAAGATCAGGCCGCGGAAGATGAACTCTTCGCACAGCGGCGCGACGCCGACTGCCAGCGAAAATATCCACGGCAGCACGCCAGGCTTGCTGTTTGCCTGTAGCTGCTGCGCCAGCGCCGGCCACAGGTCGCTGTGCTGCAGAGCGATCAGGTAGGCGAGGCCGGGTAGCACCGCCAGCAGGCCGAGTCCCATGCCCCAACGCAATGCGGCGGGCACGCTGGCGCCGCGCAGGATGGCCGGCACACCGCCGGTCTTGTTGCGCCAGTAGATGTAGCGGGTCAGCAGATACACCACCAGGCCTGCGCCGCCGAAGCTGAAGGTCACCGCCATCGGCGAGGGCTGTTTGGGTTCATGCAGGATGACCATGCCGATCGCCTGCAATACGACGAACAGAGTGGCGGCGATCAGACCGTCCGAGGTCGAGACGCGCGGTGGCGGCGAGGCAGCCGGATCGAGCAGATAGGGAAGTTCGTCGCGTGCCTTCTGCCACAGGGCAAGGGCCAACGAGCCACTCAGCACCATGATGACCAGTTTTTGCGGCCAGAAGGTGGTGTGCACCGAGTAGATGTAAAAGCTCGACAGCAGCATGTACAGGTAAACGTAGGTTGGCCGTACGCGGCTGCGCACCTCGATCGCTTGCGGATCGCAGGCGAATACGCCCAACGCGACGGCGATCACCGAGTAGATGGGGATGCCGGCCACCACGATTGCGATCAGCACTATCAGCTGCCAGTCGACCTGCGCGCTGTAGTGGATGCCGATACCGAAGACCGCCAGCGGGTAGATCAGGGCCAGTGCTGCCCACAACTGGGCCTTTTCTTTCAATACGTTTTCCACTGAGCGGGGGAAGGTGTACAGCAGCCACAGGACCTGGCCTTCATTGTTCAGGGTCTGGAAAGCCGACAGCATCAGCACATAGGCACCGATGCCGAAGGCGATGGCGGCCAGCAGCTCATGGTTGGTGCCGAGGTCTTTCAAGCTGTCCAAACGGCCGTTGAACATCATCTGACTGCCGACGATGATCACCGGCAGCAGCAGCGTCTGTACCAGGAAGTTGCGGTCGCGGCTCAGCAGGCGCAACTCGCGGCGCTTGATGGGCGTGAGCAGGCGGGCCGGCACGGAGCGCAGCGAGGACGATGGCGCGGTGGTGGAGGCGGCAGCCGTATCGGTGCCGGCAGCCTTACCGGCCGCGCCGATACCGCTGTTTTGCGCTTTCGTGCGCCGTGCGCTCTCACGCGCGCTGGCACCGACCACGCCGTTGCGCAACTGGTAGTTCATCAACCACACGCCGCCGAACAGCAGCGCAAGCAATTGCGTCAATAGCAGCGCGGCCAGCGGCAGCAGCTGCGCGAGGCTGTGCGCTTGAATCAGCTGCACCGCGAGTCCGGGGGGCGTCCAGATAGTCCATGCCGGCCAGACGCGCGCCCATTGCATCGGTAGCGTGTTGGCGCCGGGCGTGCCGAGTGCCAGCACAAAGTAGGTGACCGGCATGGTGACCAGCGTCGCCAGCGCCTGCAGGTTGCGCAGCTGCGAAGCGGGGAGCCACATGCGCAGACCGGTGTCGGCCAGCGTATGCAGCAGGGCCGCCAGCGGCAGCAGTAGCAGCGTGGCGCCGATAGCGATCGGCAGCGCGCTCCAGCGCAAGCCGCTGGCCCAGGCAATCGCCAGCAGCAACGGCAGCAGGGCGAATATGCCGGCCACATTACTGGCACTGCGCTCCAGCAGCCGGCCCCACAGCAGCGTCTTGCGCTGCACAGGCAGCGTCACCAGCCATTCCAGGTCCCAGTCCGGCTGCGCCAGTTCCTTGCTGGCCAGAGGCATGACGACACCGATCAGTAACAGCAGCGACAGCTCCATTGTCAGGCCATTGATCAGCGGCGCGGCAAATGGAGCAGCCACCAGTTCTGCGGCCGCCTTTGTGAAGCGCTGACGAGAGTTGCCATGTACTTCACCGTCATGGCAGTGGGTGCTTGCAACCAGTTCGCATTGCATGCTCAGCACCGTATTGTGTGCGATGCCGACGAAGCCGAACGACATTACCAGCGCCATCAGCGTGCTCAGTATCCACAGGTTGCGGCTCTTGCCGCCGCTGGCGGTGCGCGCCTTGCTGTCTACCTTTTTCTTGCGGTGGAAGGCGCGGAACAGATTATTGCTGGTCTGGTTCATCAGCCGCGTCAGGCGCATGCGCGCCATCAGCCACACCACGCGGCCGGGCGAAAGCTGTTGCATCATGATGCGGTCTCGTTGGCGTCGCTGCTGTTTTCATCGGTGATCTTCAGGAATACCTCTTCCAGCGTGGCCGAGGCGGCCGAGGCTTCGGCGCGGATTTCATCCAGCGAGCCAGTGGCCACCAGCTGGCCGTGATGGATGATGCCGACCCGGTCGCACAGCTTCTGCGCCATGTCCAGCAAGTGTGTGGAGACGAAGATGGTGGTGCCTTGCGCGGCAGCGGCCAGCAGCCGCTCCTGCACTTCGCGCGAGGCGCGTGGATCAAGGCCGTTGATCGGCTCATCGAGGATCAGCACCGACGGCTCGTGTATCAGCGCGCAGGCCAGGCCGAGACGCTTCTTCATGCCCAGCGAGTAGTTGACGGCATAGTCTTCCGCCGCTTCCGTCAGGCCGAATTCGGCCAGCAGGCGCGTGCTGCGTTCGGCCGCCTCGGCGCGCGGATAGCCGTGCATCTCGGCGACGAACTGCAGGATCTCGCGCCCGCGCAGGTAATCGTAGAACACCGGCGTATCGGGCAGATAGCCGACGCGGCGCTTTACTTCGGCGGCATTTGCATGGCAATCGAGGCCGTCGACCAGCACCCGGCCGGCACTGGGCACCAGGATGCCCATCAGCATGCGGATGGTGGTGGTCTTGCCGGCGCCGTTGGGGCCGAGGAAGCCGAACACTTCGCCGCGCTTGACGGTCAGCGTCAGCGGCTTGACGGCGTCAAAGCCGCCGTAGACTTTGGACAGTCCCTGGAATTCGATCATGGTGGATGCCTCCGGCGCTGGAAATGTTATGAAATAGTATATGCATCATAACATTGCCGGCCGGCGGCAAACTGGAGGAAAACCTCAAGGCTTGGCGTACAGGTTCATGCCGAAACGCTCGGTGCGCGGATGCCAGTTGCCCTTGATGTCGGCCGAGGCGAGGATGCGCTCGGCGCGGCCTATCAGCAACTGGCGCGGCACCAGGCCGATGTAACGCGAATCCTGGCTGTTGTCGCGGTTATCGCCCAACATCATGTACTGGCCGGGCGGGACGAGCATCGGCTGGAAGTCGCGCCGCGCGTTCACCTGCGGCAGCAGCTGGATCTCGTGCGCGCCGCTGCCTAGCGATTCGCGCAGCTGCACGGTGCTCAGCTTGCCGATGCCCCCGACGCTTTCGGTGCCGCTGCCCAGCATGGCGTAGCTGGCGGGCTGGCCGTTGATGATCAGTTGCTCGTTGTGCATCTCGACGCGGTCGCCCGGCAGCGCGATCACGCGCTTGATCAGCCGCGTGCCGTTCTGCGGCGAGCTGAAAGTGACGATGTCGCCGCGCTGCGGCTCGCCAGTGGTGCCCAGCACGATGTCGGTCAGCGGCACCTTCACGTTATAAGCCAGGCGATTGACAAATACCACGTCGCCTTCCAGCAGGTTGGGGTGCATGGATGCCGACGGGATCGGGTTCCAGTCGGCGATGGCGGTGCGGAAGATCCCGAACAGTGCCAGGAACAGCAGGAAGCCTTTGTTAGCCTTCATCCAATTTTTCATGTGCTCTCCCTCTTGAGTGATACCGTGCGGTGGCGGTCAGGTTGTACCATTGAAGTCTGTTAGTCGATTCTTAATCCCAGCTTAGATCATTTCGGCCCAGCGTGAAGTGTCCTGGCGATAGCCTGGGCATACTGCTACTTGTCTTTGTCTCGCCATGGATAGTCTATGAACTCGTCAGATTTTCCGCCGCTCGATACTCTGCTGGCGGCGCCCCTCGATCCGCTCGATGCGGTAGGCCATGCGGATCCCTATCCCTATTACGCCAGCCTGGCGGCCCGGCCCGGCCTGTATTTTGAACCGCGCCTGCAGTTGTGGGTAGCGTCCAGCGCCGCCAGCGTGAAAGCAGTGATGGCGCATCCGGATTGCCGCGTACGGCCGCTGGCTGAGCCAGTGCCGGCGGCGATCGCCGGCGGTATGGCGGGAGAGATTTTCGGTGCGCTGGTGCGGATGAACGACGGCGAGCAGCATGCGCAGCCCAAGCTGGCTTTGCAGCGTGCGCTGGCGGCGGTGCCGCTGGCACTGGCGCAGCAGCGTGCAGTTGGAATCGGGCGCCGCTACTGGGGCGGCGAGGCGCGCAACGCCGCATTGGCAGCGTGGATGTTCCAGGTGCCGGTGGCGACGGTGGCGAGCCTGATCGGTTTCCCGGATGCGCAGCTGCCGGCGCTGGTGGAATGGATGGGGCGCTTCGTCGCCTGCCTGTCGCCGCTCAGCAGCGGCGCGCAGATCGCCGATGCGCAGATCGCCGCGCGCGAGCTGATGGCACGCTTCAAGGCGCTGATGCAGGTAGCGGCGCCGGCGCCAGATAGCCTGCTGGCGCTGGTGAGCGCCGAAGCGCGCGCGGCCGGCTGGGATGATGCGCACGGCCTGCTGGCCAATCTGATTGGTTTGCTCTCGCAGACGTATGAAGCCACTGCTGGCCTGATCGGTAACAGCGTCGTCGCGCTGGTGCGCCAGCCAGAGGAAGAGCGCTGCGAGGCAGCCGATGCGGCCACGCTGGTGCAAGCGGTCAGCATGCTCGATCCGCCGGTGCAGAACACGCGCCGCTTCGTCGCGTGCGCGTGCGAGGTCGATGGCGTGGCGCTGGAAGCGGGGCAGACGATTTTGCTGTTGCTCGCTGCCGCCAGCCGTGATCCGCGTGGCCACTGCCATGCCTTCGGCTTTGGCTATGGCGCGCATGCCTGTCCGGGCCATGCGCTGGCGTGTGTCATCGCCGCAGGTGCCATGCAGGCGATGCTGGAACAGGTATGCGGGACCGGCGCCGACGGCGCGGCCTATCTGCAGGCGCTGCGCTGGAACTACCGCCGCTCGCTCAACGCCCGTATTCCAGAATTTACCGTTGCCTAGTGCCCGGCCTTCTGCACCAGCGCGCTGCCGCTGCCGTGGCGATGCCCTTCGCTGACCGCGGTCACGGTGCCATCCGGATTGAACACCAGCGCATTGGCCGCACCGATTTCCTCCGTTTCGCCCCAGTGCTGGCCGAACGCTTCCAGTGACTTCGCTTGCGCGCTGCCAGCAAATCCCGGCTCGATCTGCGTGCCCATGCCATTGCGCTCGGAGATGCGCGGCGCATCGATCGCCTGGTCCATGCTCATGCCCAAATCCAGATAATTGACCAGCGTTTGCAGCACGGTCGTGATGATGGTGCCGCCGCCCGGGCTGCCGACCGAGAACGCCGGCTTGCCATCTTTGAAGCCCAAGGTTGGCGACATGCTGCTGCGCGGACGCTTGCCTGCCTCCGGCACGTTCGGCGCCGGGCCGCTGAAGTCGAAATCGGTCATCTCGTTATTCAGCAGGAAGCCATAGCCCGGCACCACGATGCCGCTGCCGCCCCAGTCTTCGATGGTGTAGGTATAGGAGACGATATTGCCGTCCTGGTCCGACACTGTCAGGTGCGTGGTGTGCGCGCTTTCGGCCAGCAGTTTGCTGGAAACAGGACGCAGCGGCACGCTCTGGTCATGCTGGAACGGATACGGATCGCCGGCCGGCATTTGCACGCCGCCCTGGCCAGGATTAATCAACTCGCGGCGCCGTGCCGCGTAAGCTTTGTTCAGCAAACCGGCCATCGGCGCTTTGACAAATTCCGGATCGGCCAGATAGGCGTTGCGGTCGGCGAAAGCCAGGCGGCTCGCTTCCAGGTACAGGTGTTCGGCCTTCGCTTTCGGCATGGACTTCAGGTCATAGCCTTCGAGGATGTTGAGCGCCTCGGCCACCGCGATGCCGCCGCTGCTGGGCAGGGGCATGCCGTAGATGTCGTAGCCGCGATAGGTGCTGTGCACCGGCTGGCGCAGGCGCACTTCATAGTTGGACAAATCGGCCAGCGTCATGTCGCCGTTGCGCACCTTGACGCCCGGCGCCACCGGCGGATGGTTGACTGCATCGATAATCGCGTGCGCCATTTTGCCGCTGTAGAAGGCCTTCACGCCGCCACTGGCGATTTCGCGATAAGCCTTGGCCAGGTCCGGATTGCGCAGCGTGGTACCGGCCGGCAGCGGCTTGCCGTCCTTCAGATACAGCGCGGCGGTGGCAGGGAACAGCGCAAAGCGGTCCTTGCGCAGATCGATCAGGTGATTGAAATTCTGGTTCAGCTGGAAGCCATTGGTGGCCACCGAAATGGCCGGCGCCAGCACCTGCTTGAACGACATCGAACCGTAGCGCTCCAGCGCTTCGTCCCAGCCGCGCACCGTGCCCGGCACGCCGACCGACAAACCGCTGGCGACGGCCTGCTCGAAGTCGATCTCTTTGCCGTTCTCCTGGAAGGTGGTGGGGGTAAAGCTGGCTGGCGCCATTTCGCGGTGGTCGATGGTGATGACGCGCTTTTCCTTGGCCAGGTAAATCATCATGAAGCCGCCACCGCCGATGCCGCAGCTGAACGGATCGGTCACGCCCAGCGTGGCCGCCGCCGCGACGGCCGCGTCGATCGCATTGCCGCCCTGGTTGAGGATGGTAATTGCAGCCTTGGAAGCGGGTTCGCTGATGGTGGCCACGGCGCCGCCACTGCCTGTGGCGACCGGGGTCTTGGAAAATGCGGCGCTCGGCAGGACCAGCGCAACAATGAGGCAGGAAACGAGAACGGTACGGGCAGGATGGTGGCTGGATGTCATGTGGGCATTGGTCGGGTAGGTTAAGGGTTACTCCGTGTTGCTTACCCTCAAGCTTACCCGATAATCCGGCGTGCCCTCATTTTTTGCCGGGGCCGCCTGCGGCTCGACGCCGGCCAGCGCGATGGTCAGGCCATTTTGCTCGATCTTGCTGGACGCGCCGGGCATATTGTCCGACAGGACGAAGTTGCTGACGCTGCCGTCGGCATGGGTCAGGCTGAAGCGGTAGCTGATGTAGCCGGCCCAGACGCACACGGCGCCAACGCGGCAGCGGCTGTCGTTGACGCGTTCCAGGCGCAAGGTGGCTGGCGCGGAGATGGCGCGGACGGTGATGCTTTGGCCCTGGGCCAGGGTGATGGTGCGCTCGAGCGGCGCGGCCGCAGTGGCGGACGCTGCCCGGCGCTGGTTGCCGGCTTGTGCGCCGCAAGCATGCAGCAGGGCCAAGCACGCGAGCAGCATGGAAATGACGGCCAATTGACGCAGGGTGCCGGTCTTCATCAGATTCCTTTCTACAGGAAGAGCTGACAAGAATAGCAAAAAGTCAACCACGGCGGCGCACGATCCATCTGGCGGTATCTGCCCGCAATAAAAAAAGCCGCCCGGCGCGAGCGGGCGGCTAGCTCGTGACTTGTCAGCTTACACGTAAGCGGCCAGCGCGCCCTTCATCTTCTTCAGCGCCGCTACTTCGATCTGGCGGATGCGCTCGGCCGAAACGCCGAACTCTTCAGCCAGCGTGTGCAGCGTAGCGCCGGAGCCGTCGTCGTTGGCCAGCCAGCGCGCTTCGACAATGCGGCGCGAACGCGGATCGAGCTTGGACAGCGCGGTTTCCAGCCCTTCCGACTGCAGACGGGTCACCTGTTCGGCTTCCAGCACGCGGGTCGGCTCGCTCGCTTCCGACGACAGATAGGCGATCGGTGCAAACTTGTCGTCTTCATCATCGCTAGGCGATTCCAGCGCGATGTCGCGGCCGCTCAGGCGGGTTTCCATTTCGATCACTTCCTCGCGCTTGACATCCAGTGTCTTGGCCAGGTTGTCGATCTGGGCTGGCGTCATCGCGTCCAGGCCGGTCTTGTGGCTGCGCAGGTTGAAGAACAGCTTGCGCTGGGCCTTGGTGGTAGCCACTTTGACCAGGCGCCAGTTCTTCAGGATGTATTCATGCATCTCGGCCTTGATCCAGTGCATCGCATACGACACCAGGCGCACGCCCTGGTCCGGGTCGAAGCGCTTGACGGCTTTCATCAGGCCAATATTGCCTTCCTGGATCAGGTCGGCGTGCGGCAGGCCGTAGCCCAGATAGCCGCGCGCGATCGACACCACCAGACGCAGGTGCGACAGCACCAGTTCCTGGGCGGCGCCCAGGTCGTTCTGTTCCTTCAGGCGCTTGGCCAGCGAGATTTCATCGTCGTGCGACAGCATCGGCAGGCGGTTGACGGCCGAGATATAGGCGTCCAGGTTCCCCAGGTTGCCAGTGAACCCGAGGCCCAGCGCGCGATTGTTGGCGGGTACCAACGCGGACGGTGCGGACATCATAGTCATATTTTTCCTCGCTCGATGATATTGCTTAGTCTCAATGTGCCACGCCGGTTTGGGGCGGGCACGGACATTTACCTGCTGTTACGTATTCCGTTTTATTGCCAGAGGGAATTGAAATTCCTCGTGCTGGACATATATTAGCACTCTCCGTTGATGAGTGCCAATCGGCACGCACAATCGCCCCGATAGGGAAAATACTATGGGCGGGCTATTGGATATAGCATGAACGATGGGGCTTAGACCTGGCTTAAGTCTAAGCCGGCGGGATGGCGGCCTCCGTGCGGGAACGCACGCAGGCCTGGAGCTTGCCGGGCAACGGGATCAGTTGAGGCGGGACAGGTGGCGCTGCACCGACAGCACGGCGCCAACCAGGCCCAGGCCGGCCGACAGGGCCAGCAGGCCACCCATGGCCACTGGCGGCAGCGGGGCCAGCTGGAATTCGGAGGCGTACAGGCGGGCGAATTCGGCGATTGCCACATTCAGCGGCCGCAGCGCCAGCGCCACCGCGCCCAGCGCCACGCCGCCGGCGCACAGGCCCAGCAGGGCGCCGGTATAGTAGAACGGGCGGTGGATGAAGGTGTCGGTCGCGCCGATCAGCTTGGAAACGGTGATTTCATCGCGCTGGGTCAGTACTTGCAGGCGGATGGTGTTAAATACCACTGCCACCACCACCGTGCCCAGGGTCACGGCCAGCAGCAACAGGGCCAGCCGCAGCACATTCAGTAGCGCGGCCAGGCGCTTGACCCAGGCCGAATCGACCTGCACCGTGTCGACGCCGGGCAGGGCGCGGATCCGCTCGGCCAGCTGGTCGACGTCGCCGCCGGCCTGGGCGTTGCGGAAGGCGTCCAGCTTCAGGACGTAGCTGTCCGGCAGCGGGTTTTCGCCCAGCGTGGTCAGCACATCGGCCAAGCCATTCTTGCTTTTCAGCTGGTCCAGCGCCTGTTCGCGTGCGGTGAAGACAATCTTGGCCTGCTTGTCCTTGACCAGTTGGCGCAACGACGCGGCCATCGCCTCGGCCTGCTGGCGCGGCGTGTCCTGGCGCAGGAATACGCTGATTTCCGGATCGACCGACAGCTGTTCCGACATCGGCCGCACATTGTCCAGCACGGTTACGCCGGCAAAGGGCAGCGCCAGCGCAATCGCCACCACTAATATATTGAACAGGAAGCCGCCGGGCGAACGGCGCAGATGCACCAGCGCCGCGGCCAGCGCGAAACCGTGTTGGCGGAACCAGTTGCTCATGCTGCCGCTCCCGTGTCCAGTTGGCCTTGCTTCAGATGGATTACCCGCGCGGCCTGGTCCAATATCTGCTCGTCGTGGCTGGAAATGAAACAAGTGACGCCGACCGAATGGAAAGCCTTCAAGGCATCGAGCACGCGGTTGGCGCTGTCGCGGTCGAGGTTGGCGGTCGGTTCGTCGGCCAGGATGATCTGCGGCCGGTTGACGATGGCGCGCGCGATCGACACGCGCTGCTGCTCGCCGCCGGACAGGGCCAGCGGCTGCGAATTGGCGCGCTCCAGCAGGCCCACTTTATCGAGGGCGGCGCGGGCACGCAGCTCGGCCTGGCTGCGCGAGGCGCCGGTGACCAGCAGCGGCAACATCACATTCGCCAGGATGGAACGGTCGGTCAGCAGGCGCTGCTGCTGGAAGATCAGGCCCAGATTGCGCCGCAGAAAGGGCACGCCGGCCGGCTTGATCTTGCCGATGTCCTGGCCGTTGACGATGACCTTGCCAGCGCTGGGCTTTTCCATCGCGGCGATCATCTTCATCAGGGTAGACTTGCCGGCGCCGGATGGCCCTGCCAGAAATACCAGTTCGCCCTTGCCCACGGTCAGCGACACGTCGCGCAGCGCCATCGCATCGGGGGAATATTGTTTAGAGACGGACTGGAATTCGATCATAGGCTTATCCAAGCAAGGCTTCGACAAATTCAGCCGCGACAAACGGCTGCAGGTCTTCAATCTTTTCACCGATGCCGATGAAATACACCGGCACCGGGCGCACGCGCGCGATGGCCGCCAGCACGCCGCCCTTGGCGGTGCCGTCCAGCTTGGTGATGACCAGGCCGGTCAGCTGCAGCGCATCGTCGAAGGCTTTCACCTGCGCCAGCGCATTTTGCCCGGTATTGCCGTCGATCACCAGCAGCGTTTCATGGGGCGCGCCGTCCATGCCTTTGCCGATCACGCGCTTGATCTTTTTCAGCTCTTCCATCAAGTGCAGCTGGGTCGGCAGGCGCCCGGCGGTGTCGACCATGACCACATCCATGCCCTTGGCTTTGCCGGACTGTACTGCGTCGAAGGACACGGCGGCCGGATCGCCCGACGCTTGCGAAATCACGGTGACGTTGTTGCGCTGGCCCCAGACCATCAGCTGTTCGCGGGCAGCGGCGCGGAAGGTATCGCCGGCGGCCAACAGCACCGATTGGCCATTGGCCTGCATGTGCTTGGCCAGCTTACCGATGGTGGTGGTCTTGCCGGCGCCGTTGACGCCGGAAATCATCATCACCAGCGGCTGGTGGCGGCCCAGTTCCAGCGGGCGCTGCAGCGGCAGCAGCATCTCGGTCATCAGCGTTTTCAGCGCGGCCTTGACGGCGGCGGCATCGAGCAGCTTGTCTTCCTTGACCCTGGCTTTCAGGGCGTCCAGCAGGTATTGGGTGGCTTCGACGCCGGCGTCGGACATCAGCAGCGCCGCTTCCAGTTCATCGTACAGATCGTCATCGATCTTGGCGCCGACGAACAGCAGCGACAGATTGGACGAGGTCTTGGACAGGCCCGCCTTCAGGCGCGCCATCCACGAGCTGCGCGGCGCCGGCTCTTCGATGGGCAGCAGCGGCTCGACTGGCATGGCGGTCTCGGTAACCGGGGCGGCCGGGGCGGGCATGGGTGCGGCCGGCATGACTTCGGGGGTGACGGCAGGGGCGACGGTTTTTTTCTTGAAGAAACTAAACATGGATGTGTGATTGAGGGCGCTGCAAGCAGATGGCCGGCAGCGCCGGTCACGAAAGATGGTCGCTATTTTACCAGAGCGCGACCGCGCCGCCGCCGGTGGCTGCCGATTTGGCAACTTTTGGCGGTGCCGGCCTAGGCCGGGCGGCGCAATGCGGCGTGGCGCTGGCGCCAGTCGCTGATGGCGCGGCTGATTTCCGCCAATTCCAGCACGCGCATGAATTTGGGGTTGCGCCGTTTCAGCGCCGCGCAATTGCCGCTGGCCCACAGTTCGCAGCTGTCCGGCAGGCGCGCGTGCAACTCGGTCAGGCCGTCGATGGCCTGGCGCGTATTGGTCGACGCCGAGAACGACAGCGTCACGATGTCGACATGCTGGACCCGCGCCGCTTCCTCGATATCGGTCAGCGGTGTCTGCACGCCCAGCGAGATACAGTGCGCGCCCTCAACCACGCACATGGCTTCGGCCATCAGCAGGCCCAGGCCGTGGCGTTCCTGCGGCAGCGTGGTCAGCATGATGCGCGGCGCGCCGATGCTGCTGGCGTTGGCTTGCGGCACGGAAAAGATGGCGCTGCGCATCACCATGTTGACCGATTCGGTATACAGATGTTCCTCGAACACGGCTAACTGGCCGCAGGCCCAAGCTTCGCCGACCAGGTTGGTCAGCGGCGCCACCAGGTCGATCACGAAACTCCTCAGCCCCATCAGCAGTAGCGCCTGCGACAGGCGGCGGCGCAGCACCTCCATCTCGTGCGACTTGCACAAGTCCAGGTACATTTGCATGTCGGGATGGGCCGCGCCGGCGGATCTCGAACCTGACGATTTCTCTGCCAGCGCCTGCAAATCGCCGGCTGGCAACTGGATCACCTTGCCGGGGCGGAAGCCCAGGTCGATCAGCCGCTTGACCAGGCGCAGCTTCTGCACCTGCTCGACCGGATACACACGTTCGCCGTTGGGGTCGCGGGTCGGTTGCGGGAAGTCGTAGCGCCGTTCCCATACACGTAAGGTTTCCTTAGCCACGCCGGTGTCGCGCTCTACATCGCTGATCGTACTGGTTATGGTTAAGGAAGGAACGTTAGTTTTCATCAGGCTTTGCATTCCCGTGTAAGGGAACGCGGTGTGCGCACAAGGTTGGGGTGCAGGGCGCGACAGGATTGTTCTCCTATGACGCGACCTGCATTCTAACCTCGTTTTGCCCGCGAAAGTGGCACGGCTGAACGCCCTGTTATACCACCTTTTCGTCTATGCGGAAGCTTGTCCATGACACACAGTTAACAGGGGGAACTATTGACATGATTCCCGCCTTCGCTTGCGTTTTGACCTGGACAAAAAATTATTAAACTAGACAAAAATAATCGGATCAGCTGTTGTAATAGTCACAGTGCTGGACTGGTAGCGCTCCCGCTCAGGCCATCCAGGGCAGGAAAACGCGGCCGAACGGCACGGTGACGGCCGCCAGCAGCGTTTGCAGCGTGATCAGCGCAGCGAAAACACCAGGCCCTTGCCGACGCAGATCAGGCCCAGGCCCAGCGCCGCGCGGCCGAGGATGTCGCGTGTGTTCATCAGCGGGGCCGGCATGCTCAGCCCGGTCAGGTTGAACAGCACGCCCGCCAGCGTCGACAGAATGAGGGGATTGCTGGCCAGCGTCTTGCTCACCTGCGCGAGATCGGTGCGGCTGCCACGCCACCACGACAGTGCCAGGGCCAGCATCACCAGCGAGGCCGCCTTCGGCTCGAAATACCGCGCCGAGACGGCGATGCCGAAATAGCTGGTGGGCCGCATCGTGCCCTGGATCACCGACGAATGGGCCGGGTCCGACCGCTGGCGGGCAAACAGCAGACCCAGCAGCAGCTGCCGAGCACCACTGCCGTCGGCAGCAGCGTCGCCAGCGCCAGTTCGCCCACCCGGCCGGACGGGAAGCTCAGGCGGGCGCTACCGGAAAACAGCCGCGCCGGGAAGGCGATGTTCTAGGAGAACTTTTCTACCGATGGAAAGAACACTGCCGGCAGCCCCGCGTAGTGGCGGATGGCCACGCCCAGCAGGATGATCAGGAAGACCGGCAGTATGGCTGCAAGCATGGCGTTCTTTACCTCGTTTAATCCGCGGCGACGCCGGACGGGCCGATGCGGTGCGCGTTGGGCGTGTTGGAAATCCGGATACGGATCAAGTGGCGAGCGGGATCGCTGTACATGGCCCGTCCGTGCAGGGTGCGGTGGTTGTCGGCCCACAGCAGCGTGTCGTCCGGCAGTTGGCGCTGGAAGCGCGGTGCGCGCTGCTCGATCACCTCGTTCAGCAGTTCCAGCGCCGCCACCAGTTGCGGCGTGCGCAGGTCGGGCCGCGCGTCCAGTCCCTTGAGGATGGAATCGTAGCGCCAGCGCATCGCCAGCGCGCCGTCCGGGCCGCTGCGGTGGAACACCGGAGCCAGGTGATACTCGAGTTGCCCATCCTTGGCTGCATACACTGACGGCACGCGGAACGGCACCGGCGCGTGCTGCAGCAGCGCGAAGGCGGCGCGGCCGGCCGCGCTAGCCTGCAATTCGCGCTGCACGTCCTCGACATCGATCAACAGCGATGCACCGCCGTTGCAGCGCGCGGCTGATACCACGTATAGCAGGAACTGTTCTTCCGGCATCGGATAGAACGAGGAATCGGTATGCATGTCGGCGCTGCCGACGCGCTCGGAAAAGGTGACGAAGCGGGCTTGCTCGCCGCTCAGCTGGCGGGCGCGTACGTCCCAGGCCACGCGTTTGGTGCGCTGGTCGGTTGAGGTGGGGAAGCCGCGGCACAGCGCGATCGCGTACAGCACGGCGTTGCGGTCGGCCTCGTCCAGGCCCGACAGGCCCAGGCCGGTGATGGCCATGCCGCGCGCGGCGCTGTCGCCGATTTGCCCGGCCAGCTGATGCAGCGACGGCACGGCCAGCAGTTCGCGCTGCAGCGACAGTTCGTCCGGGTGCGGGTAAAAGCCGTTGCCGTTGAAATCACTGAAGTGGCGCCGCACGATGGCGATGGTGGCTGCCAGATCGTCACCCCAGTCGAAGTCGCGCCGTGCCAGTACGATATTTCCATTGCGTTCCAGAGTTGCAAGCATCCTTATCTCCCGTAAAAATTGCCGTACGGCAATTTTCAAATGCTAACTCGAAAACACAGGGGGGCGGCCATGAAATATTGCAATGCAGCATTCCATTTCTGGAACAAAAAATTGTTTATGTTTGAAGTTTTTAGCTATGAAAAAACGTATTTTTCTGCTTTTCAGTAAAATTTCAGTAATAAAACTATCTTTTGTTTGATTTACTTATTACTAATCTGTCGTTGCGGGAACTACGTAGTTTTCCGCATAAATATCATCAAAATGACATCGAACCTGAGCTTTTTCATGTAATATTCCCTGCCTGTTTTTTGGGCGCTTTTCATTCGGAAACGGCCGAACGGCGCACTGCCGGACTGGCCAGCAATACTGCCTATACGGCAATGACTATGGCGTCAAGCAAAAAATATTGCAGTGCGGTATTATATTGCCTTGCGGAAATGACAAACACTTTATCCGTTTCACAATTGCTGCTGTCAGACCGCTTGCACGACTTCTTTAAAGGAATTATTTATGAAATGGCTACATGATCTCAAGCTGGCCACCAAACTGGGCCTGGCTTTTGCCATGGTGCTGGTGCTGACTGCCTGCGTCGGCGCGTTTTCGATCGCCAAGCTGGCCCAGGTGAACAACACCGCCAGTGAGCTGTCGTCGCGCTGGATGCCGAGCATGCGCGTGGTGCAAGACTTGAAATCGCAGATCGCGCGCGTGCGCACCCGCGAATTTCAGTACCTCATTTCCACCGACCCGTCCGAGATGGACAAGTACGACAAAGTCATTGCCAACGACCTGGTTGACCTGGGCAAGATGCAGGCCGAGTACGTCAAGCTGATCAAGACCGACGAGGAAACCGCGCTGTACAACGGCTTTCTGGCCATGTGGGACCGCTACATGATTGAGGACGGCAAGATCCGCGCCGCCTCGCGCGCCAATGACGACGCGGCCGCCAAGGCCTTGATCCGCGGCGAATCGAACAAGCTGATCGTGCAGCTGCGCGGCCAGGTCGACAAGCTGGTCAAGCTGTACGGCGACGGCGGCATCGAGGCCGCCAAGCACGGCGACGATACCTATGCATCGGCCCGCCTGTGGATCATCAGCCTGCTCGCTGGCAGCGTGGCGCTGGGCGCGCTGGGCGCCTGGGTCATCACAGCCTGGCTGTCTAAACGCCTGGGTGGCGAGCCGGACTACGCTACCGCCATTGCCGGCCGCATTGCCGCCGGCGACTTGTCGGTCGCGGTGGACACCCGCGTGAACGATCGCAGCAGCCTGCTGTTCGCCATGAAGTCGATGCGCGACAGCCTGTCCGATATCGTCGGCCAGGTACGCGCCGGCACCGACACCATCGCCAGCGCCGCCGACCAGATCGCGGCCGGCAACGTGGACCTGTCGGCCCGCACCGAGCAACAAGCCAGCTCGCTGGAAGAAACCGCCGCCTCGATGGAAGAGCTGACCTCGACCGTCAAGCAGAATTCGGCCAGCGCGCGCGAAGCCAACCAGCTGGCGCTGACCGCGTCCAGCATTGCCCAGAAGGGCGGTCAAGTGGTGTCGCAGGTGGTTGATACCATGGGCAACATCAATGCATCGGCCAAGAAGATTGTCGACATCATTGGCGTGATCGATGGCATTGCTTTCCAGACCAACATCCTGGCGCTGAATGCGGCCGTGGAAGCGGCCCGCGCCGGTGAGCAGGGCCGCGGCTTTGCCGTGGTGGCGACGGAAGTGCGCAGCCTGGCCCAGCGTTCGGCAGCGGCAGCCAAGGAAATCAAGGAATTGATCGGCAATTCGGTCGAGCAGGTCGAGGCCGGCAGCAAGCTGGTCGAGCAGGCTGGCGCCACCATGGAAGACGTGGTGGTCAGCGTCAAACGCGTGACCGATATCATGGGCGAGATCACCACCGCTGGCCTGGAGCAGAGCGCCGGCATCGAACAGGTCAACCAGGCTATCGCCGGCATGGACGCCGTCACGCAGCAGAACGCCGCTCTGGTGGAAGAAGCCACTGCCGCTTCGCAAAGCATGCAGGACGAGGCGGCGGCGCTGGCACAGCTGGTGTCCACCTTCCGCCTGGCCCAGGACGGTGGCTCGCACCACAAAGGTGCGTTGCGTACTGCGGCCGGCCAGGCCCGCAGCGTCGTCCTGAGCCCCTTGGCACCGCGCGCATTGCGCCGCGCCTAGTATTAATTTCACTCATACTAGCGGCCAGTAACGCCGTGGCAGGTTTGCCGCGGCGTTATTTTTTGTCATATCAAAACGAGTTTATTGCTAGGCAATGTCGCTCTTTCGCAACAAGTAGCAAATTCTTACAATTTGCTGCTGCGTCGCAACAGCTCTCTGCTTGAACAAAATTTATTACAGCAATAAACCTCTGGCACAGTGAGCAAAGTTGGAAAATCGACTTATTTTCCGTAGAGAACTGCCAAACAAAGTGTGGAGTTGTAAGTATATTACCAATAAGTCTGAGGTCAAGCGTGGCAACTTCAGTATAAAATAGTCAAAGAAATAGCAATGTGGCTATTTTTACTCTGGTCCGACCACGATGTGGTTTTTCTTGCATCGATCCTTGCATGGACGCAACACCTGCACCCAAAAGGGCAGGTGTACCATGGTCATCGTGCGGATTATTCATAGGCTAGTTGGCTATATCAGCAAGAAATATTGCGATGCGGTAAAATATTACGGTTCGGAAATTTGTTTCGGTGCAAAAAGCACCGGTCCCGTGCACCATGACGGGGCAGTTGTGGCTTTTTGTACTTGCCCAATAGACAAACCGTCAGTATAGTGCCGCCTCCGGTGGCTTCGGTCCCGAGATAAAGCCGGCATCGATTTAATCGGCCGCACTAAAAGTGAACGCGTCCAGTCAGACCGGACCGCACAGTGGCAAAGGGGATTTGCCCTCACGCATAAATAACGTGGCGCAGGCAGTTCGCGTCATCAAGCACCGGATTAAGCCGTAACTCTAGCTTTACCTTTTTATAGCACTACAAAAACAGAAGGAAACACGTAATGAAAAAATCTCTCATCTCCATCGCCATCCTGGGCGCGCTGAGCAATGTCGCTTTCGCACAATCGAACGTCACCATCTACGGCATCGTTGATGCCGGTATCGTTTCCGAGCGTGGTGGTGCGGCTGGTACCGCCACCAAGCTGACCAGCGGTGTGGGTTCGGCTTCCCGTCTGGGCTTCAAAGGTAATGAAGATCTGGGTGGCGGTCTGAACGCTGTCTTCGTGCTGGAAACCGGCTTCCGTGTTGACACCGGCTCGCTGGACAACACCAACAACCAGCTGTTCAACCGTCAATCGTTCGTCGGCCTGTCGTCGAAAGAAGCCGGTACCCTGACCCTGGGCCGTCAGTACACCCCGCTGTACGAAACCCTGCGCGACGTGGCTGACCCGTTCGGTGCTGGCTACGCTGGTACCGCCAAGAACCTGCTGCCTAGCGCTGGCGATGAGACCCGCACCAGCAACTCCGTGGTCTACCAGACCCCTGAGTATTCGGGCTTCAAGGGCGAAGTGTCCTACACCCTGGGCGAGCAGGCTGGCAATGCCACCACCGGCCGCGAATACGGCGCCTACGTGAACTACTCGAACGGCCCGCTGAACGCGCGTTTCGCTTACAACGCACGTAACAACGACACCGCCACCGTCACCACCAATGGCCTGGGTCACAACGCCCTGCTGGCAGTGAACTATGACTTCACCGTGGCTAAGGCATTCTTCGCCTACGGCAAAGACAAGGGCCTGAACAGCTCGGCGCTGCCTAACAACATCGCCTACACCTCCACTCCGGTGGCTGCTTCGGCCGACAGCACCGACGTTCTGGTTGGCGCAACCGTGCCAGTTAGCGCACAAGGCACCGTGATGGCGTCGTTCATCCGCAAGAACGACAAAGAAATCGCTAACCGTGACGCCGACCAGTGGGCAATCGGCTACACCTATGCTCTGTCGAAGCGTACCCTGACCTACGTCGCTTACGCCAAGATCAAGAACAAGAACGGCGCCAGCTACACCGTTGGTAACAACACCGAAGCCGGCACCGGCGACAAGGCCTTCAACCTGGGCCTGAAGCACTCCTTCTAATTCCGGCTTAGTTCGGCTTAGTTGATCCAAGGGCTGCGCTTGCGCAGCCCTTGCTCGTTTACCAGATTACAATGGCGGATTCTCCGACCAGGACCACACGATGAACGCATCCCGTACCTCCGGCCGCGCCGCGCTGGCCTGCATGATCTTGCTGGCATCCTGCGCCGCATTGGCCGCGCCCAAGGCCGCCACGCGCGCCGCGCGCAAGCCGCTGGGCCTGCCGCGCTACGGCATGGTGGTGTTCTCGGACCTGTGCCTGACACCGGACGGCAGCGAATACGGCGGCCAGCGCATCACGCTGCAGCGTTTCAATGAAGTCGATACGGTGCTGTATGAGTACACGGCGGGCGGCTTGAGCTGGCCGCTGGTGGCCAGCGACGTGAACATCGATCCGCGTGGCCGCCAGCTGTACTTCACTGTGCAGATGCCGGAAGAGGAGGAGCGCACCATCAGCGGCAAGCTGTCGGACGACGGCAAGACGCTGGTGCTCGATGGCGGCTATTGCGACGACCAGTCGGTGCCGATGCGGCTGCCGGTGGTGACGGACTTCAGCAAGAAGGCGCGCAC